>Ga0209648_10006296_pt1 | contig 10207 bp, 9 predicted proteins | sample GraSoi2013_115cm_FD_185830 | JGI IMG/M metagenome (GOLD analysis project Ga0209648, IMG submission 185830) | Grasslands soil microbial communities from the Angelo Coastal Reserve, California, USA - Sample 9_17_2013_115cm (SPAdes) (version 2) | ecosystem: Environmental > Terrestrial > Soil >...
TAAGGAAATAATCATGGACGCGAGCCCTTATCGACCGCTTCGGAATGGCAGGAAGCGGACTGACCGAGTCATTCGTAGGCGGTTCCACGCTCACGCTCATCGTGAACCGGATTTGTTACCAGACCTGTGGAGTCCCGCTGCGAGGGCGGTGGCCAGGAGCATGCCCAGGCAAGCCACGGCGTAAGGGGCGCGAGGGCCGACGCTCGCGTAGAGCCAGCCCCCGAGCGCAGGGCCAAACGTGCGGCCCAGGCTTGAAAAGGATTGGTTGGTCCCAAGGGTGCCGCCCTGGCGATCCGAGGGAGCACGCCGGGAAACATAGGCGGGGACCGCCGGCTGCGTCAGGCCGTTGCCCAAGGCGAGCCAGGCACCGGACGCGTAGAGCGCGGCCCTTGAGCCGATGGCGCCGGCGCCCACCAAACCGGCAAACGCGGTCGCTTGAATCAGGGCCCCGCCGCGGATGAGCGTTGCCTCGTCGAACCGGCGCGACAGGGGTCGCACCAACCCGCCTTGCACTGCGGCGGCGACGATACCGATGAAGGCGAGCACGAATCCGGTGCCGCGTTCGTCGATTCGAAAGAGATCGGCGCAAAAGAACGTGAACGTTTGGTCGAGGTTCGTGAAGCTAACGACGACGAGAAAGTTGATCGCCATCGCAAGGGCGACGCCAGGCAGCCGGCAGGCTTCGCGCGTGGCGGTCAAGTTCAGCGGCCAAAGGGCACGTGGCGGCCTGACCGTGCGGCCCTCGGCCCGGAGCGACTCCGGGACACCGAAGGTGACCCAAACAAGATTGACAAGGCTGAGCGATGCCGCCAAAAAACACGGCACGGCACCGTGGCGAGCGCCAATCTCTATCTTGGCGAGCGCCGCCTACGGCGGGGCCGATGATAAATCCAAGGCCGAACGCCAGACCGATGAGCCCCATCCCCTTGGCTCGCTCCTCCGGCTTGGTAACATCCGCGATGTAGGCGCTCGCGGTGCCCAGATTGGCGGTGGCGATTCCGCTGAACGCCCTCGCTGCGAAAAGCAGAAGAACACTGCCGCCCCACGCAAGGCCTGCGCCGAGAGCCGTCATGCTCACCATCGTGCCGGCGATGGACCATAGGAGCACCGGCCTTCGTCCTACCGAGTCGGACACGCGTCCCCAGACGGGAACGAACAGAAACTGCATCAGCGAGTAAACGGATCCGAGCAACGTTGCGACAAACTCGCTCACGCCAAACGCGTCGTGGGCCTCCTTTGCGAGGAACGGCATAACGAGTCCAAATCCCAGCAAATCGACGAACACCGTGAGAAAGATGGCGCCGAGCCGCGGGGCTGGTTTCATTCGGGGATAGGCTCATAGGCTGGTCCGCTTCGGCGCGCACGCACGAACTCTTCGCGATTGCCCTTTGGTCCCCGCAGCGCGCTCTCGCGCTGCATGAGGATCTCGAAACCGGCTGAGCGGATGTCCTGCCTTGCGCGAGCGACAGCCTCCGAACGCGACGCGTCGTCCCGTACGACCCCGCGCCCTCGCGACGCCTGCTCGCGACCCACTTCGAACTGGGGCTTGATGAGCGCGACGAGCTCGCCGCCCTCGCGAGTGCATCTTGCGATTGCGGACGTGAGCTTGCCGATGCCGATGAAAGACGCATCGACCACGGTGAGATCGGCCTGGAGGCCGATGACCGCGGGCGTCAGCGTACGAGCATTTGTGCGCTCCATCACCACGACCCGAGGGTCGACGCGAAGTCTATGTGCCAGTTGCCCATATCCGACGTCGACTGCGACCACTTTCGCAGCGCCCCGCTGCAGGAGACAGTCCGTGAACCCGCCGGTCGACGCACCAAGATCGAGGCAGACCAAGTGCCTGACGTCTAGATCAAACTCGTCGAGCGCAGCCGCCAGCTTTACCCCTCCCCGCGAAACGTACGGATGAGCGGCTCTTCGCACTTCGATGGGCGCGTCGTCGGCTACGAGACTCCCCGCCTTTTCGACGCGCGCTCCGGCGACAAACACCTCGCCCGAAAGGATGACGCCCAGGGCTTTTGTGCGCGATGGTGCGAGACCTCGGAGAACGAGGAGTTGGTCGAGCCGTACCTTCGACATCGAACCGAGAGCGCCGCGTTAGCGCCCGATAAGTCCGTATTTGTGCAATTTCTCGATAAGCGCAGGTCTGGAGACTCCCAGACGCCGTGCCGTTTCGCTTTGATTGTGTCCCGCGACCTCGAATGCCTCTGCAATCAGAGTGCGCTCGAACGCCTCGACCCGAGCGCGCAGAGGATGTCCGGCACCCGGATCACCGGCCGCTGTCAGTGGCATTGACGAAGCGGCGGGACCCTCCGATAGGGAGCGCCAAAGAGCCAGCGTTATCCGCTCGTCGGGCGCGAGCGCCAAAAGGCGAGCTACGGTGTTTTCCAACTCGCGCACGTTGCCGGGCCAGGGACTGTTGCGAAGCGCTTCGACCAAGTGCTGTTCTACTTCCACTGGCCCCATCCCATAGCGTTCCGCGTAGCGGCGAACAAACGTACGAACGAGCGGTTCAATGTCTTCGGGGCGCTCGCGCAGTGGCGGTACGCGGATCGGGACCACGTTGAGCCTATAGTAGAGATCCTCGCGAAATCGCCCCGCTTTCACTTCGCCTGCGAGGTCCCGATTGCTCGCTGCAATCACACGCGCGTCTACGGTCTCTGGACGGCCTCCGACCTGCTGGACCTCGCCGGACTGCAAAGCCCGCAGCACCTTGGCCTGCATCGGCAGGGGCAGCTCGCTGATCTCATCGATGAAGAGGGTCCCTTTGTTGGCTTGTTGGAAATAGCCTAGGCGGGATGCCTGCGCGCCGGTGAACGCACCCTTCGTGTGACCAAACAACTCCGCTTCGGCAAGCTCACTGGGAATGGCCGCCGCGTTGAACCGGACGAGCGGCTTGTCTGCGCGGCGGGAATGCGCGTGCAGAACCGACGCAAGCACGTCCTTACCTGCGCCGCTCTCGCCCAAGAGAAGAACAATCACATCTTTGGGTGCAACGCGAGTGACGACATCCATCACGCGTCTCATGGCGGGGCTTTCGGCCACGATCGTGCGTCCCAGGGCCGCTTCTGTGCGCAGCCTCGCATTCTGCAAGCGAAGCTCTCGCCACTCCGCTGCGCGCCGCACAGCGAGAACGAGCTCGTCGGGGTCGAACGGCTTCGGAATGTAGTCGAACGCGCCGGCTTTCATGGCCGCGACCGCGACACGTTCGGAGCCATGCGCCGTCAGCATGAGTACCGGTACGCTCGGATCGTTTGCCCGCATGCGCTCGAGCACTTGCATGCCATCCATCCCCGGCATTGCCATGTCCGTCAAAACGACGTCGGCTCCACGAGCTTCGAACGCGGCCAGTCCGTTGGTTCCTCCATCGCACGCTTCAACAAGAAGCCCGGCGTCGCTGAGCACCGCCTCGAGAGTGAACCTCAGGGATGCATCGTCATCGATGACAAGCACTCGGCTCATGAACTCAGCGGGCGCCCGCGCCTGCAAGCTCGGGGGCTTCTCTCTCCCCGACCTCCGCTTTGGGGGCGCGCAAAGGATTGGGCAAGGGTGCGTCGACCGGGGGCGTCGTCGGCAATCGAATTACTGCGGTGGTACCCTTGCCTGCCACGCTCTTGAATTCCAATTGACCGCCGTGCTGCTCGATGAGACCGCGCGCCACGGCGACGCCAAGTCCGGTGCCGCCCTCTTTCGTAGTGAAGTACGGCTTTCGGATTCGGTCGAGGACCTCGGGGGTCATGCCCACTCCATCATCGTGCACGGTGATGCGCGCGCCCTCGGTTTCGCGGGCGATGGCGACTGTGACTGTCGAGGCCCGCGGTGAAGCCTGAATCGCGTTCACTATGACGTTGAGCAGAGCCTGCCGCACCTTACGGGCATCGGCGTCGATGAGAAGGCTCTCGTCGCCGGCCACTTCAATGACGACTTCCGCGTCCTGAGCACGTGTCTCTAGAAGCACGGCCAGTTCGCGCGCGAGCTCGTGAAGCTGCGTCGGGACGACCTTTAGGTCATCGAAGCCTCGCGAGAATGATAGGAACCCGTCGACGATGGACTGAAGTCGATCCGCCTCCGCGGCGACAATGGCGAGCCGCTCGGCCGTCTTTGCGTCCGCCGCGTTTCGAGCCATATGCGTGGAGAGCCCCTTTATCGCCGCGAGAGGGTTCTTCACTTCGTGGGCAAGACGGGCAGCCACCCCCTCGAGCGCGCGCGTCCTATCCTCGTTCTCGGTGCAAAGCTCTTCTCGTCGCTCTGCCAGCTCGAGCGCTGCGCGCTCGTAGCCGTGGGTCATTCCGCAACCGACGCGGTATACGCCCATCATCGTAAACACCGCCGCCAGAAGCGCGATACCGACGTACTCGGCGCTCGGCCAACCGCCGACGGGCTCGAGCGGAGGGGCCAGCTGTCCCAGCGCCGTTCTCGACAACAACCCCAATGCGATAAAGCCCGCCAAGAATGCGAAGAACACGCCCGATCGCAGCCATGACGGCTCTCGCAACGTGATCGCTGTGGAGGTCATCATGAAAGCCCCCGTGACGAGCAGTGGACTCGCGAGGCCTCCGGTCGACATGACGACGGCGAAGTAGCAAATCAGGCCGATGGCGACCGAGACCGTCTTTAGCGTGCGAGCGTTCCAGAACATCCTGGCGGCGAAGAGCGCCCCTACAACAACCACTGTGGTTGCCTGCACAATGGCGCGCGCGCCTGATTCGCCGCGTGCAACAAGAAGAGCGAAGACGAGCACGAGGAAAGGCAAGAGCCAGGTTAGGCGCCACCGAGCTGCTGTGTGCCCAATCTCCTCGGTGATCCTCCCGCGTAGCGCGCTTAGTCGCGCTTGGTCGGCTTCGCCGAGGGCGGCGGATCGAGGGCAGGAGCCTAACATCGCACCATCAGTTTACTCATTGTGCTCATTTTGAATCGAGCAAATCCCGTGCGCACGTTCCAATGCGAAACTGCAAGGGTTTTGGGTCATGTTGAGTGTCCGGATTCCGACAGATGCATTGCAGCCCCCCCCCAGGTTGTCGTTTGGGGCCCAGGCGCCACTCAGGTTTGTCGTTTGGGCCCCCGGCCTTTCGCTCTCCTCCTCGAGTTGGTGCCGATTAGGCATAGAAGCGCTAGCATTGCGGCCACTGGGGAGCGCCAAGGAACACTGTCGGAACGATCGGTCGGCGCGGCATTGCATGCCCTAGAGTGGCCCACAGGCGGCGCGGGGGTGGGAAGGCAGAAGCCCTGCGTACAACTGAATCCGGCCGCGCACGATCCATTGCTGCATGCGCTGGCGCAAACGAAGTTCTTTTGGTCTTGCGACAGGCAATTTTTTGACACGCATTGGCGGTCGGCGGTGCACGCCACGCCGTCTTGCAGTTGCAATGCCCAAGATGCGACGCTGTATCCGCCCATTGTGGCGGCTTGATTGGCTGCGTCGATGAGTAGCTGTCCCCACGCGTCGAAGCGGGTGTAGATCGGCTCGATGCAGGTCATGTTGTCGGGACTGATCGCGCCCCTGGACAGGACGCCGAAGCTAACCCACTTTCCTTGATCGAAACTTCCCTGGTCGTAGGCGCCGGAGCCGGAGTCGCCTTCGCAAGTACTCGCGTCGCCCGAAACAAACTCGTTGGGCGACAGCACCTTCGAGGCCATCGGATCGGTAAAGCAGTTCGGGCGGAAGCCCGTGTCGTTAGGAATGCAAACGAGCCCGACGTTCTGCTTCATTCGGCGCACTCCCGCGGTTGCGCCGTTGGTGTCAGTCGGGCTGCTAACGCCGTACCCGATGGCCGTCACATGGGTCGAATAGGCGACGTGATCGGTCATTGGGGGATCAATCGCGGGCACGACGTATTGAGCAAGCTGGACGTTCCGATCGAGGATGAGGAGTGCGATGTCGTTGCCGCACAACTTCGTCTGGTCCGAACCTGTGGGAACAATGATCTTCGAGACGCCGACGAAGTTGCCGCCCTGCGTGATTTGCGTCTGCGTCGTAACCCGAAAATTACTCGCGGGACGCGTGCCTCCGAACACCGAAGTTGAGCAGTCGATTTGGACCGACGTTGATCCGGCCACGCAATGGCGCGCCGTCGCGACAAGGTTCGGCGCGAGAAGAGCCCCCGAGCAGAATGAAACCTGGCTCCCCATTTGAACGATGCCGACGGCGAACGTGTGCGTCGTGTCCACCGTTCCGTTTTCGATGGCACTCGTCGCGTATCCCGTTGGATCTACCGAAGGCTCAGCGCCGCCGCAGCCGGCCACCCATGCGAGGAGCAGTGCACCGGAGCAGAAAGGCCGATTCATTCTTGCCTCCAGGCAGACTGCAACTTTCCTGAATGAACGTCTTTAGCTCGCAACCACGCACCTTAGCGAAGGTTTGCCCCTCGCGCACGCCCGCGGCGGCTAGGGAGCGAAATCAACCGACGGCACCGAATCGAGCAGTCCTGCCGCGCTGGCTCGCGCATAGAGAAGCTCAATGGCGCGACGCACGTCGGAGGGAGCGTCCAGCGTATCTGCGTTTGCATACATCGCGAGGTATCGGTCCAGCAGAGTCTTGTCGAGGTGGAGGCCTGCGCGTGACTCGCGCTCCAGCAGAGCGCGCATTGTCTCTTCTCGATTCGACAAAGCCCAGGCAATCGAGCGGCGCAGGATCCGCGAGACCTGCGCGATAGTTTCCGTGCCAAGCGTGCGCCGAATCGCGTTCGCTCCTAGCGGCAACGGAAGGCCCTTCGTCGCCTCGCTCCAGCCATGGCCGATGTCGCAGACGCAGTGCAGTCCTTCGCGTTCAAAGGTAAGGCGCCCTTCGTGGATAAGCAGCGCGGCTTGGACTTCGCCGGCGCGAAGCGCTTCGAAGACGCGAGCGTACGGTGCAATGGGAAGAACAACCGGCTCGAAGCGGGGCAGAAGAAGCCGGAGCACGAGATACGCTGTCGTTCGCAACCCCGGAACGCCGATCCGCGCGCCCCTGAGAGAACCCAGATCGCAAGCTCTCTGGGCAACGAGGGCGGGTCCGTAACCGCGTCCGACCGACATTCCGTGCGGAAGCAGAAGGTATCGGTGTGCGATCGAAGGCCATCTCGCGATCGAGACCGCAACCACGTCCGCCTGGCCGGCGGCCGCCAGCTCGTTGAGGGCTTCTGTGTCAGCTCGCTCGGGCTCGAAGGAAAGCCCTTCGGCGTCTACCTTGCCTGCGAGCAGCGCCCAGAACATGAAAAGATCATCGCTGTCCGGCGAGAAGGCAATACGAATGGGGCGGGCCTCTTGCGAGGGCCCAAAACCATCGGGCATGGTGGGACAAGGTAGCGCGGCTTGAGCTGGGTTGGGCTCTCGGTGCGATTCGCTCTGATCGCCTGTTCCATGGCGGCGGCGCTCGTGCATTGCAGCCGTGACCTGCCGACTCCCTGTGGGCCCGGATTCGCACGTGAGGGGCCAAGATGCATGCCCGCTGCGGGGAAGTGTCCGTCGCCGCTTGAATCGTCTGAGCACGGATGCGACGCTCCCGCGAGGCATGTGTTCGTGCCGGCCGCTTCAATCCTGCTGGGGCCCTCGGACTGGGAGGCGGAGGGGCGTGTCGCCGCGCGCACGATCAGCGTGGAGGCCTTCCGTATCGACGCATTTGAAGTCACAAACGGGCGCTTCGGGCTCTCCCGTGGGGACACTCTCCGGGCGGCCAGCGGGATGACACGCGACGAGGCTGCCGCATTTTGCGCTCGGGACAACGGCCGATTGCCCAGCGAAGACGAGTGGATCGCAGCAGCCGTCTCAGGGGCGAGCCCACTGCGTCGCTATCCATGGGGAGACACCGGGGCGGTGTGCCGCCGGGCCGCGTGGGCCCTGGAGGCTGGCCCGTGCGCGAAGGGGGCCGATGGGCCCGATACCGTTGGCGCCCACGCGGAGGGAGATTCGGCGGTCTGCACGATCTGGCTGGGAACGTGGCCGAATGGGTCGCCCCGGGTAGTCTCGACCCTCGAGCCGGCGTGGCCGTGGGAGGCTCCTGGCGGAGCACCCTCGCGGCCGAGCTGCGCATCTGGGCGAGGCTTGAGCTCGACCCGGGAATTCACGACCCTCGGATCGGCGTGCGTTGCGTGTATCCCCCTTGATGCTGCTGTTGCGCTACCCTCCAAGCTCCCTATGACGTGCGCCGTGCTCTCGATTGGAACTGAGCTGACGCGCGGAGAGATAGTCAATTCGAACGCGGCATGGTTGGGCTCGGAATTGACGGCCATTGGATTTGAGGTTGTCGAGCACGCGGTCGTCGACGACAATTCGGTGCGCATCGGGGAAGCGCTGGGTAGACTTGCAGCGCGTGCTCGAGTCGTGGTGTCGACAGGCGGCCTCGGACCGACCACCGATGATATGACGACGCAGGCGGTTGCGAACGCTCTCGGCGTGCCGCTCGCGCGCGACGATGCTTCACTCGATCACATCCGCCGCCGCTTCGAAAAGTTCGGACGGACGATGGGGCCGTCGAACGCCAAGCAAGCCGACTTCCCCGAGGGGGCAGACATCTTGCCAAACCCCCTCGGGACCGCGCCGGGCTTTGGCGTCCGTGTTGGCGAGTGCGTAGCTTATTTCTTGCCAGGTGTACCCCGCGAGATGAGGCGCATGTTCGAAGTAGAGGTGGTACCGCGCATTCGCGCGTTGGCTAGAAACACGCTCTTTCAACTTCGATTGCACACCTTCGGTTTGGCAGAGAGCGAAGTCGGCGACCGGCTCGCTGGAATCGAGGGCGCGTTTCCTGGAACGACCATCGGTTACCGAGCTCACTTCCCCGAGATCGAAGTCAAAGTGCTTGCGCACTCTGCCTCACGCTCTGCCGCGCGTGACCTTTGCGAACGAGCGACCGTGGAGGCAAGAGGTCGCCTCGGGTCCTACGTTTTCGGCGAGGCGGAAGATACGTTTGCTGGCGTCGTGGGACGAGCACTTCGTACACGCGGCTGGACGTTGGCCATCGCCGAGTCGTGCACGGGCGGTCTGGTCGGCCATATGCTGACGCGCGAGCCGGGCGCCAGCGATTTCCTGCTGCTCGACGCTGTCACATACGCGAACAGCGCGAAAGTGCGCGTTCTGGGGGTCGACGAGGAAACCATCCGCTGGCACGGAGCCGTGAGTCCGGAGGTGGCAGCTGCAATGGCGCGTGGTGCGAAGCGCGTTGCAGGCGCCGACATCGCCCTCTCGTTAACAGGGGTAGCCGGCCCCAGCGGGGGCAGCGAGGGCAAACCGGTTGGAACCGTGTTCATCGCGATCGCGAAGCAAGACGGTACGACCGAGGTGCAGCACAAGAACTTCGTCGGAGATCGCGAACGTATTCAGACGCTCGCCTCGTACGCTGGCTTGCAAATGGTGCGAGATCTGTCAGCCCAGCGCACCGCCCAACGCGTGGGCGAGGGGTTGCGCGCAAGCGAGCGAGAGTGAAAGAACGCGTTGAGGGGGCCGAGGAAACGATCCGCGCCTTCGTGGCGCTGGATCTGGATTCAATGAGTGCACGGCGGCTGGCGCGCATAGCCGAGCACCTTCGTATGGCCAGCGGTGCCCCCAGCGCGAGTTGGACTCCACCGCACAAGATGCACGTGACTCTCAGGTACGTCGAAAAGCTTCTTGCCAGCACGGTACCTTCTCTCGCTGGGGCCCTCGCCGAGGCTGTGGACGGCAAAACGCCCCCACGACTGGGCCTCCTTCGACTGGAGGCATTTCCGTCGGCGGCCGAAGCCCGCGTAGTCGTTGTCGAGTTGGAAGACCCAACGCGCGCGCTCGCAAAAATGGCAGGACGCGTTGAGCGAATCGTCTCGCGACTCGGGATCTCACCTGACCGCCACGAGTTTCGGCCCCACGTGACCCTGGCGAGGCTGAAAAGGCAGTACGACGCACGCCGCTGGCTGAGACCCGAGCTCGCAGTAGACGTTGGCGAGTGCAGCACTGTGCGCCTAACGCTTTACCGCAGCATTCTCGACAGCGAAGGTTCCACCTACGAGCCTCTCGCAAGTTTTGAGTTTGTGCGAAAAACGAACTAAAGAACAAGCACCCAAACGTCGTAGAGGGTGTGCGTCCACACGGCTGCGGCGAAGCCGCGCGTTGCATAGACGACTGTCAGCGCCAGGCCGAGCACCGCCCGCGCAACGAAGGATCGCAGATTGAATGGCTCGCCGAGCGCGCCTAAGTAATGCATCCCACTAAAGACGCTTGCACTCGCCGCGGCCCAGACCGTCATTGTCATGATGGC
>Ga0209648_10006299_pt1 | contig 10206 bp, 5 predicted proteins | sample GraSoi2013_115cm_FD_185830 | JGI IMG/M metagenome (GOLD analysis project Ga0209648, IMG submission 185830) | Grasslands soil microbial communities from the Angelo Coastal Reserve, California, USA - Sample 9_17_2013_115cm (SPAdes) (version 2) | ecosystem: Environmental > Terrestrial > Soil >...
AACAGACCGCCGATAATGGTGATGCCGAGCGGAAAGCGCAGCTCCGAGCCGGTGCCGTGCTCGAGCGCGAGCGGAAGCGCCCCGAACAACGCGGCAAGTGTCGTCATCATGATTGGACGGAAGCGCAGCATCGACGCCTTGACGATCGACGCGCGCGGGGAAAGCCCCTCGTTGCGCTCCGCCTCGAGCGCGAAGTCGATCATTATGATCGCGTTCTTCTTAACGATGCCCATCAAGAGCACCACGCCGATCAGCGCTACGACCGAGAGAGGCTCACCAGCGAGCATCAGAGCGATGAGTGCACCGACACCGGCCGAGGGCAAGGTGGACAGAATGGTGAGCGGATGGATGAAACTCTCGTAAAGCACGCCGAGGACGATGTAGATCGTCGCCGCAGCTGCGAGGATTAGCCACGGTTCGCTGGCGAGCGAGCGCGAGAATTCAGCGGCGTCGCCCGAGTAGCCCCCGACAATCGAGGGCGGCATGCCGATTAAGCGCTCAGCCCTCCCGATCGCCGTGACAGCGTCGCTTAGGGCGGCGTCAGATGCGAGATTGAAGCTGATCGTTGCCGCGGGAAACTGTGCCTGGTGACTGATTGTGAGCGGCGCGGTCGCGTGTTCGATCGTAGTGAAGGCGCCGACCGGGATTTGTGAGCCGTTGGTCGACGGAAGGAACAGTAGCGACAGCGAGCTCGGGTCACGCTGGTACACGGGCAAGGCTTCGAGAACGACGCGATATTGGTTCGTCTGTGCATAGATGGTCGAGATTTGCCGCTGCCCGAATGCGTCGTTCAGAGTATCGCTGATCACTTGCATGGACACGCCTAGCCGACCGGCCGTTTCGCGGTCAACATTGATGAAGGTCCGCAATCCTCCATCCTGAGATTCGGACGCAACCTCGCGTAGCGATCGCTCCGACCGAAGCCGCTCGGCGAGCTTCGCAGACCAGTCTGCGACCGCTCGGGCATCGGTCCCGGTGAGCGTGTACTGGTATTGGGCGCGGCTCGACCGCGCGCTGATTTGAATGTCCTGGATGGGCTGCAAGTATACGATCATGCCAGGAATCGCTTCGATGGCGTGGTGTAGCCGTTCGATGATATCGCCGACCGAGGCTGTACGCTCGTCACGCGGTCGCAACGTGATGCCGAGATGCCCCGCATTGGGTGTGCGGTTGAGTGTGCTCACGCCGATCACCGAGACGGTGCCGGTAACATCTTCATCCCGCTCGATGGCCTGGACGACGAGGTCTTGGAGCCGCGTCATCTCGGCAAACGACACTTCGGGCCCGGCCTCGGTCACCGCGGTGATGAGACCGGTGTCCTGGAGCGGCAGGAAGCCTTTTGGGATGACGACGTAGAGGGCGATGGTCGCGGCCAGAGTCATCGCCGTGGTGACGAGCGTCATCAACTGATGGTGCAGCACCCATTCGAGCGATCGACGATAGCCTTCGACGATAGCTTCGACGCGGTCGTTGAACCACGACGTGAGGCGATTGTTGCGACCGTGTGCATGTCGAAGCAGGCGGCTGCACATCATCGGCGTGAGCGTCAGCGAGACGACGGCCGAGACCGCGACGGCTATGGTCAGCGTCAGCGCGAACTCGCGGAACATGCGGCCCACAAGGCCGGTCATGAACAGCAGCGGGATGAATACTGCGATCAACGACAAGGTGAGAGAAATCACCGTGAAGCCGATCTCCCGGGCGCCACGCAGCGCGGCGTCTAGTGGCGATTGACCTTGCTCCATGTGCCGGACGATGTTCTCGATCATCACGATGGAATCGTCGATCACGAAGCCGGTACCGATGGTGAGCGCCATCAGCGAAAGATTGTCGAGGCTGAATGCGCAGAACCACATGATTCCGAAGGTCGCGACGAGAGAGAGCGGCAGTGCAACGCCGGCGATGATGGTGGCCCGCAAGCTGCGCAAGAACATCAGAACGACCAGCACGACGAGGCCCGCCGCGAGCACGAGCGTGAACTGTACGTCGCGGACCGCGGCTCGGATGGTGCCGGTGCGGTCGTTGACGACCGTAAGTGTGGCACCCGCCGGCATGGCGCTTTGTAACCGCGGCAGCTCGGCAAGCAGGCGCTGGACGGTCTGAATGACGTTGGCACCCGGCTGGCGCTGGACATCGACAATCACGGCTGGCGTACCTCGATACCAGGCGCCAACCTTGGCGTTCTCCAGCCCGTCAATCACTTGGGCCACGTCGCCGAGCAGCACGGGTGCGCCGCTGCGGTAGGCCACGACCACGGACCGATAGGCATCGGCAGTCGTAATCTGATCGTTTGCTCCGATGATGAAAGACTGGTGCGCGCCGTCGAACAATCCCTTGGGACCCGCAACATTGGCGAAGGTGATGGCGATCCGAAGGTCTTCGAGCGCAAGCCCGTAGGCGGCGAGCCGCGCGAAATCGGCCTGGATGCGAACCGCTGGCCGGATGCGGCCCTGAACTGCGACGTGGCCGACGCCGGTCACCTCGGCGAGCCGCTGCGCCAGCAGCGTGTCTGCGACATCGCTCAGTTCGCGCAGCGACACCGTCCCGGACGTAAGCGCGAGCGTCATGATCGGTGTGTCAGCCGGGTTCACCTTCGAGTAGGTGGGCGGGTAGGGCAGGCTCTTAGGCAGAACCGAGGCGGCGGCGTTGATGGCGGCCTGCACGTCTTGGGCAGCCGCGTCGATGTCACGGTCGAGGTCGAACTGAAGGGTGATCTCGCTGAGGCCGTAAGAGCTCGTCGAGGTCATTATGGCGAGTGAGGCGATCTGGCCGAATTGCCGTTCGAGCGGCGCAGTGATCAGCGACGCGGTGGTGTCGGGGCTGGCACCCGGAAGCTGAGTGGTGATCTGGATGGTAGGAAAGTCGACTTGGGGTAGAGCCGAGACCGGTAGCAGCCAGTAGCCTAGCGCACCGCCGAGCAGCACCGCGATACCAAGCAGCGAGGTCGCAATGGGGCGGCCGATAAAAGGCGCCGAAACGCTGGCCGACACGTTCATGGGGCTTTGCTCGCCGCGCCTTGCGTAGCGCGGGATTTGTCCACACGGGAAGCACCGTTTTCCGCCACCGCTACCTTTCGTCCAGCGGAAAGCTGAGCGAACCCCGAGGTGATCACGCGATCTGACGGCGCGACGCCCTCGGAGATGACGGCACGGCTCTCGTCTCGCTGCGTCACTGCCACGGAGCGTACCGCGACCGTACTATCATTCTGTAGTACGTAGACGAAAGAGCCGGAGGGACCCTGCTGCACTGCGGCCGCCGGCACGGTGACGACATCATGGAGCGTATCGATCAGCAACCGGACAGTGACGAACTGCCCGGGCCAAAGTCGAAGGTCTGCATTCGCAAACTCGGCCTTGAGCTGGACCGTGCCAGTAGTCTGGTCGACCTGATTATTGACCACCACCAGCTTGCCGCGACCGAGCACGGTCTTGGTGACGGCGTCGAGCGCATCTGCAGCCAGACTCCCCTTGTTAAACGCTTCGTTGACCTGCGGGAGCTGCTGCTGGGGTAAGGTAAAGATTACGGCGATCGGCTGGATTTGCGTTATCACCACTATTCCAGTCGCAGCGGCGGCACGCACGAGATTGCCCTCATCGATCAAACGGATGCCAAGCCGCCCGTCGAGAGGAGACACGATCGTACAATACTCAAGCAAGGTCTTGGCGTTGTCGATCGCGCCCTCGTCAAGCTTCACCTGCGCTTCGAATTGGGCGACGACGGCACGTTGCGTATCGTACTGTTGCCGGGCCACCGCAGTGGCCTTGACCAAATTGGCGTAGCGCTCGAGGTCGACCTTCGCATTGCTGAGCTGCGCTTCGTCTAGTGCCTTTTTGGCGACCGCCTGGTCGAGTTGCGCCTGATACGTTCGCGGATCGATCTGCGCCAGAACGTCACCGGCTTTGACATCCTTACCTTCCCGAAAATTGATGCGTACGATGGTACCGTCGACCTGGCTACGAATTGTCACCATGTTGAGCGCCCGGACCGTGCCGACGCCGTCCAGGTATTTTGGTACGTCGCCGATCGTCGCCTGCTCGGCAAGCACGGGGACCGGGGCGTTGCCCCCAAACCGTGGTGCGGCGCGCTGCGAGGCTTGCTGGCTGCGACCGACAAGTAGCCAAGCGGCGCCCAGCAGCAGGACACACGCGAAAGCAACGGTCAGGAATGGCCGCAGTCTGCGCATCCAACGCAGAGCGGTTTTCTTCGTGAACGGCGTAAAAAGTCTCCCGGGGCTAAAAATCTGCCACATTGTCGACGGCTCGCAGGTGGTCACTAACCGCTGGCCGGCCGCGGACCATATTCGGTTTGATAGCAGTGCTTCGCGATCTGTCGACACGTCGCATCTGCGACGCGTTGTCAGTGCGAAACTCCTGACGGGCCCTCCGAGCGGGCCGCCGCTGGGATTGGCTTTGTGCCAGGACGCGCTTCGTCAATCTTTGGCGTGTCCCATATCTTTACGGTTCGATCCATACCGGCTGTCGCCACTAGCCGGGCGTCGTGCGAGAACGTGACGAAGTGAATTCGACGCTGGTGGCCCGTGAGCGCAGCGATTTGCTGATGAGTCGCGACGTCCCAAAGGCGGACCGCCTCGTCGAGTCCCCCCGAGGCCAATATCCGGCCATCCGGTGAAAAGGCGCAGAACCGGACCCATCGCGTGTGGCCCTTGAACGGACTTAGCTCCTGCTTGGTGGCTACATCCCACAACTGGACGTCGTTACTGGCGCCGGCGGAGGTGAGCAGTTTGCCGTCAGGAGAGAACGCCACCGAGTGGACCGGCCCGGTGTGGACATCGATGGTGGCTGTATCTTTGAAGGTAGTAAGATCCCACAACTTGACGGTCCCATCGATGCTCCCGGAGGCCAGTAAGCGACTGTCAGGCGAATACGCCAGCGCTTTGACGCCGCCGGTATGCCCGGCAAGAGTCGCCAGCTCCTTGCCCGTTGTCGGGTCCCAAATCTTGACGGTTTGATCGTATCCTCCCGACGCGACGGTGCGGCCGTCCGGGGCGTATGCCACCGCCCGCACGATGTTACTGTGGCCCTTGAGAGTAAGTAGCTCCCGGCCGGACCGAATCTCCCACAATTTCACGGTCCGGTCGTAGGAACCTGTAGCCAAAATCCTGCCGTCGGGCGAGAGGCCGACCGTGACGATAGCTCCGCCGTGCCCCTCCAACGTCGCCAGCTCTTTACCGGTGGCGACATCCCACAATTTGGCTGTGCGATCATGACTGCCCGAGGCCAGGATCTTATCGTCGGGAGTGAAAGCGACGGACGTCACGTAAGCTCTATGGCCCTTGAAAGATGCCCGTTCCTCTCCTTTGGACGCTTGAGGCGGCTCCTCAATCCCAGTCTTCAGCACATCGGCCGCGACCCATAGCTTTGCCAAGTGGTCCATGGTGGCGGTGGCGAGCATCTTACCGTCAGAGGAGAAGGCCACGCCACGAACCCGATCGCCAACGCTTTCAAGGCTGGCCAGCTCTTCGCCGCTGTCGGCGCCCCACAATTTCAACGTATTGTCCACGCTGCCGGCGGCCACCAGTTTGCCATCCGGGGATATCGCCACAGACAGCACTTCGCTTGCAGTCCCCTCGAGGGTCATCTTCTCGGTACGCGAGGCGACGTCCCAAAGGCGGACCGTGGTGTCCATGCTGCCTGTGACCAAGGTCTTGTCGTCCGGAGAAAATGCCAAGCCTCGGACGCCATGCTCGTGCCCGCGCAGGGTTGCCTGCTCCGTCCCGGTCGCCACGTCCCAGAACTTCACGGTGTAGTCATTGCTTCCGGACGCAAGCATCTTGCCGTCGTGGCTGAAGGCTAGGGAGCGGACCGCTCCACTATGCCGGAGAGTCGCCCGTTCTGTACCCGTCGCCACATCCCAAAGCTTGATCGTGTTGTCATGACTGCCGGACGCTATAGTGCGGCCGTCGGGCGAATACGCCAAAGACCGGATCATGTTGGTGTGCCCTTTGAATGTGGCCACCTCCTTGCCGACGGCCCAATCCCAGAGTTTGACGGTGCCGTCATAGCTGCCGGTCGCCAATCTGGTTCCGTCGGGAGAGAATGCGACGGCTTCCACGGTGCCTTGGTGCCCCACCAGGGTGATCAGTTCCCGGTTTGTGTTCGTATCCCAGACTTTTGCGGTCTTGTCGTAGCTGCCGGTGGCCAAGTACTTGCCATCGGGGGAATACGCGACGCTGGCGAGGGCCAGCGAGTGGCCCCTCAAGGTGACCTGCTCCTTTCCGCAGGACTGCAGTGCGGCACCAATTACCATCAGCAAGAGCACGGAGCCAATGCTCCGTGTTAGCGCTGCGAGCGCGATAATCGGCCGCGCATTTGCCTCAATCGGGTGGGGGGTCATTTGCTGTTTTTCCCCTCAACTTGCGAGTTGATATTCAAGTAGTGATTATAGTCACCGCCCGGAGGATGGTCCATCGGACCGCCGCGGCTTCGCGGGGCTTGGTTCGGAAGGGTAAGGCGCCTGGAGCGCATCCGTTGCTGCAGAACCGGCACCCCGGGGCTGATTGCGAACCTTCGGAATTGCAGCGCCCGTCTGCGTTTCGGCGTCCCCAGCGTTCGACCGACTTGACGGTCCAAACGCTCGAAGGACGAACATCGTCACGAACCCGCTGAGGAAGCCCGCCAAGAGGTTGGGAATCAGTGTGGCAGCGGGAAAGATATACACTTCGGCCCGCGAGCCCAATAGAAAAACGACCGCGAATTCCGTCGTCGTTCTGGCGACGGCGGCCGCCAATCCCAGGATGGAATATCCCAATGCCCAGGCTGGCAGTCGGCGGACAAACGGATCTGCCAAGTCGATGACCAGCCCTGGCGTCACGTGCTTGAGAATTTCCAACACGCCGAAGCGTCCGTCCCCCTGCAGGAATGCGATCACTCCCATGATCGAGCCGGCGACCGTGCCTCCCCATCGTGAGTGGGTGAGGCGAGCAGCCAACACGTAGAGCGGGAAGAGGAACAAGACCTTGTGGCCCGGCGCGAATGGGACGCCAGGCAAAAGCTTGACCAATTTCAGCGACGCCATGGCCAGTGCAATGCCGGTGACCACGGCAACGTCGTGGGCGAGTTCGGCGCTGAAGTGCCGGTCGGCTTTTCGGTCGGCCTGTTCGGCTGCATCCCGCATGTTTCCCCGGATGGATTCGACGAAAAAGCCGATATCGCCGCGCAGCACGCGCTTGAACACAGCGAGAAAGCCCCCTTGAGCCGAACGGTTCCGTCGGCCGGCTCCGCCGCCGCTGCCAGGTCGCCGCCCCCCGGCGAGAAGCGCAAGGGTATGATCGAGGGAGTACACAAACAACGGCGGGAGGCGGAAGGATTGCAGGCCATCCACCAGATCGCGGCCGGTGCCGGTCAGGCGCACCAGCGCGGAGGCCAGAATCACGGCAATGATCTGAAGGCACATCAACCCGGCGTGATCGAGCCCCGTCAAGTTAATCGAAAGCCGCCATTCGACTCCCGGCAGGGGCCATGCAACGCGCGCGTCCGAAGGCGCCTCGGCCGGCAGCAGCGCATAGGCAGCGATCAAGAACAAGAACAGCCATTTCAGGCGCCAGATCGGATACGCTATCTCTCCTGGCTTGATGCGGCAGATCAGCAAGGCGATGATCTGTATCGCCATCAATGCCGGCACGACAAACCATTGCGCAGCCTGCGTCCACGAGAAAGCCGGCACTGTAAAAGCGACTGCTGTGACTGCCAGAAGGTACAACACCTTAAGGACGGCTATTCTATTCCTGCGGCTTTCTTGTCGAATTTCAATCACGCGGATTAGCTCCCGGACTGCATAGAGACGGACGCGCCAGCTCAGCTCCGTACTTTCGACTCAGAAATCTCCGATTCCTAACACCAGAATGAATAGCGACAATGCCAGAGTTGGAATTGTAACGGGCAGGCCGACGAGAATGAAGTGGGCAACGCTGATTTTAGTGCCCTCTCGGCGCAGCAGATCAAGCCAGAGGAGGCCCGCTAGGGATCCCATGGGCAGGAGGCGCGGCCCCAGGTCGCCGCCGATCAGCGCGGCCAGGACGAGGTGTTGCGTGCCATCGGGCAAATTGCGGATTGCGAGCGCGTTGAGAATGGCCATTGGGTGGTTGTTCAGTAGCGCGGACCCGAGCGCCGAGGAGATGCCAATCACCACAACCTGCGCTGCTGAGTTGGTCGCAGCAGAGTAAAGCTCGGTGATCCGGCCGACGAGGCCGACGTTGCGCAGCCCGATAACGATCATGAAGATGCAAAATAGGAAAATCAGTATTTCCCACGATATCGTGGCGGCCAGTCGCGCCGGGGAGGCGATGCCGTTTCGCCAGCACAGCCACAGGCCCACCATCGCGGTCGCGGCAGCGACTGCCCACACCGGACCTCCCGCGTAGGAAAGAGCCGGATAGCAACCCAGCGCGACCACCATCAGACCGAGGAATTGCTTGGCCGGTTGCGACAGCACAGGCACCGCGACTCTCTCGGCAACTCCCCTCTCAGGCGAGCGCAACTGCTGCCGGAAGATGACGCAAAGGATCGCGTACGCCGTCACCCATCCGACGATCGCAATCGGGACCATACGCGCGGCGTATTCGTTGAAACCGATGCCCGCGTACTCGGCGACGATGAGGTTCATGGGATTGGAAATCACCAGCGGAGCCACGCCGGCTGCCGAGAAGACCGCAAATGCGAACGGAATGATAAGGTCCGGCCGGTGCGGGTAGCAGCGGCGAACGAGCCCGACTATGAGCGGCGTCAGCAGGAGGACGGCCGCGTCATTGTTGAGCGCCGCCGACGTGATGGCACTCAAGATGAACGCCAGGCCAAAAACACGGCCAACCGACTGGCCCGGGCGCGGTTCGATTGCTCGAGCGAAGTTATCAAGAATGCCGAGCCGCCGGGCCACGTTCGCGGTCAGCATGATCGACACGATCGCGAGAAATGGACGCCAGAGTACCTGGAAGCCACTTGCCAGATCTGCCGGGGTTACGATGTGCGCCGTCAAGAGCACGACAACGCCGAAAGCGGCCGCAGCTGCCGGGCCGGCGCGCCAGCCAATGCCGGACAGGACCAGACCCAGCGTCATCATCATCGTGCCGTACGCGATCGTCTCCTGCATCCGAGCTCCAGCTTATTCCGTGCCCGGCTAGCGCTGCCGCGCCGGTCAGGCGGACGCGTCCTTGCGGATGATCGTCCCCACGTGCTCGCCCCTCAGAGCCGGCTCCAGCAGATGAGGCTTCATGCCATTGATGATCTGGATGCGCTTGACCTGCCGGGCGGAAGCTAAGAGATCGAGCAGTACCCGATCGAACGGCAACGTGCGCAGATTGAGCTCATTCAACTCGGCCACGGTGATGTCCTTGATGAAGCGAGCGCCGGGATGGGTTTTCGGATCCGCGTCGTAGAGACCGTCAACGTCCTTGATCAAAGTGTGAGTGGCGCAGCCGTAGCACTCGGCGAGCAGATAGGTTCCGGCGTCGGTGCGGTGCGGCGGAACGCGCCCCACGCGGGGCGGGTGCTCCCACAGCGAGAACGGCGGGTCTCCGTTGCAAATCACGCCGGGGGCCGACTTGATGAAGAATGGCAGCATGTGCCCGAGAATCTCGGGCGGAATCGCGACCACGCCGTGCGGCGCCAGCAGCGTCCCGAGCATGTGAGCATTGCCGAGCGCATCGATGATGCGCAGCTGGGCAAGCGCCCCGGTGGGCAGCCCGAGATCCATACCGATGGCGGTGACGTGAGCGGCGCGGGCACCGCCTCCTGTGCCGATCACGAGCTTGAACCTGCTCAACGCTGCAGCGATCGCCTCGACCAGAGGGTAGGTGGCCTTCTTGCCATTGTCCACGATCGAGCGGCCGCCCACCTTGATGACATGACAAAATGGCAGCATGCGCACCACCGGGGTCTCGGTGGAGGACATCACCTGCTTGTCCAATAAGCTCTCGCGCATCAAAAACGACTCGACATGATGACGTCGGTCGACGGGTATGTCGGTTGCAGGCGGTTGTTCGAAAGGCGCCATGGCGTGCCTCCATTCAGGCGGTGATGATGGTCCCGACAGGCTCGCCATTGAGAGCGCGGGTCAGGTTGCCTTTTTTTAGGCCGTTGATGACTTGCACAGAGCGGCGGTGTTTGGCCGTCTTCATAAGGTGCAGCACGGTGCGCTCGATCACGACGTCACCGAGATCCATTTCGTCGAGTTCCTCGGCCGTAATTTTCG
>Ga0209648_10006300_pt1 | contig 10205 bp, 9 predicted proteins | sample GraSoi2013_115cm_FD_185830 | JGI IMG/M metagenome (GOLD analysis project Ga0209648, IMG submission 185830) | Grasslands soil microbial communities from the Angelo Coastal Reserve, California, USA - Sample 9_17_2013_115cm (SPAdes) (version 2) | ecosystem: Environmental > Terrestrial > Soil >...
TGGGAAGAGATCCCGGAAATTCTAAAACTCAGCGGTGCGGACATCGCGGTGTGGCTGCTGACCTTGACGCTAACGGTGGTGACCGACCTGACGTTTGCAGTGGAAGTCGGGATGGTGCTGGCAGCGTTGACGTTTATTCGCAAAGTCTCGAGGACGACAACGGTAAGTCCCGTGACGAAGGACTATGTCGAAGACAGCCGCGTGCACGTTCTCCAAGGCAAAGACATCCCGGACTACGCCATCGTTTACCGCATTCACGGGCCATTTCTTTTCGGCGCGACCGACAAGTTTGGCGACATTCTCCATGACATCGACAAATTGCCGCCTATCGTCATTCTTCGTCTGCGGAACATGACCGCAATTGATGCCACAGGGCTTGGGGCCATTCGTGATCTAGCGGACACGCTGCATGCCTCAGGACGTTCGCTGCTTCTGTGCGGTGCGCGCGAACAGCCCTCGCAATTGATGAAACAGGCGGAGTTCGAACGGCACGTTGGCGTGGAGAACATCTGCGGGAGCATCACCGACGCGCTGCAACGCGCCGCCGAGGTCTATCTCTTGCATCACGCAAACAAGAAGACCGGAGAACTGACGCCAGCCAAGTAAACCTGTGGCAGAGTGTCTTCCGCCGCCTGCCAGGACTGCCGGTACTACTCAGCGCTCGTGTTAAATTCTTTTCAGATTGCTGCCTTCTCCCCTCGATTCACGTAACGGACATGTTTTTTTATCCACTCTGTAATGCCTCGCAACTACTTTCTACGCTGGGTTAGGAGTGTCCATCCCTTTTTTCCAATAAAGGAGATTCACTTGAAACAAAGATTGCTAGCTGTAGCCCTGTCGATCGGCTTGATCGGCAGTAGTTTTTCCGTGCCAGCCCGGGCCAACAATCAGTTTGTCGTGGCAGGCAGTATCAGCCATGTTCTTCTCATCAGCGTGGACGGCTTGCACGCGCTGGATGTTGCCAACTACATCGCCGCCCACCCCAACTCGGCTCTGGCCGAGCTGGCTGACCACGGCGTCACCTACTCCAACGCGCGCACACCATCGCTTTCTGATTCCTTCCCCGGCCTACTGGCTTTGGTGACCGGTGGCTCGCCCATCAGCCATGGGCTATTCTATGACGTCAGCTTCAATCGCGGCATTTTCGACCCCACGAACACAACTTGCTCAGGACAACCAGGTAACATGCAGGTGTTTGACGAGAGCATTGACAAGTACACTGGCAATCCTCCCGTCTCGCTGAACGTCATTGACCCAGCTTCCTTGCCGCGGCATATCAACGCACAGGGTCAGTGCGTCCCGCTGTATCCTCACGACGCTATCAAAAGCAACACCATCTTCGAGGTGGTTAAGGCCAATGGCGGGCACACAGCTTGGGCAGACAAGCACCCCGCTTATGACCTAGTGAACGGTCCGTCCGGTAAGGGCGTCGATGATTTGTACACGCCGGAAATCACCAACAACAACGGATTCGACGCCACCGGCAGCGTCGTTTGCACCGTAATTAACGACGCTCTGAAAGTTCAGGGAATCCTGAACGAAATCAAAGGACTGAACCACGATGGCACGCCCGGACCCGGCGTCCCGGCGGTGTTCGGCATGAATTTCCAGGCAGTCAGCGTCGGACAGAAACTGGAAAAGGACAATAAAGATGGCAGTTGCACTGCCGACACCACCTTCACTGGACAAGCAGGTGGATACTTGGACGGCGCCGGAACCCCAAGCGCAGTCCTTGCCTATGGGTTGCAGAAAATCGATCAGGCGCTGGGCAGCATGATTAGGGCGCTCAAAGCTCAGCACATCTACGATTCCACGCTATTCGTCGTCAGCGCGAAGCACGGCCAGTCACCGATCAACCCCGTAAAAACCAATAAGCCGGGACACTTCGCAGACTTGGTTGCCGCACTTGCGCTAAAGCAGGGTGCCACGGGCGATCCAGGGGTTGTGGCCATCGCCAACGCCAACAACTGCGGCACCGGCCCATGCGGGTTCGTTCAGGATGACGATGTCGCGCTGATCTGGCTGCAGGACCAGAGCCAGACGGCTGCGGTTGCCTCCTACTTGAACTCCAATGCCGGCGCGCTTTTCATCGACGAAGTGATGGCCGGAGCCGAGATCAATCTCAAGTTCAATAGCCCCCTGACCGACAACGCCACTCCCGATGTCCTGGTACAGCCGATTTACGGCACCATCTACACCGGGTCTTCCAAGAAGAATGCCGAGCACGGAGGATTCAGCTTCGGTGACACCAACGTCGGCCTCATTGTTTCGAACCCTGGTCTGAGTGCCACAGTTGTGAAGACCCCTGTGGCCACCTCTCAAGTCGCGCCGACAATCCTGAAGGCGCTGAGCATCGATCCCAGCGGGCTTCAAGCCGTACAAAAAGAGGGCACCCCCGTTTTGCCGTTCCTCTTCTAGTGAGCGCTGATGCGGCGGCAGGACCTTGCTGTCAATGCACAAATCAAACGCAAAACGAAGAGGGCGTACCGGCTGGATCGTTACGCCCTCTTCCTGTTTCAGAATCTTCTCGTGCTTCTCTTCTTTGCTCTGTGTTCTCTGTTTCTCTGTTTCTCCGCGCTGAAACTTCTTTCTATTTTCTAAACCGCACCGAATCGAGGATTGCCGAAAACGTCTTGTCGTAATTATCGTAGGCGGGCTGCGGCGCGACACACACGAAATAAACCAACCCTTCCGGACGCAAAACGGTGACGACCCAATCCGTCTCCTGGCCACCGGCCGGAGAAACATTGCTGAGATAAGTCGAAAGGCCAGGACGACCGTTCAGGCGCAATCGCTCGCCCTGCCGTGTGATTTTCATACTAGGGTTCGCCTTCTGAAGATCCTGAATCACCTGTCGCGTGGCGCTATCCAAGGCGTTCGAATCGTTGGAATCACCTTGGGCCTTCGCCACGCTGACAATCAATCCATATCCGAGCGCGCCATGACCGCTGCCGTCATCCAGGATGCCGCCTTCGGGAGCAAACGAAACGCCGCCGCCCTCGCTATCGGGATACTTCTTCCAGTTGTCCGGATACTTGAGTGTGAACGCAGCCGCTTGATAGGTAGCGAAGTTGCGGGATGGCAGAGCGGGAGCAACAGCTGCGGCAGCCGCTCCAGGCACGGGCTTTTTCACCACCGGCAGTGCCAGGACTTCGCGCTTGATGGCTTCGAATTCAGCGGAGTCCCTCCGCGCGTTTGGTTGGACACCACCGAGCTTCTCTACTTCTTCGTCGACGCGCTCGACGCGGCGCTCCGGACTCGGGTGGTCAGAGAAAAACTCTGGGGCATTCTTCCCTTTCGTCTCCGCTTCGAGCTTTTCAAAAAACTGCGCCATGGCGCGTGGGTCGTACCCCGCGTCGTACAAAACCTGAGTGCCCATAACGTCGGCCTGCGATTCCGCCGTTCGCGAATAGCGCAGAAGCACGCCGCCCGCAGTGAAACTCCCCAGCGTCGTCAGCAGCGCACCACCCGTGCTGTCTCCAAAGACTGCTCCGAAGATTCCTAGCCCTGTCTCGGCTAGCATCGCTTTCGTGGCCTGGTTGGTGCCATGCCGGAGAGCGACGTGCGACAACTCGTGCGCCATCACTCCAGCGAGTTGCGACTCATTGTCCGCAGCTTCTATCGCGCCCCTGTTTATGAATACATATCCGCCGGGCAAAGCAAATGCATTGATGGCCTTGTCATTTACACAGTGAAATTCGAATGGATACTGCACGCTGCCAGTGGGAAGCTTTTGCACAAGACGCATCCCAAGTTGCGTCAAATAAGCATCCACCCGTGGGGCATTGCAGAGCAGTAACTGCTTTTCAGCATCCGTAGCTGCCCGCTTGCCGAGGCTTATATCCTCTTGCGGAGAAAACTTGTTCCATCCTGGCTTGAGCGCTGTGCGCTGCGCACCGGCATTCGGAGCTGCAACAAGAAGCGCGAGCACCAAGAGTCCAGCCGCCATGGCGTTTGGCGCTCCATTGGCCGGGAACGTTCGGTTGACACTCCACTCTAGGGAGCTCGATTTTGTCTCTCGGACACTCAATACGTCCTCCAAATCGCCCTGCGGAGTAGGATGGCGCTCCTCGATTCAAGGTTACTTTAGCACCCGTTAGGTGGGAAAAGAAAAAGCCCGAGTGGCTAGCCACCCGGGCGAGATCAGATAGAAGAAAACTGACTTAACGAGCCATGCGCGGCGTGGGCTCCGGCGAAAGTGTTACGCCCGGGGCATCGGCAGACTTACCGCTCTTTGCAGGAGCCGTGCGCGCAGGAATAACTGGCTCAGGCTTGCGCGTCGGGATGGCCAAGTTCTCGCCTTCGCGGACGAAGGTGAGGCGGTCCTGCTCCTTATTCCAATCAATGCAAACGAGGTCGCCGAGGTGAACTTGCTCGGTCGCCAGCAAGTTGGCCAGTGGATACACCACGTGGCGTTCGATGGCTCGCTTCAGGTGGCGCGCGCCGTAACGCTGGTCGGTCCCTTCTTGAAGCAGGAAGTCACGGCCCTTGTCGGTCACGCGGAATAGGAACTGACCTTTGGCGGTTTCCAGAACGCGTTGCTGTACCTGGCCAAGCTCGATTTCGAGCACACGCTCGAGTTGCTCGCGCCTCAGTGGATGAAACACCACCACCTTGTCCAAACGGTTCATGAATTCCGGCGAAAACTTGCGGCGCGCCGCTTCCACGGCCGTGCGCTCGACCTTTTCATCAAGGCCGCTGGCGGGCTTGTCCTTCGGTTGAATGAATCCCATTCCGCCCTGCATGAGCTCTGTAATCTCTCCTCCACCGAGGTTCGACGTCAGGAAAATGACGGTCTGCGAAAGGTCCACGCGGCGGTTGTCGCCCAGCGTCAGCGTGGCCTTGTCCAGCATCCCCAGAAGCAATTGCCACAGGGCGTCGCTGGCCTTTTCGATCTCGTCGAAGAGCAGGAAGCTGAGCTTCAGCTTGTCGGTGTGGCTGGCGGCTAGCGCCTCTTGGGTGATCAGCGGATGGGTCTCGCGGTGGCCCAGATAGCCTGGAGGTGAGCCAATCAGCTTGGCAATCTCGTGCGAGTGCTGGAACTCCGCGCAATCCACCTTAATGACCGCGCGGGCGTCCCCAAAAAGGATCTCCGCCGCAGCTTCCACTATGCGTGTCTTTCCCGAACCGGTCGGACCTAGGAACAGCAGGTTGCCTACCGGCCGGCCGGGCGAGTTCAATCCGGCACAAAAGACTTGAAACATGTCGACTAGGGACTGGACGCCCTCCTCCTGCCCGACAATCTTGGCGCGTAAAGAGGACTGAAAGTCGCAAGTATCGGTACTGCGGATGGTTGGGTCCAGTTGATGTCGGACGGCTGCCTTCATTTCATCAACCCTTCTCCGCGTCTAACTTCCCCCAAACGCGTTGCGCGTCTCAGTTTCGCGCCAAGCTTGGGATATGCATGGCGAATGCCAATCTTTTTCCCTTTCCGTTACTCTTGCGAACCAACGCAAACTCAACAACATACGGAATTTGGACCCCTGGAAACTGTCTCAACCGGTGAGACAGCGTTTCATCCGAGTGAAAATGAGAGAGACGAAACAGTTTGTGTCACTGGTCAAACGACAAAAAGGGGCGCATCCTTCGAAGCGCCCCTCTAGGTTAAAGTTATGCTTTAGGAATTCGTGCGGTCCTGCTTTTTGCGTCCTTGCGGAGCGGCTGCGGGGCCTGCGGCAGGCTGCGCTGCCCGGGATTTTCTTTCCTCCACAGCAGTTTCCGCCGGTGTCTCGGCGGACTTCCCGTCCTTCGCTTCGCCTGCGGCGGCGGCAGCGCTTCGTGCCGAAACCGGATGCACAATCGCCCCTTCGCCTTCGCGTACGAACGTGAGCCCTTCCTGGCTCTCATCCCAATCGATTCGCACCAGGTCGCCTAAGGTGACCTGATCTGTTGCCAGGAGATTTGCCAACGGGTAGACAATATGCCGCTCGATGGCACGCTTCAGGTGCCGGGCGCCATAGCGCTGGTCGGTGCCTTCCTGGAGAAGGTAGTCGCGGCCCGCCTCGGTAACCCGAAATAGAAATTGCCCCTTGGCGGTGTCCAGGACGCGCTGCTGTACCCGTCCCAGCTCGATATCGAGCACTTCCTGAAGCTGCTCGCGCTTGAGCGGATGGAATACCACCACCTTGTCGAGCCGGTTCATGAATTCTGGCGAGAATTTACGCCGCGCTGCTTCCACGGCCGTTCGTTCCACCTTTTCGTTGAGGCCTGCGATCGGTTTGTCCGTCGGCTGGACGAAGCCCATGCCACCTTCCATAAGCTCAGCGATTTCACCTCCACCCAGGTTAGACGTTAGGAAAATCACCGTTTGCGACAAATCCACCTTACGGTTATCGCCCAAGGTCAAAGTAGCCTTGTCCAGCATTCCCAGAAGCAATTGCCAGAGCGCATCGCTGGCCTTTTCGATTTCGTCGAACAGAAGAAAACTCAACTTTAGATCGTCACGATGGCCGGCCGCCAGAGTTTCTTGCGTAATCAGCGGATGCGTCTCCCGATGTCCCAAATACCCCGGAGGGGAGCCAATCAACTTAGCAATCTCATGGGAGTGCTGAAATTCCGCGCAATCGACCTTGACTACCGAGCGGGGATCTCCAAAGAGAATCTCGGAGGCGGCTTCCACGATTCGCGTCTTGCCCGAACCCGTCGGTCCAAGAAACAGCAAATTCCCTACCGGACGGCCCGGCGAGTTCAATCCGGCGCGAAATACTTGGTACAAGTCCACCAGCGCCTGCACGCCCTCTTCCTGTCCGACGATTTTCCCGCGCAGCGCGGTCTGGAAATCGATGGTATCCGTGCTGCGTTTGTTGGGATCGAGGGGAAGAATGTAGTCGGTCATGACCGCCTCCTAGCGAACCCGCGATACCGGGTTCGCGCTGCCAAATCGCCCGCGTCCACGGCCAAACTGGTCCAGCTTGACCTGAATCGTTGACTGGAGAAGCCGCAATTGCACAAGCAGCTCCCGTGCCACAACCGGGGATTCAGAAATTCGGAGGAGCGGAGGAAAAACATCCGCTAAGTCGAGATTGAGGGCTCGAAGAGAAGAAACAAGCTTTTGGACCGCCGGCGAGTTGGGATTTGCGAGATCCACTTGACCGTTCAATTGTTCGCGCAGCGCTTTCCAATTCAGCTCCACGAAGGGATGCTTTTTGGAAACTTCGCGCACGAGGTCTTCCGTAATTCGCGCCCGGGCTCCGAGGCGAGCCAGATGGAGCTGGCGTACTTTTCCGCCGCGGCGCACGTTGTGCACCAGGTAGAATGAATTTCCCTTGCGGCGGACAAAAGCCACGACGTCACCTCAAACTTCCATCGCCCTTGTGTAGTGTAATTCGCTTCCACTACACTCTACAAGATTAGACACATTCTTTCGCAAAAAGTTGCATCCAATGAGTAACGGCTTTCAACGTAGAGCAAACACCGGAGAAGTCCTCATCACTAATTTTGCTGCGTTTCATCGAAATATCGTATTGTCGTTTCATCGCACCGCTTCCGCCATTTCTCATGCTGTTCTGATCGGATGCTTGCTGTTCTCTGCCTCTTGTCGCATCTGCGGCGTAGTCCAGCTACTGCATTAAACCCCGTCGCGCCATTTTTCTCTTGTTCTTCCCGTGACGGACACCTAGCATGTCGCACGAGATTCTTCCCATTTCTCGTTGGAGCTTGATTCGCAATGACCTGGGATCCAGTTTTTCGTTTCGTGAAACAAATTCCCCGCGGCCGGGTTCTAACTTATGGGGCCCTGGCCAAAGCCTTGCGCCTGCCCGGCGGCGCGCGCAGCGCCGGACGCGCCATGGCCGCGACTCCTTCTGGAAAAGGAATTCCCTGGCATCGCGTCATCGGTGAGCGCGGCAAAATCCTCATCCGCGAGCCTTATGCTTCTCTGCAAAGAAAACTTCTCGAGAGTGAAGGCGTCACGATCGTTGAGTCGCGCGTGGACCTGAAACGCCACCTCTGGAAACCGCCCAAAAAATCTGCACTGAAATACCGAACGCACAAAAAACGTATCCAAAAGTGAACGCTCTGACGCTTTGCCCGCTCCTTGCAAGCCAGACGCCCTTGTGGCGTATGTGGAGTATGCTATACGCTCTCTGACAATCCCTGGCGAGCGGGACAAGTAACCATGCCAACTTCCATTCTTCAAGTTGAGAATCTCGTAAAGCGCTACGGCGATGTCGAAGCCGTGCGCGGCGTCAGCTTCAACGTGGAAGAAGGCGAAGTTTTTGGCCTCCTTGGGCCAAACGGTGCAGGCAAAACCACCACCGTTGAGATTCTAGAGGGCTTGCGCGATCCCGACGGCGGGCGTGTCTCCGTCTGCGGCCTCGACCCGCAGCGCGAGTCGGCCGCTCTCAAGCATGAGATTGGCGCCGCGCTGCAATCCACTTCCCTTCCCGACAAGCTGCGCGTTATGGAAGCTTTGCGGCTTTTTGCCAGCTTCTACAAGCGCGGCCGCAAACCGGAGGAATTACTCAAGCGCTTCGGCCTGGAAGAAAAGCGCAACACCTTTTACAGCCAGCTCTCCGGCGGACAGAAGCAACGCCTGGCCCTCGCCATGGCCCTGGTCAACGACCCTAGGGTTTTGTTCTTCGACGAGCCCACCGCCGGCCTCGACCCGCAAGTTCGCCGCGAGATTTACGACATCATCGAGGAACTGCGCCGCGAGAGAAAAACCATCCTGATGACCACTCATTACATCGAAGAGGCTGAACGCCTCTGCGACCGCGTCGCTATCGTGGATCAGGGGAAAGTCATCGCCCTCGGCACGCCCCGTGAATTGAAAGCCTATTCCGGCGGCTCCACACGCATTGAAGTCCGGCTCTCCAAGCCGGAATCTAACGGCGCTCTGAAGAATCTCGAGGGAGTCGCCGACGCGCGCGAGATCGACGGGACCTATGTGCTGCACTCTAAGCGGCCGCCCCAAGCCATCGTTTCTCTCGTCAAGCACTTGGAAGCGGAAGGCAACGAACTCGTGAGCCTCGAAATATCCTCGCCATCCCTCGAAGATGTCTTCATCGAAGTGACCGGAAGGAGGCTACGCGATTGAGCTACCTGGCCACCCTAACGCGCACGCGCATTCAGCTTGCCATGCGCAATAAGATGTTTTTCTTCTTTAGCGCGGTCTTCCCACTCGGCATGTTTTTTCTTTATGCCGGAATTTTCGCTAAGGGCGATCCGCAGAAAGTCAGCTATTTCCTCGGCCCCGTCATCGCCTTCAACGTGATGGGCAGCTTCTGGGGACTCAGCGCTGCTCTGGTAATGTTTCGCGAACAGGGCATCTTGCGCCGCTTCCACGTGACGCCCGTCACCGCCACGGACATGCTCGCCTCTAGCCTTCTCGCAAACTTTGTGCTTACCCTTCCTACTATTTCCCTCGAGCTTTTCCTGGCGCGATTCGTCTTTCATGTGCCGAGTTTCGGCAATCTTTTCTCCCTCGCTGTTCTGGTCACCGTTGGCACCGTTTCTTTTGGCTCTCTCGGCCTCGTCGTCGCCAGCGTCACCAACACCATGCAGGAGACTCAGGTTCTCAATCAGCTCATCTGGCTGCCGTTGATTTTCCTTTCAGGCGCCACTTTTCCACTCGCCTATTTGCCCAACTCCATCCAGCACTTCGGCCTATTCTTGCCAGCCACCTATCTTGTTACCGCTCTACAAAGCGCTCTTTATGAATCGTTTCCGGTTTGGAAGCTCTTGGTACAAGTCCTTGCCCTCGCTTTTTTCGTCTCGTCGCAGCTGTTTCGATGGGAGCCCGAAGCCAAGATTCCGCGCAATGCCAAGCTTTGGGCCTTGGCGACGGCTTTGCCTTTTTTGCTGTTGGGCACTTGGGAAAACACGAATGGCGATATCCTGAAACAAGCACAGACCGCGTTTCATTCCCTGGATCGTCCTGCGAGCTCCGATCAACCGCCCAGGAATAACCAGTAGCTGAACGGCGTCGTCGCCAAGCGCGCCAAATTGGTTCCTCGCAACGACAATTGCCGCACACCGCGCATTGACGCTTTATCCTGTGTACCGTATTCTGCAAATTCGAACGGTACCGCAGCGAATGCCACCATCGCATAGGGAGCAATTATGCCGATTCAGGCGACCGAAAAAATCTGGCACAACGGAAAATGGATCAATTGGAACGACGCCAAACTGCACGTCCTTTCGCATGTGGTGAGTTACGGCTCCGCGGTCTTTGAAGGCATACGCTGCTACGAAACGAAACAGGG
>Ga0209648_10006301_pt1 | contig 10205 bp, 7 predicted proteins | sample GraSoi2013_115cm_FD_185830 | JGI IMG/M metagenome (GOLD analysis project Ga0209648, IMG submission 185830) | Grasslands soil microbial communities from the Angelo Coastal Reserve, California, USA - Sample 9_17_2013_115cm (SPAdes) (version 2) | ecosystem: Environmental > Terrestrial > Soil >...
GCAAAGGCACAGAGCTCGCAAAGGATCACGGACGCAAGTAACAACTGGCGCTACAGTCGCTCCGCCACTCTCCGAATTCTCTTCACACCTTCCGCCAAACGATCCAACGACGTCGCGTAAGAAATGCGAATGAACCCTTCCGCGCCAAACCCTGCGCCATCCGTTACCACGGTTTGCTCCTTCTCCAATAGCTGGTTCGCGAAATCGCCTGACGTTCGACCCGTTCCTTTCAAACATCCGCGCAAGTCCGGAAAAGCGTAGAAGGCTCCCTCCGGCACCGGGCAACGAAGTCCCGGAATCTCGTTCAAAGCCGCCAGTAACCATTCGCGCCGGCGCGTGTATTCCGCGAGCATTGTAGCGACGGAATCCTGTGGCCCATTCAATGCTTCAGTGGCTGCAGCCTGGGCGATTGACGTTGTGTTGCTCGTCGAATGGCCCTGCACCTTCAACATGGCGCGGGTCCATTCCGCGTTGGTCAGCGAGTAGCCTACCCGCCAACCGGTCATGGCGTAGGTTTTCGAAAACGATCCGGCGATGCACAGACGATGCCGCACCTCTGGACGCAAGACTGCTGCGCTAAAAACTTCCGCAGGCGGATACACAAAGCGCAAATAGCATTCGTCAGAGATGGCATAAATATCGCGCTCGGCGACGATTTCCATGATTCGTTCGAATTCGGAGGGCGGGATCACGCGCCCCGAGGGATTGGAAGGCGAGTTCAGGATAATTAGCCGGGTGCGCGGGGTAATCGCGTCGCGAACCATGTCTGCGGTCAGAACGAAATCATTCTCTTCAGTTTCGATAAACACCGACCGGCCGCGGGCGAACGTCACAATTTCCGGAAAGGTTACCCAGTAAGGCTTCGGCAGCAGTACTTCGTCGTCAGGATTAATGAGAGAGACAACCGCATTGAAAACCGCTTGTTTTCCTCCGGCGGTAGCCATTACTTCGTTAGGCTCGTACCCGGCGCCGAACTGGCGCTGATAAAAAGTGATAATTGCTTTCTGGAGCTCGCGCGTTCCCGCCGTGGGAGTGTACTTCGTCTTCCCGGCGCGCATCGCTTCGGCGGCGGCGTCTTTGATATTTTGCGGCGTATCGAAATCCGGCTCGCCCGCGCCGAGGTCGACCACATCAACGCCGGCGGCGCGCATGGCCTCGGCAGCTTGCATCGCCGCCATCGTTGACGACGCTTTCATTTGCGCTACATTGTCGGAAATTGGAAACGGCGCGGCGGTTGGTTTGGTCATCATTTTGAGATCTCTAATGTCAAATCTGAAATCAACAAGAGCTTGGATCTTAGAACTTAGAGCTTAGTCGAACCTTGAGCCGGCCGTGATTATTATAGTACTAAGCTCTAAGCACTAAAATCTAAACTCCACTCTTTTTTCGCATCCGCTTTTCAACCAGCGGCGGCACCAGGTCGCTAATATGAGCGCCGAGTTGAAAAACTTCCTTTACCAGACGCGAACTGACGTAAGAATATTCTTCTGCCGGCATCATGAATACGGTCTCGAGGTCAGGCCGCAGTCGCCGGTTCATCAACGCCATTTGTAGTTCATATTCGTAATCAGAGATGGCTCGGATGCCCCGCACGATCGCATTGGCGCTGCGCTCGGCTGCGTACTGCACCATCAGTCCTCCAAAGCTTTCTACCGTGACGAGGCAATCGCGGCGGTCAATCTCCTTCAGCACCTCAGTCAGGATTTCGCAGCGCTCTTGGATGGTAAAGAAAGCCTCCTTCTCAGGATTAACCAGCACCGCGACGATAATCTCGTCAAAGAGTTTGCAGCCGCGCTGGATAATATCCAGATGGCCGTTGGTGACCGGGTCGAACGAACCAGGGTAGATGGCGCGGCGCATGAACTGTGATGGTAAATGGTAAATCGTAATTGGTAAATAGGAAATGGACTTGCAGCGTCCCGTCGGGAAAGTTGCTTACAGAACCGGGAGCGGTAGCGATCGGACCATATGATCAACCTGCGATTCACAATTTTCGTGAACGAGACCTCGGGGAAGCGGTTAGTCCCGGGTCCGGTCGCTACCGCTCGCGGTTCCGTAACCTCGTTTCTTGACACTGTTGGCCGGCAATGTTTCAATAGACTTTGCAAAAACGTGGTGAGTTAAGGCGACTTGCGGCCACGAAAAACAATCCGCTAAACAGCTCGGCGAGTCTTTCAACCGCTATCTCGAAAAAGGTTTGATGAGAGGCCCCGCGTTGTTACAGCGCGGGGCCTTTTTTGTCGATTTTGATTGCCGATTTCCGATTGAACTAGAATCGTAACGCGGTGATATAAATCGGCAATTGGAAATCGGAAATCGGAAATGTCCAGTTTTCTCGAAACATTAAAAGAACGCATCGTCGTCTTTGACGGCGCGATGGGGACCAATTTGCAGGTCCAGAACCTGTCCTTGGATGATTTCGGCGGTCTGCGGTTCGAAGGCTGTAACGAAAATCTCCTGGTCACCAGGCCCGACGCCGTAGAAAACGTCCATACCGCATTTCTCGACGTTGGCTGTGATGTGATCGAAACCAACTCTTTCAATGGCACGCCGGTCGACTTTGCCGAGTACGACATGGCCGACCAGGCTTATGACATGAATGTCCGGGCCGCCAGTTTGGCAAAACGCATCGCGTCTGATTACTCAACGATAGACAAGCCTCGCTGGGTCGCGGGTTCGATGGGCCCGGGACGCAAGCTGCCGACGCTGGGCCACATCAGCTTTCTTGATCTAAAGGCAGCGTATGGTGAACAGGCGCGCGGGCTCCTCGATGGCGGCGTCGATCTCCTGATCGTCGAAACGTGCCAGGACCTTCTGCAGACAAAAGCGGCGCTGTCCGCAATCTTCGAAAACTTCAAAAAGAATGGCCGGCGCGTACCTGTGATTGCGCAGGTCACGATCGAAGTGTTTGGCACGATGCTCAACGGCACCGAGATTGGCGCCGCATTGACGGCGCTCGCGCCTTTTCCGATTGACGTAATCGGCATGAACTGCGGCACCGGACCGCGCCACATGACCGAGAGCATTCGCTATCTTTGCGAGAACGCGCCTCTGCCGGTGTCGGTCCTGCCCAACGCGGGCCTGCCTTCAGTCGTCGAAGGCAAGATGCATTACGACGAGACGCCGGAAACGTTTGCTGCCCAAATCGTTCACTTCGCCAGTGACTTTGGCGTAAACATCGTGGGTGGCTGTTGCGGCACGACGCCCGCCCACCTAAAACTTGTTGTCGAAGCCATGCAAGGCATCACGCCGAAGGCGCGCGACAACAAACTTGTGCCAGCAGCGTCGTCTATCTATTTCCAACAACCTTACGTGCAAGACGCATCGTTCCTGATCGTGGGCGAGCGCGTCAACGCCAGCGGCTCAAAGAAAATGCGCGACCTGCTCAATGCCGAAGACTGGGACGGCCTGGTTTCGCTGGCTAAGGAGCAGGAACGCGAAGGCGCGCACATTCTTGATGTTAACGTCGACTTTGTCGGGCGTAATGGCGAAGCCGACATGCACGAACTGGCTTCGCGTTTAGTCACCAGCATCAAGCTGCCGTTGATGTTCGATTCCACTGAGTGGGAGAAAATGGAAGCAGGCCTGCAACACGCGGGCGGCAAGAGCATCCTCAATTCGACTAACTATGAAGATGGCGAGCCGCGTTTTGCGAAGGTAATCGACCTGGCCAGGCGCTACGGCGCCAGTGTAGTCATCGGCACCATCGACGAGGAAGGAATGGCGCGCACCGCGGAAGGAAAGTTCAAGATCGCGAAGCGCGCTTACGAACAGGCCACCGGTGAGCTCGGCCTTCCGGCATCTGACATTTTCTTTGATCCGCTGGCACTGCCGATCTCAACTGGCATTGAAGAGGACCGGCGTAACGCCCTGGAGACAATCGAGGGCATCAAGCGCATCAAGGCGGAGTTGCCGGGCTGCTTTACCATCCTCGGCGTGTCGAACATTTCGTTTGGCCTGAATCCCGCATCGCGCGTGGTCCTCAACTCGGTCTTTCTGCATGACGCGGTGGAAGCTGGTCTGGATGCGGCGATTGTGAACGCCAGCAAGATCGAGCCGTTGAATCGCATCGGCGAACAGGAACTCAAAGTGGCGCGCGATCTGATCTATGACCGGCGAGAGTTTGACGGTGATGTCTGTACCTACGATCCGCTGACACAGTTCACTACGCTTTTCGAGAACGTCAAAACCAAGAGTGCGAAGAAAGCCTCGAAAGGTGAAACAGTCGAAGAGCGGCTAAAGAACCACATTATTGATGGTGAGAAGATCGGCCTTGAAAACGAGTTGACGACTGCTCTCAAAACATATTCTGCGCTCGACATTATCAACAACATCCTGCTCGAAGGCATGAAGGTAGTCGGCGATCTATTTGGCAGCGGGCAGATGCAGCTTCCTTTTGTACTGCAGTCCGCCGAAGCGATGAAAGCTGCCGTGCGTTTCCTCGAGCCGTTCATGGAAAAGAAGGGCGGGGCGACCGCGAAAGGCACCATGGTGCTGGCGACTGTTAAAGGCGACGTTCACGACATTGGCAAGAACCTGGTCGATATTATCCTGACGAATAACGGTTATCGCGTGATCAATCTCGGCATCAAGCAGACCATCGACACGATTTTGAATGCTTACGAAGAACACAAGGCCGACGCTATCGGCATGAGCGGCTTGCTGGTAAAGTCCACGCTGATCATGAAAGACAATCTGGAGGTCATGAACGAGCGCGGCGTTGGGGTCCCTGTCGTTCTGGGCGGAGCAGCGTTGACGCGACGCTATGTGGAAGATGATTTGAAGTCACTCTATAAAGGCACGTTGTTTTATGCCCGCGATGCGTTCGCCGGACTGCACACCATGGACAAATTGATGTCGGGTGACGGGCACGCAGACGAGGAACAAGCCAAAGCCACCGTCGCGGCGGCGAGCGGAAATGGTGATCACCCGGAGGAAGCCGAGGATCTGATTGGTGAAGAAGCAAAGCGCGGCATTCGAAAGTCTGCGAGACCGCGAGGCGTGTCAAGAAGTTCCGGCGATACCACGCACACTGTACGTTCAGATATGCGCACGGATGTGGCAATTCCACAGCCACCCTTCTTTGGCTCGCGCGTGATTCACGACATTCCGCTGGAAGATGTTTTTGCTTACGTTAACGAAACCGCTCTGTTCAAGGGGCAGTGGCAGTTCAAGCAGGGAAGAACGTCGGCGGAAGAATACCACGCCCTGGTCGCGTCTAAGGTGCGACCGGTGTATGAAGAGCTGAAGCAACGCTCTGAGCGTGAAGGGCTGCTGGTGCCGCGCGTAGTGTACGGTTACTTTCCGGCCCAATCAGCGGGAAACGATTTGATCGTTTACGACCCCGACGCCAGTACTGAGCGCGCGCGTTTTACTTTTCCGCGACAACCGGCAGGGAAGCGGCTTTGCCTGGCGGATTACTTCGCGTCAGTCGATTCAGGCCGCATGGATATCGTCGCGTTCGACCTGGTGACGGTTGGCCGGCGGGCCAGCGAATACTCGCAGGAGCTTTTCAAGCGAGACAACTACGCCGACTATCTCTATTTTCACGGCCTCAGCGTCGAAAGCGCCGAAGCGCTGGCGGAGTACTGGCACAAACATATTCGTCAGGAATTGGGCATCGCTGATTCTGATTCGCAGAACCTTAATGAGCTGTTTCGCCAGGGCTATCAGGGCTCGCGGTTCAGTTTTGGCTATCCGGCGTGTCCGAATCTCGAAGACCAGGCGAAGCTTTTTGAGCTGCTCGATCCGTCGCGCATCGACGTTGAGTTGAGTGAAGAATTTCAGCTTGAGCCGGAACAGTCAACTTCGGCGATCGTGATCCATCATCCGGAAGCAAGGTACTTTTCGATTGAATGAGTGTTCTGAAATCAATTGTCCCTTTGGGACAAATGCGGTTTTGCGTTGTCAGAGACACATCAAATGTCCGAGCTTCGTCGCACAGATTCCAATCTTGGCACTCCGGACTATCCGACTCGATCAATCTCCGAGAAGGAACATTGGATGTCCGACGGAGGAGAACCACTTGTCCCTACGCCTGAAGAACTTTCCGTCCTTTCTCCCTTCGAGCGTTTCGCTTTTCGCGTTACACATCGCATGAATCTGGGCCGTTGGAAGCGGTTCTGGACCTGGTGTCAAAGTTTCTTCGGCGCGGGCTGGATTCAGCTTTCGACTTACAACCTGATGCGCGTGTACGGCCTCGAGAACATCGAAGCCGTCGATCATGCTCGTCCAATCCTGTTGGTCGCGAATCATCGATCGTTCTTCGACATGTACACGGTCTCGACCGTCTTGTTTCGTCGCACACCCTGGCGCAAGCAGCTTTTCTTTCCGGTGCGCGGCCGCTTCTTTTATCAATCACTCGCCGGCATGTTTGTGAATCTGGTGATGGGCTGGTGGTCGATGTATCCGCCGTTTTTTATTACCGGCGAAGACCCGATGCCGGCCAAACGTCCCTTTGATAAATATTCGATGCGGCGTCTGGCCCAGCTTTGTCGTGAAGGCGCCGGAAATGTGATTGGCTTTCATCCCGAAGGCACGCGCAACAAAGGCGCCGATCCCTATTCCTATCTTCGTCCGCAACCCGGTGTCGGCAAACTGATCAAGGACGCGAACCCGCAGGTGGTTCCGGTATTCATTGCCGGCCTGGGCAATAAGTTAGCGAAACAGGTTTTAGGAAACTGGTTCGGCGGCGAAAAGATTCGAATTCACTTTGGCACGCAGCTGGATTTGTCTGAGTTCATGGGAAAAAAAGATCGACTGAGAACCTATAAGGAAATCGCTGATTTTGTGATGAGCAAGATTGCTGAGTTGGGCGAGGCTGATCGCAAAATGTATTCGAATGGAGGAAGATCCTAAACGCAGAGGGACGCAAAGGATCACGCAAAGAACGCAGAGGAAAACCTTTGCGTTCCTCTGCGAATACCTCTGCGTCCTTTGCGTTTACCCTAGCTCCGCGAGCAAACTCAACCGATGACTCTACCCCTCGTCATCGTTAACCCCGCTTCCGCCGATGGCGCTACGCGCGATGCCTGGCCAAAGATCGCCAGCGACCTGCGCACGCATTTTGGCGCATTCTCGGTTGCTTTCACGGAAGCAGCGGGGCACGGACGCCAACTGGCGACGGAAGCCGCAAAGCAGGGCGTGAAACTGATCATTGCCTGCGGTGGTGACGGCACGATCTCGGAAGTTGTGAATGGAATCCTCGAGGCCGGCAAGGAAGCTGAACTTGGCGTCCTGCCTGGCGGGACGGGCGGTGATTTTCGGCGCACTCTACGCATGCCGACCAACGTTGCCGCGGCTGCGCGCGCGTTACGTAACGGTCGCACGCGCACAGTCGACGCCGGTCGCGTGACTTTTGTGAATGATAGCGGCGAGCGCGAGACGCGCTTCTTTATCAATGTCGCCAGTTTTGGCATGAGCACGGCGGTGCTCGACAAAACGGCCAGCGGCGAAGCGAAGAAATGGATTCCGGGCTTTGCTCCGCGCAAACTCAGCAGCAAACTCTCTTACGCTGCGGCCACCGTGCAGACTACGCTTTCATCTACGCCCACGGAAGTACACGTGCAGCTTGACGAGCTACCGGAGCGGCGTTTGCGCGTGGCCGAGTTCTGCGTGGCCAATGCGCGTTTCTACGGCGGGGCCATGAAGATTGCGCCCGACGCGAAACTCGACGATGGCCAATTCGATATCATTACGATTGGTGACGCCAGTGCGTTTCGAATTCTCGCCAACTCGCCGCGACTCTATTTTGGCGCACACCTGCGGATGAACGAAGTAACCCACGCGCTCGCCAAACAGGTCGTCGCGCGATCAGTAAAAAAGGATGAAGAAGTGCGAGTCGAACTTGATGGCGAAGTAGTCGGTCGCTTACCCGCGACCTTTCAGATCATGCCGCTGGCATTGCGCGTGCGGTGTCCGTAAGGAGTAAACCTTTGGCAAAGCGAAGTCAAGAGTCCGGTCGAGGCTGGTTGCATTACGAGCGAAGACACGATCGGCTTGCGCCCAGGTCGGTATTTGTCAGGCGGATCATCCTTTCGTTGGCGGTCGCTCTTTGCCTGATCCTGGTCGCTCTGTTCATTGGGATATGCGGCTACCGCTTTCTTGCCAGCTTCGGCTGGATTGATTCGCTGCTTGAGGCTTCGATGATTCTGGGTGGCATGGGTCCGGTCAGGGAATTGCCGAATGACACGTCCAAAGTCTTCGCTTCAATTTATGCCCTGTTCAGCGGCTTGATCCTGATCGCGCTGATGGGAATTATTCTTTCGCCGGTAGTCCATCGCATCATGCACAAGTTTCATGTGGATGAAAAGGATGTTAATAAAGGTCGCTGACTGCGATGGAAGTTGGATCTATTCCCTCTCCCACTGGGAGAGGGCAAGGGTGAGCGCTTGAGCGCGCTAGCCCAACAGAAAACTTCGGCCTTCGAGTTACTGCCTGGCAGGCGGCTTGGTGGAGCGATCCAGCGGCAAACGCTTAAGATCGATCGCTTCCAACTCGTTGGAATTGTAGTTGGCTACGAACAACGTCTGGCCGTCCGGCGAGTGCCCGAACTCGCGAGGGAATGCGCCGGCGGGCACGCTTCCCAGAATCGCCGCTTGACCTGCGCCGACGTTTGCCGCATCAATCACGGTCAACGTCTGCCGCGCAGTTCTGTTGCTGGAAAAGCGGTTTGAGTTAGTGACGAACACAAGCTTTCCTTCATTGGCTACGGCGACTCCTACTGGAGCCGTTCCTACGGGAACCTGACCGACGCGCGCGTGCGCAACATCAGTTCGCAGCGCCGTCGTATCAAAGGCCAGCAGCGCATTGCTGTTTCGGGCCGTGACGAAGACGCGCTCGCCAGTGGGAGAGATCGCCAGTCGCACCGGACTACAACCGGCCGGTACTTTTGAAATCACCGAGCTTGGGGGGTCGGTTTTCGCGCGGGTTACGTCGACGACGATGATCGCCCCTTCGGGATATTGAGGTTTCGCCGTGGCCGGATCCTGCCCTTCCGGCTTACACGCAATCGGCCAGTTGAATGATTTGGGCGCGGCCTGACTCGTGGTGTACAGCCAGCGCTCATCGGGAGAAAACGTAACCGCGATCGGAGCGTTGCCCACGGAGATCTTCCCCACTTTCGCGCTGTCTTTGAAGCCCTCCGAGCGGGCCTTTTCCAAATTGATCACCGTAATGGTTTCAGTGTTCTCGTCACTGACAAACAGAAACTTGTCGTCGGCAGTCACGTTGACATAGACGCTACCGGAAAAATCCCCATCACTGATATAGCCGAGAATTGGGTCGCCACTGCCGGCGGTCATCCGCATCACGTCCAGAAAAACAACGTAGTCATCATCGGCAACGATTAACAGTTTGCCGTCGTGAGTCATGACCATCCCGGTTGGGCCCGCTTCGATGGGAAAGACCTTTTTCAGGATGATCCGGCCGTCTATCCGACTCAACATCGCCACGCCGTTTGCGGACTTCGGATTTGAGCTGGTGACCGACACAAAAAGCCAGCAACCATCCTTGCTGGATATGGTACTGAACGGATGACCGGGTAATGGCACGTACGAGATCGGATCCGTCGTGGCCGCGTTGCAGCGTGAAGCAAGTTTGGCGTCGCCGTTTTGAGCGAACGTCGTCGCAGTCAAGAGCAAGACAATGACGCCGATCTTGAGCAACACAAACAGGCTCATCGTCATCCGCTTTTCGAGATTCATATGCGGCGCCTCCTTTGGTGACGAAGGTTTTTCGGCCAGGTTAATCCTGGTACTACTCAAGGATTACTTGACTAACGCATTCCACCCAGAAAATTCTCGCGCACATAATGCACCGTGTCGTTCAGTGTGTCGCCGGCATCGCGCGGCGTGAAACCGAGTTCGCGGCGGGCTTTATTGTGATTGAAGTACCAGAAGTACTCGGCCATTTCGATGGTGTCGGCTTCGAGCGGCGACGTCAGGTTCCATTGCCGGAACAGCGAATCGATCACATGCGCGCCGGTGATCGCGAACTTTGAAGGGAAGGCCAGGCGTGGCGAAGCCACCTTAGTCAGACGTTCGAGTCGATCGAAGAACTTCACAAAGGTCCAATTCACCGCGCCCAGCAGATAGCGTTCGCCATGCCGGCCTTGCCGCATCGCCGCCCGAAATGCCTGCGCCGTGTCGCGCACATCGACGAAGTTCAAACCGCCATTAGGCACGGCGCTAATCTTCCGGGCCAGG
>Ga0209648_10006302_pt1 | contig 10203 bp, 11 predicted proteins | sample GraSoi2013_115cm_FD_185830 | JGI IMG/M metagenome (GOLD analysis project Ga0209648, IMG submission 185830) | Grasslands soil microbial communities from the Angelo Coastal Reserve, California, USA - Sample 9_17_2013_115cm (SPAdes) (version 2) | ecosystem: Environmental > Terrestrial > Soil >...
CTTGAACGTGCGATCGACGATGGTCTTCTTGTCGAGCGACCCGCTGACGAATCCGTTCTCCGCATTGGTCGCGTACTTGACGGTGCTCCACGTAATCGTCGACTCGCTGAGAGACACTCTGTCGGGCACCGGCGACACCGCATGCACGACGGCATCAAACGCACAGACCGCCCAAAGTACTGCAACCGCCAAACGGACAGGGGTACGCGAGGGAGCATGAATTGCCATTTCCGTCGCCTTCGCATGAGCAGGAGGGACGATTCTAGTCCATCGACGCGCCCGCACGGTCGCCGCGTCGTCCATGCATGTTTTCCCGCTATCCGGACGAAAAAAAGGGCAGGACGAACGTCCTGGTAATCCTGGTAGCCTCCAAGCTCCAAATCGCAAAACGAAACTCAATAAAATCAATAAGTTGCATAATTTGCTTGGCGGAGAGGGAGGGATTCGAACCCCCGATAGGCTTGCACCTATGCCGCATTTCGAGTGCGGTGCATTCGACCACTCTGCCACCTCTCCAGGCGCCACAACCGGGGCTAGTCCACCCCTTTGGTCGGGGCGAGTTCTAGGCGAGGACGACTATCCAGACAAGGCGCGAGGCTTAAGAAATTGCCGGCCCGTGGGGTCAATCCGGCGGCCAAGAAAGGTGGGACCGCCGTACGCGACAAAAACCGGCGGTCCCGTGTCGCGTCATTGAAATCGTGGCCGGGAAGTGCGGCTTCGCTGGCCAAGTTGAGCGACGGTTTTGACGGTAGCGATCCCTTCGCATTCGGCAACGCGAACTCGGTTTTAACCTAACCGGTCAAGGTTACCGGTGCGTCGGTTCCGAAATTTTGCAGGTATCCAGCCGTCTCAATCCTTGCTTTTCTTCCCGTTCTTCTCGTCCTTGTCTTTATCCTTTTCCTTGTCCTTCCTGCGGTTGGTGAAGCGCGCATTGCCCAACCCGGTGCCGATGGTCAGCACGCCCCAGTGGTCCACGTCCTGCATGAACGGCATTTCAGAGAGGCCCTGCACCACGGCGTCATTGTGCATCAGGACTGCGGTGTCGTGATCGCCGATCTGGGGAATTGCTTCGGTCAGGCTTGCCGGCAGGTTGAACTTGCTGCTCTCCCAATTGCCCGGCAGGTTCTGGGCGCCCTTTGCGATCGAGCCGTCGTCGTTGATCACGCCGGGACAGGCGGTCCCGATAAACGGCGCGAGTTTTAAGTCTTCGGCGTCGGCGGCGGCGATCATGTCCTTTAGCATCTTCACCAGCCGCTTCACCGCGCCCTCCCGCGTCGGCTCATCATCGGCATGGCGCCAGAGTTCGGATTTCCAAACCGACGCCTTCGACAGGTCGGGCGCCTTCTTGTAGCGGGTCTCGACCACGCCGCAGCGGATGTTGGTGCCGCCGATATCGACGGCCAGGATGCCGTCATGGGCTTCGAAAATCCACGAGGGCGCCAGATGCAAACAGCCGATCAGGCCGGCTTCATCGGGGTGAAAGCGGATCGGCACCAGATCCACCGTCAGCCCTTCGGCCTTGAGGATGATGTCGGTGCGCGCGATCGCAAGCTCGCCGACCCGGCTCTCGCGAAAGCCGCCGCCGACCACGATCCGTTCGGTATCGCCCCAGGCCTTGGTCTTGAGAAACCGCTGCGTCACATGGGCGAGTTCCCCGGCGAATTCCTCGATCGCGCCATGCACCAGCGCCGCGGCGCCGATGTCGCTGCCCATCAGCGCCTCGTCGAGCGTGGTCTTGGCGATGGCATCGCTGGATTTGCTGCCGAGCGGATCCTCGCCGTTTTTCTTCAGCGGCTTGCGCAGGCCATCCAATATCTTGCGGAACGCACCCTTGCTGGCGCGGTCGCCGAGAAAACCGTCCTCGTCCCTCAGTTCGATATTGAGGCTGTCAACGTCGACGGATGGCAGGCGAGTGGCGCCGTGCCGGCCGATGCCGGAAATCGTGAGTGTGTCTTCAGCCATTTTTGCCCCGCCCGGTCGGAAATTCCGGGATAACGGCGAGGAAACCGGTTGGTTTCATCGAGGGGGCGGGTGGCGAGTGGACCTTCCCCATTCGCTATTCACCACTCGCTATTCGCCACTTTAGGGCCAAATCCCTCACATTTGACGCAGTTTTGGGCCGCTTTCCCTTGACTTGGGGCCGCCAGCGGATATAAGTCCTGCCAACCGGCGCGGGATTTCCTCGCGCCGCTTGTTTTTGCGTGGATCTGAGGGATCGTTCCCTGATCGCGCGGAAATCGAATCCATAACGACTGAACAAAAAGCCGACCCGGACCCGTTCCGAGGCCGGGACCGAACACGAAGGAATCAAACGATGTTCGCAGTCATCAAAACCGGCGGCCGGCAATACCGCGTCGTTCCGGATGATGTGCTCGAGATAGGCAAGATCGCCGGCGATGTCGGCACGATCGTGCAGCTTGGCGAAGTTTTGCTGGTCGGCGGAGACCAGCCCGTGCTCGGCGCGCCGACGGTTGCCGGCGCCTCCGTTGCGGCCGAAGTGCTGCAGCACAAGCGCGGCCCGAAGGTCATCGCGTTCAAGAAGCGCCGCCGCAAGAATTCGCGCCGCAAGCGCGGCTATCGCGACGAGATCACGGTGCTGCGCATCACCGAGATCCTGACCAACGACAACAAACCGACCATCGGTCCGCGCCCGAAGCGAGAGAAGCCGATCGCAGCAGCGCCGGCAGATGGCGACGACGAGGCGCCGAAGGCCGCGAAGAAAAAGGCAACGCCCAAGAAGGCGGTCGCCAAGGCCGCGGCAAAACCGCGCGCCAAGCCTGATGCCAAGCAGGCCGCGGCGAAGAAATCTGCCGCCAAGGGCAAGAGCGATAAGTGATGCGCGCACAAAACAAGAAGTGATGCGCACCGCACAAAAACTGAAGCGTGATAAAAAGTGAAATGATTCCGTCAAGGAATTGATCTAGAGATACGATCAAGTTGGAGATTGAGCCATGGCTCACAAGAAAGCAGGCGGTTCATCGCGGAACGGGCGTGATTCAGCGGGCAAGCGGCTCGGGATCAAGGCCTTTGGCGGCGAGCACGTGATTCCCGGCAACATCATTGCGCGGCAACGCGGCACCACCTGGCATCCCGGCCTTAATGTCGGCATGGGCACCGACCATACCCTGTTCGCCAAGGTTGAGGGCCATGTCGAGTTTCGCGCAAAAGCCAATGGTCGCACATTCGTGTCGGTTGTTCCCGTGACCGAAGGTGCGGCCGAGTAGACGGTGGACAACATGAGTCCGCCGGGTCCTGTTGAACCGGCGGAGCGCAAAAGGGCTCCAAGGGGAGGCGGGAAACCGGCCTCCTCTTTTTATTTTCGTGAACGGAGCCCGACATGCTGCAGGATATCCCAACCCCGGCACTACGCGAGGCGAGTAGCTGCGTCCTCGAGACCGAACGGCTGACGCTGCGCAGGCCGACACTCGCGGACGTAAAAGCCATTGCGCATCTCGCCAATGATCGCCGCATTGCGGAAAATACCCGCCGCCTGCCGCATCCCTATTCTCAGGACCACGCCATCGAGTTCGTGCGCGGAACCGCGAACGAGCCCCGTGGAACGGTGTTCCTGATCGAAAGCAATTTTGTGCCGGTCGGCATGGTCGGCATCGACTGGCGTGAGGCGGACGCGCCGGAGCTCGGCTACTGGCTCGGCGTCGAGCATTGGGGCCAGGGCTTTGGCACCGAAGCAGCCCGCGCCGTGATCGATTTCGCCTTCGAGGAATTCGACGTCGAGCACCTCGTCTCAGGCGCGCGCGTGACCAACCCGTCGTCGCGCAACATCCTGGAGAAATGCGGCTTCCAGTGGAGCGGCGTCGAACTGCATCGCTTCGAGGCGCTGGGTTCGTCGACCCCGGTCGATCGCTTTAGGCTCGCGCGCAGCGTCTGGTCGTCGCTGAAGAACTGGGGCAGTTCGACCAGGCGCGAGCGGTAAGCCGTCGTCGTCCCCGCGAAAACAACAAATCGTCGCGACCGCTGACCTTCCCCTCTCCCCCTGTGGGAGAGGGTGGCTTCGCGAAGCGAAGACGGGTTCTCTCCGCGGATAGAGACCCCTCATCCGGCCCGGACTTCGTCCGCGCCACCTTCTCCCACAAGGGGAGAAGGAAGAAACGCTCCGCGTTCGCGCTCATGCCAATCACGCCGGCGGACTGACCACCGCCTCGTCGCGCCCCAACTCCCGCTCGCGCAGGAAAATATAAAGCCCGGCGCCGATGATGATGGCGGCGCCCAAAATCGTCGCCCATGAGGGCACGTCGCCGAACACGACGTAGCCGAACATCACCGCCCAGATGATCATCGAATATTGATAGGGCACCACGACCGAAGCTGGGGCTAACTTGAGCGACCGATTGCCGCAGAGCAGCGCAGCCACCGAGATGCAGCCCGCCGCGACGAACAAGCTCAAGCCTCCGAGCGTGGGCGCGATCCAGCCGAACGGCGCCAGCAAAGCACCGAAAGCAAACGAGCCGATGAATTGCGCCGACGCCAGCACGATATCGGGGGTTGCGCGCAACGAACGCGTGATCAGCATCAAGACCGCAAACGCCATGCTGCCGGCGAGCGCGATCATCGCCGGCCAGCTAACCGTCTGCGCCGAGGGCCGCAGCGCGATCAACACCCCGCAGAACCCGATCAGAATAGCGCTCCAGCGCCGCCAGCCGACCCGCTCGCGCAGCACGATCGCCGACAGTGCGGTGACGAAGATCGGCGTCGCCAGATAATAGGTCACGACATCGGCGAGCGGCAGATAGACCGTTGCGAGGAAGAACGCGGCGACCTCGAGCGTCGACAGCACCACGCGGAACAACTGCAGTCGCGGCCGCTGGAGGCACAAAAATTTCTGGCGGTTTCGCCAGATCAAGGGCGACAGCACGATCAGCGCCGCGGCGGAGCGCAGCAGCAGCAATTGTCCGACCGAATAGGTCGCAACGATGAATTTGCCGAGCGTATCGCCGAACGCGAACACGCACACCGACACCAGCATCAAGCCGATGCCGGCGAGGCGCGCCGAGCGCACGTCGGCGGTGGTGGAGATTTTGGCGAGCAGGCTCATCGGTGACCGCGGCGTTTCCTCATGCTCTTCGTCATGGCCGGACTTGCCCGCCTTCGCTAAAGCTTCGGCGGATTAACACTGGAAAGCCCGGCGAAGCCTCTTGACCGCCGAAGTCCGCCTTCGGACGAAGGCGGTTGGCGTAGCCGGGTTCCGGCCATCCACGTCTTTTGTGCGGCGCTGTTTTAAAGACGTGGATGCCCAGGACAAGCCCGGGCATGACGAATTGAGTGGAATCGATTGCCGCTACAACACCTCTGCGATACGGATGAACCGGATATCTCGCAGGGAAGCCAGCCATGACCGAGTTCGATCCCGCCGCGCATCGCATGGTGGCGCAGCAACGCTGGTTTGAGGATTTTGTGCTCGGCGAACGTTTTGTCATTCCGAGCCGGACCATGACGACGGCGGTGTTTTCAGCATTCCAGACCGCGAGCGGCGATACCCATCCCGTGCATTACGACGTCGAATATTGCCGCGCGCGCGGCATGCCGAACCTGCTCGCCCATGGTTTCCAGACACTGATCCACACCGCGCCGGGAAGCGGGCTGTTTCCCTTTATGGTGGAGGAATCGCTGGTCGGCTTTCTCGAACAGTCGAGCCGGTTCATAAAACCGGTGTTCGCCGACGACACGATCTATCCGGCGCTTGAAGTGAGCGAATTAAGCCCCGGCCGCACCACCGGCGTGGTGACGCTGCGCTCAACCGTGTTCAATCAGCGCCGCGAGCTGGTGCTGGAGGGAATGCAAAAGTTTCTGATCCGCCGGCGCCCTACATAGCCGCAACTAGCGCAGGCGGCACGCCACGTTCTCATGATTGCGCGAGGATCGACAAACCGACGCCGACGACAATCAGAACCATCATGGCAACAGTCGGCCTGACCGGCGTCTGCGCCTCCGGCCGGAACGAGCGGAGTTTTATGGCGACATACAGCATCGGACCGAGGGCTGCGGCCGAGATGGTCAGGATCGCCCAGGGGGCCCAGCGCGCACTCCCGTAAAGTGCGAAGCACAGCCATAACAAGGTCACGCCAAGGGTAGCAAAACCGCCGCCGATGATCTTGAGCATGCCGAGAATGATGATCTGGACGCCGGGATCAAGTTCGGACCAGGATTTTCCGGCCACCGCGGCGTGATACGGCAAGAAGGCGTCGCGCCGCATATACCTCACGCCGAAAACGATACCTGCGAGCGCTACAAGGAGCACCGCGGTCAACGCGAGATCAAGCATTCTGATTTCCAGATATCGTCGAGGCTCGAAGAGTACATGGGCCTCTGGCGCGAACAAGCCAGGCAGGCGAGATACGCCCGGTATATTTTGGTCCACGACACCGGCAGATGGCAACATCTGCGCGAATGCCCCAAAAAGGCCCATTAATTAAGGCTTTTCGCTAATTTTGCGGCCGGTAGAGGTTGCCGCGTCGACGCCCCTGCCCTACCTATAGGCCATGAAATTCCTCGACGAGGCAAAGGTCTATATCCGCTCCGGCGACGGCGGCAACGGCTGCGTGGCGTTTCGCCGCGAGAAGTATATCGAGTTCGGCGGCCCCTCCGGCGGCAATGGCGGCCGCGGCGGCGACGTCATCATCGAAGTGGTCGATGGATTGAACACGCTGATCGATTATCGCTATCAGCAGCATTTTAAAGCCCAGAAGGGCACCAACGGCATGGGCAAGGACCGCCATGGCGCCAATGGCAAGCCCATTGTGCTCAAGGTGCCGGTGGGCACCCAGGTGTTCGACGAGGACCGCGAAACGCTGATCCACGATTTCACCACGCTCGGCGAGAAATTCGTGCTCGCCGAAGGCGGCAATGGCGGCTTCGGCAACGCGCATTTCAAGTCCTCCACCAACCGTGCGCCGCGCAACGCCAATCCCGGCCAAGAGGGCGAGGAGCGCTGGATCTGGTTGCGGCTGAAACTGATCGCGGATGCCGGCCTGGTCGGGCTGCCCAATGCCGGCAAGTCGACATTCCTCGCAGCCGTCAGCGCGGCAAAACCGAAGATCGCCGATTATCCCTTCACCACCCTGCATCCGCAGCTCGGCGTGGTGAACGCGGATGGCCGCGAATTCGTGCTGGCAGATATTCCCGGCCTGATCGAAGGCGCGCATGAAGGCGCGGGCCTGGGGGATCGTTTCCTCGGCCATGTCGAGCGCTGCCGCGTTTTATTGCATTTGGTCGATGCGACCTCCGAGCACGCCGGCAAGGCCTACAAGACCGTGCGCACCGAGTTAGAGGCCTATCAGGGACGGCTCGCCGACAAGATCGAGATCGTCGCGCTGAACAAGATCGACGCGGTGACGTCGGACGAGTTGAAGAAGCAGAAGGACCGGCTAAAGCGCGCCGCGAAGAAAACGCCGCTGCTGATTTCGGGCGTCACCGGCGCAGGCGTGAAAGACGCGCTGCGCGCGCTGGTCGAGGTGATCGGCGAAGCCCCGGTGTCGGGAAAGGCCAAGGGCGCGGCGCAAGCTGAGCCTTGGGCGCCGACGACGCCGCAGGGCTGAATTTGCCGGTGCCCGTTTCCGTTTCAGCGATCTGATAGTATTCAATACCACTCTGCTTCGAAGCTCCTCCGCAAAGTCTCCCATTCCATGGCCCGCCCGAGCTTAAAGAAATTCCGCCGCATCGTCGTCAAAGTCGGCTCGTCGCTCTTGGTCGATTCCGATGCCGGCGAGGTGCGGGCCTCCTGGCTCGCGGCGCTCGCCGCCGATCTTGCAAAACTGCATGGCGAAGGACGCGAGGTCTTGATCGTCTCCTCAGGCTCGATCGCGCTCGGCCGCAGCCGCCTGAAACTACCGCGGGGCACGCTAAAACTCGAGGAAAGCCAGGCGGCCGCCGCGGTCGGGCAGATCGCGCTGGCGCGGACCTGGTCGGAGGTGCTGGGCCATCACGGCATCGGCGCCGGACAGATCCTGGTGACGCTGCAGGACACGGAAGAACGCCGCCGCTATCTCAATGCGCGCTCGACGATTGCAAAGCTCCTGGAATGGCGCGCGGTGCCCGTGATCAACGAAAACGACACGGTCGCCACCAACGAAATCCGCTATGGCGACAACGACCGTCTCGCCGCCCGCGTTGCCACCATGGCAAGCGCCGATCTCCTGATCCTGCTGTCTGATATCGACGGCCTCTACGATGCGCCGCCGGCCAATAATCCGAACGCAAAACTGATCCCGATCGTGGAGACCGTCACCTCCGAAATCGAGGCGATGGCGGGGGCGGCCGAATCCGAATTGTCGCGCGGCGGCATGCATACCAAGATCGAGGCGGCGAAGATCGCCACCACGGCCGGCATGCATATGCTGATTGCGTCGGGCAAGATCGAGCATCCGCTGCAGGCGATCGCGGACGGCGGCCGCTGCACCTGGTTCCTGACGCCGGCCAATCCCGTCACCGCGCGCAAGCGCTGGATTGCGGGCTCCCTGGAGCCCAAGGGCACGCTGACCATCGACGCCGGCGCGGTCAGCGCGCTCCGCGCCGGCAAAAGCCTGTTGCCGGCCGGCGTGATCCGGGTCGATGGCCAATTCGCCCGCGGCGATGCGGTGGTGGTGCGCGGCCCCGACACCCACGAGATCGGCCGCGGCCTTGTCGCCTATGACGCCGACGACGCCGACAAGATCAAGGGCCGCTCGTCGCCGGACGTGATGGCGATGCTCGGCATCAGCGGCCGCGCCGAAATGATCCACCGCGACGATCTGGTGGTCGGCGCGGCGCCGCGGTAGGATCACGTCATATCGTCTGCATCCACGTCCTGTCGGCCACTCATCACGCGAATAACTTCGATGCCGTCCGATACCGGGATGTAGAAGATGACGTAGCTTCCGACCGGGAAGCTGCGCAGTTTCAAGGCCAGTTCGGTTCGCGCACGGCCGGCCAGCGGCGTCTGCGCCAGCATGTCAAAAGTCTCTTCGATGCGATTAAGCAATGCATCGGCAGCCTTCACGCTATCATCGGCGATAAAGTCCCAGATCGAAGTGAGATCGATCTCGGCTCGCGGGCTCTTGCGCGCCTTATTTGCCATGCTTTGCGGCCAGCCGCTTTCGTCCCTCTGCCTTGATACGTGCGAACATGTCGCCAACTTCTTCAGCCGGCCCGCTGTCAAAACCCTTCTGAATTTCGGCACGCAACGCTTCCAGCTTGGCCTTGCGGCGTTCTTCGCGCTCTTCGATCAGGCGCAGCCCGTCGCGCATGACTTCGCTTGCCGTACTATAGCGGCCGCTCTCGATCAGGCTTTCGATGAGGCCCTCGAAATGTTTGCCGATGCTGTAGCTGGTCGCCATGGTCGACTTCCCAATTATCATTAAATAATATTTAATGCTACGATGGTCGGGATGCAAGCGCTCGGGGCCGGGTCTTCGATCCTTCGAATTCGGCCAATGGCCGAGTTGCCGCGGATCATCTGCAAGCGCAAAGTAACAATCAGCTGCCGCCAGCCATGCCCCTTCCGCACTTCGCAAAAGGCGGATTTCCGTGCTAGGACATCATCTTAACTGGAAGCTGGAACCGACATGAGCGCGCCGCTGAAGGCGATCGACGGTAACGCCGATTTGCCGGCCCTGATGACCGAGCTCGCAACCCGCGCGCGCGCCGCCGCGCGGACGCTGGCGCTTGCCTCGCCGAAGCAGAAAAATCTCGCGCTGCAGGCGATGGAGCGCGCCATCCGCGCCAATGCGCACCTGATTCTTGCCGCCAACGCCGAGGATGTCGCGGAGGTTCGCGCTTCCGGCGCCAGTGCGGCCTTCATCGACCGATTGACGCTGACGCAAGCGCGCGTCACGGCGATGGCCGACGGCATCGCAACCGTGCGTGACATCGCCGATCCCGTCGGCGTTGTCACCGAGAGCTGGCAACGGCCGAACGGCATGACCATCGAGCGGGTGCGGGTGCCGCTCGGCGTCGTCGCGGTGATCTTCGAAAGCCGCCCCAATGTCGCGGCCGACGCCGGCGTGCTGTGCCTGAAATCCGGCAACGCGGTGATCCTGCGCGGCGGCTCGGACAGTTTTCGGTCCTGCCGCGCGATCCATGACTGTCTGGTGCAGGGATTGCACGAGGCCGGTCTGCCAGAGGCCTCGATCACGCTGGTGCCGACGCGAGATCGCGCCGCGGTGGGGCTCTTGCTCACCGGGTTGAACGGCGGCGTCGATGTCATCGTGC
>Ga0209648_10006304_pt1 | contig 10201 bp, 7 predicted proteins | sample GraSoi2013_115cm_FD_185830 | JGI IMG/M metagenome (GOLD analysis project Ga0209648, IMG submission 185830) | Grasslands soil microbial communities from the Angelo Coastal Reserve, California, USA - Sample 9_17_2013_115cm (SPAdes) (version 2) | ecosystem: Environmental > Terrestrial > Soil >...
CCGCCACACAAGTTGCTGTTGGGAGAGATCGGCCTCACATCGACCGGCGGCGCAGTCGACTAGACCAATTCCTGATATTTCTCCTGGTGCTGGTCGCAGCCGTATACATTGGGACCGCCGCAGTGCCACGACTGTTCGACCAAATTGATGGACAGTACGCAGGGGCCGCGCGTGAAATGATTGTTCGCGGAGATTGGCTGATCCCGTCCCAAGATGGCATTCCGCGACTGCAAAAGCCGCCGTTAGTCTATTGGTGCGAGATCATTTCACTCCGATTAGTTGGGACGAACGAATTTGCAGCGCGATTTCCGGTAGCCTTGGTGACTATTGCCTGGTTCTTCGCGACCGCTGCTTTGGTGGAACGACTCTCGGGTCGTCGCATTTACGGAGTTTGCGCCGCGTTGATTCTGGCAACGTTTTTCGGGACCTATCTTTTTACGCATTTGGTCATGCCGGAGCCGTTCTCGGCACTACTCCTCATTGGTACATTTTATGGGCTGGTTTGTGCGCTGCAATGCGCTCCAGGATTAGTCCGTGATCGTTGGTTACTGCTGGCTTGGCTTTTCATAGCCCTTGGGACGCTCGCGAAAGGTCTTCACTCTTTGGTCATTCCTCTCGCGGTGGGCGGCGTGAGTTACGCCTTCAAGAAGTCGACGCGAGAAGTCTGGCGTCGATTTTTCTTTTGGCCGCCCGGCTGGATTCTGTTCTTTCTGGTCGTGACCCCGTGGTATGTCACGACGGAGCTGCGGTATCCGGGGTTTCTGCTCGATCAGTTAGGAAATGAGCAGGTAGGAAACCTACTAAATCACCGTTGGCCAGTTGACAGCGATCGCGTTCCGTTGCTTCAATTTTTGCTGGAACACATCGCTCTTTTTCTGCCGTGGAGTTTTTTTCTGCCGGGAGCGGCAGTGACTCTTTGGCGTTCGAGAAAGTCCTGGCTGGAAGGCGAGTGGCACTTGTTGCTCTTTTTTTTGCTAATCAATGTGGTTGGAATCCTGTTCGCGAAGATTCAGGATTATTACCTGTTGATTTCGTGGCCGGTTATAGCCATCGGGTTGGCTTCGTTTTTTGTTTCAGGGCGCGATTTATCTCGTCGACTATTTTCGATCCCCGGCTGGCTTTTCGTTACGGCGGGTTTTGCCGGTTTGCTGGTGGCGGTTTGCTGGATCTGGCATCCAATCGGAGCTGGTAAATTAGTGGACACTGTCACGCACGGAAGGACGGTATGGGAGGGGATTGACGACATCTCATCCGAAGGCTTATCCGGATTCATCCCTCTGATCCTGATTGCAAGTTGTTCCTCAGCGCTCGCCGGAGGGGGTATCATCTATTTTGCGCATAAGAGCAGATTCCTGGCGATTGTCGGCAGCTGTGCGGCCTTAATGATTGTTCTTTTTCTTGCGAGCAACCGCGGATTGCAACTGGTCGAGGATGAGTTTTCGTCGGCGCGGGTAGCATCGGCGTTACAGCAACTCGGCGGAGCCGACTATCAGGTCGTTTGCGAATTTGAGGCGAACGATCTCACCAGCCTGTTCTTCTACCTTCCTCATTCGATTCTCTGGTTGAATGCGAACCCGGAGATGGAATTCGCGACCCGAAATCTTGGCATTGGCCGTGATCTCTATTTGAATGAGGAGCGTTTCCGGGCGCTCTGGCACAGCAACCAACGGATATTTCTGATTGCCAGCCAAGATCGGTTTGATCATTGCCGCAGCTTGTTACAGCTCGATGGTCGGCCCGGAACACCAGTGGCCACGATCGGAACGAAAATGATTTTGATGAACCGCTAATTCTGACGCTGCTTGTTTGGCCACCGCAAGCGAAGGCGGATCCATTCGCAGTTGTTTTTATTGCCTCTTGTTTGTGGCCAAGCCTGAAGAAATCTGTGTAATCTATGAAATCTGCGGATACCTCTACGAAATCCGCGGTTTCCTCGGGCAACCGGCCCTTCAGCCTTTTCAGTCGTTGTGTTGTCCGAGCGATTTTTTTCTTGTCCTGCCGAGTGTATCGGTCTTGGGCGGTGCCGCCGTCGCAGGGTGGTTACATTCTGGTTGCGAACCATATCAGCCATTTTGATCCGCCGATGATCGGTTGCTGGTTTCTACGCTATGTCGACTGGATGGCGATGGAAGAATTATATCAAGCGCGTTGGAGCGCTTGGTTGATGAACGCCTTGAGCGCTTTCCCGGTGAAGAGAAATAGCAAAGACGCTGGTCCAATGCGGACCGCCTTGCAGCGACTGAAGCTCGGGCGAGTGGTTGGAATCTTTCCAGAGGGCGGAATCCGGGCTGGTGCAACCTCCGTGCTAGAAGGAGCTCCGATGTGGCCGGGGTTCACTGCAGTTAGTCTACTCTCGGGAAAACCGGTGGTGCCATGCGTGATCTTGGGAACTGATCGGCTGTATCATGCCCGCAATTGGTGGCCGTTCCGACGGGTTCCGGTTTGGATGATTTCGGGAGAACCAATTTGGCCGCGAACTAATTTGCCGCGGGAGCAAGCTCGCGAAACGCTGACGAGAGAAGTATCAGCAGCCTTTTTGCGATTGAAACACCAGGCGATCGAGCAGTTTCGAATTGAGAATGCCGATCTACCGGCAACTCCTCAATATCGAAAGAGAGAGGACTATCTCCCGGCTCTGCGGAGGAAAAAGGTTTCATCTGAAGCGCGAGAGTAATGAGAGAGATTTACGCGCGCGCCCAGGCCGAGCTAGTCGATGCAATCATGTGTCTGATGCTCAATCGATTGCAATCGCTGGGCAGGAGGGAGGTGATCCACCCTCTGGACCTTGAACGGTACGTCGGAGAGTGCAACGGGCTGAGCCCAATAGAATATTACGCATTGGAACCGATGCAGAAGGTGAGGGAGACAACCCATAGCCTACGCTGGAGCAGTCCGGTAAAAACCAGTTTTCCCGAGAACGCGACCGCCCACGCCAGGCTCTTCCTCTCCGTTGCAGGTGGATGGTCCGCACCGACCGTGATTTTTTTGCATGCCTTAATGTCGGCGAGCGACTTTGGCTATCAGCGAATTGCCCACCGGTTTAACGAAAACGGTTGGAACGCGATTTTCCCGCATTTGCCATTTCATTATTCTCGTGTTCCGCGTGGGCACTTCAATGGGGCGCTTGCCCTCACCGCAAACTTGCCGCGGAATGGGGAGACGCTGCGACAAGCGGTGAAGGAGATGCGACAACTGATGAATTATTGTCGCGCCCGCGGTTGCCGGCGCTTCGGCCTAATAGGAACGAGCTATGGCGGATGGATCGGTGCATTACTTAGCTTTGTTGAAGCCGATTTCGAATTTGTCACGCTTCTTCAGCCAATCTCTGATGTGGAACAAGCGATTTGGGAAAGTCCCGCCGGCAGCGGTATTCGAGCACAGCTAATCAGGGCAGGAGTGGAAAGGGGGATCTCGTTGCAACATGCGCATCTTTCCTCTCCGCTTTACGGCAAACCGCTGCTCGACACCAAAAAAATTACGCTGATCGCGGGAGCCTACGATCGCGTTGTGCCGGTCCAAACAATTGAACGGTTGGCCCAAGCCTGGGGCGGGGTTCCAGTAACCATCGTTCCACAAGGTCACTTTGGATACCGCGCAATGGGCGTCGCACTGCGCAAGCTATTCGCGCCCGCGAATAGCTTGCGCAGTGCGAATAGCCAATAGCCGATAGCCGATAAGCGGGCGCCTAGCATTCCGCAATCCGCAATCCGCGTTCCACATTTCCGAATATCGGCTATCGATTATTGGGCATCACCGCGCCGGCGTCAGCCGGCGCGGTAATGCAGACTCACCGACCGATAGATGTCGTTGTTTCGTTCCGCGGAATAGAAGAAAAGTTGCACACTACTCCCCGATTGTTGCCACTCATAGCCAACAACGGTTTCCATCACATCGCCTTCCGGTTTCTTGTCTCGGGCCAGAACCGTCGGGGGGCCATATTTCGCCTCCAGCCGTTGCTTGGCGCTGTTGAGGAAATCTTCATACGCCGTCAAATTCCAGTCGGGGTGCTCGTACTGCAGTTCTACTTCGACCAATGTTTTTTCTGAGCCGAAGTAAATGATCGTCCGCTTCAGCGCCGGCTGAATCAGACCTTCCACCGTCCAGGCATCGCGGCCGCGGACAGTGTCACGCGTGACGATGCGAGCTTGCGCGCGATTGATGGTTTTTTCTATGTCTTTTTCCGGTTCACCCCATTGGAATCCAAATGGTGGATTGATCTGGTCGGGTACCGGGGTTTGGGTGCGGCCGGCTACGGCGAATCCGAGAATCGCGCCGGCGATCAATGCGAAGATAAGTTTGTGATAGTTTGTGCCAGTTGGGGTCAACTGAAGAACTTTATCGACGATCATAAAATCAGATCTATGCGAATAGGCCGTTTCTCGTCCGGTCGTCGCTATGCGCATAAAACGGTTTCATTTATGATTCTAAAGGGGGTATCGCTGCAAGAGCCGTCGCAAGAATTTCACGAAATGCTTCGAGAAAGCTTAACCGTTGCTCCAGGCGCGCCCCCGCGTTTCTCTTAGCGCCTGCTAGCCCCACCGCCAATCTCCCGAAAGCAGAAGTGATTAACAATTTGCCCGGGATATGGCAGCGTACCAAAGGTAGCAAACAATTGTCACAATCATGTTCAAGCGAATTGGCAACCTGATCCGAGGCTTTTTCGGGCTATTCGTTAGCGGTCTGGAAAAACAGAATCCTGAAGCTTTGCTCGAAGTCGAGCGCGAGAATCTGCGCAAGCAGATCGCCCAATACAATCAGGGTTTGGCCGCTCATGCCGGCCTCTGTGAGCGCCTGATTACCCAAGTTAAGAAACTGGAAATCGAAGAGCGAGAACTCCGAGCGAAAACGACCGCGTTTTTGCGCTCCGATAATCGCGATGCGGCCGGTCAAACCGCTCTGCGGCTCCAGACGATCCAACGGGAACTTGCCGAGGATCGAACTCAGCTCGAACAGGCAGAGACAACTTACCGAGAGTTGATTCGTGCCCGGGATGTGGCCATCAAGAATGCTCAATCTAAAATCGAAGCTTTGCGCTTCAGTTTGGATGACCTGAGGATCAAGAAGGCAACGGCAGAGCTGACGCAAATGGCTTCAGGTATGATCACGCAGATCGGCGGGTCCGGGGACACTTTGGAACGGCTTCAAAGTATGGTTGAAGAAGAGCGACAACGGGCAGCCGGAGCAGCGCGGGTGGCACGTGATACACTCGATAGCAGCGGAGTCGCGCTGAAAGAAGCTGAACATAAGGCCATGGAAGAACAAGCCCTCGCCGATTTTGCCGCTGCCGAAGGAATCTCGCTTAGCGCCAAAACGCCGCCTCCGAAGACGGACGAAGGGACCAAGACCATGGGACCGATCCCCCAAGCCAACGAAGGAACTAAAAGCACTGGGCCCGTTTCGCAGTAGGTTACGAGTTGCAGATTACAAGTTACAGGTTGCAGGTTGGAAGCTCAGCGCGCGCGTTATCACTTTTGCTGCCTGAGACCTGGCAGTTCCAACCTTGATCTTGCAACTTGTAACCCGCAACGTGTAGCCCGTAACTCGTAACTCGTAACCAATGAGCTACCTCCGTGAGACTTTGCCCGAGTGGGCTAAGGAAATGATCGCTTTCTATGAGAGCGACTCAGCGAACCAATTTATTCTCTACGGAAACATCTACGACCGCTTTCTGTTTAAGGCGGACAGCGAAACGGTTCACGGTTCGCTGGTTGATTTCTTGAAGCGGGTGCTGATGCCGCAATTCGACGTGATCTTTAATTACGATTTAGGTAACGGGCTACGGGTAGAGCGTGGAGGCGAAAGGCTCAAGGAGTGGCCCCCAATTCAAGTGGCTCCGGAGTTGCCAAAAGCACCTCGGCCGGCGGCGGAGCTGTTGACGCGGTATTTGCGTTATTGCGCCAATCTCGGGCGGATGAATCGTGGTCGGGTTTCGGTGGGTGTGATCGTGGAATCATCGCATTTGGTTTCACCAGCGGTTCCCGGAGTCCTCAACTATGATCTGAACGCTCTGGCACTCCTGTTCCGCGAATGGGCGAGCGAAGAGCTGCTGGGCGGGCACCCAGTAGCCACTTGTCTGTTGACGGAGAACCTTAACGACCTTCATCCGATCGTTGTACAGAACCCACGAGTGGCTAGGATCAAGATACCGTTGCCGACAGTCGACGATTTGAGCAACGCGATAGATCTTGTCGGCAGCAGTTATCCGACCGCACTTTCCGGTTATCGGGACAGTTCCCGCCGGCTAGCCAAGGGACTGACTGGCATCACGATCAATGGACTGGATCGATTGCTTCGCTTGAAAGAGTACAAGAAAGAGACGCTAAGCGATGCCGATCTGGCCGGCCAAAAACGACTTTTAGTTGAGGAGGAATGCCAGGGCCTCATCGAATTTATCGAACCGAAGCGGACCCTCGATGATCTGTTCGGTCAGGAGAAATTGAAAGAGTGTTTTCGGCAGGACCTTGCTCTGTGGCGTTCCGGTGACTTACGCGGTCTGCCGATGGGCTATCTCATCTGCGGACCGGTGGGGACCGGCAAAACGTTCCTGGTGGAATGCTTGGCGGGAGAGGCGGGTGTGCCAGTGGTTAAGATCAAGAATTTTCGGGATCGCTGGGTCGGCAGCACCGAAGGAAACCTGGAAAAAATCTTTCGGCTGTTACAAGCGCTTGATCGTTGTTACGTCTTCGTCGATGAGGCCGACCAGGCGCTCGGGAAGCGCGACAGCGCCGGACAAGACGCGGGACTTTCGGGACGCATCTACTCGATGATGGCTGCGGAAATGAGTCGCCCGGAAAATCGGGGCAGAGTGATCTGGGTACTTGCATCCAGTCGGCCAGACTTGATCGAAGTCGATCTAAAGCGACCAGGGCGCGTTGATCTCAAAGTTCCGATCTTTCCGACTAGCTCTGCGGAAGAGGGTTATCAGCTGCTGCGCACTTTGGCGACCCGGTACGGTCTTGCACTTGCGCCGGCCTACGAAAAGCCGGTTCCGGATCTGCTCACGCCGGGTGCGGCGGAAGCGATTATCGTTAAAGCATATCGCATGGTGCAGACGGCCCATATCTCCGCGACGGAAGCACTCGACCGTTGTTTAGCGCAATATCAGAGCCCGGTTGCTCCAGGTATTCTGGAAGCACAAATCAAGTTGGCGATTCGCGAAGCATCCGATATGGAATTTGTCCCGCCAAAGATCCGGGAACGGTTCGGAGAATAGCTAAGCGACCACATTCTTTCCCGTCAGCCCAAAGTGCGTCGCGGCCGAGAGCAGATCGCGGTCGTTGCTATAGATCTCGGTAAATCCTTCTTCGGCGGCACAGGCCACTTTAAAGACAAACCATCGGAATTCGCTTATCGAATCGAAAGAAGGAGCTATTACCGTTCTATCCGATCGAAAAATTCAAGCATATCGAAGAACATGAAAATATTTCTCACCGGCGCCTCGGGATACATCGGAGGATCGTTAGCGAAAAAATTGATCGAGAATGGACATTCCGTACTAGGATTGGTCCGTTCCCAAGGGAAGGCCGATCAGCTACAGAAACTGGGCTTAGATCCGATTCTGGGCTCGCTGGACGATTCTGATATCGTGACCGAAGTGGCGAGAGAGGCAGACGCCGTAATTAACGCGGCGAATTCTGATCACGGGCCGATCGTGGAAGCAGTGCTGAAAGTTTTAGCCGGAACCGGTAAGCCGTTCGTTCAGACGAGCGGCTCGAGCATTGTTTGCGACGACGCACGTGGCGATAGCGAGAGTTCGCGGGTCTTCACCGACGATACTCCTTTTGATCCGATCCCGCAGAAAGCGGCCCGAGTGGCGATTGATAAGCTGGTCCGAAAATCTGGGATTGAGTTAGGCATACGCGCGATTGTTATCTGTCCGAGCGGTCCCTCACTTTTGGAAGCGATCGAGAAAAATCTCTAGGCATGCGACCCGAACCTTTGCGGTCGTTCCGGAGCTGGTTCCCGATCCGAACGCCGCCCATAAGCACTAAGATAAAGCTCCAATGTCCGGGTTGAGAAATACCATACCCTGGTATATTATCGGAGTCCTTTTTATGGCGCACGTGATCCAAAACAAAAAGAAATTGCTATCCAGAATCAGCCGCATCCGCGGGCAGATTAATGGCATCGAAAGAGCTTTGAATGAAGAACGTGATTGCGGCGAGGTGCTCCTTACTCTGGCCGCCTGTCGCGGCGCCATGAATGCGTTGATGGCGGAAATCCTGGAGGGACACGTGCGTTTGCACCTTTTGCAATCTAACTCCCCAAAAGAGAGCCGGGCTGCCGCCGGCGAGGAGCTGATCGAAGTCATCAAAAGGTATTTAAAATAATCGGACACCTCTTCATGAAGACTACTGCCAAAACAATCGATTCCGCTGGTCACCGTGCGGAGGAGAGCCATCACCACCATCCTCATACTAACGGCCAGGTCCATGGCCACGATGAGCATGATCATGAGGGCCACGACCATGATCACCAGACCGGGACCGCCGATTACGTACGCCTGGGTCTGATGGGCGTCATTGTCGTTGCCAGTCTGACCGGCTGGTGGCGTCCGTTCATGAACCGTGACTGGCTGGCGTTCGCGGGAACCGTGATCGGCGGATTTCCGATCTATAAAGAGGCCTGGGAAAATCTTCTCAAACGCCGCATGACGATGGAGCTGTCGATGACCATCGCCCTGCTGTCAGCGCTGGCGATCGGACAATTTTTTACTGCGATTGTTATCGCATTCTTCGTTCTCTTTGCCGAGTTGCTCGAGGGTTATACTGTCGGTGGCGGACGCCGCGCGATTGAAAAGCTAATCAACGCATTGCCTCGGCACGTGACGGTTCGGCGGAATGGTCAGGAGAGCGAACTGAAGGCGGAAGAACTCTCGCCCGGTGAGTTGATCGTGATCCGCCCGGGAGAAAGAATTCCGGTTGATGGAACGGTTATCAAGGGCAGCAGTTATGTGGACCAATCTTCGATCACTGGAGAATCGTTGCCGATTGAAAAGACCGAGCAAAGCAAGGTCTTTGCCGGCACGATCAACAAGAATGGGGTGCTGGAGGTCAGTGTCGAGCGAGTTGGACGGGATACGACCTTCGGAAAAATCATCCAGGTGGTAGAAGAAGCCGAAAAGTCTAAGGCGCCGGTGCAGAGAATCGCCGATCGCCTCGCCGCCGGTCTCGTGTACTTCGCTCTGGCTGCCGCTGTTCTCACCTTTCTGGTCACGCGCAATCTTACCGCGACAATCGCCGTGATCATTGTCGCTGGGGCTTGTGGAGTTGCGGCCGGTACGCCGTTGGCAATTCTGGCGGGTATTGGAAACGCGGCGCGACGCGGAATTATCGTGAAAGGTGGGCTGTATCTGGAGAAACTCGCTGATATTGATACCATTGTCTTAGACAAAACCGGTACTTTGACGATGGGCGTTCCGGAGGTAACCGGCATTCGGACTGCCGATGGAGCGAGCGAACGCGAGGTGCTGGAAAACGCGGCGATTGCCGAACAGCACTCTGAGCATCCGATCGGCGAAGCCATCCTTCGTAAAGCCAGAACTGCGAACTTATCCTTGCGTGGATATTCCGACCTTCAGTATATCCCGGGTAAGGGCCTGACCTGTCTCGACGGAGGCAACAAGATCGTTGTGGGAACCGAGAACTTCTTGGCGGAAAATGGGATTCGCTTTGAGACGAACGGTGCGGGATCGTTCTTGAACGCAGCGAAGCCGGGAGAAACGCTAGTCTATGTAGGGCGAAACACGACGGTTTTGGGAGCACTCACCATCGCCGACCAGCTTCGCAGCGAAGCTATTCAAGCCGTTGATCAATTGAAAAAACAGGGCTATCGGACCGTTCTTCTAAGCGGTGACAGTAGCGAGGCTGCGTCAGCCATCGGTACCCAGCTCGGTGTCCACGAGGCAATTGGGAATCTATTACCCGAGCAAAAGCTGGAAAAAGTACGCGAGCTTCTTCGGCGGGGACGCAAAGTGGCAATGGTGGGCGACGGAGTCAATGACGCTCCGGCATTGGCGGAGGCCACGGTGGGGATAGCAATGGGTGGGGGTACAGACGTCGCCCTCGAGACCGCAGATATTACGCTTATGACCAGCGATCTTTCGCGTCTTACCGAAGTGTTCGGAATCGCCAAGAGATGTTATCGCGTGATTATGTTTAACTTCTGGGGCACGATCGCGGTAGACACTCTAGGCATCGTT
>Ga0209648_10006305_pt1 | contig 10201 bp, 9 predicted proteins | sample GraSoi2013_115cm_FD_185830 | JGI IMG/M metagenome (GOLD analysis project Ga0209648, IMG submission 185830) | Grasslands soil microbial communities from the Angelo Coastal Reserve, California, USA - Sample 9_17_2013_115cm (SPAdes) (version 2) | ecosystem: Environmental > Terrestrial > Soil >...
CGCATCTTCCTTGCGGACGACGGGCTCCCCGATGGCGGCCAAGCTCGAGCGTTTCGTCATCGTTTCCCCCCTGCTACGATAGCAGCGAGAAAGGCAAGAACGCCATGAGTTCGAAGGACGGCTCGGCGGACAGCAGCGCGTTCAGCGTGCGCGAGATCCTGGCTGGAGAAGCGCCGAAAGAGGCGCCGGTCACGGTCAAAGGCTGGGTGCGCACCCGGCGCGACTCGAAGGCGGGCGTCTCATTCGTGCATCTGTCGGACGGGTCGTCGTTTAATCCGCTGCAGGTGGTCGCGCCCAACACGCTGCCCAATTACACCGATGAGGTCTTGAAGCTCACGGCCGGTTGCGCGCTGGAGGCGACGGGGACGATCGTGCCGTCACCCGCGAAGGGGCAGCCGTTCGAGATGCAGGCGAGCGCGATCAAGGTGGTCGGCTGGGTGGAGGACCCGGATACGTATCCGATCCAGCCGAAGGCGCATTCGCTGGAGTTCCTACGCGACGTGGCGCACTTGCGGCCGCGGACGAACACGATTGCGGCGGCGACGCGGGTGCGCCACACGCTGGCGCAGGCGATCCACCGATTCTTCGACGAGAACGGCTTTTTCTGGGTCAATACGCCGATCATCACCGCATCCGACGCGGAGGGCGCCGGGGCGCTGTTCCGGGTGTCGACGCTCGATCTCGCCAACCTGCCGCGCACGCCCGAGGGCCAAGTGGATTTCGCTAAAGATTTCTTCGGCCGCGAGGCGTTTCTGACGGTGTCCGGACAGCTCAACGTGGAGGCGTATTGCCTCGCGCTCACCAAGGTCTACACCTTTGGGCCGACGTTCCGCGCGGAGAACTCCAACACCAGCCGCCACCTCGCCGAGTTCTGGATGATCGAGCCGGAGATCGCTTTCGCCGACCTCTCTGACAATGCGACGCTGGCAGAAGCGCTGCTGAAGTTCACCTTGCAGGCGCTGCTGAAGGAAAGGCAGGAGGATCTCGCGTTCTTCGACGAACGGATCGAGAAGGGGCTCATCGCGAAGCTCGAGGGCATCGTCGGCTCGCAGTTCGTGCGCATGGATTACGGCGAGGCGATCACGGCCCTCGAGCGGGCGAAGGAGAAGTTCGAGTTCCCGGTGAAGTGGGGCATGGATCTGCAGTCCGAGCACGAGCGCTATCTCACGGAAAAATACGCCAAGAAGCCTGTGATCGTGATGAACTACCCGAAGGACATCAAGGCGTTCTACATGCGGGTGAACGACGACGGCAGGACGGTCGCGGCCATGGACGTGCTCGCACCCGGGATCGGCGAGATCATCGGCGGCAGCCAGCGCGAGGAGCGGCTCGAGGTGCTGGATGCGCGCATGGCGGAGCGCGGCATCGACAAGGAGCACTACGCTTGGTACCGGGACTTGCGCCGCTATGGCACGGTGCCGCACGCGGGCTTCGGGCTGGGCTTCGAGCGCACCCTCGCCTACGTCACCGGGCTTGCCAACGTGCGCGACGCGATCCCGTTCCCGCGGACGCCCGGAAACGCGAAGTATTAGCGCTGAGCTAGTGCAAACAGCAGGCCCTATCCATGCCCAAGCTTCGCGTCCATGGCTTCAGCATATCACTCGACGGCTACGGCGCTGGGCCCAACCAGGACGTCCACAACCCGCTCGGCGTCGGCGGCGTTGCATTGCACGAATGGGCCTTCGCCACCCGTACGTTTCGGCAGATGTTTGGAAGTGACGGCGGCACGACAGGCATCGACGACGACTTCGCGGCGCGCGGGTTCAGCAATATCGGAGCGTGGATCATGGGCCGAAACATGTTCGGGCCGATCCGGGGACCCTGGCCCGACGAGAGCTGGAAGGGATGGTGGGGCGACGACCCGCCGTACCACACCCCCGTCTTCGTGCTCACCAACCACCCCCGGACATCGATCACCATGAACGGCGGCACCACCTTCCACTTCGTCACCGATGGCATCCACGCTGCACTGAAACGCGCCAGCGAAGCCGCGAATGATCAAGACGTCCGGCTGGGCGGCGGCGTCGCGACAATCCGGCAATACCTGCGCGCGGGACTCATCGATGAGATGCACCTCGCCATTTCCCCGGTCCTCCTCGGCTCCGGGGAACACCTTCTCGCCGGTATCGATGCAGCCAAGCTCGGTTATGAGTGCAGCGAGCACGCTCCCACGACGAACGCCACGCACGTTGTGCTTACAAAGCCGAGGTCATGATCACCACCGACCGCGAAGCAAGCGTAGCAGTAATTTGCTAGAAGCAGAGGTGGGTCACGACGTTTCCGCGTTTACGGTGAGCCTGTATCAGTTTGACCCCGAACCGCCATCTGCGCCTGTCTTGCAGGACACCCGTAATGCGCGAATACTCTCCTTGATCGCGGGAGCCATCGGGGGGCCCCGCTTCGAAAGGGCAACGCATGGACCGCCGTCGTTTCCTCATCGGGTCCGCCGCGAGCGCGCTCGCGGCCGCACCAGTATTCGCGCAGGAGGCTTTTCCCTCCCACGCGATCACTATCATCAACGCGTTTCCGCCCGGCGGCGCCAACGATATCGTGACGCGGCCGCTGGCCGCGGCCATGGAGCCGATCCTCAAGCAGCCGGTGGTGGTCGAGACCAAGGCCGGCGCCGCCGGACAGGTCGGCGCCCAGTTCGTCGCCGCCGCCAAGCCCGATGGCTATACGTTGCTGTCGCACAACACCGGGATCTCCGGTTACGCCGAGGTCGACAAGCTGTTTGGCCGTCCACCCAAGGTTACCCGCGCCGACTTCATTCCACTCGCGCGCCTGGTTGCGGAACCGATCTTGCTCCTCGTCAACGACCAGCAACCTTCCAAGACGCTCAGCGAGTTCATCGCGGCTGCCAAGGCGCATCCGGACACGCTCGTGTTCAGTTCGGGCGGACTCTATGGCGCGTCCCACCTGCCGCTGGCGTATCTGGAAAAGGCGACCGGCCCGTTGCGGCTGCGGCATCTGCCGACCAATGGCGGCGGACCGGCCATCGTCGCCATCCTCGGCAACAATGCGCAGGTTACGACCCAATCGGTGTCGGCGACGCTGCCGCACATCAAAGCTGGCAAGCTACGCCCGCTCGCCGTGTTCAGTGCAGCGCGCTCGAAGTCGTTGCCCGATGTGCCGACGCTCAAGGAGCTCGGCTTCGACGTCGAATACTATCTCTGGGTCGGGATATTCGCGCCGAAAGGCACGCCGGCGGATATCGTGACGACGCTGCGCGCTGCTATCGGCAAGGCGGCGCAATCGGATCAATTCATGACCACGCTCGCCAATGTCGGGCAGGAGCTCGCCTATCTCGACGGGCCCGATTTCCAGAAGTTCTGGGACATCGACGGCCGGCGAACCGATGAAGCGGTGATCTCGATCGGCCGACAGGGATAGCTCGCGTCTGGTGCTTTCGAGCCCACGGCATTGACGCGCCGAGGTCTGCCCGTGTCGGTCATCGGGATATTGCACGGGCAACGCGAAACGACCCGTTCGATCCGAAGCGGTCATTTGCTAACGGGTTCGAATCTCAAAGCCTTAAGCTCAGGGATGCGGCATGAAGCAGCAGACGAACCGGACGCTGGCAGCATGCGTCGCTGTCTTCATCGGCGGCGCGGCCCTCGCCGAAGATAGGACAACGGGCGCCATCAAGCCCCTCTCATCGGTGAAATTTTCGCCGGACAACGACGTGAAGTGTCTGCAGTCGGCGATCGAAAGCGGTGATCCCACGACCGGTCGCTCGACGCTGATCTTAAAGGCATTCCCCGGATGCGTGGTACCTTGGCATTTCCATACCGCCGAGGAGCAGCTGATCGTCATCAACGGCGCCGTCCTGGCCGAGATGGCGGATCACCGGCCCACACGGCTCGGGCCAGGTGGGTTTGCCATCATGGGGAGCCGCATGCCGCACCAGTTCACATGCCAAGGCAAGTCGGCGTGTTTAATGGTCGTCGCGTTTGATCGGGCTTACGACATTTTCTGGGGAAAAGGCGATTAATGTTCTCGCGAAGGCCCGAGAGTTCGATGTCGATCGGGCAGCAGCGGTAGCCCAGGGAAGACAAGCTCAAGGCCCTCCCGACGGAGAGCCTTCTGCGGCGCCAGCTTTCTTGCCGAGATCATCCGGCTTCGCATCCGGACGCAGCTGGCGCACGGCTTCTTCGACGGTTCTGAAAACGCGCTCGGGTCCGAGCGCTGCGATCAGCCCGGTTTGGCCCGCCTGCGCCTGGGCCTGCGGGTCCGACAGCCGGGCGATGGCGACTCCGATGGAGCGGGAGCGCAGCTCTGCGATGGTCCGCTGCAGGATCTGCGAGCCGGTATAGTCGATGTCGATCATGCCGCTGGCCTCGATCACCAGCAGTTTCACCGGCGCGGGCGCCGCGTCGAGCGCGCGCATGATCTTGTCGCTGATGTACTGGGCGTTTGTGAAGGTCAGCGGCGCCGCCGTCGCAAAGACGAGGACGCCCGGCTCATGCTCGCGCTTCTCGCCCCGGCCGGGCGGCCACCAGACGGTGGTTCCCGGCACGCGCGCCAGTTCCACGCAATAGGGTCGCACGACGAAGTAAAGGCTGTGCACGAAGGACAGCACGATCGCCAGCAGCATGCCGGTTTCGATCGGGAGCGCCACGACCAGCCCGCAGCTCGCCGCCACCAGCAGGATCTCGAGCCCGCCGCGGCGGTAGATGCGGATCATTTCGTTGAGACGAAAAATCTTGACGGCGATGTAGAAGAGAATTCCGGAGAGCGCCGCATGGGGCAGATAGGCCAGCAGGCCCGCCGCCAGGAGGAAGAGCACGATCATGAGGGCGACGGCGGTGATCGAGGCGACCTGCGAGCGTCCGCCGGATTCGACGACGATGGCGGTGCTGGGCGGACTGGCATCGACGGGGAAGGAGCCCGTCAAGCCTGCCAGGATGCTGCCGGCGCCAACGCCGGCAAAGTCGCGGCTGGCATCGTCCGGCCGATCCTCCTCCGATGGAAAGGTGCTCGCGACCGCGGAGGTCTGCATGATGCAGACCATGGCGACGATGAGGGCCAGCGGTAGAAGCCGGGCCATCTCGCGGGTGTCGGGCAAGTACGGAAGCGCCGGGCGCGGCAGCTCGAAGTGGAGCGGGCTCAGCAGACTCACGCCGCGGCTCTCGAGATGAAACAGCGCCACCGCGACGCCCGCCCCCACCAAGCCGATCAGCGCGCCAGGAACCTTCGCGCTGATCCTGGCCGTGCCCAAGGTCACGATCAGCACGCCGGCGCCGAGCGCGAGCGTGTAGGGATTGGCCTCGCCCAGGTGGCCGAGGATATGAAAGAGGCGCAGCAGAAGGTGCCCCCGCTCCTCGGATATGCCGAGCAGCGTCGGAAGCTCGCCCACCATGATGTGGATGGCGATGCCCGCCAGAAACCCGGTCGTCACGGGGATCGACAGCAGGGTCGCGAGCCAGCCCGCCCGCAGCAAGCCGACGATCACCAGAATGACGCCGACCATCAGCGCGAGCAGCGTGACCAGCTCGGCGTAGTGCGGGGTGCCGAGGGCGGCGAAGGACGCAAGTCCGCCGGCGAAGATCGGCGCGATGGTGGAATCGGCCGCCACCGACATGAAGCGGTTGGCGCCGAAGGCGGCGAAGGCGAGCGAACCGGCGGCAAAGGCGTAAAGGCCGGTCTCGGGCGGCATTCCCGCCAACCGCGCGGTCGCCAGCTGCCCCGGAATGGCAATCGCAGCGAGCATCAGGCCGGCGACCAAATCCCCCGGCAGCCATCCGATCCGATAGCCGCGCAGCGACGCGAACAGCCAGGGCAGCATTCGGCTTTGCCGCTATGCGACCTTGTCGGCTTTCTTCGTCCGACGTTGGTCGCCGATCTTCCGCTCGCGCGCGGCCGCGTGGTACTTGCGGCGAATATCCGCGATGTCGACGTGCGTCGGCGGCAACTTCAACCCCATGTCGTCCATCGTATCGGCGATGATCTGCGATACCGCGAGGTTGCGGAACCACTTGTGGTTTGCCGGAATGATGTACCAGGGGGCGTGCTTCGTGCTCGTCAGGGCCATGGCGTCCTCGTACGCCTCCACGTATTGCGGCCACAGCTCGCGTTCGGAATAGTCGCTTTCGCTGATCTTCCAATTCCGCGACGCGTCGTCGAGCCGCTGCTTGAAGCGCGCCAGCTGCTCTTGCGGGCTGATGTGGAGAAAGAACTTCAGAATGGTCGTGCCGTTTTGCGACAGCATCGTTTCGAAGTCGTTGATCAGATCGTAGCGTTTCGACCACACCGAACGTGGCACGAGCTTGTGCACGCGCACCACGAGCACATCCTCGTAATGCGATCGATTGAAGATCACCACTTCGCCTTTGGCCGGCGTGCGTGAGTGGACGCGCCAGAGGAAATCGTGAGCGGCTTCCTCTTTGCTCGGCTGCTTGAATCCGAAGACGAACGTCCCTTGCGGGTTCATTCCGCTGAACACATGCCGAACGACGCCGTCCTTGCCGGCCGCGTCGAGCGCCTGCAGCACGACGAGAAGGGATTGGCTGCCGTCCGCGTAAAGCAGGTACTGCAGCTTGTCCATGCGTTCGATATGGGCTTGGATCTTGGACAGAGCTTTTTCGTGGGTCTCGTTCTTGCCCGTGTAGGACGCATCGATTTTCGACAGCCGAACCTTCGCTCCGGGCTCGACCAAAAACTTCTTTCGATAATTCATCTTCGATGCTCCCATTACGATGATGCGTGCAGCCGAAGCGATTGGTTCACGATGTGCATGCTCATTGCCTGCCGCGCGGTCCGGTAGGCGGCGAAGCGCTCGCTCAGCAGTCGAACGCCGCCGAGCACGAACATCCAGGCGATGTTGTAGAGCCACACCCATCCGATCAGGGTCCACGGGATCGACGGGACGAGCCAGCCGAAGCCGCACATCAGCACCGCCAGGATCTGGGTCAGCACGATCGCGCTGAATAGCGGCATCGCCGGGAATGGGGGCAGGAAGAACCAGCGTTCGCTCCTGGTGATGAACAGCAACAAGTGGCCGCCCGCCACCAGCTGGAGGAACATCACGGTCTGCAGCTGATCCTCGCTCGTCAGTCCGAAATAGTCCTGCAGGTGCGGATGCGAAAGCACCCGGATGCCGATCAAGAGGAGCCCGAATGTTTCGACGATCGAGAACACGCCGAGCACGGTCGCGACGCTGAGGAGCTGCGGCATGTGCCAGCGGATCGGCTTCGCGCTCACGGGAGTATGGTCGTAGGCGATGGTCATGATCGGGACGTCGTCGAGCAGCGACATGGCGACGATCATCATCGCGGTCAGCGGCGCAAAGTCGAGAAAGATGGTGGACAGCACGACCACGAACATGATGTCCATGGTCAGCGCTATGCGGTAGATCGTGTAGGTGGTGATCCGCCCGAAGATGCGCCGGGCCTCGTCGATCGCATCGTTGATGACGGAGAGGCCCGGCGCCGTCAAAATGAGCGCCGCGGCGCCGCGCGCGGCGTCGGTGGCTCCCGACACGGCAGTGCCGCAATCCGAAAGACAGCCCTGTTTTCGTTGGATTTTTTGCCCCCTTCCAGTCAGCAACCCCCGGCTCGGCCTAGAAACGGCCGTACAGGCGACTTTCGAGGCCGGCCGGCCGTATAGAACCCCACGCCGAACTATCGCACAGGCGGCCTCGGGATGGCCAGGCGCGGCGCTCTTGACATCGCCGCCGCGGCGCGATCCAGTCGGCGCCCACGGGAGGCTCATCGTTGCCCGCACCCGACGCGTACGACCATCACTCGATCGAGCCCGATGTGCTCGATCAGGATATGACGGCCAGCGATCTTGTGTGGGCGCTTGAAAATCTGCGTTTCACCCGCGACCGGCTTTGCACAATAACCGCTAGTTTACAGTGAGTTCTTGAACTTTCTGGCCAAAAACTGTGCTGATCCCGAGTTCATGCGACTCTTGGAAACCTGACTTTCTTCCGCCTTACATACCGACTAAGCTACCCCCACGGGGCTGGAGGAGCCTGCCATGTCAACACGACCGCAGCTTGCGAACACCTTTTGGTGCGGGACCAGCATTTCGGCCGCCGAGCACGAGTCAGAACTTGTAAGCGACTTGGCAAAACTCGGCACTCGAGGGGACCAGCAACGGCTGGACCTCTTCAATGATCCCATTGGCCAAAGCGAAGTCGGTGTCTCGCGTATTCTGGCCGTAGAACCATTCCGCGACCTCTTTAACCGGCCGGTCTAAATTGTCAGCGATTAGTTGGTGCGACCACTTGTCGTTGTGGTCGATTGCTCCGGCATGGCCAAGCAGATCATCGTAGCGAAGCGGCGCACCTCCGGCCGGATTGAACACCGTGTCATGAAACAGAAAGTTTGCGCCAGGTGAGGCCCTGCGCCGCTCGCCAGCCATAAAAACGATCATCGCGGCTGACTGGACGGTGCCGATTGCGTGAGTATTCACCGGCACGTTCAACGCTGAGAGAATTTCATACACGTACAGCGCTTGGTCTGGCGCGCCGCCATTTGAAGTGAGGCAAATGGTTACGCTCTTTGCCTTGAGAGTTACCGCCTGTTGCACAAGCGCCACAAGGTTCGATGCCGACTGGCGATCAAACACGTAGTTGAAGCCGAGATAATAATCCTTCGGGGGAGGAGGCGGATTTCCGTTCATGGCCGCATTTCCTGTGTGTTGCGGCCACAGCGAACTGGACAGAAGGCACAAACTCAGTAATCATGCCCCCCTCGCTTGGGAGGGCCTGTCCGCTCGCTGTGGTCTAGGTTCCTTCGATTTTGCAGAGGCGACCGTTGGCGCGGCCGCCTCTCGCGTTTTCAGAAAGCCGTCTACATCAATGTTTGCATTTCGCCCCCCTCTGATTGATCGAACATCGCGGGCTCGCGGCTCGGAGCCGCGTATCGCCCGTCTGGCAAGTGCACTAGGCGACCCCGCTTTGTGACGTTCATTAGAGTGATGTGGAACGTGCGTCCGTTCCCATCCGCGAGATAGCCTGCCAACTTGGCTTCTGCCCGCAGCTGATCCTTTTCCATAGGACCGTGGGCTTGGACCTTTGTGACCAGGAAGTCCCTTAGAGGAACCAGAGTTGCGATCTTCTGGGCCAACGTCGGCGCAGGAATGCCGTGGCGCTCATTTTCGACCGCCAGCAATTGCTCCAGCGCCGCGCGTTCGGCCGCCAGCGTTGTAAGGATTTTTTTGTGCGACGCCTCCAAGGTTTCGCACTTGCGGTTGTATTCGGTGATTTCATCGGAATAGCGCGCGAGGACTGAGGCTAGTCGTTCGCGCAGGTCGTTACGAATGTCGCGCATCAGAATTTCCCATTGAGACGCAAACACATTGCCTGATTCGTCCCCAATGAGAGAGCGCAATGGCGTCAGTGGGCTGTGGACTGTCCCGCTTTTCAACAGCAAAAGCCGCCCGACAGGGCGGCTCTGTGGATCAATTGGACTTTTTGTGCAGATCAGCGACTTATTGTTGCAAATGCCGTTAAATGTGCAAAGCCCCCGCGACCGGAACGCCTTGAGCACGCTGCGGATCGACCGCGGGGGTGCGCGATTTTCTCGTGGCCGCCCTGCGTCGCAACGGCCCGGCATGTTCTCGTTGACCGACGCTCAGGCTGCGGAGGACGGAACGGCGGGCGCTCGGGGGAGCCTGACACTCGGCTTTCCGCGTTTCAAAGCAACAGGGAGGACCTGGACGTGCCGACAACGGCGAGGAGACGGACCCGCGCACACTGGCGGCGATGGCGTGGACGCTGCGCCGGGAAGGTTGCCACAATATCAATTGGGTGGGCGGTGAGGTCGTTATTCACCTGCATGCGATCGTCGATGCTTGAGTTCCGAGAAATAGTGATTGGCCCCGGGAACCTTTGGCGCGCCCCCACCCATCCGAGAACGCAACGGTAATCTCGGCCTTGGATCACTCGCCAGCGTTACTCCGGGGTGCCATCATGCGAGACCCACGCGCGAGATGCAGATGCGATCCATTGCCTATGAGGGGCGCCTTAGGATCAGGGCCATCGAAGCTCTGCGAGTGCCCGCCGCCCAACCTTCGTGATCCTCACGCGGGCGACTTCCATCGCGCATCCACCTGCGATCACGCGCTTGGTCCGTGTAGTCGCCATCCCGGTGCGGATGAGCTCCACCAGGAAATCGACCGTGAACCCGTGCGCGAGCATGATCGCCTTGCTGCAGCCGTCGGGGGATGCGGCGAGCAGTTCGAGCCGGGTTCG
>Ga0209648_10006306_pt1 | contig 10200 bp, 7 predicted proteins | sample GraSoi2013_115cm_FD_185830 | JGI IMG/M metagenome (GOLD analysis project Ga0209648, IMG submission 185830) | Grasslands soil microbial communities from the Angelo Coastal Reserve, California, USA - Sample 9_17_2013_115cm (SPAdes) (version 2) | ecosystem: Environmental > Terrestrial > Soil >...
GAAAACGTACGTTGCAAGTCCTGAGGCTTATCAGCTTTATCTGAATGGCCGTTATCACGCCAACAAGGGGAGTTACGATGGGCTAATGAAAGGCATCGAGTATTTCCAACAGGCGATCGCCAAAGACCCAAACTACGCCCTCGCCTATGCAGGTCTGGCGGACTCTTACGTCCAACTTGGCGGCTGGCTAGTCTATTTATCACCTAGCGAGGCTGGACCGAAAGCAAAAGCAGCGGCAATGAAGGCACTTGAACTCGATGAAAGTCTTGCCGAAGCTCATGCGGCACTGGCACGTGCACAGTATTACTTTGGCTGGGACTGGACAAGTGCCGAGCGCGAATATAAGCGGGCCGTCGAGTTAAACCCCAACAGTGCTATCTCGCATCTCGGGTATGCCGAATTGCTTCTCGCCAGAACGCGCTTTGATGAAAGCATCGCCGAGGCAAAGCGCGCTGTGGAACTGGACCCGCTGTCACCGCAAATCGTTGGCAATCTCGCGTTTGCCTATCTGGTCACGCGGCGATACGACGAGTCGATTGCTCAGCACCAGAAAACACTCGAACTTGATCCGAACGCTGCTTGGATTCGGGCTGACCTGGCTTGGTCATACGCGCTGAAGGGCGCGTATGCGCAGGCCATTGCCGAATACGACAAAATACCTGAGCAAGCCAAAGTGGTTGCGGCGGAGAACCAGATGGTTGCTGGCAGCCTGGGTTGGGTTTATGCGGTCTTGGGCAGGCGGGCTGATGCGCTGAAGATCGCCAAGGAACTCAAGGATTTATCTTCGCACGCTTATGTCGATTTCTATCAAGTTGCGGCGATTTATGCGGGACTCGACGACAAGGACGAGGCGTTCCGGTTGCTCCAAAAGGCTTATGAGGAGCATTCAAGCAGCATGGCCACCCTAGCAGTAGACCCGTTCTGGTACGGCATGCGCTCCGACCCGCGCTACGCCGACCTGCTGCGCCGGATGGGGCTGCCGCAGCCCCAGTGATCTGGTGCTGGTCAGAAGGTATACCGGGTTGACCAGCACGAACGCGGATTTCTCGGGCATTAGATTCACGCACTTGGGACTGCTGCGGAAAGGAGCCTTTGTGACCACCGGGGAGGCAAGGGCTTAGGAGCGCCTGAAATCGAGAGACTTGCACTTCCGGCGTCCTGAAACGTACGTTGACTTCGCCTCCGCACCACTCCTAACATGGCATCCCGAGGGTGGAACCCTCTCCATTGATCGGCCAGACCATCTCCCATTACCGCATCGTCGAGAAGCTCGGCGGTGGCGGGATGGGCGTGGTGTACAAGGCTGAGGACGCTACGCTCCGCCGTTTCGTCGCTTTGAAGTTTCTTCCAGAAGAGCTGGCTAAGGACCCCAGCGCTTTGGAACGCTTTCACCGGGAAGCGCAGGCGGCCTCTGCCCTGAACCATCCAAACATCTGCACCATCTACGAAATCGGGACGTACCTAGGCCAATCCTTCATCGCGATGGAGTTCCTTGATGGCGCAACCTTGAAACATTTGATCGGCAGCCGCCCAATGGAACTGGAGCGCCTTCTGGACGTTGGTATCGAAGTCGCAGATGCGCTCGATGCCGCCCACAGCGAAGGCATCATCCATCGCGATATCAAGCCGGCCAACATCTTCGTCACCAAGCGAGGTCAGGCCAAAGTGCTGGACTTCGGCTTGGCCAAGATCATTTCGTACCAGCGCGTAGCGACTGCAGACGATACGGCGGGAACGACTGACCTGACTGCCCCCGGGAGTGCAGTGGGGACGCTAGCCTACATGTCTCCGGAGCAGATACGCGCCAAAGAACTGGATGCGCGTAGCGATCTATTTTCCTTTGGTGTGGTGCTGTACGAAATGGCCACGGGAATACCGCCATTTCGCGGAGAAAGTCTCCATGTGCTCGCTGACTCTATCCTCCGTAGTACACCTACGCCAGCCGTTCGCCTCAACCCTGACTTGTCGCTCAAGCTGGAGGAGATCATCAACAAGGCGCTGGATAAAAATCGCGAGCTGCGCTACCAGCATGCCGCCGACATTCGTACCGATTTACAGCGCTTCAAGCGGGATTCCAGCTTAGCCGCCAGTACGGAGACCCCGTCTGCCGCTAGTCCCAAGAGGCTGCCAGTTTTCGGCAAGAGAATTTTGGCGTTGGCTGCGATAGTGGCCGCAAGCCTGATCGCTCTGATCTCCTGGTGGGTTGAGTCTCGCAAAGTATCGCCTCCGTCATCATCCAGCCCTACTGTGCGGACGGTGGCAGTTCTGCCCTTTCAAAACGTCGGCTCTGACACGAGCATCGACTTCCTGCGACTGGCTCTGCCAGACGAAATCGCAACCATACTCAGCTACACGCGCTCTCTGTCCATTCGCCCGTTTGCGACCACAAGCAAGTACATTGAGCCGAACCTCGACCTGCAAAAAGCAGGGCAGGAGATGCGCGTGGCCAGCATTGTGACAGGCCATTTCTTAAAGGCAGGAGAGCAACTGCAAATTACGCTGGAAGCCGTCGAGGTGGAAAACAACCGGCTGTTGTGGCGAGACACGCTGAATGTTCCTGCTCAAAACATGATTGCAATGCAGGAACAAATCGCAGCCAGAGCACGAGGGGGGCTTGCTCCGGTGCTCGGGTCAAGCGCATTTACGACGGATACTGTTGTGCGACCAAAAAATGAGGAGGCGTATGACCTATACCTGCGCAGCGCGGCTGTGCCAAACGATCCGGCACCGAACAAGCAAGCAATAGACATGTTGGAGAGAGCAGTTGGGCTCGATTCCACATATGCTCCGGCATGGGCCGCTCTTGCCGAGCGGTACTATATTGACTCTCAGTATGCGGGTGGGGGCGAAGCCATGATGAAACGGGCGGATGCCGCCGATGAGCGGGCGCTGGCACTAGACCCCAACTTCATCATCGCCGGTGCCCGACTAACCCGAAATCGCGTCGAACGAGGCGAGTTGGCAAAGGCTTATCAAGAGGCCGAAGACCTCGTTCGCAGGCGTCCCGACAATGCTGAGGCCCAATTTACTTTGGGCTATGTGCTCCGGTATGCCGGTCTGTTGCAGGAGTCGGCGAAACAATGCGACACAGCCCTCTCGCTCGATCCCGAAAATTTTCGGTGGCGGTCTTGTGCACTTCTGTTTCTCCAACGCGGAGACTACCAACGCGCCATGAATTACCTCAATCTTGATCTTGGTTCGGAGTATTACAAGGCTTTCTCAATCGACGCCCTTGTGCGCACAGGCAAGGAGAAGGAGGCTCTGCAAATAGGGCCACCAGACATCGCAAATTCGAGAGCAAGGTACGCTTTATTGCTGGCTTGCGCCGGGCATCGGCCACTCTCGGAAATTGTCGCGTTGTCGCGTGGCGTGGATCCTGCGGAGGACCCGGAAGAGAACTATTTTTCAGCTTCCGATCTCGCGTATTGCGGACAAACGGAAGCTGCCCTCCAGATGCTCCGTCGAGCCATCGAGGGGAACTATTGTTCGTATCCTGCAATAGACTCCGATCCGCTCTTCGCGAGCATTCGGCGCAAACCAGAATTTGGCGAGGTTCGCTCCGCCGCTATCAACTGCCAGAAGAAATTCTTGGCGGAGCGAGGTCAGTGACATCTGAACGCCGCTCCTGTTCCGCGCAAAACTACATTTCTGGGAGAGGCGGGTCTTCAACGACAACGGCACCCTGCGTATGGATTGCGGTCAAACGACGGACTCGCAAAGTAGGCACATTTGTGCTTGGCCGGGTGCCCGACGTCTCGCGGTTTTCGAGACATGGCGATACCGCGGGCGTCTTCACTTCCGCAACCTGACGCCAACGTCTTTCATCACAAACCGTCTGTGACGCACATCACAGACATCCAACCCGCATTGCGCAACAATAACAATAGGGAGATCTGATTGGGGCAGTTCGAGGTGTGCCCGTCTCCCAAGACGACCCCTCAAAGCTGCCCAAAACCCATTTTCAGCGCTCTGTGGGGAGCTAAGCCATCATTTCGGAAATTTACATATAAGTCCTTTAAGTTCAAAGATTTGGGTCGTTTTAGCTCTATGATTCCGGGAGGAGGGGCACCCACTCTAGCCAGGAAAACCAAGCAACTCCCCTCAAAGAGGGTTTAAGTGAGAGCTGGCAACTGAGAGCTGAGAGAGCTAAAAACAAATGCGGCCCGGGCCAGCCACCCGGACCGCATTGTTATCGCGAACGTTCTGCCTGCCGTCTTTCGCCGTGGCGAAAGATCATCGCGCAACCGCACTCCTAAGAGTGCCATGCATTCGACGCTCACCTGAGGCTCGCGCCTCAGGGTTACGATTCAGCGCTTCCATCCTCCTTGGAAGGGGGATTTCTGAGGAGGGCGTCTAGCCCGGGCACCGGCGCACTGGACATGCACCGAATTCCCACCGGTGATTCACTCTCGAGAAAACCACCGGCAACGCTGAATCCTTGTCGGAACAGATTCAGAACATCTCACGCTTTTTGACTGCAAGCACTCTGCGGCAGAGAGAAAATTAACGCAACGGCAAACTGCGGCTGGACTGTGTAAAAACTGTGGAGCGGCGAAACTTCCTGTGGATAAGGATAGGAAAAGTGTATTTTTATTCGCGCGGGAAGGCCTCAGCGGCTGTCCCTACGCGACTGCCGTACAATACCTCCGATGATTGCGCATCTTCGAGGAACGCTGCTGGCGAAACGTCCGAACCAGGCGATCGTGGAAACGCACGGGGTCGGCTATGACGTTGCGATCAGTGTCCCGACGTTTACCGAGATGCCGGCGGCGGGCGCTGAAGTCGCGCTCCATATCCACACGCATGTGCGCGAGGATGCGCTGAGCTTGTACGGATTTTTACGCCTTGCCGAGAAACAGCTTTTCGAAAAGCTGTTGACGGTCAGCGGGATTGGTCCGAAGCTCGCGATCACCATTCTGAGCGGCATGCCGGTTGACGAGATGGTGGGAGCAATTCGCGGCGGCGACCTGGCTCGGCTCACGCGCATTCCAGGAATCGGCAAGAAGACGGCGGAGCGCATGGTGCTGGAGCTGCGCGACAAGCTGCCGGCGCCGGCTGGAGCGTCCGACACTTCAATGAGCGCTGCGCTGGCCAGCCCGGTGGAGGAGGATGTTATTTCCGCGCTGGTAAATCTGGGCTACCAGCGCGCGGCGGCGGATAAAGCGCTGTTGGCGGTGCGGGGCGGCAAGAGTCCTCAGAGTTTTGACGTGCTGTTTCGCGAGGCGCTGGGAGCGCTGTCGAAGTGATTTCGCGCCAGGGTCCGTGTCACGTTCTGGCGATGATGACATTGTGTTATACTTGTGTCATATTCTGGAAGATATGACAATGGATACGGAAGCCCGACTGCGGGTCAATGAAAACGGCCGAGTGGTGATCCCCGCTTCTTTTCGCAAGGCGCTGGGTATCAACGCCGGTGACGAGGTGGTGCTGCGCATTGAGGATGACGAATTGCGGATCACGACGCTGAAACGCCGCATCGAGCGAGCTCAGCGACGCATCCGACGGTATATAAAACCCGGAAGATCGCTGTCCGACGAACTTATCGCCGAACGCCGCGAGGCAGCCGAACGTGAGTAGGGTCGTGCTGGACGCTTCCGCTGTGCTGGCGTTGCTTAACAATGAATCAGGCGCAGACAAGCTGACTCCGGAACTGTTGAACGACGCCGTCTGTAGCACGGTCAATATTGCCGAGGTGCAAACCAAACTCGTGAGCGCGGGTGGCAGCCCCGATGAAGCATGGGAAGACACTCTCAGCCCCATTCGAGAGGCCGCGCCTTTCACTGAGGAGCACGCAAAAATTGCGGGAGGTCTGGTTGCCCAAACCCGCGCCCTCGGGTTGTCTTTGGGAGACCGGGCCTGTCTAGCTCTTGGACTGGCGCTGAAGGCGCCCGTGTACACGGCCGACAGATCGTGGAAGAAATTGAAATTGGGGCTCAGGATCAACGTGATCCGGTAGGGAGCGGTCGTATGACTGCCTGGACGGGCGAGGACGCCCGTCGCTCCATTGGGTCGCGGTGTTAGTTGCCGACGAAGCGCAGATAGAGGTCTCGGTCGTGGCGGCACGTTTCAGCCATGTGCTTCACCTTTTGCCAGGCCTGCAATTGGGTGTCATCGTGCGCGCGGTCTTTGGCGCGATCCCATTCCCGGAGGAACGCCTCCATCTGCAGATGATTGAACACGGTTTTGCCGAACGGATCAATGCCGCTGAGCAGCAGGAAGTCTGCGTGGCTGGCGGCGGGAACCACCCCGTGCAGGACAACCCACTCGCTGCGTTCGCCGAGATCGTCTTCCAGTTTCACCACCAGGGACATTGCTAGCCTCGATGCAATGGTACTGGCCGCAATGTAACAGCCCCGGAGGGCGTTTGTCCAAGCCGACCCGGGTATCGACGGTAACCGCGGATTGGTCCGAGGAACAGTTGTGGCGGCGGGGCAGAGCCCCGTCACCACACGCTTTTACGCTTCGCCCACGCGCGTGCCGTGCTGGAAGTGATATTGGAGAATCTTCGCGGCCAACGCGGGGGGCACACCCTGGCCTTGCGCTTCGATGGCGCGGACCACTTCTCCGCGACAGATGACCTCGGTGGCCGCGAGCCCGGCAATTTCTGCCGGCAGCACCAGGCTAATCTCCAGTTGTGCGTTCGCATGGAGCAATTCCTGCGCCTGAAACAGCAATCCGGAGCGGCTGATGTTCTCGGTGGTACCCGGTCGCCAGCTATTTTCTCCGAGCGGGCGATAGCGCAACGGGAGATGGAGATTGAAACGGCGAGCTCGGAATGGTGGAACTTTCTTTTCAGCAAGAAGACTTGAGCCGGTACGGGATGACATCGCGGCCTCCATGGGGATGGGCTCGGAATCCAGCACCTCCCGGACGCGGTCTTTCAGAGCGGGAAGACTGAATGGTTTTTGGAGCAAGTTGATGCCGGCATCGAGCGTGCCATCGTGACCAATGGCATTTTCGGTGTAACCCGACATGTAGAGTACCCGGACACCTGGGAGCAGCTTGGCGACGTTGGTGGCCAATTCGCGGCCATTCATCCCCGGCATAATGACATCGGTGAGCAGGAGATCGATGGCGCCCCGGTAGCCGTCCACGATTTGCAGAGCAGCGGCGCCGTCCTCGGCTTCGAGGATCTTGTAGCCCTGCGTTTCCAGATACTGGCGGGCGAGACGGCGGAGATTGGTTTCATCTTCCACGAGGAGGATGGTCTCCTGTCCATGATCGGCGCGAGGAAGGCCGAGAGAGTCCTGCGCGGCGGCGGCATCTTCCCGCCCATCAACGCGCGGGAAATAGGCGCGGAAGGCGGTGCCGTGCTGCGGCTGGCTGTCGACGAAGATAAATCCTCCGCTCTGTTTCACGATGCCGTACACAGTAGAGAGGCCGAGGCCGGTGCCCTTGGAACCCTTGGTGGTGAAGAAAGGTTCAAAGATGCGCGACTGGGTTTCGTTGTCCATGCCGATTCCGGTGTCGCTGATCGCGAGCATGATGTAGTCGCCCGCGGTGAGCGGGGTGTGAGTGCGCGCGAAGTTTTCGTCTAGAGTCACGTTTGCGGTCTCGATGGTGAGCTTCCCGCCTTGCGGCATGGCGTCGCGGGCGTTCACGGCGAGATTCATGATGACCTGGTCGATCTGGCCAGGATCGGCACGGACCGCGCCGATCGCGTGGCCTGGAACCATGACAAGATCGATATCCTCCCCGATCATGCGGGTAAGCATTTTCAGGTTCTCGGCAACCACCTCATTCAGGTCGAGCACCTTGGGGGCAAGCATCTGTTTGCGGCTGAAGGCGAGCAATTGCCGGGTCAGCGAAGTGGCGCGCTGCGTGGCATTGGAGATTTCCTGCGCCGGTCCTCGCAGCCGGGGATCGGGTCCAAGACGCTCCAGCAGAAACTCGGAATAGCCGGAGATCACCATCAGAAGATTGTTGAAGTCGTGTGCGATGCCGCCAGCGAGGCGGCCGATGGCTTCCATCTTTTGCGCCTGACGGAGTTGCATCTCCAGCGTGCGGGTCTCAGTAACGTCTTCCATAAAAAGTTCGAAGCTGCCTCCGGCTTTGCCGTTCGGAATCGAGCGTCCGGAAATGCGCGCCACGATGGGCGAGCCATCCTTGCGCACGCACTCCGTGGTCAGATCGTTGAATGCTTTTCGGGCGTGAAAATAATCGGCGGTTTGAAACCATTGCTGGGCGTCGGCGTACAAGCTTCCCAGGTGTCTGCCCGTGAGCTCGGCGGCGCTGCCATAACCAAACATAGCCACCAGCGCGGGGTTTGCGTCCTGCAGAATTCCGAGGGCATCGCAGCGGCAGATGCCGTAAGGGGCGTTCATCACCAGCGAGCGAAAGTTGCTCTCGGAGCGGCGCAGGCTCTCCTGGGTAGCCCGCAGGGCGGCGTTGAACCAGCAGATCAGTAGGGCCACGGCGAAGAACAAGGCGAGGTGAGCGATCGCCGTGTGATACTGGCTTGGAGTTTGTTCTCCAGTGAACGAATAGTAGGCGCTGACGGTGAGAGCAAAAGAGGTGGCGGCGAGTCCAGGCTTCCATCCTCCGTACCACGCGCTGACCATCACAGCAACGGCGAACACGACGAGGCGGCTCTCGGCGATATCGGAGAAAAACAAGGTTGGGATCAGCGCCAGGACCGTGCTGAGGAGAGCAACTCCGTAGCGCAGGATAGGAGCGCGCGCCGGAGCTACCGCCAAGCTGCGGATGAGGGGGAGTTTCATTCGCATAGGCCCATGCTATGCGCGCAGAGCGCACAGAGCGAGTTACGCCAGTCCACCGCGATTTCCTGGCGGCACAGTGGCCAGAGGTACACCCACCAGGTGGAAGCTGCCAGGTAGAAGCTGCCAGGCACAACCTGGGGGGCTACGTCGAAAGAAGCAAATGCCTTGCCCACAGCCTAGTCTCAGATGACGTTTTTCGCAAAACTCTTCGGTGAAAAATCGCGATGGGGGAACATAGTCTTGCAACAGGACTTGCAACAGTACCCGGCAAACGACGAAACTAACGGGGCATCGCAGGGAACATTGCAGGGAACATCGGGATGAATATCGGGATTTTCGGCGGCAGCTTCGACCCCATACATCGCGGGCACCTGGCGCTCGCCCAGGCCGCGGCCAGTTGCTACTCACTTCGGCAGGTTCTGTTTGTGCCGGCGAGTGTTCCTCCCCACAAACAGAAACAGCCGCTTACAGCGTACATCCATCGTTATGCCATGGTGGCGCTCGGAACGCAGGATGAACGGGGATTCGTGCCGTCGCTGCTGGAGGCTGCCGGGGCCGAGCCTACGTCCGGTGGCGTGAATTATTCGATCGATACGGTGCGGCGCCTGAAACGAACTCTAAAGAAATCGGATCGGCTTTTTTTTCTGATTGGAATTGACGCCTTCCGCGATGTCGCAAAATGGCGCGAGGCGCGCGCGCTTCTGGCGGAATGCGATTTCATCGTGGCCAGCCGTCCCGGGTATTCGTTGCGGGACGTGGCCGAGTCTTTGCCGGAAGATTTGCGGCCTCCGGCGGCAGTAACTCGTCCGTTTCACAAGCAGCCGGCGAGCGGAGACCTCGTGCTGCCGGGCGTGACTCTGCACATGCTCGATGGGGTTAAGCAGAATGTTTCGGCTACCACGATTCGGGAGGCGGCAGCACAGGGCAAGCCACTGGCGCGATGGCTGGATCCTCGGGTGGCGGATTACGTGCGGAAGCACGGACTGTATCGTGCTGCGGGGCGGGTTACAATCAACATGCCCGTATGATGAAAAAGAACGACCTCAAACACCAAGTTATTGAAGCCATCCTCGCCTGCCAGGACAAACAAGCAGAAGATGTCACGGTTCTCGAACTGGAAAAAGATTCGGGAGCGTTCACCGACTACTTTGTGATGTGCAGCGGGACGAATCCGCGGCAGATCCAGGCGATTGCCGACGCAGTGGACGAGCGGCTGGAGGCACTCGGGCTGCGCGTGACGCACGCCGAGGGCTACAAACAGGCGGAGTGGGTGCTGCTCGACTACGTGGATTTCGTCGTCCATGTTTTCTCCGAGAAAGCGCGCCAGTTTTACGATCTGGAACGTCTGTGGAAGTCGGCCAAGCGGCTGGAGCCGGCGGAATTGATGGCGAAGTCGATGCCCAAGCCGCGGCGTACGACGATTGGCAAATCCACGACCGCCAAAGCCGCTTCCCTGGCGCCTAAAAGGGCGCATAAGAAG
>Ga0209648_10006307_pt1 | contig 10200 bp, 8 predicted proteins | sample GraSoi2013_115cm_FD_185830 | JGI IMG/M metagenome (GOLD analysis project Ga0209648, IMG submission 185830) | Grasslands soil microbial communities from the Angelo Coastal Reserve, California, USA - Sample 9_17_2013_115cm (SPAdes) (version 2) | ecosystem: Environmental > Terrestrial > Soil >...
GCCAATGTTTCTACGACGGCGATATTTTGCAGCAGATCCTCCGGCAGACCGTGCCGCTCCTTTAGGTAGTCCGGGCTGTTGTATGAAACCCAAACTTTTCCCTGAGCATCTTCCCAAACCAGAATCTTGAGAGGCAGGTCGATGGCAACGCTCGGAGCAGCCAGCATCAGTGGTGTGCCGGCCTTGGGGCTACCAAATATTAGCAGCTTGGTAGGACGCATTTTCATTCCCACCTTTTCCGCTTCTCCGCTGTGGTCGACCAGCGCAAACAGCGTGACTCCCTTGGATTGCAGAATATTCTTGAGTTTTTCCACTGTCTGGTCGACAGAAAGATTGCTCGGCTTGTCGATGATTCCCTTGTTTGTTGCGAGTGCCATGGTTGACTCCTCAATGTTTTCGGATTGAAGACTCGCAGAACCGCGTACGGAGACCAGGTAGATCGCCATCGCGAGTCCGACCAGCGCCAGGAATAGGGCTGTCGCAACGGGTTGGGTCAATGAACGAGAACGTGCAGGTTCGCCCCGATCCAGTTCACGAACCAATCGAACATGGCGCCATGCGGAAGATAGATTCACGACCACTCCCACGGCAATGAGGGCGGTACCGAACCACAGCGAAACTCCATAAGACGGTGCTGAGGGAGCGTGGCCGAAGAGCCGGAGTTGTTGCAGGAAAAGGCCGAATCGCGCCACAACAAAACCAAATCCCATCAGGGCTAACCCCGTGCGAATCCATGCGAGAAACGTTCGCTCGGCAGCGAGATAGTCGCGCAGGTCGGCTCCCTGACTCATTCGCAACACCTTCAAACCGTCGGCACCGTACCGCCGTCAATGACGTATTCCGTGCCTGTGATGGAAGCGGCACGCGGTGACGCGAGGAAGGCGACGAGTTCGGTCACTTCACTTGGTCGCGCTGGGCGTCCTATGGGGGTGCCGCCAAGCGAGTCGATCAAAGCTTTGCGTGCGCTCTCATAGTCAGTGCCCTTGTTGGCCGCCAGCTCGTTCGCCAAGCCCACGGCGGCTTCTGTCTCGACCCCGCCGGGAGAAACATGGACCACCCAAATGCCTTTCGGGCTGACCTCCTTGGACACCAGACTTTAGACATGAAAATCCTCCGTAGTTCGGCTCGTCAATTCTACGGTTGTTGCTGCCAGCCACCGCCGAGTGCCCTGTACAGTTGCACGAGACTCCGGTACTCGGTGCCACGGGCCTCCGCAAGTGTAAGTTCAGCGGAAAAGAGCGACCGTTGGCCGTCCAAGACTTCGAGATAAGTAGTGGTGCCTCCCTTGTAGCGCATGGTGGACAGGTGGACGGACTCCTGCAGGTCCGCTACGGTATCCTCCTGGCGAACCCGGACCTGATGGAATTTCTCGTACCCGATTAGCGCATCGGACACGTCGCTGAACGCCCGTTGAATGGTTTGCCGGTACGAAATCAGAGCTTGTTGGTGTTGCGACTTGGCTACCCGCAGATTTCCGCGAAGCGCTCCCCCCGTGAAAATGGGCTGGCTCACTTGGGTGCCGTAAGACCAAGTTCCGAGTTGCGAGCTCATTAGGCCGGAGAATGCGCTGCTCCGTCCGAACGCGCCGCCGCCGGAGCCCGTGAGGGAGATTTGCGGAAAGAACTGGGCCTTGGCGACTCCTATTTCGGCGTTTGCGGCGACTAGATTCTGCTCAGCTTCGCGAATATCTGGCCGACGTTCGATCAGAGAAGAAGGAAGGCCCGGTGGGACGTCGGGAGGAAGAGGTTGCTCAACCAGAGGGAGTCCGCGAGTCACAGCCTGCGGATAATTGCCGAGGAGAATGCTGATGGCGTTCTCCTCCTGGGCGATTTGCCGTTCCAGGTCAGGAATCTGGGCATTAGCGGTATCGAGCACCTGCTGTGCCTGAAGGACATCCAGTTTCGTGGCCACTCCCCGTTCGAGGCGCAGCCTGGTCAGCTTGACTGAATCTATTTGCGCATTGACCGTTTCGTGCGTGATCTGAAGCTGCAGGTCGAGTTGCAGGAGCGCAAAGTAGTCGCTTGCAACGTCGCTGACGAGGGTCAGAATGACCGTTTGCCGCGCATCCTCTGTTGCAAGGAGTTGTGCGCGTGAGGCCTCGTTTGCGCGACGCAGCCGTCCGAAAAAGTCCAACTGGAATGCCGCGTCAGCAGTCAGGGTCAGAAAATTTGATTTGGTTTGAAAGTTATGTTCTTTCCCTCCGCTGAAATCGCCGTCCCCTTGCACCTGCGGGAACAGACGGGAACGCGACACGGCAACCTGAGCACGCGCGGCGTTGATGCGCTCCGTTGCGAGCTGCAAATCGTAGTTCTGCTTGAGCGCTGTGCGGATGAGCTCTTGTAATTGTGGGTCCTGGAACACCTGCCACCAAGGAAGATCTGCATAAGACGCTACCTGAGCCTGGACCTGGGTTTCGCTCAGATCGCGGAAGGCCGTTGGAGGTTGAACGACGGGTCGATGGTAGTTCGGGCCAACACTGCATCCAACGACTAAGCTCGAGGACATCATGGCAGCCATGAATGCCGCTAGTTTCTTAATAGGCTTGCTCCCGTGCTCTTCGTTCGGGCCGTTCTCGCGGTGGTCCATCTCAGTCTGCCTCCGCTGAAGCGGGCGTTGCCGGCAAAGCTCCCGAAACCTGTTCCTTGCCGACACCTGACCATTTCTCCACCAGGTAGAAGATCGCAGGCACGAAGAAGATTCCGATCACGCTGGCGGCCAGCATCCCGCCGACTACCGCAGTGCCCATAATTTGGCGGGCGACCGACCCGGCACCGGTCGCCGTCCACAGAGGCACGCAACCGAGAATGAATGCAAAAGACGTCATCAAAATCGGCCGCAGACGAAGCCTGGCTCCTTCGAGCGCGGCATCCGCCAGAGGCTTTCCGCTCTCGTATTGCTCCTTGGCGAACTCAACGATCAAAATCGCGTTCTTGGCGGCCAAGCCGATGAGCATGACCAGCCCGATTTGCGAGTAGATATCGTTCTCGATCTGGACCATGAAAGGCGGCAGGAAAAGACCGAGCAGCACGCGGCGCAACCACAGGATTCCAAAGGCTCCAAAGATCGCCACAGGCGTGCTCAGGAGCACACTAAACGGCAGCGACCAGCTTTCATACAACGCTGCCAAAATCAGGAAGACGAATAGCAGCGAGAGTCCGAAGATCACCGAAGCGGGCACGCCCTCCCGCGCTTTCTGCTCTTGAAACGACATGCCCGAGTAGTCGAAGCCCATCTCGCGCGGCATCGTCTTTCTAAAAACATCTTCGAGGGCCGCCGTGGCTTGGTCCGCGCTGTAGCCCGGCGCTGCGCTGCCGTTAATTTGCGCCGAACGGTACTCGTTGAAACGCATCGTAAACTCCGGCCCGAGCCGCGGCTTTACGCTGGTTAGCGTGGATAACGGAACGTTCTCCCCTTTGCTGTTGCGAACGTAAAACTGTCCGAGGCTTTCCACCTTGGCGCGGTCTTCGCCTTCCGCCTCGATATAGACCTGCCACTGACGGCCGAATCGATTAAAATAGTTGATGAAATATCCGCCCATGAACGCTTGGATGGTCCGGTAGACATCGTTGAGGAGCACACCCTGCTTTAGCACTTTGTCGCGGTCCACCTCGACGAACTCCTGTGGCACGCTGGGAAGGAAGGTAGTGCTCAAGCCGGCGATCTCAGGGCGTTTGCGAGCGGCTTCTAAGAAGACCCCCAGATTCTGGGCCAGGAACTGCACATCGTTGCCAGCGCGATCCTCAAGGACAAAAGTGAATCCTCCCGAGGTGCCAACTCCGGGAATCGCTGGCGGGGAGAAGCTGAAGGCGATCCCCGAAGGCAACCGGCTCAATTCCCGGTTCAGATGCGCCTTAATCGCTTGAAATTGTTCGGCTCGTGTCGTGCGCTCATCCCAGGGCTTGAACGTAACAAAGAAGAAGGCGTTGTAACTAGTGCGCACGAAGCTGAGCAAACTGAAGCCGATGACGCTGGTCGTGTACTGAACGCCCGGCGTACTCGTAAGGATTTTTTCTACATTCGCCGCGGCCGCGGTCGTGCGTTCTAGCGAAGCCCCGTTCGGAAGCTGGAGATTGACGAACGCATAGCCCTGATCTTCGTCCGGAAGGAAACTCGACGGCACTCGGCTGGCAAAAAAGCCGCCCGCCAAGGCAAAGGCCACGAGCAGCACTACCACGACGACGGTCTTTCGGATGAGTGCCGCGCTCCAACGGACGTAGCCCTCGGTTGCACGCTCGAACGAGCGGTTAAACCAATCGAAAAATCTTCTCAGCAATCCTCGGCCCTGTGTCCGTGGCCGGAGCAGTAGTGCGGCAAGCGCGGGACTGAGCGTAAGCGCGTTGAACGCCGAGAGAAGCACCGAAATCGCGACGGTGACGGCGAACTGCTGGTAGAGCCGGCCGGTGATGCCGGGGATGAAGGCTGTCGGCACAAAGACCGCTGAGAGAACCAGCGCGATGCCGACGACAGGACCGGAGAGTTCTTCCATTGCTTTCAAAGCCGCGTTCTTGGGTGTGAGGCCCTCCTCGATGTGCCGCTCCACCCCTTCAACCACGACGATGGCGTCGTCCACCACGAGGCCGATCGCCAGCACGAGACCAAAGAGAGAAAGCGTATTGATGGAAAAACCGAAGACCGGGAAAAGCACAAACGTGCCGACGAGCGAAACGGGCACCGCAAGGAGCGGAATCAGCGTAGCGCGCCAGCCCTGCAGGAACAGGTAGACCACAAGGATCACCAACGCGAGGGCGATCAAAAGTGTCTTAACGATTTCCTTGATGCCTTCCGTGACCGCGCGAGTCTGGTCGAGCGCTACGACATAATCCATGTCCTCCGGAAACCGCTGTTTCATCTGGGCCATTAGCTTCTTGACGTTTGCGGCGGCGTCGACGGCGTTGGAACCCGGCAACTGATATGTAGCGATAATCGCGCTCGGTTGTCCGTTGAGGCGGCCAAGAACGCTGTAGTCCTGGGAACCCAATTCGATTCGAGCAACGTCCCGGACCCGGACGGTCCCGCCGTCGGGCGTCTCGCGCACCACGATCTGTCCGAATTCTTCGGGCGACGCGAGACGGCCTTGCGCGAGAACCGAGTAAGTAAATTCCTGGCCCTTCGGTGCCGGTTCGCCGCCCGCCTTTCCGGCCGGGTTCACCGTGTTCTGCGCCTGAATGGCACTGACGATCTCGGGAACAGTGATGCCCAGCTTTGCTAATTGGTCGGGTCTTACCCACAGACGCATCGCGTATTGGCCCGCGCCAAATACCTGAACGTTGCCGATGCCTGGTGCGCGCGTGATTGGATCGGTGATATTGATGTACGCATAGTTCGCCAGAAAGTTGGCATCGTACGTTCCATGCGGCGAGTACAAGGCAACTAACATGAGAGGAGCGGTTACCGACTTTCGGACAGTAATTCCGTAGTTGTTGACATCGGCGGGGAGTTGCGAGGCAGCCTGCGTTTCGCGCGCCTGGGTGAGAATCAAATCGGTATTCGGATCGGTTTTTACGTCGAAGTTCACGATCAGCGTCGTGTTCGAGTTGCCTGTGGCATTTAGCGAATACATATAATTCATGTTGTCCACGCCGCTCATTTGCTGTTCGATGGGAGTAGCAACCGCCTGCTCCAGCGTTTGGGCGTCCGCGCCGACGTACGTGGCCAGGACTTGAATCTCCGGCGGAGCGATGTTGGGGAACTGCGCAACGGGCAGACTGAATATGGTAATCGTGCCGACGATCACCATGACGATGGAAATCACCATGGCGACGATGGGACGGTTGATAAAAAACTTTGACATCGGATTACCTTCCCTTCGTTTCCGCGGCAAATGGCTTGGGGTTTACCTGCATGCCCGGACGCACCTTCTGCACGCCTTCGGCAACCACGCGTTCGCCTCGCTTCAGTCCGTCCGCGATAATCCAATTGGTGCCGACACGGTCGCCGACCTTAACCGTATGGATGCTCACTTTGTTCTCGCCGTCGATCGCCGCGACTTGATAGCCGCCTTGCAGCTCCGAGACTGCGCGCTGAGGTACAAGTAGCGCGTCGTGCTGCACTCGGACGGCCGTGCGAACTTTGCCGTAGCCGCCTGGACGCAGAATATTTCCGGGGTTGGGAAAAAGCCCGGCGATCCGAATCGCGCCCGTGCTCTGATTCACCTGGCGGTCCGCAAAGTAGAATGTGCCCTCACGTGGGTAGGTGGTGCCGTCGGCCAAGATCAGTTCGAGGCGCAGACTCTTGCCAGCCGCTTGTCGAGTAGTCTCCGTCGGGAACCGTCTGTTCCAATCGAGATACTCTGTTTCGCTGACGGTAAAATAAACCTTGATCGGGTCGACGGTGGACACGGAGGTCACAGGCCCACTGTTCGGATTGACCAAGGCACCCACCTGAAGCTGCGCCTGCCCCGCAATGCCGTCGATGGGCGCAACGAGCCGAGTGAAATCGACGTTGATCTTGGCCGTTTCGACGGCTGCCTCAGCTGTCTTTATTTGAGCTTCGGCCGTGGCCACTGTTGCCTTTGCTGCCATGTTGTTCTGAATGGCGTTGTCCAGATCCTGCTGGCTGGCGGCTTGCTCTTTCGCCAGAGGGGTGTAGCGGTTGACGTCAAGTTCGGTCCTGCCTTGCACTGCCTGGGCATTGGCAAGAGTGGCCTTCGCCTGCGCCAACTGCCCTTCGGCTTGATCGAGTGCCGCTTGAAACGGACGCGGGTCGATCTCAAAGAGCAGCTGCCCCTTCTTGACGAATGCGCCTTCCTGGTAGCCCTGCCTCTGCAGGTAGCCCGTTACCTGTGCCCTGACGTCAGCATTGGTGAATCCGTCGAGCGTGCCGATCCACTCGCCAAAAATCGGAACGTCCTTCTGCTCAACCTGCACGACCTCAACGTCCGGCGAAGCGCCGGGCGCCCCCGACACCCGCTTTGGGCGCATTGCCCCGACAATCAGGCCGGCGACGACCAAGCAGAGCGCTCCGCCTATCCAGAGTTTGTGTTTCTTAATCATGTTCATGGTCCGCTCCGACAGTGAGACCTTTCCCCGGAATCGAGGTTCCCTGTTTCCGACTCCCGCGGGATGGATGAGTTGATGCTCCGCCTGACAAGGAGGATACAAACAATCCTCCAAAGCTGACAGCGCTCAGCCTGCGTGGACGGCTTCCGCGGGGAAGCGCTTGGCCGCGAGAACCCCAAGGACAATGAAAATCAACATGACCACGACCTGCGTACCGAGGAACGGCGGATCGCCTTTAGGTTGGCGCAATTCTCAATCACGCCGCCGCTTGAGCGCTACAACCGAAGAACGCGAGCAAGTCGGCGTTGATTTGGTCCGCGTTGGTCGTGGGCATGCCGTGCGGAAAGCCCGGATAGACTTTCAGCGTTGCTCTCTTCAATATTTTCGCGGACATCAGACCCGCAGCGCCGATCGGCACAATCTGATCGTCGTCACCATGCATCACCAGCACGGGGATGTCGATTTTCTTCAAGTCCTCTGTGAAGTCGGTCTCCGAAAACGCCTTAATGCAGTCGTAATGCGCCTTCACGCTTCCCAACATGCCCTGCAGCCACCAGCGCTGACGAATACCCTCCGAAATCTTTGCGCCCGGGCGGTTGTATCCGTAAAACGGGAGCGTGATGTCCTTGTAGAACTGCGCCCGGTTGGCCACGAGCTGTGCCCGCAGGTCGTCGAATACCGAGATGGGCAGACCGCCAGGATTCTTTTCCGTCTTCACCATGAGCGGTGGCACGGCGCTGATTAGCACAGCGTTGGCGACACGCGCGCTGCCGTGGCGGCCCAGATACCGGGCAACCTCGCCCCCGCCGGTGGAATGCCCAACCATGATGGCGTCCTTGAGATCCAGCGCTTCGAATAGCGCTGCCAGATCGTCCGCATAGGTGTCCATCTCATTGCCATCCCAAGTTTGGCTAGAGCGCCCATGTCCCCGCCGGTCGTGCGCGATAACCCGATAGCCTTGCTGGCCGAAGAACAGCATCTGGGCGTCCCAGTCGTCCGCGGTCAGCGGCCAACCGTGCGAGAAAACGATCGGCTGACCTGTTCCCCAATCCTTGTAATAGATTTGCGTGGCATCTTTGGTTGTAATTGCTGGCATTGTGCGTCCTCCTTGATTACTGCTTTATCTTTCGGAAAGAAACTGGTCCCATTAAAGATCGCGTAAATTCGATGGAAGGTGCTGGAATGCCCTTTCGGAAACGACAACCACTTAGAATAAAACAGAAGAAGAGTAGATCTCTCTGGGAGAAGACTGCTTAAGCTTCCGAGCGTGGGTGTCTTCAGGCTCCAGCCATCGAAACGACGATGGCATACTCGCTTGCGGCTGGGGTCGAAGCGGGTCAACTCTACCCTCGGCGGTGCGGTATCTTCCGTCCGCTCACAATCGCGGAACGCGTCCATTTCTTGAAATCTATCCCATCCTACAATTGCGACGCTCCATTTGCCAGCTTTCCTGACGCAAGGCAAAAAGTCTGCCAAGTTCGTCCTGAAGTGCTGTTCTTGACTACCACGATGGAGGTACACGGCAGAGAGCCTTCCGTAGTGGCAAAAAAGCATCCCATCTCGTGATGTGCTGCCTTCTGGCAATCCTCTAAATTACCCCACGACGTGGGCACTCATCCAAACTCGAAAAAGGAGCGCAATCATGAAGTCCCCATCCCTTCTCGGCTGGTATCGCATTCTACGAGTGCATTACCAGTGGACGTGTTCCAAGCGATTCGGTTTGCACTCTGACTCGGCCGCTAAAAGGCACGAAACTCCAACATTACCGGCAATTGCTCCGAATTTTGCCAGGCTCGACCAGCGAGGCCCGAATAAAGAAAACCTGCGGCCAGCTGAGCTTCGAATCCCCAACTTGCTTTCTTTGGCGTGAGTGTACTGCCAAATCGCGAGCCTTCCTGTCACGCTGCTGTTGCCATCAGTCTTTTTCTCTCTCCATCCATTCGCGAATATATGCGGGGCAGTTCTCAAGCTTCACGCCACCCGCTTCGCAGCGCGCCAGAAACCTTGCTGCCTCGCGATCCACCAGATTTATCTCTTTCAAGTCCACAAGGACGCTCCGGAAGTGCGTTCCGAGTTCAAAAAGTTTCTTTAGCTCTCCTATGTGGTCCGCATTAGTGTGGCTGCTCAGTGCGAAAACCGTGAATTCCCGCAGCGCCGATCTCGATCTTCAAGGTCATGCGTTATGCTGTTTGGCCACGTCTCAATCATCGTGATGCACAGCTTTGCTTCAATCACGATTTCTGGTCGGATAGAAGTGCAAGAGTGCGGCCATTTGCAATACATTGAAAACGAATGATTTGGTTGAAAAGCGAGTAACGAAATTTCGAGAAGTCCCGAGCGGTCGGGACCTGAGATACGGAGTTGCTAGGATCCAGAGGTGAATTTGTGTTTCTTTACATCAAGATGCTTGATTTTCGAGTTTGACAGCCGCGCCAGTTGGCCCGGCAACTTTTCCTTTGCTTTCAGCCAAAGCGGCTTCAATAATCTCTTTCTCCTGATTCTGCAGGGTCTCTGTCAGCCGACCCGCGAATTCCGGCAGGGGCGACTCCTGGCTTGAAAGCCAGGCCGGATCGACCCAAAAGGTGTCGCCGCTGCAGAGGATCACAGATCTCTCGATAGACTTCACAGGGGTCCTGATTTCGCCCATTGCCCCTGTCCGTAGGTTGTCTCTTGAGCCCGACTGGTATCCTCGCGCAAACGTCTCGAAAGATTCGCGGTTGCTCTCACGCGAGTTCGCTGCTGCTTCGCCCCTGCCACAGTGGACAGCACGCCCACGCCAGCGTAAGACGAAGAGCACGCCAAAAATGACTCTGTTGTGCTGGGCAAACCAATTCGGCAGATAGATATCGAAGTTGTATACAATTCTGCCCTTGTCACCGCGCACTCGGAGACAATCCATTTAACATCGTCAGACGCGCTACTCGTTGGAACCTAACGTCTGGCTCCCCCGAAGTCCCGTTCGAAGACCCGAACCAAGTGTCGAAAATCTGTGCACTGCGAGAGGCATCGTGCCCCTTGGCCATCGGGATGTGATGCATCTCCACGGGAAGTGCCTTGCAGGTCCGCGCAGCTGCAGCCGGCAGCTCTTCGGATCAGTCGCGGTTTGCGGCTGCGGCGGTTCCGCTCACGCGGCCAAAATCAATCTCAATCAAAGCATACTTCGGCAGGTAAACGTCCCGGCCGTGCCGGGTAAGGAGAAATG
>Ga0209648_10006308_pt1 | contig 10199 bp, 10 predicted proteins | sample GraSoi2013_115cm_FD_185830 | JGI IMG/M metagenome (GOLD analysis project Ga0209648, IMG submission 185830) | Grasslands soil microbial communities from the Angelo Coastal Reserve, California, USA - Sample 9_17_2013_115cm (SPAdes) (version 2) | ecosystem: Environmental > Terrestrial > Soil >...
CCGTTTTCCGCGCGCTTGATCGCCTCGGTTTTGATTTCATCGAGCGTCCGTTCTTTCTGTTGCGCCTTTGCTGCGCTAGTGAACGCGAGCGCAAAAAGAATCACGGACAGCGAAGAACCAATCCGGTGAAGTCCAGTTCTAAAATGCATTTCACTTGACCCCTTTCATCAACTTTGCCAGCGCCGCGTCGTAATACGTGGAGTCGTAATATTTTTCCGGCACCGGCGGATGCCCATCCCACTGACCTTCCACTTCCGCCCGCAATTTCAAGACATTTTTAAATCCTTCCAGATCCAACCGCGCATCCGCCGCAAATCCCCCGGGATGATTCATGCTGGATTCGTATGCCTCCGCCGCAACGTCCGGCGCAAGATGAAATTCCTTCACCCACAGGTCGAGCACTTGCTGTTTGTTGGCGGGCGCCATGAGCCAGCGCTGCGCCTCGATGCACGCCGCGAGAAATCCAATCAAGACGTCGCGATGTTCCTTGGCCCACTCGCGCGGCGTAAAGTAGCCCGCCGCCTGGTACGGGCCAATCAGTTCCTGCGCCGATCCCAGGCTCACAAAACCGGCGTGCTACTTTACGCCGCGCGAGGGGGGACCGAGCATCGAACCGGCAAATTCCTTGTGTTCGCGCATGGCCACCACGCGCGCCGGAGTCGCGCCAAACGGTTTGATTTCGTAATCTTTTCCCGCTTGCATCCCGTTGAGCAAGAGAATTTTTTTCATTTGCAAAGCGTAGGCCGTGTTCGGCGCATCCACGATCAGAGTTTTTCCCTGCAAATCCTTGATCGCTTTGATCTCCGGCTGCGTCATCAACTCATTCTGCGAACCTTCTCCGCCCATCACGATGATCACGTCCTGGTGAGCGAGCTCGACCATCGCCACCGCGTTATCCACTGCGAGATACGCAAAGTCGCCTTTTCCTGCGGCCAGGTTCGCGCGCAACACATCGGAATTCGGCAAGTTTTCCGTTTCCACTTCGAGGCCGTACTTCGCGAAAAGTCCCTGTTTGTCCGCGGCGGCAAATTGCAGCGGACGACCCAGCAGCGTCAGTACTTTGATTTTTTGCACGCTCCGCGCCTGTGCCCGCGCGCCGCCGACGAAAAGGAAACCGACAACGAGAATCGGCAGGCAGACAATTCGAATGGTGCGCATCATTCTTCACTCCTTATGTGTCGCGGAGAACTCGACGAGAAATGCGGCCAGGGCCTCCGGGCACTGCGTTCTCCGTGTTCTCAGCGAACTCTACGTTAATTCTTGCTGCTACGCTTGGGGCGCGCCTTCGTTCAATTTTTCCAGCGACCATTCCGTGACGGGCATGGGATCGAGAATGGCTTTTCCGAGATTCGGGCAGCTCAGCGCGTACAGGCCGGTGTCGGTGGCGGCCCAAATGATATTACGGTCCCACTCAATAAAAACATTGTCCACCGTGCGGTCGTAGCTGCCGAATTTTTTCAGATCGCCACCCTGGGGGGGAATGAAGTAAGCAACTTCCTCCGGTTTGTAAAGATCACCGATGTCGTAACAGCGCAGGCCGGCGATGAAATAGGAGTAGGCGATAAACTCCTGCCGCGGTTTCCCCGGCGCTTTCAGGTGGGGCGGATTGTGCGCGCCGAAGCGCCCGCGCTTGAAACAGAAATCTCGATACGGCGCTTCCGGCGGAGGCACAGGGCGGGGAAGTTGCGCGACGGGAACGGGATGCTCTTCATCGCGAATATCGACGACCCAATTTGGCAAATATATTTGATTACAGTCCGAATTGGTGGTTTCGCCGTTGGTGATGACGAATCCGCGGTCGAGGATGCCGCAATAAATCGTGTGGAAGGCGATGCCCATGCCGGAATACTGCGCGGGTGGTTCGAATCGTCCGATTTCCTTTTGGCGTGAAGGATCGGAAAGATCGAGAATGATGAATCCGTTGCAGCCAAACGCGCCGTAGCCGCGATTGCCGCCGTCCTCGAGTTTTTTTGGAACGTAGACGGGGCCGTGCAATCCCGCAAACGGCGTTTGGTCCGCGACGACTTTGGGTGGAACAAGCTTGGACCAAATCCATTTGTTGTATTCGGCCTCTTCCCCTTTGCGCGAGCCGGGAACCCACCACATGGAAACTTCTTTTGCGCTCGAAGGATCGGAAGCATCGATGATCATGTTGCCGTTGACCAACTGCCTGAAATAGCCAGGTTGGTGGATGAAGGTTTCGTCCGGCGCGGTATCGAGGTAAGCATACTTTCCGCCATCGTAATAATTCCGGTGGGTGCCCTGGCCGGTGGCGCCGGTGCTGAACTCGGAAAGTTTTACGATTTTCGACGGGTCGGTGACGTCGTAGAAGCGCACGCCGCGGAGTCCCTTGTAGTTCTTGCGCTTGTCATCGAGATGCGGGTCGTCGTACTTGCCCATGGGCGCTTCGGGAGTGGAATCGGTAATGGGCGTTTGCGCGCCGGTCATGAGAATCCACTTCTTCAAATTCTTGTTGTAGGCCACCTGGACCTGGTTGCCTTCGAATCCGCCTTTGTTGTAAAAGGCGGGCTTTCGAACGTCACTGACGTCGATCACGTCTCCTTGCTGGAACATGTAGCGGCGGTTGCCGATGGACATGAGCTGCATCTTGCCATTGCGGACGCGGCCGGGCATGAAGTGGGCGAGGAGCTCCATGTTTCGAACGTACATTCTGCGATCAAGGTAGGAGATGCTGTTCGGGGAAGGGTGGCCATGATGGTCCGCCCAAGCAGCGATAGGAGCACCTGCCATCGCCAGGGTAGCGCCCGCGGCGGTCCGCAAGAACTCGCGGCGGGTCGGAGGGAAGGTTTTTCCTCGCGCGTTGGTGAGTTTTGCGGTCTTGGATTTTGGCATTTTGGCGCGCGTATCGTCCCTCATTTAATGCGGCTCCTTGGATGATAGGCTCGTGGCTCGAGGCATTAGGGATCGAACATAATGGCCAGGGTTTTTCCCCATTCGAATGCACATTCGAATCCCTGTTCGAAGGCAGGTTCGAATCCCCGGACGCGTTGCCCTTCTCTCCGCTCGAACCAGCAGAGGGGGAAGAGCACGACGCAGCATCCAAAAGGTATGACCGCTGTACCATTCGCGGATGGAGGCTGTCAAGAATATACTTCTACGACTCAGAAAGAGTTGCAGTTAGTATGATCTTCGAAAAAGGGTTTGGGTATAGTGGATGGACCAAATGGAGAGAGTGTCAGTAGTGGACACAGATCGTTTCCCAGTCTAGCGAACGTCCGGAAGAAGAATCGCGCTAAAGTGGGAATCGGTAGCGATTCAGGACCACAGCAGGAATTCAAGGGGAGAAGCGAAATGGCGATAGCAACGGTCAATCCGGCGACGGGGCAAGTGCTGAAGACATTCGAAGCGCTGTCGGATGCGCAGATAGAGGTGAAACTGCAAAAGGCCGCCGACACGTTCTTGAGCTACCGGAAAGTGCCATTCGCGGAGCGCGCGCGGATGATGATGAACGCGGCGGCGATTTTGGACGGCGAAAAAGAGACATTTGCGCGGGTGATGACGACGGAGATGGGTAAGACACTGCGGTCGGCGGTGGATGAAGCCGCGAAGTGCGCGTGGGTTTGCCGGTATTACGCGGAGAACGCGGAGAAATTTCTGGCGGACGAAATCGTGGAAACAACGGCGAGCCGGAGCTACATCCGTTACCAGCCGCTGGGGGCGGTGCTGGCGGTGATGCCATGGAATTTTCCGTTTTGGCAGGTGCTGCGATTTGCGGCGCCGGCGTTGATGGCCGGGAACGTCGGACTTCTGAAGCACGCCTCCATCGTTCCGCAAAGCGCGCTGGCGATCGAGGACATCTTCCGGAGGGCTGGTTTTCCGGACGGGGCTTTCCAGACGCTGCTGGTGGGTTCGCAAAAAGTGGACAGAATATTGGGAGATCCGCGCGTTATGGCGGCCACATTGACGGGAAGCGAGGGAGCGGGAATTGAAGTAGGAATCGGCGCGGCGAAAAGAATCAAGAAAGTGGTGCTGGAACTGGGAGGAAGCGACCCCTTTATTGTGATGCCGAGCGCGAATCTGGAGGTGGCGGCGGCCACGGCGGTGAAAGCGCGGATTTTCAATAACGGGCAATCGTGCATAGCGGCGAAGCGCTTTATTGTGGCCGAATCCATTGCCGACCGATTCGAACGGGTATTCGCTGAGAAAATGGCCGCGCTGAAGGTTGGTGATCCGTTCGATGAGAAAACGGAACTCGGGCCGCTCTCGACCGCGGATGGACTGGCCGATCTCGATTGCGATGTGAAGAAGACTGTCGAGGCCGGGGCGAAGGTTTTGACCGGAGGGAAACCGCTGGATCGTCCGGGGAATTTTTATGCTCCCACGGTGCTGACAAATATTCCCAAGGGCTCGCCGGCGCACAAGGAGGAACTGTTTGGCCCGGTGGCGAGTGTATTCCGGGCAAGAGACGTGGATGACGCGATTCGCATCGCCAACGACAGCCGGTTCGGACTGGGGGCGAGCGCCTGGACGAACGACAAGAATGAGCGCGAACGATTCATCAACGATCTGGAATCGGGAATGGTATTTATAAACCGCATGGTGGCTTCCGATCCGCGCATGCCGTTCGGAGGAGTGAAGTGGTCGGGGCATGGGCGAGAACTAGGAGCGCATGGAATTCGGGAATTCACGAACATCAAGACGGTATGGATTGAGGATGCCTCTTAAAAGGTTTGCGGAACGGAGGGGGCGGTGGTAGATTGGTCCAACAACTCAACCAGCTTCTGACGGGCCCGCGTCAAAAAACTGGACTTAGGCGAGTTCTCTTTGGTACGGCGGTCGTACCAAAGAGGGGACTGACTTCTTTCCAGGAGGATGTCATGTACAAGATCGTGCGTTCTTCTCGCTTGTACGAACAGATTGTGCAGCAGGTCGAGGAATCCATCCACAAGGGAGCGATGAAACCCGGGGATCAGCTCCCACCTGAACGGGAACTAGCGCAACAATTTGGAGTGAGCCGCACGGCGGTCCGCGAAGCAGTCAAAGCTCTGCACGAAAAGGGTCTGGTGGAGGCCTACCCGGGCCGCGGAACCTTCGTTACGGATGGCACCTCGTATTCCATGCGCCAGTCGCTGGATCGGATGCTTAAGATCGGGCAGCCCGAGGGGTCCGGTTACCTGGCGGAAGTGCGCGAAATCCTGGAGCCGGAGATTGCCGCCCTGGCAGCCACGCGCGTCGACGATGAGGATCTTGCTTCGATGCGGGAGCAAATTGCCATCATGGATAGCGCGCGCAAGGACCCGGAGGCGTTCATTGAGGCGGATCTGGATTTTCACCTGGCGCTGGCGGAAGCCGCGGCCAATCCGCTGATACTTTCCTTGATCGATTCGATTGTGGGGTTACTGCGAGAACAGCGGATGGGGATCTTTCAGGTGGAAGGCGGGCCGGAGCGGGGGCAGTACCACCACAAAAGGATTTTTGAAGCCATCGAGCATCGCGACCCGGCGGGGGCGAGGGAGGCGATGAAGGGGCATTTGCGGCAAGTGCGGGAGGATTCGCGGCGGGCGCCGAAAGGGCAGGAAGCTTGATAAGAGTTTTCAGTTGTAGGTTGTAAGTATTTAGCCGGAGAAAAAGGGTTCATGGCGAAGCTGGGATTTGTCGGACTGGGAGTGATGGGCAGCGAGATGGTGAACCGGCTGCTCGGGAAGGGCCACAGCGTAACGGGCTACAACCGCACGCGATCGAAAGCGGAGTGGCTCGTCAAGAAAGGGATGAAGTGGGCGGATTCGCCACGCGCCGTGGTGGCGGCGTCGGACTTTGCATTTTCGATGGTGACGAATTCCAAGGCGCTCGGAGCGGTGATGGATGGGCCGGAAGGAATGCTGGCGGGAGTGACGCCGGGCAAGATTTTTGTGGATATGAGCACGGTGAGCCCGGCGTACAGCCGCGAGATTGCCGGCAGAGTGCGGGAAAAGGGCGGCGACATGGTGGACTCGCCGGTTTCCGGGAGCGTGATTACGCTGCAAGAGGGCAAGCTCTCGGTGATGGTGGGCGGGCGGAAAGAGACTTTTGAGAAAGTGAAGCCGCTGTTGCTGGACATCGGGCCGAAAGTCACGCACGTGGGGGACAACGGCTTGGCGCTGGTGATGAAAATCGGGACCAACCTGAGCCTGGCGGTGCAGATGCTGGCGTTTTCCGAGGGCGTGCTGCTGGCGGAAAAGAGCGGGATTGCGCGAGAGACCGCGGTGGACGTGCTAACGCATAGCGTGATTGCTTCACCGATGGTGCAGTACCGCGGGCCGTTTATTTTGAAGAGGCCGGAAGAAGCGTGGTTCAACGTCAACATGATGCAGAAGGACATGAACCTGGCGCTGGAGCTGGGGCGGCAACTGGACGTGCCGATGCCGACGACGGCGATTACGAATGAATTCCTGACAGTGGCGCGGGGAATGGGATTGGTAGAGAAGGATTTTGCGGTACTGTTCGATGTTCTGGCGCAAATGTCCGGGGTGAAGCCATGACGATGGCAACGGATCAATCCAAAACCAAAGCGGAAGTGAATATCGAGCAGTGGATGCGGATGTACCGGCGGATGGTGATGATCCGGGAGTTTGAAGAGCAGGTCAATGAACTCTATACGCGGGCGCTGATGCCGGGGCTGGCGCACCTTTACATTGGCGAGGAAGCAGTGGCGGTGGGAATTTGCGAAGCGCTGCACGGAGACGACTACATCACGAGCACTCACCGAGGCCATGGACACTGCGTGGCCAAGGGAGCTTCGCCGGACCGGATGTTCGCGGAGTTGCTGGGTAAAGAGGCGGGATATTGCCGGGGTAAAGGCGGGTCGATGCACATTGCGGACCCGGCGACGGGGAATCTTGGGGCGAACGCGATTGTCGGCGGGAGCGCAGGAATTGCGACGGGAGCGGCGCTTTCTTCGAAGAGATTGGGAACGGGACAAGTGGCGGTGTGCTTTTTTGGCGAGGGAGCGCTGGGGCAGGGCGTTCTCTACGAAGTGATGAACCTGGCGGCGTTGTGGAAACTGCCGGTGGTTTACGTTTGCGAGAACAATCTTTATACGGAATACACGCATTATTCGGAGACAACTGCTGGCGACATTCTGGCGCGCGGGACGGCATTTGGGGTGGCGGCGGAAAGCGTAGACGGGCAAGACGTGCGAGCGGTCTACACGACGGCGCAGCGGCTGGTGGAGCGGGCGCGAAAGGGCGAAGGGCCGGCGTTTCTGGTTTGCAATACATATCGCTACACGGGGCATCACGTGGGCGACATCAACCGTGAATACTACCGTTCGAAACAGGAAGAGCTTGAATGGAAGGCGAAGCGGGACCCGATCAAGAACTATTCGCAATGGCTGGTGGAACAAAAGATTTCGGATGAGGGAAAGTTGAAGGAAATCCAGGAAGAAGTGCGGGCGGAAATGAAGGCGGCAGTGGAGTTTGCGATTGCCGCGCCGTATCCGACCCTAGACCAGGTGGACCAGGACGTGTATGCCTGAAGTGGCGACGAGAGAATTGACGTTTGCACAAGCGGTTCGGGAAGCGCTGGCGGAAGAGATGCGGCGCGATAAACGGGTGTGCATCTTTGGCGAGGATGTGGCAGAAGCAGGGACACCGTTCAAAGTATTGTCCGGGTTGGTTGAGGAGTTTGGCGCGGAACGTGTCATTGATACGCCGATTTCGGAAGCGGGATTTACGGGAATGGGAGTCGGCGCGGCGATGACGGGATTGCGGCCGGTGGTCGATATCATGTTCGGCGACTTTCTGACGCTGACGATGGACCAGATGGTGAACCAGGCGGCCAAGGTGCATTACATGTCCGGCGGGACGTGGAAAGTGCCGATGGTTTTGCGAACGACGCTGGGAGCGACACGGCGATCCGCGGCGCAGCATTCGCAGTCGCTGCACGCCTGGCTGAGTCATGTGCCGGGATTGAAAGTGGTGATGCCGTCGACGCCGTACGATGCGAAGGGACTCTTGAAGACGGCGATTCGCGATGAGAACCCGGTGGTCTTTTTTGAAGACAAAATGATGTACAAGCTGAAAGGTCCGGTGCCGGAAGAGGAATACACGATTGTACTGGGAGTCGCGGACGTCAAGCGCGAGGGCGAAGACATCACCATCGTGGCGACGAGCAGCATGGTGCAAGTGGCGCTGGGCGCGGCGGAGTTGCTGGAGAAAATTGGGGTGAGCGCGGAAGTGATCGATCCGCGGACGACGTGGCCGCTGGATGAGAAAACGCTGGTGGAGTCGGCGAAGAAAACTTCGCGGGCGATGGTGGTGGATGAAGGATACGGGCGATACGGCGTGACGGGAGAAATTGCTTCGGTGATTGCGGAAGGCGCGTTCTATAACCTGGAGGCGCCGGTGAAACGAATGGGGGCGATGCACGTGCCGATTCCTTTTTCGCCGCCGCTGGAAGATGTGACGGTGCCTACGGAGCAAACGGTATTTGAGGCGGCGCGGGCGCTTTGCGGGAAGGCGTGAGTTGCGCGGAATGGGAGGTGTGAGATGGCGCTGAAGACTTACGGACCGATGGCGGTGGATTGGGAGAACCGCATTGATTTTGACCGGCTGCGGCGCGAACGATTGGCGCGGGCGAAGGCGCTCCTGGCGAAATCGGAGATGGGGGCGCTGCTTTGTTTTGACATGAACAATGTGCGCTACTTGACGGCGACGCACATCGGGACTTGGGCGCAGGACAAGATCAGCCGGTTTTCGCTGCTGCCGCAGAATGACGAGCCGATTCTGTGGGATTTTGGATCGGCGGCGCGGCATCATCAGCAAAATTGCCCGTGGCTGGGAGAACGTTCGCGGCCGGGAATTCCGCTGCTGCGCGGGGCGATGTCGCCGGAAATGGGTCGCGCGGAGAACGTCGCTCGCAAAATAAAAGTAGAACTGGAGAAGCGCGGACTGCACAAAGAGCCGCTCGGAATCGACGTGGCGGAGCCGCCGATTCTTTTCGCACTGCAAAAAGAGGGAATCAAGATTGTGGATGGGCAGCAGTTGATGAGCGATGCGCGGGTGATCAAGACGCAGGATGAAATTTCGCTGCTGAATCATTCGGCGATGATGGTGGACGCGGCGTACGACGAGTTGTATCGCGCGATGAAGCCGGGGATGAGAGAGAACCAGGCGGTGGGGCTGGCGAGCAAAGTTTTGTACGACCTGGGATCGGAATATGTGGAGGCCGTGAACGCGATTTCTGGGGAGCGGTGCAATCCGCATCCTCACGTTTTTTCGGATCGCGTGCTGCGGCCGGGGGATCCGGTTTATTACGACATTTTGCATTCATACATGGGCTACCGGACTTGTTATTACCGGTGCTTCACGATTGGATACGCGTCGCACGCGATGATTGATGCGTACAAGCGATGCCGCGAATATTTAGATGCGGCGATTTCGCTAGTGCAGCCCGGCCGAACCACGGCGGAAATTGCTTCGGTGTGGCCAAAGGCGGAGGAATTTGGATTTCCGGATGAAGAAGCGGCGTTTGCGCTGCAGTTCGGGCACGGGATTGGGCTGGCGATTTGGGAGAAGCCGGTGATCAGCCGCATGGTTTCGCTGGAACATTCGCACGAAATCAAGCCGGGGATGGTGTTTGCGCTGGAAACGTTCTGGCCTTCGACGGACGGGTGGAGCGCCGCGCGGATTGAAGAAGAAATTGTGGTGACGGAAACCGGGCATGAAGTAATCACGCGATTTCCGGCAGAGCAATTGATGGTGGCGGGTGCGCACTACTTCACGGTGAATGGGCCGCTCTCCACCACGCGCGAGAATGAGGCGCCGCCCAGCCGGCGGGTGAAGGAAATGGTGGCAGCCAGCGCGAAAGTCGAAGGAGTGGCGGCTACGGACTGAAGCGCGTCCTCAGCTCTCGACAAAAACTATGGCGATCAGTGTGGTAATGCCCGCGCTGGAAATGGCGCAGGAAACCGGGAAGCTGCTGGCCTGGCGAAAAAAAGAAGGCGAGCGCGTCACGAAGGGCGAGCCGTTGCTCGAAATCGAGACGGATAAAGCGGTCGTCGAAGTGGAAGCGCCAGGGGACGGGATTCTTGCTGGAATTACGGCCGAAGTGGGAGCGGTGATCCCGGTGGGAGAAACGATTGCGTGGCTCGTTGGTCCCGGCGAAAAGCTTCCTGCGAAGTCTGCGACGGCGACACCTGCCGCGCGCGCATCCAGCGATCCGGAGCGCGCGAGCGCGGCTGCTGCGGTGCACGCGACAGA
>Ga0209648_10006309_pt1 | contig 10198 bp, 9 predicted proteins | sample GraSoi2013_115cm_FD_185830 | JGI IMG/M metagenome (GOLD analysis project Ga0209648, IMG submission 185830) | Grasslands soil microbial communities from the Angelo Coastal Reserve, California, USA - Sample 9_17_2013_115cm (SPAdes) (version 2) | ecosystem: Environmental > Terrestrial > Soil >...
ATGATCGGCGGCGCATGATGCGGCGCCCACAGAAAATAGATGAGCAGCGGCATGGCCGCGGCGGCCGCGACGGAGCCCAGCGAAACATAGCGCCAATAGAATACGCAAAGAAGGAAGAGCAACAGGGAGCTGGCGGCTGCAAGCGGGCAGAGAGCGAGAAACGCGCCAAGAGCAGTCGCCACGCCTTTGCCGCCTTTGAACTTTAGCCATACCGGGAAGCAATGTCCGAGCAATACCGCGCAAGCAGCGATCATCATCCAGGTGGCGCTTTCGTTGGTGACACGCCCGGCGAGCCAGACGGCTGCCGCACCCTTCGCGGTGTCGAAGACCAGCGTGAGAATTCCCGCCGGCGGGCCTGCGACGCGCGCGACGTTGGTTGCGCCGATGTTGCCGCTGCCGGCTTTGCGCACGTCCGTGCCGCCAAATAATCTCGCGAGGAGCAGCCCGAAAGGTATCGAGCCAAGAAGGTATGCGGCGAATGGAATCAGAAAGACAGTTTTCGAAATTTCAAGCATGCGATGCTACGCTCCCGCCGCCATGAACGCGAAACTTTCGAGCGTAGTGTACTCCGCGCCGGACGGTTTTAGCTTGCTTTCGATCAGGTGAAATTGGTTGGTGCGGAGCGTTCCAAAATTGCGCGTCGCGTTTTCATGGATCGCGGAACGAAGTTTTTCCGCCAGCCCGGGGGGCTCGAACCGCGCAAGCGTCAGATGCGGCGAAAAGGGCCGCTGTTCACGCGCGATGCCAAGTTTTTCCGTACCCTTGTCGATATCAGCCGCCAGGGTCTTCAGATTCGGCGACGCCTCGATGCCCGCCCAGAAAACGCGAGGGTGTTTATCGTTGGGGAAGAAGCCGAGTCCGCGAAAATCGACTGTGACGGGTTGATCGGAGCGCGCGCGGGCGAGAGCGCTGCGAATGGCCGCGAGTTTTGTTTCCGGCACTTCTCCAATGAATTTCAGCGTCACGTGAAGATTCTCCGGACGCACCCAGCGCGTTTGCGGCGAGACCGCGCGCAGGGATTTGAGCAGGGCCGCGAGATTTTCTCGCACCTCAGAGGGAATCTCCAGCGCGACGAACAGACGCATGAGAGGTCAGGACCTGGTGGCACTGCGCGCCGGCGGCTCCCCGCCGTTGTAGAGGAAATGGATGCGCACCAGGTCAAGCGCGAGTTGCGAGGCATGCCAGCGGATGGCTTCGCGGTCGCCCGGAAAGACCACGCCGCGTTCCTTCACACCCCCCGCGTGCGAAATCGCGATGTGCACGGTGCCCACGGGCTTTTCTTCGCTGCCGCCGCCCGGTCCCGCAATACCGGTAATCCCCACGCCCAGCGTGCTGCCGACCTGGCGGCGGATGCCATCGGCCAGTGCGATCGCCACTTCACTGCTCACCGCTCCTTTGGTCTGGATGACTTCCGGCGGAACATCCGCCCACACTGTCTTCAACTCGTTGCTGTAGCTTACGACGCCACCCAAAAAATACGATGAGCTGCCCGCGATGCTCGTCAGTCGCTGGGCGAGCAATCCGCCCGTGCAGCTTTCCGCGGCGGAGATGGTGGCGCCGTTCCTCGTCAGCAATCCCGCCACCACTTCCTCCATCGAAGAACCGTCTTGCGAAAAGATGCGGTCGGCAAGCGCGATCTCGAATCCCTGCACGATTTCGTCCAGCGTTTTTTGCGCGTGCGCCGCGTCGTCGGTCCACATCCGCAAATGGATCTGAATCTCGCCCGGCGCGGCCAGAATCGTGGTGTTCACGTCGGCATAGCGCATGTAAATGGGCCTGATGCGCTGCTCGACGCTCGATTCACCCATCCCCGCGACCCGCAATTCCCGATGAAACATTCGAATGCTCGAGCTGCGCCGCTGCAGCCGCGGCAAAACCTGCTCTTGGTACATGGGCTTCAATTCGCGCGGCGGGCCGGGCAGCAATGCGATGCAGCGCCCCGCGTCTTCGATCCACAGCCCCGGTGCCGAGCCGCGCGGATTCTCGAGAACCTCTGCGCCCTCCGGCACCATCGCCTGCCGCACGTTCACCGCCGGCATCTCTCGGCCGAGTTGCCGGAAGCGCCCTTCGATGTAACGGAGAATCGCGTCGTTGCGGTGCAGCTTGCGGCCCAGCAGCTCCGCGACCGTTTCGCGCGTCAGGTCGTCTTCCGTGGGGCCCAGCCCGCCCGACGCGATGACCAGCTCGACGCGCTCCAGCGCTTCCTTGAATGCGGCGCTCAAATAATCGCGATTGTCCCCGACGATCGATTTGCGCACCACCTCGATGCCCAGCTTGTTCAGCTCTTCCGTCAGGAAAAGCGAGTTCGTGTCCATGCGGTCCGGAGTCAGCAATTCCGAACCAACCGCGATGATTTCAGCTTTCATCTTAAGGAAGTCTCGCGAATCCCGGAATTTTCTTCCGTTCTTCTGCGGCGATCACGCAGCGCGAATACTCTTCGGAGTTTCCATTCAGGAATGCAGTCGCAAAATTCTCCAGGTCGTATGCAAGCCCTCTGAACGCATCAAGAGGATCCTCCGAAAAACCCGGATATTTATTGCCGCCGTTCGTGCCCAGTAGCGCGTGCATGTAGGACTCGTGATCGAGGGAAGTCTGTCCGAAGTGATAGGTAACCAATCCCAGCGAATAGCGGAAATGAATCTCGAGTCTCCGGTTTCCGTTTACGTACACCCCACTCGCGTAATGGCCTCCGCTGCTTCGCCCGGCCGGCCCATCTTTGAAAGAGAAACCATGCCGATGCATCACCGGATCAAGTAAGCTGCGTCCCTCTCGCAGAATCTCGATAGGTGGCATCTTCATGTTTCACCCTACGAGTGGCAAGCCGCGAACGTCCCAATCGAGCGTGAAGAGAGCGTCCGTGGTCGCGAGAATCGCGCGGCCGGAAGGCTGGAGCGCCATGCCCACAATGCCGGAGCCGCTGAGCACAACCTCGGCCTGAGCCTGCGGCGTGATCCGCACAATTCCACGGCGCCCGGCGTATGAACCCGCCACATAAAGATTTCCGTCGCGATCCAAAGCCAGGCCCTGCGGCCGGCCGAGTCCACGGAAGAAAACGCTCACATCGCCGCCCTGCGTAATTCGGTGGATGCGGTCAAAGCTCGAGGTCGTCGGCCCGGAAACGTACAGATCGCCGCTAGGATGAAACGCCAGGTGATACGCCGCGATGGAGGGCTCGAGCGTGGCAAAGACAAAAATCTCGCGGCTCGGGCTGATCTTGAAAAGCGTGCCGCTGCGGTCTCCGACGAACAGATTGCCGTTGTGATCAAAAGCAATTCCCGTGGCGACGCCCATGCCTTCGATCCACTGCTCCGCGCGGCCCTCGGGCGTGATGCGATGGATGGTGCCGTCGTTGCGGCAGGAGACGAAGAGATTGCCCATGCGATCGAGTGCCAGCCCGCTCGGATTCATCAGCGAAGTGATGAACGGCTTCACACTGTAATTCGCGGTGATCTTGTAAAGCGAAACGGGAACACGCTGGCCCCGCGGGCCGGAAAACGTGACGTATATGTTGCCGTCCAGATCGACCGCGGGATTCGCCACGGGATGAAGGTTGTCCGCGATTTGCAGGCCGATGTGTACGGGATGCGGCTGGCTTTCGTGGCCGTCCGTGGCAACGCGTACCACTCCGCCGCTCGCCCCCTCCGGAACGCGCGCCACCACACGATTCTCACTGGCGAGCGCGACGCTCGCTTCGGCTTCCCCGAAGCGCACCACCGGACGCGGCTGCGCGTTCGAGACGAAGCCGCGCCCATGAATCGTCATCTCCCCGCCAGGAATAGCCGCCGTGGGCGCAACTCTCTCAATGTGCGGAATGCCGTTCTTTTCTATCGACGACCCGAACCCGAATTTCATACGAGGCCAATGTGAAACGTGAACAGTCCAAAGTGTAACGCCACACGCAGCAGAATTGCAGCGTAGATGCCCGCCATCCAGTCATCAGCCATGATTCCCCAGCCCCCGGGCAGTTTTTCCAGTCGGCGGATAGGCCATGGCTTCCAGATATCAAACACACGAAAAAGTATAAAACCGAGCAGCAGGTATTTCCAGTTGAGCAGACTCAGCGCGAAAAACAGACCATAGGTGGACAATTCGGGACGCGCCGTCAGGTGCGGAATCGCCGCTGGGATGAGCGGTAGAACGAGCGCGAGCTGCTGTCCTGATACTTCGTCGATTACGACGTACTGAGGATCCTCTGCGCCAGCGTAAGCCGCCACCCGTGTCGCGCTCCATACGCCGAGAGCCGATATCAGAATGAACCCTAGGAAGGAAAAGACCGGAAAGAGAGAAGAAGGCGTACTACCCGTTACTTCGGAGGCGGCCACGGCGGCGATGTAGAGCGTGTCGCCCGAGAAATGCCCGAGACTCATTAGCCAGAGCCACGCGGCAACCGTCGGAATCAGTGCCCCGAAAAGTGAGCCCCACGTGCCGGGAGCTGGCTTGAGGCGGCCAACACCGAGAGCCGTGGCGATTGCAAGCGCCAGCCGAGGTTTCTTGCGCGGAGTTTCGGGCGCTGCTTTGACGTCAGTGTTCGGCGTCATTCGGGTTGTCCAAATCGTTGTCCAAAGGAAGGACGATGGTATTCCCCTCGCCTTCGACAACGTCTTCTTCATTGAAGACCGGTTCGGAAACAACGTATTTCTCGCTGGCCCAATTACCCAGGTCCCGTTCCCGGCAGCGCTCGCTGCAAAAAGGGAAGTCCGCGTGGACCGCGGAGTCGGTCTCTGCCTTGCAAATGGGGCATTTGTGTTTCATCGCGCGATTCTTTTCCGCTCTGCGAACTCTGCGTTCTCTGTGCGCTCAGTGTCGAAAGATTTTACGCGGAGGTCACAGAGATCGCAGAAGCAAAGATAACCTTAACCTTCGAAAGTAGAGTATAGCTCAGGCCAGGACACGCAGGGGTGCCCCAGTGGCGATGCGATGAAGCTTTTCGGCGGCCTGAACTGGCGGCATGGGAGCAGCGCTGGCACCGGCCCGAGCGGCCGACCGCTGCAGAATTTCGACGACGCGCCCGACCAGGTCGTAGGCGTCCGTCTTGGTAATTTCAACACGCGCGACATCGCCAGCCTCCGCGATTTCTCCGCCGGGCAATTCAATGTCTGTGAGGTACAACTTCCCGTCGATCTCCGGTGCCATGCCTCCGAGCCGCGCTTCCCAAACGAGCGGATTATCTTTCGAAGGGCCTTCGACCAGCGCCGTAAAAGCGCGTTTGGAGTGCGGCAGCCGCGCTGCCGCTTTTCCGCCTTCCCTAGTCGCCCCCGGCTCTCCGCGCAAATACTTAGCCCGCAAATTTTCCCGTGAAATTTTCTTCTGAATGGCCATCAAGTGGTTGCGGCGCTCAGTGATCGTCTCCGCGTCTACTTTTTCATCCAGAGCGTAGCTTCCCGCATTGTCCACGTCGGAATACTCGAAGACCCCCATCCAGTCGAGCTTCGCGGCTTTCACGAAATCGCACAGCTCCTCGAAATCCGCTTCGGTTTCGCCCGGGAAGCCCACGATGAACGAAGTGCGCAGCGAAACTCCGGGAATGGTCGTTCGAATGCGCTCCAGCAATTTCAAGAACGCGTCGCCGTTCGAACCCCGCTTCATCCGCGCCAGCACGTTGCGGCTGGCGTGCTGCAGCGGCATGTCCATGTACTTGGCGAGCCGCGCATGCGCCGCGATGGTATCCAGCAATTTCTGCGTGACGCGATTCGGATAAGCGTACAAAAATCGCACCCACAGTAAACCTTCGGTCTGCGCGAGTTTTTCCAGAAGTTGCGCCAGGCCGTCACGCAGGCCCAGGTCTTCGCCGTAAGAAGTCGTGTCCTGCCCGATCAGCGTGATTTCCCGCGCGCCGGCTCTCGCCAGATTCTCCGCCTCGCGCACCACCGATTCGAATCGGCGGCTGCGAAACGCGCCGCGAAGCTGCGGAATAATGCAGAACGTGCAGGGATGATCGCATCCTTCGGCGATTTTGATGTACGCCGCGTGTTTCGGCGTGGTGACGATGCGCGGCGTCAGGTCGTGATAGAGAAACGCGGGCGGCTGCGCGGGAAGCACGCGAAGCTCGCCTTCCACCGCTTCCATGATTCGTTCGACTTCGCCGGTGCCCACGACCGCGTCCACTTCCGGCACCTGCTCCAGAATCTGCGCGCGAAACCGTTCAACCAGGCAGCCCGCCACAATCAGTTTTTTTGCCGCGCCGAATTTCTTGTGCTCCGCCATTTCCAGGATGGCGTCCACGGACTCTTTTTGCGCCGCCTCGATGAAGCTGCACGTGTTGACGACCAGTATTTCGGCTTCATCGGCGCGCGGCGTCAGTTCGTAGCCTTCGCGCGCAAGAATACCCATCATCACCTCGCTGTCCACGAGGTTCTTCGGGCATCCCAGGCTGACGAATCCGACCTTGGTCATAGGCTGCAAAATTGCGCCTTTGCGCAATTCTTAATTGTAACATGCGCCGTTCATTCTGGTGTTTGTAGGGGCGCAGCATCGCTGCACCCTTTCTTGGCAGGAAGTAATCTGTCTTCAGCGCCCCCGTGATGCCGCGCGAACCTGATCGAGCAGCTGCTTCAAGCGCGTTGTATCGCAAGGCGCGCCGCCGAAGCGCGCTTGGCCGTAGAGTTGCGTGAATTCTCGCACGGGGGGCGCCAGATTCGGCGAATCCACGGCGGCCGCAAATTCGAACGGTGTCTGCGACACGCCTCGCGTCAATCCGCGGCGCGCGAGCATTCGAAGCAACTCGGCATAGAGCCGCGATGCAAGCTGGGGATCGGTCCGGGCCGCGTTGGATCCGCGCAACTGAAAGAACAATCGAATGCGGCGGCTCAATTCAGCGAGAAGATTGAAACGCACTGCCGCTAGAAACAGCACTAGCGAGATCGGCAGCACATAGCCCGGCACGCCTCGCTGAAGCTGCCACGACTGCATCCATTTTTTACCCGCGCGCTGCTTGCGTTCGAACCAATCGCGCGCGGATTCGCCCCAATTCTTCGAACTCCGCTGTAGATTCTGTGCCAGGGCTACTTGGTGCGCGAAGTCGTAGCCGATTACCCATTCGCTCCAGGTGATCTCAATCCAGTCGGCGTACTGCCCCAGCCGCGTCAGGAAGCCCGTCTCGTTTTCCGGAGCCGCCGGCGTGGGGTCGAATGTTTGCCAGTCCATGCCGGGAAAGTAGACCTCCACCCAGCTGTGCGCGTCGCTTGCGCGGACGATGTAATCTCCACCCAGATCGTTATATTCGCCCGGGAGAAAACCGTTGACTTCGCGTGAAGGAATGCCGAGCGTGCGCAGCATGATGGTCATCGCCGAAGCAAAATATTCGCAGTGGCCGGCGCGAGTCTCGAAAAGAAAATGAGGGAGCGGATCGTCCCCGGGTTTCCCGGCCAGATTTAAGGTGTACGTGAAACGATTGCGCAGGTGGCTTTCGATCGCCAGAGCCTTGTCAAACGGAGTCCGGGCGTCTTTCGTGATCTCTTTGGCAAGCTCCGGGATGCGCGGATCAAGCGGGGGAAGCTGCAGATACGTTTCCATGATATCCGGTGAATACTCCGTCGAAGCGGCGCGGAGTTTCGAAGCGTTCAGGGGTGGCAAGAGCGAAAAGCCCGCATACCGGATGGCCGTGTAGTTGTGAAACGGATTCAGCAGGGTATCGGTGGAATCCCGGAAAATATAAGTGCGGCGAATCGCGCTGAACGAGTTGCTGTTTTCGCCGCTGAAATTTCCCTTGAGAGAGATGACTTTGCCGGGAACAAAAATGGCGTCGGTGGCCAGGGGTTCCAGGTAAATGGTGTAAATCATTCCCGGCTTGGGCGAATCTGTTTTCTGCGGTGAATCTGCGGTGCGAATCCAGCCATCGCCATCCGGCTGCAATCTTTGCGTGTTGCGCTCGGAGGAGGTCCACCGCCGCCCATCGAAAGTCGTAAGCGCGATGCCCCTCCAGCGCAGCCGGTCGTAACCAATCGGTTTTCCTGTTTGCACGCGCATAACCACTGCGGAATTCTTTTTGATCTCGCCGATTTGACCGAGCTCGACGTTTTCGGTGAAACCGGACATGAGCGAGGGGCTGAAGCTGGCGCGGCTGAGGTAGCCGGCGCTGAAACGCGGAAAAAAGAAAAACAGCACGCCACCTAAGACGATGGACCCGGTCGCCACGCTGAGAGCGGAAAGGCTCAGCGCGCGATTCAATCTTCGATCGCGCTCGCTGTGCACATGCAAAACGGGCGAGACGGCGCCGAGGGCCCCGCGGCGCAATTCCATTCCAACGAAGGTGGCAACACCGAATAGGAGAAAGATGAAAAAAAGAATCAAGAAGGTGGTATCGACGGTAAGAACGGCCGCGGCCAGAATACCTGCAAACGAGAGCATCGAAAGAAACAGTGCGTCGCGGTCCGTGACCGCGCTATAGAAACGGACGATCGTTACGAAAATCAGAAAATGCACCGCCCCCAGGAGCGCGGCGAACAGCGCCGGATTGGAAGAGTTTCCAACAGTGAAACGGGAAAGGAACAGGGCGTCCACAGGGAAGAATGCCAGGTAAGCGAGGACGCACCAGGTGGCGGCGCGGTGCGAAAGTTCGGCAGGGCGTGCGTGCCACCATCGGAAACCTTTGTAGAGCACTACTAGTGGAGCTGCAAAGTTGGTGATGATGTCGAGCTTCCCGGTGCTCACGAGCGTGAGCGTCGAAGTGAGCATGAGGAGTGAAAGCGAGGTGCGGAAGAAACGCTCGGCGGGCAGCGCGGAATCACTCGGAGTTGCGATGGAGGCGGCCATGGCGGACTTTTCATCGTAGCACCTGCGGGGCGCAGCGGAAACGACGCTGGACGAAAGGATAACTCTCAGCGCTTGGCTGGAGCGGAAGCAGGCACTGCCAGAGCGGCGCGGGCGACTTTCCTGGTGAGGTTGGAAACGGGCAGGCTGGAGATGTCAGTGAGCGGAACCTGCTTCGCGCGGGGGACGCGAGGGAGTTTTTTTACATCGATGAGAAAGGGCAAGAGCGTGATGGCGCGGTACGTCACCGCGTGACGGACCTTGCCCGCCGGCACAAGTTGCCATTTGCGGTGTTGAAAACCCGGTATAAGTTTTCGGAGGAACGCGATTAAATTCGCGGCGGGTTCCCCGCTCACCGAGAGCGTTGGGAAATGCCACATTTTTGAAACCAGTGACGGCACGTGATCGGCCGTGGCTTTCTCACTTGTATTTTTCGGCGGTGGCAATAGAAGAGTCTGGCCGTTTCCATCTAAGAACACGGCAGCGGCCAAAGTTACCTCCACGGTGGCGCGCTTCTTCCGTTGTTCGGGCAAGAATTCGGCGATGCCAAGCCTGCGCCCTTCGCAAAATTGCGCGACCGGGCAGAGCAGGCATTGCGGCGATTTTGGAGTGCACAGCGTTGCGCCAAGTTCCATCATGGCTTGATTCCAATTGCCGGGCGATTTGGCTTCCAGTAGTTCATCGGCAGATGTTTGCAACTCTTGCCAACGATGCGGCTCGCGGAGATCGCCTTGAAGTGCGCCGAGGCGTGCGAGGACGCGCGCGACATTACCGTCAAGTACGGCGTGTTTTTCGCCGAACGCGATGCTCAGAATCGCCGCGGCGGTGTAATTTCCGATGCCTGGCAATGCGAGGACGTCTTCCTCACTGGATGGAAATTTTCCCTCATGCTTCGCGACGATTTGCCGTGCGGCTTTTTGCAGATTGCGCGCGCGGCTGTAATACCCGAGACCTGACCAGAGTCGCAGCACGTCTTCCGGCGGCGCCGCGGCGAGCGCGTGAACATCCGGAAAGTGCTGGAGAAATCGCTCGTAGTAAGGAATCGCTGCCGCAACGCGAGTTTGTTGGAGCATGATTTCCGAAAGCCAGATGCGATAGGGATCCGTGGTTCGGCGCCATGGCAGGCCCCTCTGGAATTCGCGAAACCATCCGAGCAGTTGTTTGCGAAATGTGGCGAGCTCGCGGCGGTTCAGCATAGTGCTGGCACATTCTCGCACAGCTCACTCCGGCTGGTGGGGAGTGAAGCTTGAATCCTGACTTCACCAGGGACGGTGGAATCGCAGTTGTAGTGGAGCAGCATGCTGCGCCACTACAAAGATGGCCGCAGAACTCAGCCGGCCGGGTCGTCGAGGAAGACGACGTAGGAGGAGCTCCACACGGAGGCGGGGACGGAGCCGTGGGGCTGGCTGGTCACGATGATCTTGAAAAGTTCGGGCGAGGAGGCGAGATC
>Ga0209648_10006310_pt1 | contig 10196 bp, 14 predicted proteins | sample GraSoi2013_115cm_FD_185830 | JGI IMG/M metagenome (GOLD analysis project Ga0209648, IMG submission 185830) | Grasslands soil microbial communities from the Angelo Coastal Reserve, California, USA - Sample 9_17_2013_115cm (SPAdes) (version 2) | ecosystem: Environmental > Terrestrial > Soil >...
ATCCACGATGTTGTAGCGCTCGAAAACCTCGCGGGTCTTGTGGCCGGAGATTTTCATCGCGACCGATTCGGGCACTCCGGCGCGACGCAGGTTGCGGACGGCGGTGCGCCTGAGATCGTGAAAGATGAGGCCCTCGTAGTGCCAGTGGCATCTCGTTCCGCACTCGCAGTGAGGCGCTTCCACATTATTAGGCGGGCACTCCGGCGGCCAAGGTTGCTTTTCAATCTCAGTCAGCTGGTGGCACTTCTTACACTTCCAGCACATCCGCCCGAGGCTAGCTTTGACACCGGCACGAATCCACGCCTTGCGAAAGCAACCGAGTGGGCTTCCATCCGAACGGGTAAACACGTAGTCCGAGGTCGATGCTTCCCACAACCGCACCATGATCTCGGCCAGTTCCGGCAGCAGGCCGAAGGGAATCTCTCGCCCCTCACCACTCTTGGTTTGGTCGGCCTCGAGACGAATTACGCTTCGCGCTCGGTCAATGTTTTTCCACGTTAGCTGCTCCAGTTCACCGAGCCGCATGCCCAGGGAATACGCAAAGGCCGTGATGGGTTGCAGGTAAGCCGGCAGCACCGCGTAGAGTCGAAAATACTGCTCGTGAGTTAGGAACCCTTTTCGCGCCGCTGGCTCCGGGAGCAACTTGACCTCGGGCGGATTCTTGACGCGCTTGACTGAGAGACGGAACATCTGGCGCAGCGCGGCCAGCGCTCGATTGACGGTAGCATTCGACGCCCCGGTCGCCTTTCGCGCCAGCTTGAACTCGGCGATCTTCTCCTCGGTGATGACGCTGGCGGACAAGTCCTTGAAAAATTCATCTAGGCGGGCCAGGGCCTGGTCAATTTCTTTGCGGCTGGTGCTCGGCTTGTCGAGCAGCCAGGTGGTAACCAACCGCTCGCGCAATTCCTGATAGGTGATCGGCTTCTCTCTCGCTGGCACGGTGCCCGCTTCGGACTCAACGAGCCGCCGCATCAGCATCTTTTCGGCGACGGCCTTCTTGTCCGAGCGCGACGACTCGCGGACCTGCTGGCCGTTGGCGTAATACTGAATCCACCAGACGCGCCCTCGCTTGAAGAGACGTCCTTTTCCGTGCCGACCAGCGGCGTGTCCGATTCCCTTTGGCATTTTTACCGTATCATTATTATATACGATTTAGGTAACATTGTACAGGGAGAAAGGGATTGGAGGCCCGAAGCATCACGCTCCGGGCCTCAATCGTAGCCTATGCTGCCTGCTTGACCTCGAGCTGTCCGGTCCACACACCGTTCTCGCGGATGAAGGTGATGCCCTTCACGTGCACGTCCGCCGGTACGGTGAGCCGAGCCTTCAGCGACGGGATGCGCGCGCAGCCGTTGCCGTTGCGAATCTCTGTGCGGGGAATGAAGATGCGGTCTTCTTTCAGTTCGCGGTCCTTGGCGCCCTTCGCGATGGCGGCAAAGCAGCCATACGTCTGACGCGCTTCGTGATAACGGTCCTTACCGGAAGCGGTGAGAGGGACGTTATCGAGCCGCTCACGCTGATCGTTCAACTTCTCGGCCAGTGATTCAGAAACCGGAAACGGGAGCAGGCGCACGTTCTCATCGTCGGTCCGCATCGCTTCCAGCACTACGTCTTGCAACTGCGTGGTGTCCATAGACACTCCTTCGGTCTGGATTTCTTTTAGTTGTCTTGGATTAGGTTGTCCGTCGAAGAGGACCTTCGAGCGGTGGCAGGCGCCCACCTGCCATGCGTGCGCGGCGCGTGGTCCGCGTCTTTGAGCTAATACTACGATGCCAAGGTTCCCTCCACAGTTGCAGGGTTGGGACAAACAAATAGCCCAGGGGGTGTGGGCCACTGGGCTAGGTTCTTTTCGATTTAGTTTCGCCTACGCCAAAAATTGTGCTAGTATCGTAGTTGCAAGGGGGAAGTTAAGATGTCTGACCAGATCAAAGCAGGTGTGGTTGTTCAATTAAAGTCAGGCGGTCCGCACATGACCGTCGACAAACTTCGTCAATGGCAAGGACAAACAGAAGCGGACTGCGATTGGTTCGAAGGAACTAAGCAGCACTCCGGTAGCTTTCCGCTGACGTCGTTGAAGGTTGTGACTGAGGAGCGCGCGAGCAGTGCCGCGGAAGTAGGTTTAGGCGGCGGCGACCCGTCGACCAGGTGGATGCGCTAGAGCATGCAATACTTCGCTTGGCCACTCTGCGTCTGCGGAACGCTTTTGATTCTTGGTGCTGTGTTGCTCTTTCGGCACACCAAGGAAATTGGTCGCTTGATAGACCGCACCAAGTCAATCGGCAAGGGTGGCTTGGCCACTACTGATGCAAGCGCGCTGGCAACAAAGCAGGATGAAGCCAAGGAAGTGGCTGCAAAACCGTCTGCGGCAGATGAACTGCTTAAGAGCTTTGACAACCAACTGTTGGTGGAGCAAGAAAACCTCATTACCAATTTTCTGAACGAGAAGGACATCAAGAACGCGGCTGAGCGTGAGCGGGTACTCACGCGGTATCTCGCATCTTCCTATATCATCAGCAGGTTCGAAGGAATCTACCGATCCATCTTTGGTAGCCAACTCCGGGCCTTGGAGGTGCTCAACACAAGTGTGCCGGAAGGTCTGCCACTGGTGGCCGTAGAAGCGTGGTATGAGGTGGGCACAGCAGGCTATCCCAAGATGTACGGCGACGGGGCATACACGTTTGAGCAGTGGTTGGGATACATGCGCAGAATGACGCTAGTAAGCACTGTCGACATGCATGTCCATATTACCGTGTTCGGAAATGAATTCCTGAAGTACCTGGTGCAGAACACGTACGCCCTGGATAAGACCGGGTGAACCTCAGCGCGGCTCCGACCTCTGTCACCAACGGAACGGTTGGTGCTAAGAACTTGTTCCCGCAGTGTGAAGCGTGCGGAGCCACACCTCGCGATTCGGGCTGGAGATCGAGTGAAGGGCGCTCCGCAATACGTGGGGTCATCCATCCTTCCTCGCTTCCCTCTCGGAAGAACCGGAGCGCCCTTATTTGTCGAGGGATGTTATATACCTAAACCTGAAGATTGTCACGGGTTGTAACATACCAAAGACTACGTACGTACTTAGATGACCTTATGGCTACCATCAGCCGAGAATCTGGCTCAATCAGCCTTCAAGACGTAGCTTTCGCTGTTTGCACTTTTGCGTAAGCAGCGTCGTTTCCATAGCATGGGTCTCACTCGTGGAAAGCTATCGGAACTTGAACTCCGCGAAATTCAAGGTAATTCACGAGCTTGAAAAGCAGCTTCCCGCGGCCCTCTACGCCTATGAATGGCAGCTCCTTGAACAGGGAAAGAAGGGCAATGTCTACAAACCCCTGACGCACATTGAGCAATGGATTCCGGTTATTTTCATCCTTCTCTATGGCGGGCTGGTTCTCTATTTCTTCCTGGCTTAAAAGCAAAAAGCCCATCACAACTTGACATTCCAAAGTGAAAGACGTAACGTGTGCCGCTCTTACAGTTTGGATTACTCCCCGAATCTAACTTCCACAAAGTAGGAAAGGTCATGGGGCGTCGGCTGCGTTCAATCGGTACTTGGATTAGGGACAGGGCTTATGGGTGGCTGATCGTCATAGGAGTCGGTGTGCTTTGGATGACCGAGCGACCTTTTTTCTACGACTGCCATCCACACTGGCAGTTGTTCCTGAAGGAATTGGCGTTCGCCTGTATCATCGCGGCCATTTTCGGACTGACAATCGACAAGTACCAACGTGAAGAGTTCACGAAGCTTGTTAACCAAGAACGTGAAGAGTTGAAGCGGGACATTTTTTTGTATGCGTATGGCCATACTGTTCCGGATCAAATCCGCAACGAAATCAAAGAACGGATTCTCACTTGCCCTTTTCAACGAGAAGAACTAAGGATCGATTGGGACTTTTCTGCGGTCGATGGCAGGCCCGACCACGTCAGTGTAGAGAAACGTCAAACCTATACCCTGAGAAACAACACGCCTCAAATCCAAAAATTCATGTTCACTCTCACTCAAATTTCAGCTGCGGAACACGAAGTCCTCCTGACGACCGAGTTTCAATGCCTAAAGGTTCGCAGGAAAAATGTACCGGAGAAAACGTGGAACCTGGGAGACATGACCGATAAGCGGCCGCCTGATGACCCTCACGTGCGGTATATATCCAAAGAAATCGAACTCGCCGCATGGGAACACGTAGATGTCTTTTACGCTACAAAAGAGACGCGGCGGATTTTTCACGACGACGCATGGGGCGCACGGCACCCGGTCATCGGGACGACACTAATCTCCATACGAGTGAACTACCCACTCAACCTTGACGTGTCCGCATCGTGCAAAGCTCAATCTCTAGAAACACGGCCAGAGCACCAGCCTCCACACCGTTACGCGTGGCGCTTCGATGAAGGGTTACTTCCCCATCAAGCGATTTTCTTTAGCTGGTCACCGCGTCAAGATCTAGTAGCTGCGGCAGTGGTCGCGCCCGCCGAGGCGGGCGGAGCAGGTGGGCAAAATTAGTCAGTGCTGTAGACAGACGAATAATCGGTAGTATAGACGGACGCTTTCATAGTAACCCCTCCCGACCCATTGCAGCGGCGCGCTCTATGTAACGCGGTCTCCGCACGTAAGTCAACCAAAAATGTGTCACCGATGTGACGATCTTCATAAGGTGCTCTCACTGAAGTAGATGCGCCTCCGAAGCCTAATGATGCAAGAAAAGGGCCTTTTCCAAGTCCCGTGTTTTCAACAAGATGAAAAACATGGCGGCCCTCCAGTGTGGCCGAAGCAGGAAACCTCTTGCCACACTTGCTCCCTCGATTCTTAGACAGCCAGCAATTTCGCACAATAGGACGTTCGCCCTACAGTCGCATAAAGATGACTGTACATCGTAACAGGGGTCTACCCCTGCTCAAAGGGGCAGGTGTATTCCTGTTTCGCAAATAGCGTTGCAGGGCGCGAAGTGCGGGTCGATGCCGATGGTTAGCAGATCAGCCCACCTTGAACTCTTCTTCACTCAACTGCGGGTCACCGAGGCCCACGGTGCGGATGTAGTCCACCCCGACCTGCCAATGCGGCGTGCCAGGTGTATTGGGATGACATTCCCGGCAAAGCATCGCGCAGTTGCTGGTCACAAATTGGAGATCTGGGCGCGACACGGGATCGAGCAGGTGATGCAGAATTACACTCATGTGATGACACGCGCCGGTGTGCTTTCCACAGACGCCCAGGCACTGGCACATGGGATTCCGGTGCCACAGCATCGCGCGGAACTTAACGTGCCTCGTCGAACGGTGCATGTCACGGCCCTTCCCGTGGAATGAACCACCCGGCGGCTTTGCGGTTGGTGGTTTGTTCATCCTCGCTTCTCCTCGAGGTTCAAGAACTTTTGGACCAGCAGCAACCATTCTTCGCGCGGATAGTCCGCGAGCACGATGCGGTCCACCGCGGCGACGCGGGCCTGCACGCGCGAAAAGTCCAGCAGGTCGTTACCGCTAACCACCACGTTAGGAATGTCTGGGGCCTTTTGGCCTTCCTGCCAATCGTCGGGCGGATAAAAGACTCCAAACTGGTAGTTCTCGCCCCCGTAGCGACCGCCGTAGACCAGCATCACGTCGCGGCCGCAAACGTCCTTCAGGCGTCGTCCCCAAAATTTCAAGTTGTCATTCATCATTCCTCCTTAGAACACCGGCATTTTGTAGTTCGGATCGTTGTAGGGGCACGTCAACCTGTATTTGTCGTTAGCGTCGGGGTTCAAGAATCGCTGGATGGCGTTGAGCAGCGCCTGCACGGCGTCGATCTTTTCATTGTCGTTCATCTTTTTCGCGATGATTCCGCCCCGGTCGTTTTCATTGAGCAGCACGTTTCCGAGGTGCCAGGTGAGCACCGGATTCTTGAGGTGAACCAACCGACCGTGCACCACGGCGCGAATTAACTCCTGCGCGGGCTGGGTGATGTAGCTCTCCTGCTGCGGCACGCGGGTACACTTGCACGCCTTCTCGTCGTGCAGCTCCGACATCAACGTCTGTGCGTTCCACGAATCGAAACCCAAATCCCAAAACTTACCGGTGGTGGTCAGGATCTTCTTGAGGTCGGCCTTGATGGCCTTGATCTCAACATAGTCGCCAGGGGTGGTCTTCACCCACCCGTCGCGGACCCACACGTCCAGGGGTACGTTCCACCGTTTGGTCTTTTCTGCCACCGTTTTTTCCGGAATCCAAAAGTAAGGCACGGCCACCCAATACGGCGGCTGGTCGGCGGGCATGCCCGGCGCGCGCACGTCGTGGTACAAAGCGACGAAGGCCGTCATATCGTTCACGATGCCGAGGTCGAACCCGCCCGTGCAATACCATGTCTTGGCTTGCTCCAAGAACCATTCGCGTAGTTTCAGCGGTCTGAGCCGATCGTCGAACGGACCGACGCCGCACGCGTTGATCTTGTCGATGGGGAGGGTGTGGCTCGCGCCGATGGTGTTCCAACTGTTGATAGCGCAAGAACGGCGTTAGCTTTTGCGGGTAGTTTTCAATCTCCTTCACCTGGTCGCGCAGCGCCTCGACCCGCACGGTGACGCCGAGGTTCGGGTTAGCCTTCTTCCACACCGAGCTGACAATCCTTTACTTGAAACTCGGAACCAATTTGCCGTCCGGTCCAGCAGAAATAGCGCCCGTGATCGTATGCCTCCACGGTCACACCGGGAGCGTTGGGCAGTGCCGTCGCGGTAAGCGTTTTCACCTTGCCCTTGCAGATGGCATGCACGCCGGTACGGCTGGGGCTGATTTCCTGGTAGGTGGGCAAGAACTTAAGTAGGTTGAGAACTTCGGATTGGATTTCTCCGTCCGTGGCACAATCGTCGAAGTCCACGCCAAAATATTCCTCACCGTTAAAGATGAAGCCGACGCCCGAGAGATTGTGCTGCTGCGAACCGGCTAGTGCTTCAGCAAAGGGAACGCCGCTTTCCGGCCAGCCCTTTTCCTCGCCGGTGACGGCGGAGCACGGTGGCTTCTTCCACTTCTTTTTGGAGTCGTCCCAGGTAATGCGGAAGCCGCACCAGCGCGGAAGGTCGCGAAGCTCTGCTGGAACTTGGTCCAGAGTTGGGAAGATCGGGGCGGGCTTACCTTGACTCGAAGTGTTGCTCATGGCGGGAATTCTCCCTTTCGTTTGGAATTTTTTCTGTCAACAACCGACGAAGCGTTGACACACGCCCGAAGCGGAATTACGATCTCGACGGAGCCGAACATCCGCGTGCGGTCAAATTCGTCCAGCAGCGCGTCAAGCTTTTTCAGAAGAGTGGCCTTATCCATGCATCACCTCTAATGCCGTAAGCAATTGCTTATGAGATGTACTAGCGGTGAAGAGGCCAGCGACTAATTGCCGATCATTTTCGCTGGGTTCATGAATCTTCCATCGGCCTCTTTGTCTCCCGTTGTTGTACTTAGGTTTCAGGACGTTGATCAGGGCTTGTTCCAGAGGCTTCAGGCACACTCGCGAAAGAGGCAAGAAATAAATACGGTCGTACCACTTTTTGCTGTATGCGGCTACGCGTGCCGCGACGTTAATACTTCGCCCGATGTAAACGACCTGGTCCTTCTTACAAAGGAAATAAATACCGCACCGGGGTAAGTAACCCACCTGTTCTAGGCCCTTAATCGCCCTAATGCTTGCTGGTGTTATTTTCGTACGCTGGTGGCTCATCGTGCCTCCAGCTGCTCGCGTGAGCGCACGAACTTTTCCAACGTTTCGCGGCGAATCAGGTAGCGACCGCGTTCGCCTGAACGGATGAATGCCAAATCGCCTGCCCAGATCGCGGCGCGCAGGGCGCAGACCTTGAAGCCGGTCAGCGCGGCGCATTCGTCGAGCGTCAGCGCCAAGCGTTGCGCGACTGGGACAATCGGTTTTTCTGGTTTTTCTTTTTCTGGCTTAGGTTCGGTCAGAGAAGCAGCCACGGAACACGACTCCTAGTTAGGAGCCAGGGCACGCCTCGAGAAGAGAGCGTGCCCTGGTGTGTCCGCGTATTCGCCCGGTGACGAGTCGAGCGAAGATCAAGAATATCTTTTGTGGAGAGGTCGTCGGATCGTCGAATACGCGAAAGCACAAAGACTCCAAAACAGTTTTGGAATTTTTGCTCTTTGCGTTTCTCACCAGGACGGTGAAAGTGGCGGGTAGGCAACCAGCGGTTGCAGCTCCAAAAGGATTATCAGTCCGTTCGGTCTACCAATCTCTGAGATCAATCTACTATCAATCAGAATCGATGTATATAGACGAGTTGAAAAAAATTTGTTGGCCCCATTTTGGCCCCATTGCAACCGAAACGGGTTGCAACCAGCTTAAGCCGGTGAAAGGCATGTCAACGGCTAAGTATTTTGTTTCCCGCAACCCGTTGGTTCTATTTGGCTGGGAGGCCTGGACTCGAACCAGGATAGCCAGATCCAGAGTCTGGAGTCCTACCAATTGGACGACCTCCCAGCCGGGAAGAACAAAAACGAATCGCAGCACCTTCCCGGTGATCGGGACAGCCACGATTCGACCTTTCTAATCTAATAGGGATTCCCGGGTGCGTCAACCAAACAGCCTGGGGGCGGAACTTGGGGCCACAACACATTGTGGGACTTCGCTTCAGCGTGACGCGTTGCTGGCAGTTCTGGTCACGCTTGATTGGGCGGAATCCGCCGACACCAATTGGCCTTTGTGCATGACGAATTCTTCACCTCCCCATCGGATGCGACTGGAAGCAAAACTTGCCAGCCAAACAGCGAAATGGATGGCATCGCGAAAAGGCACCAGCCATAGCTTGCGCCGCAGCACGTCGTCGCGAACGCCCCACACTCCCACGGTCCACGCCATTCCCAGACGCAAAATCGCGTACGCCAGCAGATACGCCGCAGCGATCCATCTTGACGGAGCGATCAGCGCCGCCACCAGCGCCCAAGGCAAGCCATGCGTGAAAATGAGTCCGACATAGGACAGCGGCCGGCAAAGCCGCACCGTCCGAGCCCAGCGGACTTGATGATCCCAAAATCCGCGCGCCGTTTGCGCCGGATACATCGTCCACACCGTTTCGCGTGACAGCAAAACCTTGCCCCCAGCTTTGGCGATGCGATGGCCAAGCTCGTAATCATCCGAGTGCATGTCCGCGATGGCCTCGAATCCACCGATTTTCGCAACCCACTGCTTTGTCGTAACAATCGATGCGCCTAGCCCAAACGTTATCCCCTCCATCCAATTGGCCATCAGCACCCCGGCAAAAAAATCACTGGAAGCGCCGACGGCCTCGAGCTCGGCGCCGAAATTTCTCTCGGCGATGGCGCGATAGAACGACGTCACCGCACCAACTTTCCCCTCTGCAAAAGGCGCAACGACTTCGCGCAGATACTCCGGACCGACCCGCACGTCACCGTCGGTGAGCGCAAGAACCTCGTGCTGCGCTTCACGGGCGAGCCGCGCCAGTTTGTTCACTTTGCGGTTGGACCCAAGTTCCTCAAAACCGACAAACAAACGTATCCCCCGATGGGGGAACTCGGTCATCAGACGCTGGATCAAGGGCACGGCAGGGTCTGCGTCGTCATTCACACCAAATAGAATTTCATATTCCGGATAGTCCTGCTGGCAGAAGCTCGCAAAATTCTCGTAAGAACCGAAATCCACGCCGCGTACAGGTTTCAGGAGACTTACCGGCGGACTGAAAGTTCTCAGCATTCGCGCGCGTTCGCGCCGAAAGAAGCGCCACGCCGCAAACGTCGCCGCCGCGTAATAAACCAGCGGCGCCACCACCAGCACTAAAACAAACGTGCGCCAAACCGGCACCAGCAACATCGCAGCGAGAATCCCGTGCCCAATCACTTCGCTCCTCGCGCGCTCCGCTCCTCGGCGCGCGGCGTCCGCGCTGGCGAAAGCTTGACAGGCTCCAGCAGCCGGTTCTTCACGTGATACTCCAAGCCGCGCCAGGTAATCTTGCTCGTAAGAAGTCCCGCCAGCCAAACAGCCGCGCTAATCGCATCCCGCAGCGGCGCAAGCCACAATTTGGATGCCACGTGTTTGTCGCCCAGGCCCCAAACTCCGGCGGCATAAGCAACGCTCAGTCGCAAAACCAAGTATGCGCCCAAATAAAACCCCGCCAGCCCAAGCCACCCCGACGCAAAAGCAACCGCCGCGGCTGCAATCGCCCAAGGCAAGCCCTGCGTAAGAATCGTTCCGACGTATCCTGCCGGCCGAACATTGCGAA
>Ga0209648_10006311_pt1 | contig 10196 bp, 5 predicted proteins | sample GraSoi2013_115cm_FD_185830 | JGI IMG/M metagenome (GOLD analysis project Ga0209648, IMG submission 185830) | Grasslands soil microbial communities from the Angelo Coastal Reserve, California, USA - Sample 9_17_2013_115cm (SPAdes) (version 2) | ecosystem: Environmental > Terrestrial > Soil >...
TCAAGGTTGGCTGAATATTCAAGGGTGAAGTGCGGCATGTCGGGACCACTCCAGCGATTAATCAGGGAACGCAACAGGCGAAGTAACCGTAGGTCGCGGAATGACTAACATCGTTCGTTATAGGCGATCAAACGAATTGGGAAACTGAACTTGTGCGGTGCAGGGCATGGGATACTGGCCGCAGCAGCGCTCTCTGGACGGCGACTGAAGGCGCAAATTTGCATGATGCTATCGAGATGGCGCATAGCGGCCGTCCAAATCGGCGCAAACGCCGGGCGCCCCTTGTCGAGACCGTAGACATGCGCGCGATTTTTCGCTCAAAGTGCCGGCAAGCCGGTCATGAAAATCGGCATCGGGAGCTGGGTCTAGCGCGCATGCCGCGGCCGGTTCAGACACAAGGTACAGGGCGAAAATTCCACATATGGTAACGCTGCAAGTTCAAAGACTGATCGATTTTGTCGCCGAGGTGTTCACGCATTCGGACTCCTCGCTTGAAGAGGCCAGGCGCATCGCGACGTATCTGACGACCGCGAACCTTACCGGGCACGACAGCCACGGCGTGATCCGGGTGCCGGTCTATATCAGGTGGAAGAAGATGGGTTCGGTGGTTCCCGATCAGACCGTCGAACTCGTGGTCGATACGCCGTCGCTGGCGGTAGTGGACGGCAAGTTCGGCTATGGTCAAACCGTGACGCCGCAGGCGGTCAAGATCGGCATCGAAAAATGCAAGGTTGCAGGCCTATCCGCCGTCGCCTTGCGCAATGCCGGACATATCGGCCGCGTCGGCGACTGGGCCGAAATGGCGGCAGCTGAAGGACTGGTATCGGTCCACTTCGTCAACGCCGCGGGCTCGGTGCTGGTCGCTCCTTACGGCGGCGTCGAGCGGCGGCTCTCGACCGCGCCCTATTGCGTCGGCATTCCGCGCCAGGGGCAGCGGCCGATTGTGCTGGATTTCGCCACTTCGATCGTCGCCGAAGGCAAGGTGCTGGTCGCAAGCCGCGGCGGCAAGAAATTGCCGAAGGGCGCGCTGATCGACCTCGATGGCAGCTTGAGCGAAGATCCTGCAGTGCTATACGGACCGCACACTGCGGAAGGTCCGCGCGACCACAGCCAGGGCAAGGGCGCGATCCGCGCCTTCGGCGAGCACAAGGGCTCCGGTCTGGCGTTCATCTGCGAATTGCTCGGCGGCGCGCTGACCGGCACCGGCGCCACCGGGCCGAACCGGCGTTTTGCCAACGGTATGTTCGCGGTTTACGTCGATCCCAAGCTGGTCGATCCAGCCAATTTCTTCGACGGCGAGATTTCGCGCTACGTCAGCTACTTCAAGGATACCAAGCCGGCCGCCGGCGTCGACGCCGTGCTGATCCCGGGCGAGCCGGAAGCCAAAATGCGCGCCGAGCGCACCAAAAACGGCGTGCCCTTGCCTGACGATACCTGGGCGGCGATAGTGAATACCGCGCGCGAAGTCGGCGTGAGCGAGGTGAGCATACAGCGGGCTACGGCATGAGTTGCAGCGTCATTGCGAGGAGCGTAGCGACGAAGCAATCCAGTCTGTCCTTGCGTCGATGGATTGCTTCGCGGAGCCTGTCATCGGGCGGCGCTTCGCGCCGACCCGTTGGCTCGCAATGACGGCGCAAATGGATCAAATGGATAATGACGGCGGACTTGAACAAAGGAAGGAAACACAGTGGCAAATAACGTCAAAAAAATATGGGCTTCGGGCAAGGCGGTGGTGAACGCCTGGCTTGCGATTCCTTCAGGGTTTTCCGCCGAGGTGATCGCGCAATGCGGCTTCGACAGCGTCACCGTCGACATGCAGCACGGTGTGCAGGATTATCAGTCGATGGTGCAATGCTTTCAGGCAATGCACGCTCATCCGGTGACGCCGATGGTTCGCGTGCCCTGGAACGAGCCCGGCATGATCGGCAAGGTGCTCGATGGCGGGGCCTATGGCGTGATCTGCCCGATGGTCAACACCAGGCAAGAAGCGGAAAATCTTGTCTCCTATTGCAAATACCCGCCGCGCGGCACGCGTTCGAACGGTCCGATCCGTTCCGGCATGTATGGTTCGGCCGGCACTTATCAGGCCACCGCAAACGAGGAGATTGTGTTGCTCCCGATGATGGAGACCAGGACGGCGGTCGAAAACATGGAATCGATCCTCGATGTCGAGGGCATCAACGGCGTTTATATCGGTCCCTCCGATCTCGGTTTCTCCTATGGCCTGGTGCCGAAGCTCGACCGTGAAGAGCCGGAGATTCTGAAAATCTATCAGAAGATCGTGAAGGAGTGCGGCAAGCGCGGCCTCTATCCCGGCATCCACTGCAGCGGCGCCGTCGGCGCGGCGAAGGCGATCGACATGGGCTTCAAGCTCGTGACGTTGTCGAACGAAAGCGGGTTGATGGCGACCTACGCCAAAATGCAAGTCGCGCAGACCCGCAAGGATTCAGGCGGCAAGGCGTGACTTTCTCCTCCCTCGCTCCGCTCTTGCGGGGAGAGGGTTGGGGCGGATCGCGAAGGGCGATCCTGCCCGTAGAAAGAACGGGGAGAGGTGAAAGCAAGAAAAGGAGACCGACATGACCCCAGCACCTGTCATCCGACTGCATCCCGATGATGGCGTGCTGATCGCGCGCTCGAGCCTGCCGCCCGGCATCGTTGTGGCGGAGGGCGTCACCACGGCGGAGCGCATTCCGGCCGGCCACAAGGTTGCGATCAGGCCGATCGCGGTCGGCGAGCCGATCCGCCGCTACGGCCAGATCATCGGCTTTGCGACCGCGCCGATCGGGCCGGGCCAGCACGTCCATACCCAGAATTGCGGCATGGGCGATTTTGCCAAGGACTATGCCTTCGGCGTCGACGTCACGCCGACGCCGAACTTCGATCTGCCCGCGACCTTCGACGGCATCCGCCGTCCCGATGGCCGGGTGGCGACCCGCAACTATATCGGCATCCTCACATCGGTGAACTGTAGCGCGCATGTCGCCGGGATGGTCGCGGATGTCTTCAAGAAGAATCCGTTCACGCACGACAATCCGTTGGCCGACTTCCCCAATGTCGATGGCGTGGTCGCGCTGACCCACAAGACCGGCTGCGGCATGACGCAGGACGAGCCGCTAACAGTGCTGCGCCGGACGCTTGGCGGCTACGCGCGGCATGCGAATTTTTCTGCCGTGGTCGTGCTGGGCCTGGGCTGCGAGGTCAACCAGATCGGCGGGCTGATGAAGGAGCAGAAGCTCGCCGGCCGGCTGCGCGAACTGGAAATTCAGGAAATTGGCGGCACCCGCAAGACAGTGGAAGCCGGCGTCGCCTTCGTGCGCGAGGCCCTCACCGACGCGAACCAGGTCAAGCGCGAACCGGTGTCGGCGAGCGAATTGACGGTGGCGCTGCAATGCGGCGGCTCCGACGGCTATTCGGGCGTCTCCGCCAATCCGGCGCTGGGTGCTGCCAGCGATCTTCTGGTGCGGCACGGCGGCACCGTGATCCTGTCGGAAACCCCTGAAACTTATGGCGCCGAGCATCTGTTGACGCGCCGCGCGGTCAGCCGCGAGGTCGGCGAAAAACTGGTGGCGCTGATGCGCTGGTGGGAGGAATACACGGCGCGGGAAGGCGCCGAGATGAATGCCAATCCAAGCCCCGGCAACAAGGTCGGTGGTTTGACGACGATCCTCGAAAAATCTCTCGGCGCGATGGCCAAGGCGGGTAGCACCAATCTGGTCGATGTCGTCAACTACGCCGAAGCCGTCACCAAAAAGGGTTTTGTGTTTATGGATACGCCGGGCTACGACCCGGTGGCGGCGACCGGGCAGGTGGCGGGAGGCGCCCACCTCGTCTGCTTCACCACCGGCCGCGGCAGCGTGTTCGGCTGCAAGCCCGCGCCCTCGATCAAGCTTGCTACCAATTCGGCGATGTACAAGCGCATGGAAGACGACATGGACGTCAATTGCGGCACCATCCTCGACGGCGAGGAAACGGTGCAGCAATGTGGCCAGCGCATTTTCGAGCTGATGCTGAAAACGGCCTCGGGACAGCCGACCAAGAGCGAGAGCTTTGATTTCGGCGGCGCCGAGTTCGCGCCCTGGGTGCTCGGGGCCACGATGTAGGCTCGTCGTCCCCTTTCCCTACGTCGTCCCCGCGAAAGCGGGGACCCATAACCACCGGCGTTTGTTCGTGAAGAAAGCCGTTAGCCACTGTGCTACAAGGCGAGGCCGCGGCGTATGGGTCCCCGCTTTCGCGGGGACGACTCGTTGGGGCGATACCCGCACCCCGCATAGGCAATCGCTGCCCGTTGTTAGTGCTTGATCCCTGCCGGGACCAGTGTTCTGCTTAAAAAAGCTGCTGGAGTAGCTTGCCTGTGTCGATCTTCGTCGCGCTACATCACGTTACGCACTACAAATATGACCGTCCGATCGACCTCGGCCCTCAAACCATTCGCCTGCGGCCGGCCCCACACACGCGCACGCCGATCCTGAGCTATTCGCTCAAGGTTACGCCATCCAATCATTTCGTGAACTGGCAGCAGGACCCGCAAGGCAACTGGCTGGCGCGCTTTGTCTTCCCCGACAAAGCCACCGAGCTCAAGATCGAGGTCGATTTCACGGCGCAGATGACCGTGATCAATCCGTTCGATTTCTTCGTCGAGCCCTATGCCGACAGTTTTCCGTTCGTCTATACCAGCGATCTCAAGACCGAACTTGCGCCGTATCTGGCGACCATCGAGCCCGGACCGCTGTTCTCGAAATATCTCGCCGACATTCCACGCGAGGCGACCAGCACGGTCAATTTCCTGGTCGATCTCAACGCGCAATTGCAGAAGAAAATTCGCTACATCATCCGCATGGAGCCGGGCGTCCAGACACCGGAGCAGACGCTGGCCGCGGGTGCCGGATCGTGCCGTGACTCGGCGTGGCTATTGATTCAGATCCTGCGGCACCTCGGGCTCGCGGCCCGCTTCGTCTCGGGCTATCTCATTCAGTTGCGCCCCGACATCGATCCGGTCGAGGGACCGCGCGAGGTCGAGAGCGATTTTACGGATTTGCACGCCTGGGCCGAAGTCTATCTGCCCGGCGCGGGTTGGATCGGTTTCGACGTCACCTCGGGCATGCTGACCGGCGAGGGGCATATCCCCGTCGCCGCCACGCCGCATTATCGCACGGCGGCGCCGATCAGCGGCAGCGCCGGCTTTGCCAACGTCGAGTTCGGCTTTGAGATGAGCGTCAGGCGGATCCGCGAAGCGCCGCGGATCACAAAACCGTTCTCCGACGATTCCTGGGCGCGCCTCGACAGGCTCGGCGAGCAGGTCGACGCCGATCTCAGGGCTGGCGACGTGCGACTGACGATGGGCGGCGAACCGACCTTCGTTTCGGTTGACGATCTGGAGTCGCCGGAATGGAATATTGCCGCTGTCGGACCGACCAAGCGCGGCCTTGCCGACGATCTTATTCGCAAGTTGCGGACGCGGTTCGCGCCGGGCGGCCTGTTACATTATGGGCAGGGCAAATGGTATCCGGGCGAAAGCCTGCCGCGCTGGGCGTTCGGACTCTATTGGCGCAAGGACGGCGTGCCGATCTGGAAAAATTCCGATTTGATCGCGACCATCGAGAACCCGCGCAAGGCCGGAATCGAAGACGCCGAGCGTTTTGCAGAAGGTGCCGCCGAGAGGCTCGGTGTCGATTCCGAGTTCATCATGCCGGCGTTCGAAGACCCGGGCCACTGGCTGCAGAAGGAAGCCGGCCTGCCGCCCAATGTCGATCCCAGCGATTCAAAGTTGTCCGATCCGGAAGAGCGCTCGCGGATGGCGCGGGTATTCGATCAGGGACTCAACGTTCCCAAGGGATTCGTGTTGCCGATCCAGCGCTGGAATGCCGACGCCGGACGCTGGCGCAGCGAGCGCTGGAAATTGCGGCGCGGCAATCTGTTTTTGACGCCGGGCGATTCCCCGCTCGGGCTGCGGCTGCCGATCGCCTCATTGCCGCACATTCCGGCGGATGAATATCCCTACGTCGTCGAGCAGGATCCGCTGGAGCCGCGCGCAGCACTGCCGGTGTACGACGGGACGGCGCCGACTGAGGCCGCGCTGCATCAGGAGGTCCAGGAGCAGCAACTCAACTCCGGCGGCGTGCGCACCGCGATGTCGATCGAGATCCGCGACGGCATTCTGTGCGCCTTCATGCCGCCGGTGGAGAAGCTCGAGGATTACCTCGAACTGGTCACCGCGGTGGAGGCGACCGCCGAAGAAATGCAGATGCAGGTGCATGTCGAGGGCTATCCGCCGCCATTCGACCCGCGCGTCGAGGTGATCAAGGTGACGCCCGATCCCGGCGTGATCGAGGTCAACATCCAGCCGGCGGCCAGCTGGCGCGATGCCGTCGATATCACCTTCGGGCTTTATGAGGACGCCGCTCAGGTTCGCCTCGGCGCCAACAAGTATCTTGTCGACGGCCGCCACACCGGCACCGGCGGCGGCAATCATGTGGTGGTCGGGGGCTCTACGCCGGCGGATTCACCGTTCCTGCGCCGTCCGGATTTGCTCAAAAGCCTGGTGCTGTACTGGCAGCGGCATCCGTCGCTATCTTACTTGTTCTCCGGCATGTTCATCGGTCCCACCAGCCAGGCGCCGCGCATCGACGAGGCGCGCCATGACGGGCTTTATGAACTGGAGGTCGCGCTGGCCCATGTGCCGCCGCCGGCAGTCAAAGCCCCGCTGTGGCTGGTGGATCGCCTGTTCCGGCACATTCTGGTCGATATCACCGGCAATACTCATCGCGCCGAAATCTGCATCGACAAACTCTATTCCCCCGACGGCGCCACCGGCCGGCTCGGGCTGGTCGAATTTAGGGCGCTCGAGATGCCGCCCGACCCGCGCATGTCGCTCGCGCAGCAATTGCTGATCCGGGCTCTGATCGCAAAGCTCTGGCGCGAGCCGCAGCAGGGTAAATTCGTGCGCTGGGGCACGACACTGCATGATCGCTTCATGCTGCCGCAGTTCCTCTGGGAAGACTTTCTGGACGTGCTCACGGAGCTAAAACAATCCGGTTACGATTTTTCGCCGGATTGGTATGCCGCACAGCTCGAATTCCGATTTCCGGTATTCGGCCGGGTCCACCATGGTGGCGTCGCGCTGGAAGTGCGGCAGGCGCTGGAGCCCTGGCACGTTCTGGGCGAAGAGGGCTCGGCCGGGGGCACCGTGCGCTATGTCGATTCCTCGGTGGAGCGGTTGCAGGTCAAGGCCACTGGCTTCGTCGAGGGCCGCCACGTCGTCACCTGCAATGGCCGGCGGATGCCGATGACGGAAACCGGCCGCTCCGGCGAGGCGGTCGCCGCGGTCCGTTTCAAGGCCTGGCAGCCGGCCTCCGGGCTGCATCCCACCATTCCGGTCCACGCGCCGCTGACATTTGACCTAATTGATACCTGGAATGGCCGCTCGCTCGGCGGCTGCGTCTACCATGTCGCCCATCCCGGCGGCCGCAGCTACGAGAGCAAACCGGTCAATTCCTATGAAGCCGAGGCGCGGCGGCTGGCCCGGTTTCAGGATCATGGCCACACCCCCGGCAAGATCGATCCGCCGCGCGAGGAACGCACCATCGAATTTCCTTTGACCCTCGACTTGAGGACCGCTCTCCTCCATTGAGAATGGGCTTTGGGCAGGAGAGTCGGGATGGCGGCACACGACGGCCAAGAAAGCAGCAGCGCAAGCACCCGGGCAAGCAGTCAGGCAAGCAAGGCTCGCCCGGGCAATCGGCGGGTGGCGCAGTGGACGCGCGACTACGTTCGGCTGCCGGGAATCCCCGACGAGTTCATCGCGCCCGACGGCGCGCCGCGTGCGGTCTGGACCCGTTTCTTCGATGCCTTCGCCACGCTGACGCCTGCGGAAATCGAGCGGCGTTTCGGATCTGCTGACCGCCACCTGCGGGAAGCCGGCGTGACCTATCGCGCGCCCGGTGAAACCGCCGACCGGATGTGGCCCTTGAGCCATCTGCCGCTGCTGATCGACGAGGCCGATTGGCAGCAATTGACCGCCGGCATCGTGCAACGCGCAGAACTGCTGGAGCTCGTTCTAGGCGACCTCTATGGCGAGGGCCCGGTCCCTGCGGCGGCCATCGCCGGCAGCACCGAATATCTGCGTTCCGTCTGCGGCATCAAACCGCCGGGCGGCCGCTATCTGAATCTTTATGCCGCCGATGTCGGGCGCGGGCCCGACGGACGCTGGTGGGTGCTGGGTGACCGCACCCAGGCTCCATCAGGCGCCGGCTACGCGCTGGAAAACCGGCTGGTGCTGTCGCGCGCGTTCACCACGCTCTACAAGTCGATGAATGTCGAGCGGGTCGCGCCGTTCTTCGAGGCGTTCCGCGACTCCTTGCGCGCCAGTGCCGACCGCGACGAGCCGCGCATCGGCCTGCTGACGCCGGGCAGCTTCAGCGAAACCTATTTCGAACACGCCACGCTGGCGCGCTATCTCGGATTTCTGCTGGTCGAGGGCGACGATCTCGCCGTCAGCGGCGACCGCATCCATATCCGTACCGTCGCCGGCCTGAAGCGGCTCGACGTGTTGCTGCGCCGGGTCGATTCCAATTCGCTCGATCCACTGGAGTTGGATGCTTCCTCGCAGCTCGGCGTGCCCGGCCTGATCGACGTGCTGCGGAAGAACGGCGTCGTCGTCGCCAATATGCCGGGCTCGGGTGTGATGGAGGCGCGGGCGCTCTTGGGCTTCCTGCCGAGCCTGAGCCGGCGTTTCTTCGGCGAAGATCTGAAGATGCCGCATATCGCGACGTGGTGGTGCGGCCAGAAAGCCGCGCGCGAGGAGGTGTTGTCGCGGCTCGACGAGGTTGCCATCGAGGGCGCTTACCGCAGGGGCGTCCCCGGTTTTCCGGGTAACGGCCCGGTGCTCGCCGGCGAGCTGTCGGGAAGCGAGCGCGAACGGCTCAAGAGCGCGATCAACGATCGCGGCATCGACTATGTCGGCCAGGAGCTGGTGCGGTTGTCGACGACACCGGTGTGGGACCAGGGGCGGATCACGCCGCGCCCGTTCGTGCTGCGGGTTTTCGCGGCCGCAACTCCCGATGGCTGGACCATCATGCCCGGCGGCTTCTGCCGGATCGCCGACCAACCCGATGCCCGCGCGGTGTCGATGGGAGATGGCGCGCGGGCAGCGGACGTCTGGGTGGTCTCCGACAAGGCGGTTTCGACGGCCACGCTGCTGCCGGCCGTGGATACGGTGCGGATCAGGCGCATCGCCGGCGTGGTGCCGAGCCGGGCGGCGGACAATCTGTTCTGGCTCGGCCGCTATCTCGAGCGCGCCGAAGCGACGCTGCGGCTGGTTCGGGCGCTCGGGACCTCGCAGCGCGATGCCGGCAAGGGGCCGTCAACCGTGCTTCATTCGGTGGAACGCATCCACCGGCTGCTGGTGACATGGGGGGCGACCTCGCAGGCGTCGCGGGCGCAGCCCGCGAAAATTGTCGCCGAAGCGCTGCAGGCCGAGGACAAGTTCGGTTCGGCGTTGTCGCTGCTGCGGGCGGCACAGCGAACCGCGACATCGCTGCGTGAACGCCTTTCACCGGATGCCTGGCAGGTCATCACCGAGATGACGGAACGCCTTGCCCAGGAGGTTGACGATGACGACGGCGTTGTCAGTGCCGCCGAGCTGACCTTGCAGGAGCTTGCGAGCTTCGCAGGCCTGGCGCAGGAAAACATGAACCGCGCCGCCGGCTGGCGCTTTCTCGAAATGGGCCGCCGCGCCGAGCGCGCCATCAACACCGTGCGTTTCGCGCGGCAGTTTGCCTATGACGAAGCCGGCGGCGAGGACCTCGACATCCTGCTGACGCTGGTGGATTGCCAGATCACCTACCGCTCGCGCTATCTCGTCGGACCGCTGCTGGCCCCGGTGCGCGATCTCGTGGTTCTCGATCCCTATAATCCAAGATCGGTCGCCTTCCAGGTCTTTGCGCTGAACGATCACATCGCCAGCCTGCCGACCTTGAAGGAGGGCGGACTGATCGAGCGTCCGCAGCGTCTCGCGGTCGCGCTGCAGGCGATGCTGACCACATCCGAGGCTGCAGCCCTCGACACCAAAACGCTGTTCGCGCTGGAGCAGGACCTGCTCAACCTCGCTGACGCCATCGGATTGCATTATTTTCCGCATGGGCCCAATGCGAGCCGGCCTGAAAAGCTGACGGGCCTCGCGTGATCTACGACATCCGTCA
>Ga0209648_10006312_pt1 | contig 10196 bp, 7 predicted proteins | sample GraSoi2013_115cm_FD_185830 | JGI IMG/M metagenome (GOLD analysis project Ga0209648, IMG submission 185830) | Grasslands soil microbial communities from the Angelo Coastal Reserve, California, USA - Sample 9_17_2013_115cm (SPAdes) (version 2) | ecosystem: Environmental > Terrestrial > Soil >...
GCGACCCGGCGCGGCCTCCCGGACGAGCCTGGCCGTCTCGCTCGGGGTGCGGCCGACCCGGACCCCCACCTTCTCCAGCGCCTCCTTCTTGGCCTGCGCCGTGCCCGCCGATCCGGAGATGATCGCCCCGGCATGACCCATCGTCTTGCCCTCAGGCGCGGTGAAGCCCGCCACGTAGGCCACCACAGGCTTGGTGACGTTGCGCTCGATGAAGGCGGCGGCGCGCTCCTCGGCGTCGCCGCCGATCTCCCCGATCATCACGATCGCGTCAGTCTCCGGGTCATCCTCGAACGCCCGCAGGCAGTCAATGTGCGTCGTCCCGATGATCGGGTCGCCGCCGATCCCTACTGCGCTGGAGAAGCCGATGTCGCTCAGCTCGTACATCATCTGGTAGGTCAGCGTGCCCGACTTCGACACCAGGCCGATCCGGCCCTCCGAGGTGATGTCGGCGGGGATGATCCCCGCGTTGGACTTGCCGGGAGAGGCTATGCCCGGGCAGTTCGGGCCGACGATGCGGGTGGCGTTCCCCTGCCCGCTCGCATACGCCCAGAACTCCGCGGTGTCGTGCACCGGAATTCCCTCGGTGATGACGATGACGAGCGGCATCTTCGCGTCCACCGCCTCGATCACCGCGTCCTTGGTGCCAGCAGGCGGCACGAACACCACCGAGACGTCGGCGGCGGTGGCCGCCATCGCGTCGGTGACCGTGCCGAACACCGGAAGCTCGGTCCCGCCGAGCTCGATCGTCTGGCCCGCCTTGCGCGGGTTGGTCCCGCCCACGACCCGGGTGCCCGCCGCGAGCATCCGCGCGCCGTGCCTGCGGCCCTCGGAGCCGGTGATGCCCTGCACGATGATCCGGCTCTGGCCGGTCAGGAAGATCGCCATCCAGTAATCCGCGGCGCGACAGCAGCCTTCAGGCTGGCGCGAAGCCGCGTCCCTCCTTCCGGTGTGCCTGCCCGGGAATGACGGTACCGGACTGCGGCTCCGGCCTGTAAGTCGGCATATACGCGGCCCTGCGACGAAGAGCAGTCACCTCATGCTCCCGTCGCGGCCAGCTCGGCGGCGCGCCGCGCCGCGTCGTCCATGGTCGCGACCTGCTCGACCACGGGAATCTCGGCCGCGTCGAGTATCCGCCGCCCCTCGGCCGCCTTGTTCCCGTCGAGGCGCACCACGATCGGGTGCCGCACCCGCTCGCCGCGGGCGCCGAGCATCCCGATCGCCGACACGATCCCGTTCGCCACCTCGTCGCACGAGGTGATCCCGCCGAACACGTTCACCAGCACGCTGCGCACCGACGGATCGGACAGCACAATCTCCAGGCCGTTCGCCATCACCTCGGCCGACGCGCCGCCGCCGATGTCGAGGAAGTTCGCGGGCCGGACCCCGCCGAACGCCTCGCCCGCGTAGGCCACGACGTCCAGCGTGGACATGACCAGCCCGGCTCCGTTGCCGATGATGCCCACCTGGCCGTCAAGCTTGACGTAGTTGAGGTGCTTGGCCTTGGCCCGCGCCTCCAGCGGGTCGGCGGCCTCCGGATCGGCGAACTGACCGACGTTGTGGCGGAACGCCGCGTTGTCGTCCAGGGTCACCTTCGCGTCCAGGGCGATGACCCGCCCCTCCCCCGTCAGCACCAGCGGATTAACCTCCACCAGCGTCGCGTCCTCGCCGGTGAACACCGCCCAGAGCCGCTCCGCGAGCTCCGCGGCTCCCCCGATCGCCTCACCCGGCAGCCCGCCCGCGGTGACGATCTCGGCGGCCTTGGCCGCGTCGACCCCGACCAGCGGATCGACGGCGATCCGGGCCACGGCCTCGGGGCTGGCGTGCGCGACCTCCTCGATCTCCATGCCGCCCTGAACCGAGCAGATCGCCAGGAAGGTCCGGCCCGAGCGGTCGAGCAGGTACGAGAGGTAGTACTCCTGCGCGATGTCGCTGGCCCGTTCTACCAGGACGCTGTGCACGTTATGGCCCTTGATGTCCATGCCGAGGATCTGGCGCGCCGCCGCCTCGGCCTCGTCCGGGCCGTCGGCCAGCTTCACGCCGCCCGCCTTGCCCCGCCCGCCGGTCTTCACCTGGGCCTTGATGACGACCTGCGGCGGTCCGGCGGCGGCGAGCTCCTCCGCCACGGCGCGGGCTTCTTCTGGCGTGCGGGCGATCCTGCCCGCCGGAACGGGCACCCCGTACTCGGCGAAGACCTCCTTCGCCTGATACTCAAACAGGTCCACTCGAGTCCGTCCTGGGTGTTCGGTGGCGCGCGGCCGACTCTGTCTATAAGCCTGTGCGGGCGGTTGCGGACGCGAGCTCGGCGGCGCGCCGCGCCGCGTCGTCCATGGTCGCGACCTGCTCGACCACGGGAATCTCGGCCGCGTCGAGTATCCGCCGCCCCTCGGCCGCCTTGTTCCCGTCGAGGCGCACCACGATCGGGTGCCGCACCCGCTCGCCGCGGGCGCCGAGCATCCCGATCGCCGACACGATCCCGTTCGCCACCTCGTCGCACGAGGTGATCCCGCCGAACACGTTCACCAGCACGCTGCGCACCGACGGATCGGACAGCACAATCTCCAGGCCGTTCGCCATCACCTCGGCCGACGCGCCGCCGCCGATGTCGAGGAAGTTCGCGGGCCGGACCCCGCCGAACGCCTCGCCCGCGTAGGCCACGACGTCCAGCGTGGACATGACCAGCCCGGCTCCGTTGCCGATGATGCCCACCTGGCCGTCAAGCTTGACGTAGTTGAGGTGCTTGGCCTTGGCCCGCGCCTCCAGCGGGTCGGCGGCCTCCGGATCGGCGAACTGACCGACGTTGTGGCGGAACGCCGCGTTGTCGTCCAGGGTCACCTTCGCGTCCAGGGCGATGACCCGCCCCTCCCCCGTCAGCACCAGCGGATTAACCTCCACCAGCGTCGCGTCCTCGCCGGTGAACACCGCCCAGAGCCGCTCCGCGAGCTCCGCGGCTCCCCCGATCGCCTCACCCGGCAGCCCGCCCGCGGTGACGATCTCGGCGGCCTTGGCCAGGCCGACGCCTTCCAGGGGATTGACCAGGATCCTGGCCAGCGCCTCCGGCTTCGTCCTGGCGACTTCCTCGATCTCGACGCCGCCCTCGACCGAGCACATCGACAAAAAGGTGCGGTCGGCCCGGTCGATCAGGAACGACAGGTAGTACTCCTGAGCGATGTTGATGTCCTCGGCCACGAGTACCGTGTGCACGGTGTGGCCCTTGATGTCCATGCCGAGGATCTGCTCCGCCTTCGCGTGCGCCTCATCGAGGTCGTGGGCGAACTTGACCCCGCCCGCCTTGCCCCGCCCGCCGACCTTCACCTGGGCCTTGATCACGACACCCGGCTTGCCCGCCGCGATGAACTCGGCAGCGGCGGCGCGGGCCTCCTCGGGGGTGGTGGCGACCTTGCCCTGCTGAATCGGAACTCCGTAGTTGGCGAATAGCTGCTTCGCCTGATACTCGAACAGGTCCACTCGGTCCGTCCTGGGTAAGCGGCAACGATGCGACCGATGTCTGCGGCAAGCCCGCGCAGGCAGCCTAGTGGGGGCCGACACGGCAGAGCCACATGGGGTCGCTAGCCGACCGTCTTTTCAGCGCCAAGCTCCGACCGGACCCAGTCGACGATCTCATGCATGGGTGCGCCGGGCGTGAAGATCTTCGCCACGCCCATCTCCTTCAGCTCGGCGATGTCCGCGTCCGGGATGATGCCGCCGCCGAACACGGTGATGTCCGTGGCGTCGCGTTCTCGCAGCAGCTCGAGCACCCGCCGGAACTGGGTCATGTGCGCGCCGGACAGGACCGAGAGCCCGATCGCGTCGGCGTCCTCCTGCAGAGCGGCGGCCACGATCTGCTCCGGTGTCTGGTGCAGCCCGGTGTAGATGACCTCGACCCCGGCGTCCCGCAGCGCCCGGGCCACGACCTTGGCGCCACGGTCATGGCCGTCGAGGCCCGGCTTCGCGATGACCACGCGAATGCTGCTCATGTCCGTCCTCCAGCGCGGCGCGCGACGTTGGCCGCCTAACCGCAGGGTAGCCGCACGGGCCGGCCAGCCCGGCCGCGGCTGACCGGAAAGCCGCGGCGCGGCCCGGGCTCACCGGCGGGCGAGGCCGTCGTGCCAGAATGCCCGGCATGGAGCTGGTCATACCGGTCGATGGCGGCGAGATCTGGGCAGAGGACACCAAAGGCGACGGCACTGCGCTGGTCCTGATGCACCCAGGCTGGGGAGACTCGACGATCTGGGACCAGATACTGGGCCGCCTGGCCGGGCGCTACCGGGTAATCAGGTACGACGCCCGCGGCTACGGCCGGTCCCCGGCCCCCGCCGTTCCCTACATTCAGCTAGCCGACCTGGCCGCCGTCCTTGATCACCTCCAGGTGGCCCGGGCCGCCCTGGTCGGCCACAGCGGCGGCGCCGCCCCCGCGATCAGTCTCGCGCTGGCCCAGCCGGCCCGGGTCGGCTCGCTGGTTCTGGTCGCGCCCGGGGTCGAGGACTATCCCTGGCCGCAGGATGATCCCTACCTTCCGGAGTTCGGCAAGCTGCTCGAAGCGGGTGACCGGGAGGGTCTGGTGGCTCTCGGGCTGCGGACCTGGGCCGCGGCGGGCGCTGACCCGGCCGCTGAGGCCCAGATCCGCAGCGCGGTCGCGGCGTTCTTCCGGTTGGGCGACCATGAGCGGCCCGACCCGCCCGCCTACTCGAGGCTCGGCGAGATCAGGATCCCGTCGGTGCTTGCGATTGGCGACCTCGACTACCCGATGGTGCGCGAGTGCGGCGAGCGCATCGCCCAGCGCATCCCCGGCTGCCCCGTGATGGTCGTGCCCGGAGCCGACCACCTGCTGCCCCTGCGCTCCCCGAGTCTGCTGGCCGACCTGATCACCGAGCACGTGCCGTAGCCAAAACGGGCCACGGCGCGCATCGTCGCCGCGGCTAGAGCTTCTCGAGGGGGGCGTAGCGGAGCACCAGGTGCTTGATCCCGTAGTCTCCGCCGAAATCGATCTTGGCCTCGGGGTCGTCGCCGCGGCCCTCGACGGACAGCACGGTGCCGAGGCCGTAGGCATCGTGGTTCACCCGGTCGCCGGGCGACAGCGACGGCACCGGCCGGTTGCCCACCGCCTGCACGCCCGGCCGCCGGGCCAGCCGCTCCGAGGCCGGCGGCGCGGCCGCCGCCGCGTCCCGCCGCCATTCGATCAGCGCCTCGGGGACCTCGGACAGGAACCTGGACTGCTTGTGGTAGGCGGGCCGTCCCCACCAGGCCCGCGTCACCGCCCGCGTCAGGTACAGGCGCTGCTCGGCGCGGGTGATCCCGACGTAGGCGAGCCGCCGCTCCTCGGAAAGCTCCCGCTCGTCATTGATCGACCGCTCGTGCGGGAAGACGTTCTCCTCCAGCCCGGTCAGGAACACGACGGGGAACTCCAGGCCCTTGGCGGTGTGCAGCGTCATCAGGGTCACCAGGCCGCCGTGTTCCTCGCCGTCCGGGATCTGGTCGGCGTCGGCGACCAGCGACACCTGCTCCAGGAAGTCGGGCAGCGTCCCGTCGGGGTGGCGGCTGTCGTACTCCCGGGCGACCGAGACCAGCTCGTTGAGGTTCTCGATCCGGCTCTCGTCCTGCAGGTCGGTCGAGGCCTGCAGGTCGGCCAGGTACCCGGAGCGCTCCAGCACGGCCTCGGCCAGGTCGCCGACCGGGCTGCCGGCTTGCATGGCCGCCCGCAGCCCGCCCATCAGCTCGTTGAACGCCTCGATCGACCGGGCCGACCGGGCGGCCAGGGCCGGCACGTCGGCCGGGCGGGCCAGGGCCTGGGCGAAGCTGATCTTGTCCCGGCTGGCCAGCGCCGCCACGCACTCCTCGGCGCGGTCGCCGATGCCCCGCCGCGGCACGTTCAGCACCCGCCGCAGCGACACCTCGTCCTCCGGGTTGGCGATCAGGCGCAGGTAGCCGAGCAGGTCACGGACCTCGCGCCGCTCGTAGAACCGGACCCCGCCGACGATCTTGTACGGCAGTCTGGTCCGGATGAAGACCTCCTCGAACACCCGGGACTGCGCGTTGGTCCGGTAGAACACCGCCACCTGGCCCGGGGTCGCGTCCCCCTCGTCGGCGAGCCGGTCCACCTCCTCGGCCACGAAAGCCGCCTCGTCGTGCTCGTTGTCGGCGACATAGCCGGTGATCGGCGGCCCGTCGCCCGCCTCGGACCAGAGCCTCTTCGGCACCCGGCCGGGGTTGCGGGAGACCACCGCGTTGGCCGCAGCGAGGATGTTCTGGGTGGATCGGTAGTTCTGCTCCAGCAGGATGACCGTGGCGCCGGGAAAGTCACGCTCGAACTCGTCGATGTTCCTGATCGTGGCGCCGCGGAACGCGTAGATGGCCTGGTCGGCGTCGCCCACCACGCACAGCTCGGCGGGCGGGCTGGGCGGGGCTGGCTCGCCGCCGCGGTCCGCGCCGGGGAGCTGCTGCCCGGCCAGCTCCGTGACCAGCACGTACTGCGCGTGGTTGGTGTCCTGGTACTCGTCGACGAGCACATGCCGGAACCTGGCCCGGTACTCCGCGGCCACCTCGGGGAACGCCTGCAGCAGGTTGACGGTGACCATGATCAGGTCGTCGAAGTCCATGGCGCCCGCCGCGACCAGCCTGCGCTGGTACTCACCGTAGGCCTCGGCCAGCGCCTTCTGGCGGTAGCCGCTGGCGCGGGCGGCGAGCGTCTCGTAGTCGACAAGCTCGTTCTTTAGGCTGGAGACCTGGGCGGCCATCGCCTTCGGCGGGTGGTACTTGACGTCCAGATCCAGCTCCCGGCAGACCAGGGTCATCAGGCGCTGCGAGTCGGCCTGGTCGTAGATCGAGAACGAGGACGGGTAGCCGAACCGCCTGCCCTCGCGGCGCAGGATCCGCACGCAGGCGGCGTGGAACGTCATCAGCCACATCGCCCGCGCCCGCGAGCCGGTGAGCGCCGCCGCCCGCGCGGCCATCTCGCCCGCCGCCTTGTTGGTGAAGGTGATGGCCAGGATCTGGCCAGGCGCGACGTCGCGCGCGGCCAGCAGGTAGGCGATCCGGTAGGTCAGCACCCGGGTCTTGCCCGACCCGGCGCCGGCCACGATGAGCAGGGGGCCGCCCTCGTGCACGACGGCGGCGCGCTGCTGCGGGTTCAGCCCGTCCAGGAGGGAGTCAACGGCCGTCGCGGTCACCTGCCCCAGCGTAGGCGCTGGGGCCGACACCCGGAGCTAAGGCGCGCTCGGCGGCCGGCCCCGGGGCGCCGCGATCCTGGCTACTTGTCGGGGACCAGGGTCGGCGTCGACCTGGTCAGGGTCTCCTTCCTGAAGAACGCCGGCGCGGCGATCCGGTTGTAGATGAAGAACAGCACCCCGGCGATCGCCGCGCCAGCCGCGATCACGAACGCGCCGCCGATCTGCCAGTGCAGGCCCGGCACCGTCCACTTGGTGTAGTCGTTGGCCGTCGCGACGTCGTAGTCCAGCCACACGCTCCAGCCGCCCAGGAACCACAGCATCAGGGCGCCGGCCACCGGCAGGATCCCCTGCATGAACAGGTTGCGCGCGCTGCTGGTCAGGTTCCTGCGGTAGTACCAGGCGCACGCGAAGCCGGTGAGCCCGTAGTAGAACGCGATGTACAGCCCGATCGCGATCACCGCGTCGCCGATCACCCCGATGCCGTTGTGCGCGTAGTTCACGGCCACGTAGAACGCGATCGAGACCGCGCCCATGACGACCGTGGACACCGTGGGGGTCAGGAACCGGGGGCTGACCTTCGCGAAGGACTTCGGCAGCGCCCTGTACGCGGCCATGGACAAGGTGGTCCGGGCCGTGGGCAGGATCGTGGTCTGCGTGGACGCGGCCGCGGAGGACAGCACCATCAGCAGCAGCAGGTGGTAGAAGACCGTGCCCGCGCCCCCGCCGAAGATCAGCTTGCCCTGCACGGACAGGACGTCGCCCGCATTCGCGAGGTTGCCGAGCCCGTTGCCCGTCGTCTTGGTGCCCGCGAAGGCCTGCATGGAGGTGACCACCAGCGTGTAGGTGACCAGCAGGATGATCGTGGACAGGATCGCGGCCCGGCCCGGTGTCCGGTTGCGGTCCTTGGTCTCCTCGGTCACCGCCACGCCGGTGTCCCAGCCCCAGTAGATGAACACCATGCGATGCTCGGCGTGAGGTGACCGCGCGGGGCGGTGCCGCTGCCGACCTTGATCAGGGCGGTCACCGACAGGACCGCCAGCATGATGAGCTCGATGCCCAGCAGGACCTTCTGGAAGTTCGCCGACACCTCGATGCCGATATAGCAGATCGTGGTCATCAGGACGATCCAGATGATGCCGGCCAGCAGCACCCAGCCGCTGGTCGCGTTGCCGCCGATGCCTCCGGCGTTGAACAGGAAGAACACGTACTGGCCCGCGACCTGGGCCAGGCTGGCCATGACCAGCACGTCGGCGGCCACGATGGCCCAGCCGCCGGCCCAGCCGGTCTTCGGCCCGAACGCCCTGGTCGCCCACGTGAACGTGGTCCCGCAGTCGGGGTCGGCCTTGTTCAGCTCGCTGTACCCGATCGAGGTAAGGATCATCGGCACGAACGCGAGGATGGTCACCGCGGGTGCCTGCAGGGCGACCACGGCCACCACGAAGACGAGCGTGGCCGCGATGCTATAGGCAGGCGCTACCGAGGCCGTCGCGATGATCGTGGTGGAGATCAGGCCGAGGGCACCGGACTTGAGGCCCTTCTCGGCGACCTGCTCTGCGGGCTGGGATTGTTGGATGGCAGCCATGGCTCACCCCTCCTGGCAGTTACCGGGCCGGGTCACGGGCCCGGGCACAGCACGCACACGACAGCGCCGACACCGAGCGCAACGGATCGAGTACATCGACGCAACCGACTCGGCGTCTATGTGCCACGGTTCTAGCACGTATCGCGCTCGCCTGGCAACGATTTCAGTTGTAACAGGTGTGTATCACGACCGGTCCCGTCCGTGCCAGCCCGCCCTGGGTCTAGGATCGGCGGCATGAGCATCCGCCGGGTACTCCTGGTCGGCGCCGGCGGCGTGGGCACGGCCTTTGCCCGGATTGCCGCCCGTCGCCGGTTTGCTGACCTGGTCATCGCCGACTACGACCTGGGCCGGGCCACCCGCGCCGCGGAGGCAGACCCGGACCGGTACGCCGCCGTCCAGCTCGACGCGCGGGACGAGCAGGCCACGGCGGCCCTGCTGACCGAGCACCGCTGCGATGTGCTGATGAATGCCACCGACCCCCGCTTCGTGATGCCGCTCTACCGCGCCGCGCTGCAGGCCGGCACCCACTACCTGGACATGGCGATGTCCCTATCTCATCCCCACCAGGATGAGCCGTACTCGCGCACCGGGGTCAAGCTCGGAGACGATCAGTTCGCGCTGGCCGCCCAGTGGGAGGACCGCGGCAGGCTGGCCCTGGTGGGAATCGGGGTGGAGCCGGGCCTGTCCGATGTGTTCGCCCGGCACGCGGCCGACACCCTGTTCAGCGAGGTCGACGAGATCGGGGTCAGGGACGGCGCCAGCCTGGAGGTGGCCGGCTACGACTTCGCGCCCACGTTCTCGATCTGGACCACGATCGAGGAGTGCCTCAACCCCCCGGTGATCTGGGAGAAGGAGCGGGGCTGGTTCACCACCGAGCCGTTCAGCGAGCCCGAGACCTTCGTCTTCCCGGCGGGGATCGGCCCGGTCGAGTGCGTGAACGTGGAGCACGAGGAGATCCTGCTCATGCCCCGCTGGGTCGGGGCGCGGCGGGTGACGTTCAAGTACGGCCTGGGCTCGGAGTTCATCGGCGTCCTGCGGACGCTGCACAAGCTCGGCCTGGACTCCACGGACCCGGTGAGCGTGGGCGGGTCGCCCGTGTCCCCGCGCGACGTGGTCGCGGCCTGCCTGCCCGACCCGGCCACGCTCGGCGACCGGATGACCGGCCTGACCTGCGCGGGTACCTGGGTGACCGGAACCGGCCTGGACCGGGCGCCGCGCGAGGTCTACCTGTACCACGTCGTCGACAACGCCTGGTCCATGGCCGAGTACGGATCCCAGGCCGTGGTCTGGCAGACCGCGGTCAACCCGGTGGTCGCGCTGGAGCTGATCGACTCCGGTGCCTGGTGCGGGACCGGGGTGCTCGGCCCGGAGGCCCCGCCCGCGCAGCCGTTCCTCGACCTGCTGACCGACTACGGCTCGCCGTGGGCTTGCGAGGAACGCACGCCCGCGGG
>Ga0209648_10006313_pt1 | contig 10195 bp, 9 predicted proteins | sample GraSoi2013_115cm_FD_185830 | JGI IMG/M metagenome (GOLD analysis project Ga0209648, IMG submission 185830) | Grasslands soil microbial communities from the Angelo Coastal Reserve, California, USA - Sample 9_17_2013_115cm (SPAdes) (version 2) | ecosystem: Environmental > Terrestrial > Soil >...
CCGCCGGCGGGAAGAACCAGTGGCTTCCAGTCCCACACGAGTATCCTGGTGGTCGCGATGTCCGCGTGAATACTCCGGCCAATCGCCATGGTTTCGTGATCAGTCTTCAACAGCAGCGCGCGCCGGTTCTCGTCAATCACGATGCTGGGCGGATGCTTGAACACCTTCATGGAGGAGTAGATCTTCCACTTGCCGGGGCCTGAAACGGGCAGCACCCCGACCGGATACTCGGTCCAGTTGTCCACTGAGACGATGTCGCCCTGAGCAGCCCATGCTGACCAGGGGACCATGAGCAGGAGCAAGAGGATGCTACTCCCAACATAGGCCGCCCTCGGGTTCAGGGAGGGATATGGGCTTGCAGCCTCCATGGCGAGGATCGTAGCCGAAGCCGACGCCGGTGAGCCAGCCTGGCGTTCAGCTTGAGCGCGGGGCCGGGCAAGCTCCGGCGCATGGCTCGGCGATTCATTCATCCCCGTTCACATTTTTTCTTTCCCCGGGTCCCGTCGAGTCGCGGGGCGCGCCGGGGCGCGAGTGGGCTGAGGGGGGGGCGGGGGCGCGGGCGCGAGAGGGTTTCAAGGGGCTCGCGGGAAGGCCCAGGCGACCGTCATGCCGAAAACGAGGAGGGGAGTCTGGTGCTGGGTGGGAACTGGCGTGCGGTTGCGGGTGGGTTGCGGGTGGTGCGCGTTCCTGCCGCGTTCTGCACAACCGAGATGTCTAAGTGACGGACACTTGAAGGGATGTGGCACAACTCATAACCCAAAGGTCGCTGGTTCAAATCCAGCCCCCGCAACCATGAGCGACGAGGGGTTAGCGGACGCAGCAGCCGCTAACCCCTTTCGTTTACCCAGACTTCACCCAGGAATCGCTCGGGAGCCTGGCTCGTCCGTCACGGTTTCAGGCAGACATGCATTCAAAATCGGTTAAGTTCAGAGGGCCGAAATAACGCCGGCTGATCCGTGGCGGTAAGATCGAGACTGTAAGGAAGCGCATGAAGGCCGATCGGGCCGAAGCTGGCGGCGAAGTAGAGAGCCGGGCTCCGTGCCGCGCCGCACGAGGCGCAGCGCGGTCACTACGCCTTACGTCATCTGCGACATCCGAATCGCGGGGGTTGATCACGATACAGCCACCGAGCGGTCATCGAACAGCCCGTTGGCTTCGCACGGCCCGCCTGCTCGCTCATCCATCAGCTGCGGGCGTCGTAGACAACCTTGTCGTTGACGATCGTCTGCAGGGGCTTGATGTCCTTGATCTCGGCTTCGGGCACCGAAAGGTAGTCGGCGGAAAGCACGACCATGTCGGCGAACTTGCCCACCTCGATCGCGCCTTTCTTCTGCTCTTCGAAGGTGTAGTAGGGCCCGGCATTGGTGTACAGCCGCAGCGCCTGCTCGCGCGTCACGGCCTGGTCGGCGCCGTAGACCTTGCCGCGCGGGTCCTGGCGCGTCACCATGATGTACATGTTGAGCAGCGGATTGATCGGATTGACGGGGAAGTCCGTGCCGGCGCCGAGATTGTCGAGGCCCATTTTGTCGATCAATGTCTTGGTCGGCACGGCGCGATCGGCAAGCGTCGGGCCCATGAAGCGCTCGACCGTGGCGGCCTTGTCCCACATGAAGATGTTCTGCGCGTCGACGCGCACGCCGAGCTTCTTCGCGCGCACGATTTGGTCCGGCGTGATCAGGCTGCCGTGGATCAGGATGAAGCGCTTGTTCTTGATCGAATCGTCGTTGCTCGCGCCTTCGTAGCCGTCGAGCACGAGGTCGATCGCGGCGTCACCCACCGCGTGGGTCCCGATGCGCCAGCCGTATTTGTTGGCCAGGCGCACGTTCTGCTTGTAGACGATCGGGTCGAGCGCGAGCATGCCGTGGTTGTGCGGATCGTCGGCGTAGGCATCGCGGATGTAGGCCGACTTCAACGACATGCCGCCGTCGGAGATTATCTTGATGCCGGCGGTGCGGACCCAGTCGTTGCCGCTGTTGTCCTTGTATTTGGCCGCCTTCAGCGTCTGTTCGAACTCGGCCGCCGAAGCCGCGCGGCTGAGCCACATGACCGCCGTGCGGACCGACGCCAGCTGGCGTTCGGCGACGGTGAAATAGACCCGGATCTGCTCTTCGCTCACCGCGGCATCCACGGTGCTCGTGATGCCGGAGCGGTTGTAGATGCGCTCGGCGGCAATGGTCTGCGTGACCAGCTCCTCGAACGTCGGATTCGGGATCTTGTTGGTCACCAGGTCGATTGAGGTTTCTTCGAGCAGGCCCGTCGCGTCGCCGTTCGCGTCGCGGTAGATCTTGCCGCCGACAGGGTTTTTCGTGTCGCGGGTGATGCCGGCCAGTTCGAGCGCCTTCGTGTTCGCCATCGCGAAGTGGCCGACGGTCTGCACGTACACCGGGTTGTTCGGCGCCACGGCGTCCAGTTCCTGCCGCGTCAGGTAGCGTTGCTCCTTCAGCTGCGACGGCGGGTGCCAGCGGCTGGTCTGCACCCACTCGCCAGGGGGAACGTTCTTCGCCTTGATGAAGGCCGCGATGATCGCCTGCGCGTCGGCCACCGTCTTCGCCGCGATCACCTGGGCCGTGGTCTCCGCGGTGCCGGCGCCGTTCATGTGGCTGTGGCTGTCCATCAGGCCCGGGATCACCGTCTTGCCCTGCAGGTCGACGACGCGCGTGTTGGCCGCGACGTATTTCTGCATCTCCGCCGAGGACCCCACCCCGACGAACCTGCCGTCCTTGACCGCCATCGCTTGCGCGATCGAAAAAGCCTTATCGGCGGTGATCACCTTGCCATTCAGGTAAACGGTGTCCGCTCCGGTCTCCGCCTTGTTGGCACAAGACATGAGGGCGACGAGCGCCGAAGCGGCAGCGAGCGATTTGAGCAGCACTCGGCGCTTTGTGATTGATTTAGTCGTGCTGGATTCAGTGGGTTGCGGGGTCATTTCAAGCTCCTAGTTCGTGGACGGTCTATTCGAAGCGCTAGTTTTTCGTGATTGAGCGGCAGAGGGGTCCGGAGTCGAACGCCGCAGGGAGGGTCCGTTTGTGCACGAGGATAGGCGACATGAACGCCCTCCGGCGACGATCGCCCCGTCCGTGGTCCTCGTCACCGTGACGTAACCTCCCAGACTCGGACGCCGGCCGCCCCAGGAGCCCGACGGCACAGTGTGGCTAGTCCATCGGTCGGAGGTCGGACAGCATCGTCGGCACGAGCTCGGAGACGGTTGGATGAATGTGCATCGCGCGGCGGATCACCGTCCACGGCGCCTTGGCGTACATCACGTCGAGAATCGAGTGGATGACCTCGTCGCCGCCCGTGCCGAGGATCGCGGCGCCGAGGATGGCGCCGCTCTCGGCGTCGACCGCGATCTTCATGAATCCCTGAGTCTCGCCCTTTTCCACCGCGCGTCCGACGCGCGTCATCGGCCGCTTGGCGATGAGCGCCTTGCGCCCGCTCTTGCGAATCTCTCCCTCCGTCATCCCGGCCCGACCGAGCGGCGGATCGACGTAGAGCGCGTATGCGGTGATTCGATCGCTCACCCGGCGCGGATCGTTCTCGAGCAGGTTGGCGATCACGATCTCCCCGTCGTTGTACGCAGTGTGCGTGAAAGCCCCCTTGCCGTTGCAATCGCCGAGCGCCCAGATCCCCGGGACGTTCGTGCGGAGCTGGTCGTCGACCGCGACGTAGCCCCGCTCGTCGACCGCGACCCCCGCCTTCTCGAGGCCCAGATCGTCGGTATTGGGCCGGCGGCCGACGGCGAGCAGCGCGTGCGTGCCGTGCACTCGTTCCGCACCGTCGGCACAATCGACGTTGGCGACGATCTCTTCGCCGCGCTTGGCGAAGCTGATGCACTTCGCGTTCGCGCGCACCGCGACACCCTCGTGCTCGACGATCTCCCGGATCGCGGTCGACACGTCTTCGTCCTCGCGGCCGACGAGCCGCGGCCCCATCTCGATGACCGTGACCTCGGCGCCGAAGCGCCGAAAGATCTGCCCGAATTCGAGACCGATGTAACTGCCGCCGACGACGATCAGGTGCCTCGGGAGAAAGTCCACCGACATCATCGAGCTGTTGGTGAAATAGTCGATCTCGCGAAGCCCCGGCATGTCGGGAACGAGCGCCCGGCCGCCGACGTTGATGAAGATCTTGTCTGCGTGGAGGCGCTCTCCGCCCACGGTCACCTCGTGCGCGGATTCGAAGCGGGCGTGGCCCTGATAGACGGTGCAGTTCTCCATGTTCCGCAGCCAGTCTTCGAGACCGGTGCGCGACGCCTTCGAGACCGCGTCTTTCCGGGCCATCACCCGCTTCATGTCGACACGCACCGAGCCGACGTCGACGCCATACTCGGCGGCGCGAGCGGCCGTGCGCGCCGCGTAAGCGCTCGCCACCATCGTCTTGGTCGGAATGCAGCCGGTATTGACGCACGTTCCGCCGAAGACGTTGCGCTCGATGACCGCGACTGTCATTCCGGCGCCCGCAAGACGAGAGGTCACGTAAGGGCCGGCTTGGCCGGTGCCGATGACGATCGCGTCGTAGGCCGTCACGACGGCAGCTCCGTGCCCGCCTGCTCCGCGACCATGTAGGCGGCGTACCACTCTGGCCAGTTCGCATCCCTCTGGCCGAGCCGGGCCTCGTACTTACCGTGGGCGGCCTCGGCACGCCGAAACGCATTCGCCAGATCGTTCGCGGACGCGAAGCTCGTCGCCCCGGAGTCGATGCGACCGGCCAGCCGCGTCGTGACCTCCTGGAACAGCCATCCGTTGCCGTCTGGATCACGGAACGAGGCGAACGAGCGGTAGCTGCCATGCGCGGGATCCGGACCGCTGATCCGACGCCGCCCGAAGAGATAGGGCTCGTCCGTGCCAGCGTACACGCCGGCGCTGTGGAACACCTCGCTCACCTCGACGCCGCGACCGCGGAGCTCATCGCGGGCGGCCGCGATGTCGGAGACGATCAGGTACAGGCCCTGAGCGGAGCCAGGCGCCGCCGCGGTGACGTTCTTGCCGAAGATGACCGAGCACGCGGAGCCGGGCGGCGTGAACTGGATCACGCGGAAGTCGTCACCGTTGGCGAAGTCGGCGTCGAGCCTCCACCCGAGCCTCCCGTAGAAGTCCTTCGCGCGGTCGACATCCGAGACGGGGATGACGACGATCTCGAACGTCATGTCGTTGCTGCGGACATTCGTCGTGCTCATAGCGGCCTCCTGAGTTGTGTCAGGTCGTGTGCATCCGAACCGCGGCCGCCCCGCTCCTTCACCCGAGCGTGCGCAGGCGCTCAATCAGGAGGCGCGCGAAGGCGGCCGTGTCGACGTCGACGGCAACACGGGCGTTGGGCTTGCGGCCGCTGCGGCCGCTCCGGTCGACGACCGTGCGCCCGCGCGAAAGCTCCGACGAGCAGTCCACCACGACGTTCAGGTACTCCGTTGTCAGGAGCCCCGGGCGCACGAGCTCGGCCACGGCGACCGCGTCGTGCACCGGGTAACCCTCCGGATACCACGAGTAGCGGCGGTAGGGCGCAAACGCGTCGAGGACCGCGGCGACGACGCCGCCGGCGCGGCCGAGGCCGCGCAGCTCCTCCAGCTCCGCGGGGCTGACGATCGCCCGGTACGTCACGTCGAGACCGACCATGGTGAGGTCGATCCCGCTCGAGAAGACGCGCTGCGGGGACTCGGGATCGACGTAGATGTTGAACTCGGCGGCCGCGGTGACGTTGCCCTCGCCGATCGCGCCGCCCATCAGGACCATGCGTCCGATGCGCTCGGCCGCGTCGGGGTACCGCGCCAGGAGCAGCGCCACGTTCGTGAGCGGCCCGAGCGGAACGAGCGTCACCGGCTCGTCCGCGGCGAGCAAGACCCGCGCGAGGAGATCGATCGCGTGCTCGTCCACCGCTCGACCCGTCGCAGGCGGCAGCCCGGGGATGTCGCGCCGCACGTCGGCGCCGTCCGTGCTCGGCGTCCGCCGGAAGGGGTACTCACGCACGAACGGCCGGTTGGCGCCCGCAGCGACCGGAATCTCGCGGGCCAAGAACTCCACGACCCGCAGCGCGTTCTGTGTCGTCTCGGCCACAGGCTGGTTCCCCTCGACGGTCGTGATCCCGAGCACCTCCACCTCGGGGCTCGCCAGCGCGAGCATGATCGCGATCACGTCGTCGTAGCCGGGGTCGCAGTCGATCAGAATCGGGATCGGCATCAGCGGGCCAGTATCTCTTCCAGCTCGGCAGCGCAGTTGTCACTCATCGCTGTCTTCTCCCACGGGTGCTGCGCCATGGTACATAATCGCGGCCCGTCCCCGGAGAGGGCAAACCGCATGCTACGAGTGACGCGCGATCAGAAACTGACGACGGCGATCACGGGGTCGTATCCCCGGCCGCTGTGGTACGACGTGAACCTGCACGGTCGGTCGTTCAAGTCCGCGCTCGGCGACTCGCTGTTCCGGAGGATAGCCAACATCAACGCCCTCCGGCGGCGGGCACCCCCCTCGTGGCCCCGTCCCCGTGACATAGCCTCCCAGACTCGGACGCCAGCCGGCCCAGGAGCCGCTGTCATAGCGTACATGAGCGGCCTGCTCGCGGGTCGAGCGAGCCGACCCGGGTGAGCGGCATGCTATGCGAGACACACCGCCGGCGTCAACCGGCCACGGACCGGCCGGAGCAGCGTTGATGGCGCCTCGTGGCGTCCGCCGCGTCCCCGAGCAGATCGGATCAGGACGCGGCGGAGCCGGGCTCCGGTGGGACGGGGCCGGGGCTCGACCCTGAGGCGTCGACCTCCACGTGCGCGAGGATCCTCCGGATGACGGCGACTGGCTGCGCTGCGGACGGTTACTTACGCGGTTCGGCGCCTCGCGATCCCGCGGACTTCCAGGTTCCAAAGGCTATCGAATCCCCCCGGGGTCTTGTACCCGCGACGATGGATGGGGGAATGAGAGCCAAAAGGCCGGTTTAGACCTGAATCTCGAAGCGGAAGGCGACCGACCGGTAGTTCGCCTGCAAGTGGTTGCGGGCCCCCGCAACCATGAACGACGAGGGGTTGGCGGACGCAGCAGCCGCTAACCCCTTTCGTTTACCCAGACTTCACCCAGGAATTGGTTCGCCGCCGGTCTGGCTCTGCTTATCCTTGGCGACATGGGTGTCCAGGGCGCCATCAAGCCGTTGCGATCGCTGGTTGGGCCGCTTCGTCTCGGCATGGACAACGGGGCTAAGCCGGCTCTGATCCCGATCGAGAACAAGCGCAACTTCCTGGACGTGCCTGTCGACATCATGGAACACGTCGATCCTATCTTTTGCGAAGACCCAGAGACCGCCGCCATGAAGGGTTTACGGCCCTCTGGGCGACGCCCGCCATCGTCATTGTTGACGCGGCGGCGTGCGGGAGATCATGGAGCCTCAGATTCTTCAGGGGGCTCGGACCCTGACCCCAGGGCTGCCAAAGTGCTACTTCGCAGGAGCCGGGAACGCCGGCAGCTTGCCGATGTCGCGCATGTCGTGCTGAATGACGACGGTCGCCTTCAGGTTGGCGGCGATCTGCTTCATGCGCTCGATCGAGGCGACCGTCGCGGCGCGGTCGAAGTTGAAGCTCGGCACCCCGCCGCTCTCATAGTTCTCGCGGAAGTGGGCCAGGTCGCCGGTGAGCAGGACCGGGCCCATTTCCTTCAGCCTGACCAGCAGGGAGCTGTGGCCCGGCGTGTGACCCGGCGTCCTGAGAACGATCACGCTGCCGTCGCCGAATACGTCCTTGTCCAAGGCCAGCGGCTCGACCTTCCTCCTTTCGTCGATCCAGCTTTTGAAGCCTGCGACATTGGCACCTTGCATCGGTGTCGGCGAGGTGATCTGGTCCCAGTCGCCCTTTCCGATGAGCAGCGTCGCGTTCGTGAACGGCGCGAGCTGGCCGGTATGGTCGCCGTGAAAGTGGCTGATGCCGACGTACTTGACCTGCTCCGGCGTGACCTTGAGCTCCTTCAAGCGATCCACGATACCGACTTTCGGCGCGTTGGGACTTGTGCCAGGTGCGAAGCCGGTGTCCCACACCATGTATTCGTCGCCGTGCTTGATCAGGTAACAGCTGAACGTGAACGTCAGCTTGAGATCCTTGTAGGCGAACGTGTCGGTGAAGCGCTGACCGACGTCCGTCGGCGTGGCGCCGGTGCCGCAGTCGATGCGTGTAAGCGTGACTTCGGCCGGCGCTTGCGCGAACGCCGTTAGGCCGACGAGAAGGTTAGCGCACACGCCGACCACGAACAGGGACAGGGCTCTTAGCATGGTGTCCTCCCAGGCGGCATTTGACCGCTGTGATCAATGCTGACTACGCTCACTCCCGCACGACTATCGATGAGCTTCACGTCGCCGGGCTCGCGCGCTACGGCTCGACGCGCTCGATCTTCACGCTCCGGCGCGTGCGCGCGGACTCGATCATCGCTAGCGTGACCTCCACGACGCGCAGCCCGTCCAGTCCGGTTGCTGCTGGCTGGCCGCGGGTGGTCACCGCGCGCTGGAAGTCCTCGACCTCTGCGACGTAGTTCGGCAGCAGCGCTTCCGGGTAGTCAGTGGTCTCGTTGATGGTGTCACTCGTGATCTCGAAGCGGCCCGTACGCGCTTCCCACATGGAGTGGTGTCCGGCGATGAGCCCGGTGATCCCGTACACGCGGAAATCGTTGCGCGAGTCCGGAAGAAGGCGGCTCGCGACCACTTGGCCGAGCGTGCCGTTCCCGAAGCGCAGGATGAGGCAAGCGAGTTGTTCGAGCGGCCGCGCGGCCGTCTGGCCGTCGGTGACAGCCGTGATCTCGTCCACCTCGGCGTCCAGCACGAAGCGCAGCAGGTCGACCGAGTGCACGCCAGTGCCCATCATCGTGGACGCGCCCCCGATCAGCTCCGGCGTGTCCCACCACTGCGTGAGCGGCGTGCGCGGCGGCGAGCCGTCGCGGCCGCGCACGCCGAATGCCCACTGCGCCTGAGCGAGCACGATGCGCCCCAGCGTCCCGGCGGCGACGAGCTCGCGCGCGCGGATATGGGCCGGGTGCTGGCGCAAGTTGAAGGCAACGCCGAGTGTGACGCCCGCGCGGCGGCACGCCTTCAGCATGCGCACGGCATCGGCGATCGTCGTGGCCATCGGCTTCTCGCATAGCACGTGCTTTCCAGCTTCCGCCGCCTGGACGACGTGGTCGGCGTGCAAGGCGTTCGGCGAGGCCACGAAGATGCCGTCGACACGTGAGTCCTTGAGGAGGTCGCCGAGCTGACTGTACGCGACGCGTGCATCGTGCTTCTGCGCGAACGCCTCCGCGCGGTGCTGATCGCGGCTGTAGACGCCGACGAGCTCGCCGCCGTCGGCCGCCGCCATCGCCGGCGCGATCTTGACGTCTGGATGCTTGCCCGTGCTGACGATGCCCCATCCGAACATGGATTCGCCTCGGGATCAGACCGGCCGGTTCGCCTTGAGGAACGTGCGCACGTGCCGCACCGCGTTCCTGTCCTTGCACGGGAAGAACGTCAGCTCCGACTTCGGGGTCAGCATCGCCGACTCGATGGCGGGCTCGTAGGGGTGCGAAGGGTCTCGTCCGGCATGACCAGCACGGGCGCCTGGCAGCCCTGGACGACATCGCGCGGCACGCTGAACACGAAGTCGGCGTTCGTGACGAACATCCGGGTCAGGAACTTGTCGATCATGTCCATCGTGAGGTCAGGCTGATCAACGCCGCAAATCAGTGGCCGAGCGCCTTGCGGAGGTCCTCACCCTGAGACTTCCACCACTGGTGCAGGATCGTGATGTCGGTGCCAACGGAGAAGTGCCGGACGCCCATGTCGAGGAAGTACTTCGCCTGATCCGCGGTGGCGATCTCGGCGCGGGGCGGCACGCCCATCTTGATGGCGGTTTCGAACACGCGGCGCTCCACCACTCGTAGCTCGGGCGAATAGCGCTCGCCGGCTCGTCCGATGCCCATCGAGTAGTCGGAGCCGCCCCACTGCACCATATCGACACCTGTGACAGAGAGGACTTCCTCGAGCGTGTCGACCGTCCCCGGCTTCTCGATCATGATGGCCACGACGATGTCGCGCAGGGCCTGGACGTACTCCTTGGTGCCGCCATAGCCCATGTAGGTGAACCGACGGGTGGCCACGCCGTAGGTTCCTCCGTCCTCGGGTGTCTCCGCGCGCACAATGCGCACGCACTCCAGCACGTCGGCGGCTGAACGACAGTCCGCGAACAGGATGCTGTGGAAGCCGG
>Ga0209648_10006314_pt1 | contig 10195 bp, 12 predicted proteins | sample GraSoi2013_115cm_FD_185830 | JGI IMG/M metagenome (GOLD analysis project Ga0209648, IMG submission 185830) | Grasslands soil microbial communities from the Angelo Coastal Reserve, California, USA - Sample 9_17_2013_115cm (SPAdes) (version 2) | ecosystem: Environmental > Terrestrial > Soil >...
TCGATGATCTGCCGGCTGAACTTTCGCGTGATCAGCGTCGCTTAATCCAGCGCGCGCTCGCGCTAAGTGAAAACTGTTGACGATGATGTTATGCTACGCGCCGCTAACGCAATTACTCACTTAGATGATTACTGAGGAGACTCTATGGCAGCCCTAGGCGTGCAACTGATTCCGTCACCGGAAGAGATAATGCAGATTCTGAAACGCACCGGAGCGTTTCGCGAAGGTCACTTTGTTTATCCCAACGGCAAACACACTGCTCACTACTTTCAAATGCCTTTGGCGTTTCGCTATTACGACACAGCGCGCGTTTTGGCGGTCGCGCTCAGCCGTAAGTTTCGCGTCGAACGCGATATCGCCAGCCAGTTGCCCAAGGTTGCCATCATTAGTCCCAGTTCCGCGGGCATCCCGGTCGCCTTCGGCGTCCGCGACGCGTTGAGCGCACAACAGATTTATTGGGCGGAACAGGAGGGCGGCCAGCGCATGTTTCGCCAGTACGTGAACCAGGGTGATATCAATCCCTGCATTGTCGTCGATGACATCATTCGCAGCGGCCACGCCATCGAAGAAACGGTCGAGTTGGTGCGCAGCCTGGGCGCTCCGATCATCGGCTGTGGCGCCATTGTGCGATTTACCTCTGCGCCGGACAACATTGACGGGGCGTCGATCAAATCGCTGGTTGAGTTTGACGAAAAATTTTACGAGTCAGCTGAAGCCTGCTCGGAATGTAAAGCCGGCGTACCTGAGGAACATGTTCGATTCTGAAAAGCAGTAGATAGTGAGCACGGGAGCAATGGCAGCAGCGCTCCGTAGGAGCGAAATGTTTATAGCACTTAGCTCTCAAAATCAATCCAGCTCCTTTAGGCGCGAAATGTGTGGAGCGATTCCTTTCACATTACGCTCCCAAAGGAGCTTAAAGAGTCTTTTGGTGGTTGCGAGGTCCATAAACATTTCACACCTCGCGGGTTGAAGAGATGGCTGTCCCCTTCGCTCAAATTATCCCGTGCGTCCTCCCTGCGCCGACTCTTCGATCAATTTGTCGAGACACCGCTTCTTAGCTTCCTCCCAATCAACGAAATGTGCTTCGCCTTCTTCAATCAGACGCTCTCGCTCGTCGAGAATCTCTTTCTGCCAATCGTGAACCGGTAAAGCCTCTTCATGCTGGCAGAGATCGTTCCATAGGGCCTCCATGGTTTGGAGCTTCTCCTCGATTGTCATTTTGTCGAGCGCAAGTGGTGTGACCATGGGCGTATTCTACCAATTCTTGGAAGGTTGGCAATCCAATCCAGCTTGCAAGGTGGCGTGGCGTTTTGAAGGTTTCTATGTTTAGAGTCGATCAAGGGGATGTCAGAAGCCCGACCGTCAGTGGGGGCTTTGATTCGTTAGCAGCCCTCCCTGACGGTCGGGCTTCTGACACCACTTTCTACATCTCGTGCCGGTTCGTCAGCGCCTTGTCCATCGTCACTTCATCGACGTACTCCAGATCGCTGCCCACCGGCATCCCCATCGCTAAGCGAGTCACGCGCAGTCCCAGGGGCTTCAGCAAACGGCTGATATAATTCGCCGTCGCCTCGCCTTCGGTGTTTGGATTAGTGGCCAGGATCACTTCGCTCACTTCAATTCCTTCATTGTTCTCTGGCTTCAGGCGAGTCAGCAGATTGTCGAGACGGAGATCGCTGGGACGAATCCCGCGAATTGGTGAAAGGCTTCCATGCAAAACGTGATACAGACCCTTGTAACTGCGTGTCTTTTCAACGGCCACGAGATCGTAAGGCTGCTCAATCACGCACAGCAGAGAGCGGTCCCGTGAAGGCGACGTGCAGAAGCGACAGGGATTGATGTCAGTGAGATTGTTGCAGACGGAACATTCCGTGATGCGCTGCTTCACTTCATGCAGCGCTTCTATCAGGCGTTCCACGTCGGCTTCGGGCGCGCGCAAAATGTAGAACGCCAGACGCTGCGCAGATTTCTGACCGATGCTCGGCAGGCGTTTGAATTCATCGATAAGTTTGGTGACGGGTTCAGCGTAATCTAACATTGTATTAGGGGTCGGGAATCAGGGGTCGGTTCAATTTCGGATTTCGAAATTCGAATTGCGGATTGGCGTGAACGGGAAGAAGCAATTCGCAATCCGAAATTAGAAATTAGAAAAGGTTCCCCAACCCTGGCGGCAGCATCGAGCCGAGCTTGCTCTTCATCGCCTCGTTGACTTTGCGGTTACCTTCGTTGATGGCCGCGACAACCATGTCCTGTAGCATCTCAATATCGTTCTCTTTAACTATTTCCGGATCGATTTTGAGCGAAATAATTTCGTGGTCGCCTTTCATCTGGACAGTCACCACGCCGCCACCGGCGGAAGCATCGACCCGCAACTCTTCCATTTCGCGCGCCATCTTTTCCTGCATCTGCTGCGCCTGCTTCATCATGCCCTGAATGTTGAGCCCACCGGGAAATTTCATCGTGCTAACCTCGCTTTGTCTTGGTAATAGTTTTGAACTGTGCGACCCGAGCATCGTAACTGTCATTGAAGTCGAATGCAACGGACGGTCAGAATCTTCTGGGCTTCCGGTCAGCCGCATGTTATAAGGGCGCTCAAGGTCAAATGACAGAGACAGCCTCATCAACTGAACACACGCTTACCGCCGAGATCAAACTGTATTACGATCTGCTTCTTTCCAAAGACTTGTCGGCGCCGCTGCTCGTCGCCTTGCACGGATATGGTGCCAATAAGCGTCAGATGATGCGCGAAGCCCAGGCAATAGTGCCCGAAGGTTTCGCGATCGCGTCGCTGCAGGGACCGCATCAGCATTTGAAAGAGCCGAAGGAGACTGGCGGACCTTTGCGCTTCGGGTTTGGCTGGCTGACAAACTTTCATCCGGAAGAATCTGTGGCCCTCCATCATCGAGCGTTGCTTGAAATCATCGAATCGTTAACCGCCCAACGCACCGTCGATTCAGAACGAATTTTTCTGCTGGGCTTCTCGCAGACCTGCGCGCTCAATTACCGTTTTGCCTTCACGCATCCGGACGTTCTGCGCGGCGTGATTGGAATTTGCGGCGGCCTGCCGGGCGATTGGGAAGCGAGCAATTTTTACCAGCAAACCGAAGCAGCAGTTTTTCATTTGAGCGGTGAGCGCGATGAGTTCTATCCGCCGGCGCGCACGCGCGGTTACGCCGCACAACTAAGCACGCGGGCTGGCGACGTTGAATTTCGAAGCTATGACGCGGCCCATGAAATTGTTCCGGCGATGCGAGATGACCTACGTTCGTGGTTGCAACAGAAATCGCAGACTTAGAGAGATTTATGCGGTCTGGGCAAAAACCGGATAGGTTCGGCGTCTAAACACCGTCTGGAACTTGCCGGACGTCCAGCGTCTAAGCCACGTATCGATGAAACGAAATCCCTCAACCTTAATTCTGCTGTCCCTGGCATCGTTGTTTGTTCTGGCCTGCCAAAAACAAGTCGCGCGAACTCTTAAACCGCTCAAGCCGCCCGAGCAGCAGACGGAAATTCACGAACTGTCCCCCAACAGTTCGCCGCAACTCAAGCTTGCAATAGCAGGCGCTATTGAACAGGTCGGGAAGACCACGGGTTACGACCCTTCATATCAGAAGATCGACTATCCCAATGGTGACGTGCCGATCGAAACAGGTGTTTGCTCTGATGTCATCGTGCGCGCCTTTCGCAAAGCCGGGATTGATTTGCAGAAGGAAGTTCATGAGGACATGAAGAATAATTTTTCGGCGTATCCCGCTCGTTGGAGGCTAAGCGGGCCCGATGCCAACATCGATCATCGCCGAGTTGGAAACCTCATGACTTACTTCGCTCGCCGCGCCAAATCGCTTTCAACCGAAGGCGACAGCGCGACATTCCTGCCAGGCGACATCGTCACGTGGGACCTTGGTTTCGGAACAGAGCACATCGGCTTCGTGGTCAATGTCTGGTACAAACCTTCGCAGCGCTACCTGATCGTGCATAACATCGGCGCGGGCACGCACATGGAAGATGGCTTGTTCGCGTGGAAGATCACCGGGCACTATCGATACTTCTGATCATAAGAGCTGATTAAGACCAGCAAAGAGCGATCCACTAAATCACACCAAACAAGCGAACCAGAAGTTTTCTTAGCGTCGTTTAGCGTGGGTTCGTGGATCGTTTTCCGCTAGTGCTAATTGGCAGGGCATGATAAATTGCCGCGCCATTCGAGGAAGCAGCTAGCGAAATAAGAACCAGTCTGTGAAGATCAGAATGCTGTTACAGAACCGCGAGCGGTAGCGACCGGATGCCGCCATTCAACATCGGCATTCATTGAGTTTGGTCTACGCATTCTCCCAGGTTGAATGTAGAATCCGGTCGCTACCGCTCGCGGTTCCGTAACAATGCGATTCTTTCTAATTTTGTGACTAACGATGGACTTTCGAGGTGACATCATGAGGCGTTCGTTAAAGGCGCTTCTGTGCCTGGCTTTTCTCTTCGCCATAGGTGCAAGAGGATCAGAACCGCCACAAACAAACAAGAAAAGTGCCAAAACCAAAGCTGCTATTCGCTCGGTGCTCGACGCGCAGCGCGACGCCTGGAATCGCGGCGACATCGAAGGTTACATGGACGGCTATGACCGCTCACCAAAGACCGAGTTTGTCGGCGGTGACAGCATCAGTCGCGGCTGGCAAACCGTGCTTGATCGCTATAAGAAGAACTACAACTCGCGCGAGAAGATGGGAATGCTGACATTCTCAGAAGTCGAAATCACGTTGTTGAGCAGGGACGCGGCGCTGGTGTTAGGTCGCTGGCGATTGAAGCGCGCCAGTGACGAGCCGCACGGAACCTTCTCTTTGCTGTTTCGCAAAACGAAGGCGGGTTGGCGCATCGTTCACGACCATAGTTCTTCTGCGTGATGCCGGGAGCGCGGACGTCCTCGTCCGCATTGAGCGCGAAGCGCGAACATAGTCATTCGAAAGCCTTACGCGAGCTGCGCTCGCGCGTGCGGGCGAGGACGCCCGCGTTCCCAGCATTGGGTAGCCACTATCTTCTAACTTGCTTGCTGCTATGGCTGATTCGCACAACCCGGGGCCTTCAGATCTCGCCGCGATCGAACGCGAGGTTGAGTCACGCAGCGCCGTCTTTAAAAAAGAACTCGGCCTTTTCGATCTGGTCCTCGCACAAGTCGTCTTTGTTGTCGGTACAATCTGGGTTGGCTGGGCAGCCAAGCTGGGCAACAATCAGATGGCCTTTTGGCTGCTGGCGATAATCACTTTTTATCTGCCACTCGCCGCCGTCGTCATCTTTCTCAATAACCGCCTGCCGCTCGAGGGCGGGTTGTATCAGTGGGCCAAGCTGGCCTTCAACGATTTTGTCGCGTTCATGGTGGCGTGGAACCTCTGGGTGTTCGGCATCCTGGTGATGTCGGGCATCGGTCTGATTATCAAGAAGAACATCGCCTACGCCATCGGGCCCCGAGCCGACTGGATGCACGAGAATAAGTTGATGACCACGTTCGTCTGCGTGGCCTTGATGCTAAGCATCATCGCTGCGTCCAGACGGGGCCTGGCCCTGGGCAAGTGGGTGCAGAATGTCGGCGGAATATTCCTGCTGGTAACTTTTGCGACGCTGATCCTTTTGCCGTTTATTACCGCCGGGCGCGGGACGCTGGCGAACTATCATCCATTCTCGACCAGCTTGCCGGAGTTCAGTTCGTACAACATTAACGTCTTCAGCAAACTCGCCGTCGGCGCGCTCTCAGGCTTTGAATACATCGCGATCCTGGCCGGCGAATGTCGCGCGCCCGCGCGAAATATCAGCCGCTCAGTTTTGATTTCGGCGCCTATTATTGCCTTGATGTTCATCCTCGGCACCGCTTCAGTGCTGGCCTTTGTCACGCCCGATCAAGTTGATCTAATCGGTCCGATCCCACAAGTGCTCAGTCGTGGTTTCAGTTCATTTGGTTGGGTATCGATACTGGTTTCGCTGACGATTTTCGGAGTGGCCGCCAGGCAAATCGCCTTGATGAGTATTTATTTTGCCGGGAATACACGTCTGCCGATGGTCGCGGGTTGGGACAACCTGCTGCCAGCGTGGTTCACGCGTCTGCATAAGCGCCATAAGACTCCGGTAAATTCAATTCTTTTCGTGGGCATGGTCACGTTAGCATTCAGTCTCGCGAGTTTGATCGGAGTGAAAGAGCAGGAAGCTTTTCAGATTCAGGACAACGCCGCCACCGTCTTCTATGCCCTGATGTACATGGTGCTCTTCGCGATTCCGCTGATTGCGATCAAACGGTTCGGCCTCCGGGCTCCGCTCTGGCTCAAGATCGCATCTGCTTCAGGTTTTATTGTGTCGGTGATTGCCGGGTTTTACACGATGATCCCTATTACTAAAGTCGAGAGCCCGCGGATGTTTGCGCTCAAGATCATCATCGTGGTCGTGATTGCAAACGCTGTTGGAATTCTGCTGTTCGTTTTTGGCCGGAAGCGCGCGGAGAAATAAGCGAACAAGAAAATGTCCATCCTGGCTCGCCCCAAAAGATAAATTTAGCGGTACAGTTTGAATCCTGGCGGTCGTTCTCATTAGCACCGTGGCTTCAGCCCGGTGGTTACTGGTGGGATTCGAATGGAGAAACCGTCTGAAACGGTTTCCGGTTTATGTCGGATATTAGTTTCACCGGGCTAAAGCCACGGTGCTAATGAGACTGGGCAGCGGCGAACCCAGTACTAGAAAAACTGGTTTTCATCTCGACCCTGTGATAAGAATCTGAACTCAACAAAGGCAAGTCTTACTCTTTACCCCGGAAGGAGAAAGAAAATGAAGATCAACTTTGGTCGCGTCCTGCTCGGTGGTTTGGTCGCAGGTCTGATTCTAAACATCGGTGAGTATCTGCTGAACGATAAGGTTCTCGCCAAAGAGATGGGCCAGTTCTTTAAGAAATGTGGTTTCCCGTTGCCGGGAACCACCTTCATTCTGATAGCCGTGGTTATTACTTTCGTCCTCGGTATTGTCATCGTCGCAGGCTATGCAGCGATCAGGCCTCGGTTCGGACCCGGCCCCAAGACAGCGATTATTGCTGCGCTGTTCGCATGGTTCGGCGTTGTGGTTTACGGCAACGTCATCGCACTCGGGCTGGGAATTATTCCGACCAATATGTTTGCCCTGGTGCTTGGTTGGGAGATAGTAGAGTATCTCCTGGCTACGCTCGCCGGCGCCTGGTTGTACAAGGAAGCCTGAGCGCAGTCTTCAACTAAAGTCTCGGGCGACTCGGCCCTATGAGCTGGAAGCGACTTTTGTTCTCGATCCCGCTCGGCTTTCTGATCATGATCGCCGATGGGGTGTTATTAATGTTGGTCAATCGTCTCTATCGGCCGAGCCATCCGCCTGGCTGGATGATCGCCGCCTTCTTTTACTTCGATGCCTGGCCGCTTTTTCTTACGCAGCACATCTTTCCTCGCGCGCCCGTTGACACGTTTGGCGGCCCAACGTTTCTCGCGGTAGCCGCAGCAGGACTGATCGATCTGATTGTCTTCTCGGCAATCGTTTACGCGCTGCTCTCCTGGCGCGCGCGCCGTAAAGCCCGTGCCTGAAAATCTCGCCGTCATTAATTGTTCGCAGCTGGTGACGCTCGCCGGTCCGCGCCGGCCGCGTGTTGGTGCAGAGCTACGCCAACTCTCAATCATAGAAGACGGCGCGCTCTTTGTTCGCGGCGATCGGATCGAGATCGCCGACCGGCGGCGCCAAGTCGAACGTCTAATTAACGATGACTGTGAGGTGATCGACGCCGGGCATCGCGTCGTGATACCAGGATTCGTGGACGCGCACACGCATCCCGTGTTTGCCGGCCTGCGCGCCAACGAATTCGAGCAACGCGCCAGCCGGGCAACCTATCGCGAGATTGCCGCCCGTGGCGGCGGCATTCGATCTACCGTCAGAGCTACGCGTAACGCGTCGCTGAGGGATCTAGTCAAAATAAGCAAGCGCTACAGCGAATGGTTTCTCCGCGGCGGCACGACGACGATCGAAGCAAAATCGGGTTACGGTCTAACGATTGAAGACGAGCTCAAGATTTTGCGCGCGATTCAGCAGCTCGACGAGGAAACGCCGCTGAATTATGTTCCGACTTTTCTCGGCGCACACGACATCCCTTCGGAGTACAGATCGCGCCGCGCTACTTATGTAAGTCTGATCATCAATGAAATGCTGCCGCGCGTGGCTACGGAAAAGCTGGCCGAGTACTGCGACGTTTTTTGTGAGGCAGATGTCTTTACGACCGAAGAGGCCTGGCAAATTCTTTCGGCCGCGGGTTGTCACGGGCTCGGGTTGCGCGTGCATGCCGATCAGCTAACGCTTTCGGGGGGCGCAAAGCTGGCGGCGGAGCTTAACGCTGCGACCGCGGATCATCTGGAACACACTGATGCCGCCGGCATAGCTGCATTGAAGGCTGCGAATGTTCAGCCGGTGCTCTTGCCCGGCTCAGTCTACGCGCTCGGTTCGCAGCAATATCCTGCGGCCCGCGAGATGATCGAAGCGGGGCTCGGCGTGGTGCTTGCCACCGATTTCAATCCCGGCTCTTCACCGACGCCTTCGATGCCGATGATCCTTTCGCTGGCTTGCACGCAGATGAAGATGACGCCTGCCGAAGCGTTGACTGCTGCGACAATAAATGCCGCGTATTCGCTGGGACGCGGCGACCAGATTGGATCGCTGGAGAGAGGCAAGCGCGCGGATTTCGTGATTCATGATTGCGAAGACTATCGTGAGCTGGCTTATTTTTTTGGCGTCGAACACGCGTCGCTCGTCTACACCTCGGGCAAGCTCGCATTTTCGCGCAGCGTGTCAGAAGCCCGACCGTGAGGGAGGGCACACTAGCTTCAGGCAGCCCTCCCTCACGGTCGGGCTTCTGACAAAATAGGGCACGCGCTCCATCTTTCCGAGGAGGATTCTTATGCTCGCAATCGTGTTCACTGTTAGCCTGCTCTTCGCCGGCTCACCGGCATCCGCCGACGGCGGATATGGTCACGTCGACTTCGCGAACTCAGGCTCGCCTGCGGCCCAGGCCGACTTCCTCGCTGGCCTGGCGTTGCTTCACGACTTTGAATATCCGGCCGCCGCCGAAGCCTTTCGCCGGGCCGAGGCCGCGGATCCCGGCTTTGCCATGGCCTACTGGGGCGAGGCGATGACCTTCAACCATCCGATCTGGATGCAGCAGGATCTGAAAGCCGCCCGCGACGCGCTCAACAAACTGGCACTGACCCCGGCGGCGCGCCGCGCCAAAGCAAAGACCGAACGCGAGAAAGATTACCTCGACGCGCTTGAGATTCTCTACGGTGACGGAAGCAAGGAGGAGCGTGACTTCCGTTACGAAGCTGCAATGGCGAAGCTGCATGCGAGCTATCCGGACGATGTCGACGCGGCTGCTTTCTACGGGCTGGCGATCCTGGGTACCGCGCACGCCGGACGCGACATCGCGACCTACATGCGCGCGGCAGGTGTGCTCGAAGAAGCATGGATGAATCATCGCGATCATCCGGGCCTCGTCCACTACCTGATTCATAGCTACGACGATCCGGCGCACGCGCCGCTCGGCCTGCGCGCGGCGCGAATCTACGCGAAGATCGCACCGGACGCGGGGCACGCCCAGCATATGACCTCGCATATTTTTCTCGCGCTTGGGATGTGGCAGGAAGTTGTGGAGGCCAACATCGCTGCGATCGCCGACGTGGATCGGGTTCGCAAAGCGGCGAGGAAGGGCCCCGTGGGCTGCGGACACTACCCGAGCTGGCTCGGATACGCGTATCTGCAACTCGGACAGAAGGACAAAGCCAGGAGGGCGGTCGCATTGTGCCGTGCCACAGTCGAATCGCAGGCCGCAATGGATCATCCCGGCATGTCGATGGATCCCGATGCGAGCCTGACCGGCTCTTTTGCCAACATGCGACTCCGCTACCTGCTCGATACCGGCGACTGGACGGGTGAGATCGCGAGTTGGACTCTGCCTAAGACCGCGGGCGCGGGCGCGCGACTCGACTTCGCGTTCGCGCGGGCCCTGGGTGAGATCATGCAGGGCCACCGCGACGCGACGCGCCAGGCCCTGGCCGAACTCGAGGCTGTCGGCCGCGAGGTCGCCGACCTCAAGACAAAGAGTGGCGACCCCGATCCAAGTTACCGCGTCCGGCCCGAGATCTTCCTGCTGGAAGTCCGCGCCCTGCTG
>Ga0209648_10006316_pt1 | contig 10194 bp, 8 predicted proteins | sample GraSoi2013_115cm_FD_185830 | JGI IMG/M metagenome (GOLD analysis project Ga0209648, IMG submission 185830) | Grasslands soil microbial communities from the Angelo Coastal Reserve, California, USA - Sample 9_17_2013_115cm (SPAdes) (version 2) | ecosystem: Environmental > Terrestrial > Soil >...
AAATTAGCGAACGCCAGCATTTCCTGCGCGCTCAGGTCCGTGTAAATCTTGCCTGATAAATCTGTAATCAGTTGCTGGAAATGACTGATGATGTTTGGCACAGTCAGCTTCTTCTTCAGCGCCTCCAATATCTCTTGCTGCCGGTTAGTGCGTCCGATATCGCCCACGAGATCGGCGTGTCGCGAACGCACGTACTCTAACGCTTCCAGCCCGTTCAGGTGGTGGGGGCCGGGCGCAATATAGAGGCGTTCAATGGCATATGGATCATTGGGGTTGGCTCGCGTGTCATCGGGATAGGCATCATCTACAATAGGATGCGTCACATCGATATCGACTCCCCCAAGTGTATCGATAACACTGGCAAAGCCACTTAAACCCACCCAGGCGTAGCGGTCGATCGTGATGCCATAATCCTGCTCAACGGTCGATCGCGCCAAACGGACACCATCATCGAAGCTGTTGTGCTGCACAGCCCCAAGGAAAAAAGCCTGGTCAATTTTGTGCATGCCGCCGTTTTCTGGTACATATACCCACGAGTCACGCGGGATAGAGACCATAGACACACGGTTGTTGTCAGGATCGACATGCACAATCATCATGACCTGCGTCAGCAAGGCGGGATAACTATATTTATTATCGTCGTCGCTGCCGAGCAGCAAGATATTCCATGGTCGCCCTGTAATAGCGCTGTCATTGGGTGCAGGTTCGTCGCTGCTGCGGCTGACAGAATGAAAGAATTTCCCTAGCGGGATTTGTATGTTGTTTTCAAAGTAAGAGTAGCCGTAAGCAAAAGCGCCGCCCAGTAGCATGATAAGGAGCAGGAAGACGTAGATAGCGATACGCATCCTGCTTGAATAGCGGCTGCGTCCTCGCCGGTCGGAGGGTAATTTTCCAGGGGGTATACTTGTTAATGGTCGCTTCCGAGGGAGTTCATTGCCCATAGAACGCTACTCTTCTCCTGGCTCGGCTTCCGCGAAATCCAGTCCTTGATACACGTCTGCAATGTCAATCTGCACATCGATGCTGTTGATCTCAACCATCTCCCCAGAACCATAATGACGATAGTTCCAGGCAGCAATATCCTGATCGTCACGTTGCCATATTTCCACGTATTGCGCAAATTGACTCATAAGCACGATTTCTCGCATGGTTGGGCATCCCTGGTAGGCTTTGAACTTCACGCCACGATCGCGAGCCTCAGTGCCAGGTGACAACACTTCAATCACCACTCGTGGTGATTCAATCAAGGTATTCTCCGGGCGCCGATCTGCGGCATCACAGGAAACGGTCGCATCGGGATAGGCATAGTGCTTCTTGCCGTCTTTTTTCGTCCCCAGAAGCACTTGCACATCCACGCCAAAGGCTCTACAGGGTCCCGATCGAAGCTGGCTGTCCAGGGCGTAGCCAACATTGCGCATGATGCGATCGTGAGCGACGCTGCCCCCACTCATGAGATATGCTATCCCATTGAGGTATTCATATTTGCGGTCGGGCGAGAGACGTTCGAGTTCGTGAAACGCTGCCTCTGACATTGCTCCGCCTCTGCTCGGCCAGCTCCACGATGATTCTCTCGACACTGGATTGGTTGCCATAGAAAACACCCACCTTTTTTCAATCCGCATGGAGCTAGCAAGCCCGTGCGGTTGCTGTCCTTCTCCCAGCATTTCCTCTTTCTTCTCATCCTCTGCTCACTATACTCTCTCTCATACCAAAAGACAAATCACAGAGTATGGTCGATTGCCGTGTCATCAAGAAGAGCTCTGCCCACGGCAAGTTGAGAAAGTTGTATTGGTACTCGGGACATCCATTCGCAAAAACGACGTTTGAAGCGCGTCGCGATCGTTGCCAAACAGGCTCACATAGAGCATCTTTCCATGTGATACAAACGATACAAACGATACAAACGATACAAGTGATACAATACCCACATCTATACATAACTGCGGAGGAGCTATTTATTTATGAACCTCGAACAAATTCAACAGGCCTTACGCAACGAGAATCTTGATGGCTGGCTCTTTTATGACTTTCGCAAATCAAACCCCATCGCTTACCAGGTCCTGTCATTACCCCTCGACAGTTTCTTTTCACGGCGCTGGTTCTACCTCGTTCCCGTCCAGGGCACACCGGTGGCCCTGGTCAGCTCCGTCGAGGCACATGTACTGCACTCATTACCGGGAGAACGGCTTGTCTTTCGCACCTGGCAGGAGATGCGAACCGACCTGGGAACTATCTTGCAGCCTGGTATGCGTATAGCCATGGAATACTCCCCCATGAACGCTATTCCCTATATGGCGCGTGTCGATGGCGGCACACTCGAACTGGTGCGATCCTTTGGGGTTGAGATTGTCAGTTCTGCCAACATAGCGCAGCGTTTTGTTGCCCAGCTCAGCGAAGCGCAGATTGAAAGTCACCGCGAGGCAGGGCGGCGGCTCATAGCTGTAAAGGATGCCCTTTTCGCGGCATTAGGCGACGATCTGCGTACGGGTGTACCGCTCGACGAATACAGCGTCGTGCAGCGGTTCACAGCCATCATACAGCATGCCGGGCTGATCCTGGACGATCCCCCACACGTAGCAGTCAACGCGAACGCCAGCAACCCGCACTATGCACCAACCAGGGACAATCACAGCTCCATCCGGCGCGGAGACTTGATCTTGTTCGACTTCTGGGCGCACCTGCCCGAAACCGAGGCTATCTTCGCCGATTATACCTGGATGGCCTTTGCTGGCACACGTGACGAGATCCCCGGGCACCAGCATGAAGTATTCGAGATCGTGCGGCGGGCGCGTGACACAGGTATCGCCTTTGTGCGCGAACAATTGTCAGCAGGTCAGCGCGTCGAGGGTCGCCAGGTAGATGATGTTACCCGCGCAGTCATCGCCGGCGCCGGTTACGGGGATTACTTTGTGCATCGTACCGGCCATAGTATTGGCACCGTCGTGCATGGCAACGGCGCGAATCTCGATAATTTCGAGACGCAGGACGATCGTGTATTGCTGCCCTCCACCTGCTGTTCGATGGAGCCTGGCATCTATCTCCCAGCGTTTGGTATACGTAGCGAGGTCAATCTGCTTATTCATGAACGCGGTGTCGAGGTGACAGGCTTACCTGCCCAGGAAGAAATTGTGGCTCTGCTAGGTTAATAGCTTACAACCCTCATGTTGTTATCATCGTATATGATGGTGAGAAACACATTAATTGTAGCAGGCGTTTACAAGGGCACGCTCACAATTGCCCTGACGCCAGTACTGGGAGGAGTTCATTATGGGCGATGAATGGGATCAGGATACCGGGTCAGAACCAGGATCAGAACAACCCCATCAAGATGACTTAGACAAACGCATCGAGGATATCCGGCGTAAAGTAATAGAAAGCACCAGCGAAGCACAGCAGCGTATCAAGCGCGTTGTCGATAAGGCCGGCGGATACTGGCAGCAGAGCAATGCACCCCTTGCACCCCGGCGCGCCTCAAGTGTGGAGGAAGAGCGCATCCGCCACCTGGCTAACATGTGGAGTGTCGGAAACTGGCAACTGGCGCGAGATCTCGGCACTTACATGGACGTCGTCTCCTGGGGCGAAGATGAGGTATGGGAGGTCACGGTACAAACGCGCTGGGAGACGCGCAATTTAGAAGTAGTGTCGGAACCCTACACAGGGCGTCCTTTAGCGAACATGCGGCCGTTACTGCCCGTGTGGGATTATGAATTGCCGGCGGTAACGGGTTTGAAAGCGCCAGAAAGTCGAAACCGTCTTGAAGGACTGGACGAGGTCATATCCTGCACCGCTTGTAATAGTACTGGGCGTCTTCTCTGCGCCACCTGTACCGGTCGAGGCTGGGTGGTCTGCCCGGATTGTAAGGGGCGTACCAGGATTCGCTGCTCGACGTGTAAAGGCCGCGGCTACATCGCAGATTGGTCGGCAACAAAGAAGAAGCCGTTTTTCCAGAAACGGGCCGAAGGCCTGGCGAATTCGGTCAACGAAAAAGTGTCAGATGTCTTCGAGGGAATTCGCTCGCAAGGTCTGCCCATTCCTAACCCGCTCGATACCGATCCCGCCACTAAGGGACGCACTATTCCCTGCCCTGATTGTGAAAATGGCGAAGTGGAATGCACCTGTGGTACCGGAAAGCGTGTCTGTGCGAACTGCCAGGGCGCAAAAACCGAGACGTGTGTGCACTGCGGGGGTACAGGCAAAGTAGTACGCCATTATGAAATCGTGCGTCGCTTTGACCTGGGTGTGCAGTCACAAGTAGTCGGCGCCAATGCCATTCCTGAGCAATATCTTACGAAATCTTCTGGTGACCTGATCTACAGTGCTGAGGTCAGCGAGCCTTTGTATGCTGAAGCAACCCCTGAGCGCGTTCCGATGGATGTGTGGAGAGTAGCCGTCCAACTGGCTCAAAATGCCGGCGATAATCCAAATGCAGCAGGCGCTCACGCCGCCAATCCAAAGACGCAGACGCGGGCCAGTTTGCAAGTGCTGGAGTTGGTACGTATCCCTTACAACAAGATAGATTATCGCTATGGGGATCAAGACTACGCGTTCTACACCTATGACGTTGAGGGAAAAGAAAAGTTTTACGCTGATCGCTACCCGGCACGCTGGGATCGTATCGAACGCCTTGTACGCTTTATCTCTAGCGACCTGATGACTCCATCTCAGGAATATTCTGAGTCAAACTCCACAGGCGACCAGGTACGCGGATACCGTGTGCCGGTTGAAAAGCCCCCCTATTCAATAACCGAAGAAGGCGAGTAGAGGCGCAATTCATCGCGCCGAATAAATAGATGTAGTGGTCGCAATGATGAATTTTAACGACCAAAGTCGGTACTGTCATGCTGAGCGCAGCGAAGCATCTCTTTGCCCATCGAGAGAGACCCTTCGCGGAGTTTACCCTGAGCGAAGCGCATGGGCTCAGGGTGACAACACATTCCCGATCTTGGTTGGTAAATTTCATCATTGCGCCCACTTTAAGTGATTGCCATGATCTGGATTGGCACATCTGGCTGGGTATATCCTCATTGGATCAGGCGTTTCTACCCGCTTGATCTTCCCATGCAGAACTGGCTCTCCTACTATGCACAGCACTTTCCGACCGTTGAAATCAACCGGAGCTTCTATCGCCTGCCTACTTATGAGCAGTTTCATGCCTGGGCCGAGCAGACTGCATCGCATCCCGGCTTCCTCTTCGCAGTCAAGGCCAGTCGCTATATTACGCATATGAAGAAGCTCAAAGACCCGGAGCAAGGTATAACCAGGCTCGTTACCTCTGCGGCAGGATTGGGCAAACAGCTTGGCCCTTTCCTCTACCAGCTCCCGCCTCGCTGGCACGCAAATCCTGAGCGCCTCGAGCACTTCATCTCGTATTTGCCGCGCGACCACCAGGCAGCTTTTGAATTTCGCGACCCATCCTGGTTTCAGCCTGCCACTCTTGCCACACTGAACCGCATTTTGAGTGTCGCAGGCTGCGCACTGGCTATTGCCATAGGAGGCCCTTGTCCTACTCCGCTTGATGCTCCACCAATCGGGCCATTCCGCTATCTCCGCTTCCACCACGGCGCGCACGGTATTGGCCTCTCAGATGACGAACTCGCGTTCTGGGCCAAACGCCTGAGCAAAGATGCCGCTGAAGGACGTGCGGCCTATGTCTACTTCAATAACGACCAGGATGGGCATGCTGTTAATGATGCACACAGGCTGCGCGAAATGCTGGGTGCGGCTGCTGTATCTCCGCATTGATTAACAGCGGCACCAGGTAGGAACCTTAGTCTACACCTATGCCCTGCGCATCCTCGTCCTCTTTATTTCTTACAAAGCCAACATTTCCATCAAGTTCCGGCAAAGCTAGAGAGTGTGTACTGCGCGATGGTACTTTGTGCAAGGCTTCCAGGTCCCATTGGCGCTCGTCTTCTTTGTCTACAACGCTCTCACCAAATTCAGCGAAAACCGGCAGGTGATCGCTTGCCTCGTCGGCTCGAGAACCATTGCCCCCTGTAACTAGCTTACATTCTACGAGATGTTCAGCAAGTTCCGGGCTGGCAAAAATGAAATCGATTCGGCCAGCCGGAGCGCTCGACGGGCAGGTGAAGCCCCAGGCATAGGGATTCACACGCCGGAAACAATCTATATAGCCTGCTTTGTGTAACAGGCCGATACTGCCGCGCGGGGCGTACAGCGAGCCGGTTTCATCAAAGAGGGCGCAGAGCAGTTTGCTGCGCGGAATAACCCGCAATAATGGGTTGAGGAAGCGTAGGGACGCTGGCACAACGAAGTCAAGGTAGGGATGTCCCACGTTATCATGGAGGTTTTGCTGGTGTCGTCGATCCATCTCTACCAGGTAACGCAGTAGAATACTGGCTTTCAGCCTATCGCCGGGTGCGAGCGCATTGAAATCACCCATCAACAGGTGTGGTGTTCCCTGCTTCGATGCCATGATGCGCAAAATCTCCTGCGCCTCTTTGCGTCGTATGCCATCACCACCTCTGCCCTGGGAGAAGGCTGCTGCCAGGTGCGTCACAAACACCGTGAGCTTGTGCCCATCCTTCTCCTCTACGCACACCTCTAAGAGTGGCTTTGTGAGTATGCCAGGGCGCACATGTGTATACGCATGCGCGATTGGCAGGCGGCTGAGCACAGCTACCTGCCAATCGCTCGTATGGGTGGGAGAGCCGCTCATTCGATACTGCATCCCCAATCGTTCCGCCAGTTCCTTGACAACTCGCGGATTAGTGGCCTCGACCAGACCGACAATATCGGGATTCGCAGCTCTGATGATGTTAGTTATATGATCAATGCGGCGCGTTCCGCCTACTAAGATGTTATACGAGAGTATACGAGTCATCTACAGGTATCCTTCTGTTCTGTTTTGCTTTCAGGTTTCACTATAACAGACGCAGAAGGAGCCATAAAAGATACTTCTCGGAGTTGCGCACTCGCTCAACTCAATACCACCCGCTCGATATTGAGATTCATCGCGGCCAGCCTGGGAACAATATTGCCATATCCCCGTTCGAGTAGCTCGATGCCAGTCACGGTCGTTGTGCCGCGAGCGACTGCTGCCGCGATCACATAGGCTAATCCTGCTCGTAAATCTGGCGTCGAAATGCAATCAACGGCTGTGAAAGGAGTCGGCCCCATAATAATCGCACTGTGCTCGTAGTTGAACTCACGATAACGACACGTCGTTCCTCCCAAACAGTGGGTTGTCAACTGCGTTTTTGCCCCCAACTTATCAAGCGCTTTCAGGTAGCCAAAGCGATTTTCATGTACCGTCTCGTGGATGATCGAGATACCATTGGCCTGGGAGAGCAGAATGGCAAAAGGTTGTTGCCAGTCAGTTGAAAAACCGGGGTAGACGTCCGTCTCGATTATCGCGGGGCGCAGTTCCTCCTTACGGAAGAAGCGAATGGTATTTGCATTGATCAGGTCAAAACCTCCTCCCACTTGCCGGAAGTAGGAGAGGAAATTGCCGAGCGTCTCCGGGCGGATGCCCTCAACAGTAATATCGCCATCCGATGCACAGGCCAGGCAGGCCCACGAGGCGGTCTCAATGCGATCCCCCAGCACTTTCATATGCGTGCCGGTCAGCTGTTTCACACCCTCGATGCGAATCTCTCGCCCAGAAGAGGTGAAAATGATTGCACCCATTGCTCGCAGCATCGTGATTAACTCAAAAATCTCTGGCTCGATAGCAGCGTTGGAGATAGTCGTGCGCCCCTCTGCCAGCACACCCAGGTATAAGCACGTCTCTGTTGCCCCCACGCTGGGATAGGACAGCTTGATATGCGTGCCCTTCAATGGCCCGGTGCGATGCGCTAAAAAGCCGTCGGGTGTTTCCTCGACCTTGCCGCCGAATTGACGAATCGCCTCCAGGTGAAAATCGACGTTGCGAGCGCCAATCTGATCTCCCCCCACAATTGGAACCGCGACTTTCTCAAAGCGATACAGCAGCGCTCCCAGTAAGAGTATGGGTATACGATTACTACCTGAGTCAGGCGTTGGCACGTCCGATGAGCTCATCGAGGAAGGATCAATCACCAGGGTCCCACTTGTCGTACATTCAACCTTGACCCCTATCGAGGTCAGCATCTCTTTAGTGATGGTCACATCGCCAATAGGGGGAACATTGGTGAACACTGAAGCTGTGTCACCGAGCAAAGCTGCCACCATTGCCTTGGTAGTGAAATTCTTAGCCCCCAGGCATTTGATCTCCCCAACGACGGGTTGCCCTCCTTTAATAATATATGCATATTTATGCTGATTTTGCATGAGTGCCCTTTCTTATAGTCTTAAATGCGCTCTGTATATTATCTAATACATTGCTCCAGGTAAGAAGAGTATACAATACGTAAATCAGACGGGGGAGCACCTGAAAGTCAACTTCTAGGGCGTTCACGGGCATTCAATATGCGGGTACCTTCCAGGTGCCATACGAGCAGGATAGCATGATGCATAGTGAAATACAATGAAACAGTACTTTCTAGGCAAGGAATGAGAACGGGGAGTGATAATAAATTAGCGGGCACCTGGCATGCGATTAATGAATGGATACGGAACAATGGGTTCACTAGCATCGGGAGGGAATTCCCATCAGGTGCCACAGGGTGAGAATAACATTACACAAGATACAAGTCAATGGAAATAGTACTTTATAGTACATACGATTTGGTCATTTTTTTACATGCAAAATATGGCCTATATCCCTTCATTTTCTCAAAACGTGCGGTTAAGATCACTCATTGTAATACCAGTACTTTTTTATCACTTCATCATGTACAGATGCTTGAACCCTCTTACCACTGGAGTATTATTCCATCATAGGTCAAAGATATGCATAGCACATCAATAAGTTTCACCCTGGTATGATAAAGATGCTTTAGGCGATAATTGAAGTGTACCTCAGTCATCATGAATTACGGATAAGCAGCTAACCTATAAGCAACCCACATATTCCTGAAGCGTCGTCAGAGACCGCAGCTTGTGGGAATTACATCCGGGGTGAGAAGAAAGAGGGAAACAGTGATAAGCCATCCTAGAGTTCTGGTTGTCGATGATAGCCCCTCGACCTGCCTGTTTATCGCCGCTACACTCGAGCAAGCAGGATATGACGTGAAAGTCGCGCTCAAGGGGCATGAGGGTCTTGCCAAGGTCAAGATGTTCCAACCGTATTGTCTCATCCTGGATGTGATGTTGCCGGACATCAGCGGCTACGCGGTCTGCCGGCACGTGCAGCAGAGTATGCCCGAGAATACGGTATATATTATTCTCATCAGTTCCAAAAATGCTCCCCTTGATCAGAGCTATGGGCTGCGTCAAGGGGCTCATCGCTATTTGCCTAAGCCCTTTACCGCAGAGATTCTTGTCCAGGCGGTCTGGGAGGGAGTCCCAGGATCCTTACGTCATACCGTTCTCTCCTCGCTTTCCTCTATCCCACAACAAAGCGCGCTCCACCCGCTGGCAGAACTCATTCCTCGTCGCGCGGTCAACCAGGGCGCGATGCGAACGAGTAATCCTTTTGCTCTTTCTCCTGTAATTGAAGATAAGCAGGCGCGCCAGCTCTACGCCGCCATCGATGGAAGGAGAACGCTGGCCGAACTCGCCGCCATGATCGACCTGGAAGACAAAGCAGTGACCAGGTCCCTTCGCTTGCTGCTCAAAGAGCGCTGCATTCAGATGTATGACACGGCAGGACAGCTCGTGGAGAAGGGGCTGTGAGGCAATACAGCGCATCCCACGGTAAAGGAGAGACCATATGAATTCAAAAGAGATTACCGATCTCATCATAGCGTTCCAGGCCGTAATCACCCTTTTTATCTCGTTACGCGCTTTCTATCTCTATGGCAAAACGCGTAGCGATGTCCTCTTCATCGTAGGATTATCGATGGCGGTGATTGTTGTAGGTGGCGTTGCCGGATTGGTTGGGGATTATCTTCTCACCACTAGAGCCTTCAATACCTTCTGGTTTCGGTATATTGGACAGATCGTGAGCTACCTGTTCATTTTTTTCATCTCGCTGCCCGGCGCAGAACGCCATATGCGCTCCCTCAAACGGTTGAACCTCGTTGCTAGCGCTTTCCTGTTGTTGTTGCTGTTGCTGACCCCTGTTCTCCCTCCGATTCCTGGCGTTACATTAACAGAAGTACTCAGTGGCGCTCGTGGAGTTGTCTGCCTGGCTGTCTTCCTCAATTACTA
>Ga0209648_10006317_pt1 | contig 10193 bp, 10 predicted proteins | sample GraSoi2013_115cm_FD_185830 | JGI IMG/M metagenome (GOLD analysis project Ga0209648, IMG submission 185830) | Grasslands soil microbial communities from the Angelo Coastal Reserve, California, USA - Sample 9_17_2013_115cm (SPAdes) (version 2) | ecosystem: Environmental > Terrestrial > Soil >...
CGTCACTGGAAATCCCTGAAGGGATCGCCAGCTTCTCCGCATTGCCCGCAGTCTTGGGAGGATTTGCAGCCTTCGAGCTTCGTTTGCGATTGCGGCGCCTCATATCCATACGATTCTAACGCAAATCAGTGCTGTCCCATTAAAAGTCGAATAGATTCAACTGGATGCAGGGTTCGACATCTGTGATCTCGTCGCTGAAGTTGGAAAACCCCTCTAGAATTGGGGTTTTTTCGAAAACGGTGACGCTGAGAATCTGCAGAATTTTGTACAGACTCAGGTCCAGGCCCAGCTGCTTTTTGACAATCGCCACGAGCACGTAATACAGGCGAGCGAAGTCCACATAACCGCGGTCGAGAAAGTAAAACGCTTTTATCCGTCGTCGGAGGATGATTATCCTGAGCGACCGAGGGGAGATGAAGTTTCTCACTCCCTTCCATCACGGGCCGGCCGTGACCTTGTAGGGGTCACGAATCGCCAGCCACTTCCTTACTTTCAACCGTGAACTGTCGACTGTTAACTCTTCCCTAGCTCCGGTAGCTTGCATTGATGCGGACGTACTCCGCGGTGAGGTCGCAGGTCCAGTAGCGGGCCATGGCTTTGCCCGCGTGCAGATCCACAACCAGGGGAACGTATTCGGAGAGAAGACGATTGCTGGCGGCGCGCTCGTTGAAATCTAGCGGCTGGCCGCGCCGCAGGACGGGAATGCCCGCCATCTTGATATCCACGCGCGACGTGTCGAAGAAAACGCCGGAGCGCCCGGCGGCGGCGAAGATGCGGCCCCAGTTGGGGTCGCCGCCGGCGAAGGCCGTTTTGACGAGCGGAGATGTGGCGATCGTTTCCGCGATGCGGCGTGCGTCGGCTTCGTTTTTCGCGTTGCGCACTTCGATTTCGATGACGCGCTGCGCGCCTTCGCCGTCAGCCACGATTTGCAGCGCGAGCGAACGGCAAACTTCCTCAAGCGCGGCAGTGAACGCGCGATGCGCCGACGTTCTCGCTTTGATAGAAGGAACGCCGGCTTCGCCGTTGGCGAGAACCACCAAGGTGTCGTTCGTCGAAGTGTCGCCATCCACGCTGATCGCGTTGAACGTGCGCCCGGTGACGTCTTGCAGCGTTTTTTGCAGGAGCGAAGGAGCAATCGCCGCATCCGTGGCCACAAACGCGAGCATCGTCGCCATGTTGGGATGGATCATCCCCGCACCTTTGGCGCAACCCACCAGATGAATTCTCTTGCCTGCCATCAGGAACGAAGCGGCCGCGGTTTTTGGGCGCGTGTCCGTGGTGCAGATCGCCAGCGACAATTCCGCGAACGAGCGGGCGGAAGGGCGGCGATGGCGGGCAATGACCGGGAGCGCGCGAAGAATTTTTTCCAGCGGCAGCGGCACGCCAATCACGCCTGTGGAGCAGACAAACAATTCCTGCGGCATGCAGCCGAGCCGCTTTGCGGCTTCGGCAACCGTGCGCTCGGCAGCGGTGTGGCCCCCAGCTCCGGTGGCGCAATTGGCGTTGCCGGCGTTCACCACGACCGCACGCATGTGACCCTTCGATGCGCGCAGGTGTTCTTTGGAAATGAGCACCGGTGCGGCGACGACAAGATTTTGCGTGAAGACGGCGGCGGCCGAGGCTGGAACGTCGCTCGAAAGAATCGCGAGATCGAGCGCGCCGGTTTTCTTTAAGCCGCACGCGGTCGCGGCGAAGCGAAACCCTCGCGGCAAAGAGGCTTCCGAAAGTGCGTGCTTTATCAACGGAACGTCCGTGTGACTAGCGCGCCGACCCCGGAAGGGACCTCCGATCCTCCGCAACGGCAGCGAGGGAGGATTGGTGTTTCGTTGCTTGGCTTGCGTTCATGGCTTGGCTCCTGTTTTGGTGGCTTTCTTGTTGAGACGTCCTTCCAAATTGGCAATGGCAGCACGGACGCATTCTGGCGCGGTGCCGCCGGGAGCTTTTTTCGCGGCGAGCGCGGCGTCAAGATTCAGGCTGCTTGCAAAATCAGCCTTAAGGGCCGGCGAGATTTTTTTGAGAGTTTCAAGAGGCAGCGCCGTCCACGAAATATTTTGGTTCTCGGCTTCGCGCAACACCTTGCCGACGATGTCGTGAGCCTGGCGGAAGGGAATGCCCTTGTGCACGAGATAGTCCGCGGCTTCGGTGGCAAGCAGCGCGGGATTGGACGCCGCAGTTTTCAATCGGTCGGCGTTGAACTTCGTGGATGCGACGGCGCCCGCCGCAACTGCGAGCATCTCTGTGACTTGATCGTGCGCAGCGAAAAGCGCTTCCTTGTCTTCCTGCAAATCGCGTTGGTAGCTCGTCGGCAAGCCCTTCAGCGTCGTGAGCAAGCCGAGCAGCGCGCCGGTGATACGCCCGGTCTTGCCGCGGATCAATTCCCAGGCGTCGGGATTTTTCTTCTGGGGCATCAGGCTGCTACCGGTGGAGTATTCGTCGGGGAGGATGACATAAGAAAATTCCTGCGATGCAAAGAGAACGAAATCCTCGGCGAGCCGGGAAAGATGCGTGGCGATGCCAGCGAGCGCGAAAAGAAAGTCGAGCGCAAAGTCACGGTCGCCGACAGCGTCAAGACTGTTTGCAGTGATGCGAGAAAAACCAAGTTCGCGCGCGATGGCGTTGCGGTCGATCGCGAACGAATTTCCGGCGAGCGCGCCCGAACCCATCGGACACGCGTCCGCGCTTGCCGCGGCGTGTTGCAGACGTGTGATGTCGCGCGTAAATGCCTCGGCGTGCGCGAGCAGGAAATGCGAGAGCAAAATCGGCTGCGCGTGCTGCATGTGCGTCATGCCCGCCATGGGCACGCCGATGTTGGCTTTCGCCTGCTGCAAAAAAGCGTTGAGCAAGGCTTCCAGGCCGCGCTGAACTTCGGCGACAGCGTCGATGACGAACAACCGGAAATCGGTGGCGACAAGCTCGTTGCGGCTGCGGCCGGTATGCAGTTTCCAGCCGAGCGGCCCAAGTTCTTCGACGAGAGCTTTTTCGACGAAGTGGTGCACATCTTCCGCTCCTGCGCCGAATGTTTCGAGCCACGCGGCATCTGTCCTAGCCCGCCCGGAAATCTTATCGAGCGCCGCGAGCGTTTGCTTCACTTCTGCCGCTGTAAAAATGCCGATGGACTCAAGAGCCTTCGCCCAGGCGCGATCGACGGCAATCTCGTACCGCAAAAGACGGCGATCGAACGCAAAAGAGCGCTGGAACGCGTCGAAGTGAGCATTTGGCTCACGCTCGAAGCGTCCGCCCCACAGCCGGTCGTCTTTGCGTTCGGTCATTGCAGTTCTCAGTCGTCAGTTGGCCACGGAAAAATTGATATCGATATCGTGGCGGCACTATTTCACAATTTGCCCTCGGCCTTGGCTTTGGGACGCACGGTAACGGGCAGCGCGAAAAGATTGATGAAGCCTTCGGCGTCCTTGGGGTTGTAGCGGCCCATGGTGAAGCTGGCTAGGTCGGCGCGATAAAGCGAAAAAGGCGAAACGCGTTTCGTAACGTGGAGCGTGCCCTTCCACAATTTGAGGCCGACGGTGCCGGTGACGCGCTGCTGAGCGACGTTGAAAAATCCGTCGAGCGCTTCGCGCAACGGCGCGAACCACAAACCGTAGTAGACCAGCTCGGCATAACGCAACGAAAGTGCTTGCTGAAAATGCGCGGTTTCGCGGTCAATGGCGAGCCGCTCGAGTTCTTGATGCGCTTTGACGAGAAGCGTTCCACCGGGAGTTTCGTAGGCGCCGCGCGATTTCATTCCTACGAGTCGATTTTCAACGAGGTCGGTGCGGCCGATGCCGTGTTTTGCGGCGATTTCGTTGAGGGTGTTGAGCAGATCGATGGGGCCGAGCTTCGAACCATTGACGGAAATGGGCGTGCCCGATTCAAATCCGATTTCGACTTCCTCGGCTTTGTCCGGAGCTTTTTCCGGAGAAACGACCCATTGCCACATCGCTTCGTTTGGCGCGTTGGCAGGATCTTCGAGCTCTCCGCCTTCGTGGCTGAGGTGCCAGATATTGCGATCGCGGCTGTAGATATTTTTCTTGCTCTGCTCAACGGGAACGTTGTGCTTCTGCGCGTAGGCGATGGCATCTTCGCGGGAATCGATGTCCCATTCGCGCCAGGGAGCAATGATCCGGACATTGGGCGCGATGGCTTTGTAAGCCAATTCGAATCGCACCTGGTCGTTGCCTTTGCCGGTGCAGCCGTGAGAAAGGCCGTCGGCGCCGAGCTTCAGTGCAATTTCCGCCTGACGTTTGGCGATGACGGGCCGCGCCATGGAAGTGCCGAGCAAGTACGTGTGCTCGTAAACGGCGCCGGCTCGGAGCGTCGGCCAGATGTAGTCGCGGACAAATTCCTCGCGCAGATCTTCGATGTGCGCTGCGGAAGCGCCGGTGGCGAGCGCTTTTTTGCGCGCGGCTTCCAGATCTTCTTGCTGGCCGACGTCACCGATCACAGCGATGACTTCGCAGCCGTAGTTTTCCTTGAGCCACGGAATAATGATGGAGGTATCGAGTCCTCCGGAGTAGGCGAGCACAACTTTTTTGGGCTTATTTGCTGGCGGTTTCACAATTCCTCTCTTGCGTATAGATGTTGCAAAGCTCGGGCGCAGCGGTGCTGCGCCCCTACAAAGAAAGATCGATGCGAGGAGATAACTAGCATCGCTAGATCAGAATAAAGTATGCAGGATGGCCTTCTGCACGTACATGCGGTTTTCGGATTGATCGAGGACGACCGACTGAGGGCCGTCGAGGACTTCCGGGGTGACTTCCAATCCGCGGTGCGCCGGAAGACAGTGCATAAAGACGGCGTCCGGCGCAGCAAGTGACATGAGTTCTGGATTCACCTGGTAAGGCTGGAACGCCGCGGCACGCACTTTCTCCTCGGCTTCAAAGCCCATGCTGGTCCACGAATCGGTGTAAACGGCTTGCGCGTCGCTCACCGCTTCGCGCGGATCGGTCATCAATTCGATTTTGGCTTTCGTTTCGCGGGCTACGCGCTTGCCATCGGCGACAACTTCAGGCAGGGGCGTGTATTCCGCGGGCGTCGCGACGCGCAAGTGAACGCCCAGCCTCGCAGCGAGGTAGATCAGAGAATGGCAGACGTTGTTGCCGTCGCCGACGTATGCGAGCTTGAAGCCGCGCAATGCGCCGAATTTCTCTTCCAGGGTAAAGAAATCGGCCAGCGCCTGGCAGGGATGAAACTTATCGGAGAGCGCGTTGATCACCGGGATGCTGGCGTTCGCCGCCATTTCCTCGAGGACACGCTGATGGTAAACGCGAGCGACGATGCCCTGCACCCAGCGCTCGAGGTTGCGAGCGACATCGGCGATAGATTCGCGCGCGCCGAGAGAGGCGGACGCCTGCGTGTGGTCCAGGAAAACGACGGAGCCACCCATGCTCTGGATGCCGACGTCGAAGGTGACCCGCGTGCGGAGCGAGGGCTTCTCAAAAATCAGCGCGATGAACTTGCCGTGGAGCGTGGAGGCGTAACGGCCCGGGCGGGCCTTGATATCCGCCGAGAGATGGAGCAATTCGCGCGTGTGCGCAGGGCTCCACTCCGCTCCGGTGAGGAGATCATTCGACAAAGAAACAGGTACAACGAGAGTCGTGGTGGTCATTGTTTTCACCTTACCGCGGCAAGGGCAACGCTCTCAGGATTCGCGGACTTGCCGGAATCCGAGGCAGAGGCCTGCTTTGGAGTAGTTGCAAGAACGAGTTCAAAGAGCCCGAGGAATTCGCGTACCTGCGCGCGGGTGATGATGAAGGGCGGCAGCAGGCGCAAGGTAAAATCGTGGGTGCAATTGATCAACAAACCGCGCCGCATGGCCTCGCTGACGAAAGGCGCGCCTTCGATGGAGAGTTCCAAGCCGATCATCAGGCCTTCGCCGCGGATTTCGCGGATGAAGCCGAATTTGGCGGCAAGCTTGGTGAGGCCTTCGCGCAGCTCCGCGCCGCGCAAGCGGATATTTTCGAGGAGCTCTTCGTCCTCGACGATGTTGAGGAACTCGAGGGCAACGGCACAAGCCAGCGGGCCGCCGCCAAACGTGGTGCCATGCATCCCGGGAGAGACGCGAGAAGCAACATCCTCCGTGGTGAGAATGGCGCCGAGCGGAAGGCCGGCAGCGAGAGGCTTGGCGATCAAGACGATGTCCGGATTCGAAGAAAACTTCTGATAACCGAAAAAGCGGCCGGTGCGGCCGAGTCCGCATTGAATCTCATCGGCGATCAAGAGAGCGCGGTGCTGCGAGACGAGTGAGCGGGCGCGATTCCAGAAGACTTCGCTGACGGGATAGATCCCGCCTTCGCCCTGGATTGTTTCCAGAAGGATGGCGCAAACGGTATCGTCGAATTTGGCCTCAAGATCAGCGACGTCGTTGAAACGCACGAACTCCACTCCGGGGACGACGGGCGCGAAGGGCAATCGGTACTTTTCCGTGGAGGTAACGCTGATGGCGCCGAAGGTGCGTCCATGAAAAGAATTCTCCAGGGCCAAAAAGCGATGCTGCTTCGCGGTTGTCCCGGCAGCCTCGTCCGGCTGGCGTCCAAAGAGCCGTGCGAGCTTGAGTGCGCCATCGAGCGCTTCCGTGCCGCTGTTGGCGAAGAACACGCGATCGAGCCCGGACCATGTGGCAAGTTTGCGCGCGAGCGGACCCTGGTAGGCGTTGTGATAGAGGTTCGAGAGGTGAATCGCGCGCGCGGCTTCACGACGAATCACCCGCACGATTCTCGGATGCACGTGACCGAGCGCATTCACGGCGATGCCGCCCAAGAAATCGAGATACTTCTTGCCAGTGGCGTCGTAGATGTAAGCGCCGCGGCCGTGGGTCATGACCACCGGCTGGCGCTTGTAGGTAGGCAGGAGGAACTTCTCGGCATCGAGCAGGCGCGTATCGGGTTTGGCCCTTTGCGCAGACGAATATTGCGGCTTGCGCACGGAACGCGACAGGGACTTCTTTTTGGATGAAGTGCCCATCATGCCGCCGAAAGAGCCGCTTGGGCAGCGGACAAAGGTACACGGAGAACGCGCGTTCCAGGGATCGAGGCCACTCCATCTTTGGCGGATGCTTCCGCCGCGTGCGAAGCCAGCAACAAAGCGCCGGGCGAGGTGCCGCCGACGATGCGGACTTCACGGACACCGCCTTCGATGGCACGCTTGGCGGCTTCGAGTTTGAGAACCATGCCGCCAGAAACGACGCGGGATTGGACCAGGCGCTCGATCTCCTCGCAGGTGACGACCGAGAGAACTCTCTCCCCGCTGAGGACGCCGGGGACATCCGTGAGATAGATCAACTGATCGGCGCTGAGATATTCCGCGCAGGCCGCGGCCATGTGGTCAGCATTGATATTGTAGAGTTCGTTGTCCGAGCCAATGCCGAGGCAAGGTGCAACAGGCACGAGGCCTTCGCGCCAGAGGGAGTCAATAAACCGGGCGTTCAATCCGGTGAGATAGCCCACGAAACCCAGGCTGCCCTCGACTTCGTTGTGGACCATGGGCTCCGCGACGAAACAGCGAGCGTCCGCGGCAGAGATGCCGATTGCGGGTTGGCCTTCCGCAGAAATCGCCGCAGCCAACTTCTTATTCAGCAAACCGGCGAATACCATGACGGCCACATCGCGCGTTTCGCGGTCGGTGACGCGCAAGCCGGCAATGAACTTGCTTTCGATAGCCATGCGCTTGAGGGTGGCAGTGAAAAGGCGGCCGCCACCATGCACGACGAGAATTTCATGGCCCTGCTGCGCGAGCGCCGCGACCTGATGCGCGAGAGAGCGCACCGTGGCGTCGTCTTCGAGTAATGCTCCTGCGAATTTGATTACGATTCTCATTGAAGTGAGGTCTGCTCCTCTATTCCCAGCATATGGTTGAAATTCTGTACGGCCTGGCCGGCAGCGCCTTTTCCAAGATTGTCGAGGCACGAGACGATGACCAGGCGGCGTCCAGACTTGTCCAGTGCGAATCCGATGTCGCAAAAATTGGTGTGAGCGACGTGCTGCAACTCCGGCAACGTGCCGGCGGCCCAGATGCGAATCATGGAACGGCCGGCGTAGAACTTGCGGTAGAGCGACTCGACGTCAGCGGCGGTCTGTGGCTCGCCGAGCGTGACGTAGATGGTGGAAAGAATGCCGCGCGCGAGAGGCAGCAAGTGCGGTGAGAAAACAACTTGCGACTCGCTCAGACCGGTGTGTTCGAGAATTTCCGGCGTGTGGCGGTGCGTGAAAAGGCTGTAGGCTTTGAAATTTTCATCCACTTCGACGAAGTGGAGATCGCCGCGAGGATCTTTGCCCGCGCCGCTGGCGCCGGACTTGCAATCGCAAACGACGCCGGCACCCGGAGCAAGCAAGCCTGCTTGCGTAAGAGGCCGCAGGGCAAGGATCACGCTGGTCGCATAACAGCCCGGGTTCGCAACCAAACGAGCCTTGGCAATTTCGCTCGAGTAGAGCTCAGGAATGCCGTAGGCAGCTTCGGTAAGCCATTCGGCGCGGGGCGCGGCCAGCTTGTACCAGGATGTAAAGGTTTCCGCTTGGCGAAAGCGGAATGCTCCGCTCAAATCAACGACGCGGAGACCCGCCTTGAGCAAAACCGGCGCCAATTCCGCAGAAACGTCATGGGGAGTCGCAAGAAACGCGGTGCCAGCGCCGCTTGAAGTTATGGCGTCGATCGAAAGGGGCCGGAGCGGCGCTTCGCCCCAGCCGCGGAACTGGGGAAAGAGTTCGGCGAGGCATTTCGCGCCGTTCGTTTCGCGAACGAAGAAGACCGGCGGCTGAAGCGCCGGATGGCGCAGAAGAATCCGCGCCAGCTCGATACCGGTATAGCCGCTGACGCCTACAACCGCGACTTGGCGGGGATTTCTCATTTCACCAGGGCTTCAATCTTTTTCTGGAGGGACTCACGGGATTTCTTGTTGGGTGTGATGATCAGGACGGTATCGTCACCCGCAATGGTTCCGGCAATTTCCGGGAATTTAGCGCCATCGACGGCGGCAGCCAAGGGCTGTGCGCCGCTCGGAGGCGTTTTCAAAACGAGAAGATTTTCCGCGGGGCGGATATCGAGAAGAAATTCGCCGAGGGCGCGGGCCAGCGGGGGCAGAGGCGCGGGCTCCTCGGGCAACGCGGTGGAGGACTTGTAGCCTTCGTGCGTCTTTATCAACCGGAGTTCCTGGAGGTCGCGCGAAAGGGTGGCCTGAGTTACGCGGAGTTTTTGCGCGGCCAGGCCGCGGCGCAGCTCTTCCTGATTAGCAATCCGCTGACCGGAAACCAAGCGGAGGATTTGACCGTGACGAAATGTCTTGTGCGTGTTCATGGGTATCAAGGGTATTTTGGCCCCTGTATTTTTATACACGTGACTGCATACTCCTGTCAATGAAATTCACAAACTTTTCCGGGCATGGCCGCCATCCAATGGCACAGGACGCGGGAGAAGCGAGTCATGTAAGATTCGTACTACCCGCGCGATGCACACTGGATTTTCCTCGCCGGGGATGTAACCTATCGTTCAGCACCATCGGCCTTATGGGAACGTCTTGTCAAATTGCGGGATGCAAGAACGATACACCACCGGCACTCGCCGAGCGGCGGTTCTGCGTCCTGCACTTCACGCTTACGCTGGAGACCAGCTGCTCGGAGATGCGGCGGGAGACGGCGCTGGGCAACGCCCCGCAAGAACGACTGCGTGAAATCATGAAGTTCATCACGGAGAACGGGGAATGCCTGGCGCGCGTCGCGACCAGCGGCCTGCCCCTGACGGATGACCTGAAGGCGCGAATATTGAGCACTTTCCTTACGCTGATGAATCTGCGTGAAAACCTGGACCGTTCGAACATGCGGAGCTCGTTTGGACGCTCCGGGCACATTCGATAAATTGCGAATTCCGAAGTGGAAGAAAAGTGCGAGGTCAGGCGCCGATGTACCTGGCGTAGAGTGAGCGCGCCACGGCGGGATCCTTGGTGCCCTTGAGGATGGCGCGGCCGTCGGCGAAGACGGTCATTTCGTAAGGCGCAATTCGGAAGCGAAGCAGAAAATCGTTCTGACGCACGTCGTCGACGAGAGGCTTCAAGCGAAGGCCGAGAACGCCGAGGTCGAGAGCCCGGGTGCGTTCATGAATCTGAACGGAATCGCGACCGCACATGGTGATGCGGGGCTGGGCCTCTCCTCCAAGATAGGTGAAATTACGCCTGGCGCAGGCGCGACATTCGGGGTTGCGCGCCACACCGA
>Ga0209648_10006319_pt1 | contig 10191 bp, 7 predicted proteins | sample GraSoi2013_115cm_FD_185830 | JGI IMG/M metagenome (GOLD analysis project Ga0209648, IMG submission 185830) | Grasslands soil microbial communities from the Angelo Coastal Reserve, California, USA - Sample 9_17_2013_115cm (SPAdes) (version 2) | ecosystem: Environmental > Terrestrial > Soil >...
CTGTGGACCTCGCGACGAACGATAACTCTCGACCAGCGCCCAGTAGCCATGGCGCTTGCCATCCTTGTCGCGATAGCAGCGACGCAAGTACATGCCTCGATCCTACGCATGGCTACTCCACTTTCAAGAGGGTTGGTCTTCACTACAAAGACTTTTTCGCAGGACACGCAATACTTCCTGAGGACTCGTACTGAGGATAAGAAGGATAAGAAATCTCTAGATTCGAATTACTCCGAAAATGTGCTCAAAAATATTTCAAATTACCTCAGGCTGCGGAAGGTGGGTTAGGAGTGCAACTCGTCGCCGGGTCCACCTTTCAACTCCCCTCGGAGAAGGTCCTCGAGGTCGCCCATCTGGTCCCCCAGCAGATTCAGTTTGCGCGCCAGCCCCTGGATTTCGGATTCGGCGCGGCGGTTGACGGCGTAGTCCAGTTCACCGCGCACGCGATCCTTCATGTCCTGGCGGTTCTGGCTCATCATGATGACCGGCGCCTGGATGGCCGCGAGCAACGACAGGATGAGATTCAGCAGGATAAACGGATAGGGGTCCCAGGCCGCCCTGTGCATGCCTACGTTGATGGCCGTATAGATGCCGCTGAGAATGAGAAAACCAATGATGAAGGACCAGGAACCGCCGAACTGCACCATGGAGTCCGCGATGCGCTCGGGAACCGTCGATTTCGCCTCGATCTCTTCGTTCGGATTGCGCATGGCGCGAAGGCGCACGAGTTGCTGCGACGCGTGAAACTGCCGCCCCAGCACCGTCAGCATATCCATTCCCGCGTGCGGCTTGCGTTGCAGCAGCGTCGCGATGTCTCCGCGGCTGACTTCCAGGCACTGCGTATCCTCGACGGCCGTCGCGTTGGTTTGATGAGGAGTCTGTTCCAGCATCGACGCGAAACCAAAGAACTCGCCGTAAGCCGGCTCATCCACCACAACTTCCTGTTGATCTTCGTCCACCGTGGTGACACGCACTTTTCCGGAGACCACCACGTAGGCTTGCCCGCCCGGGTCGCCCATCTTGTAGATGCGTTGCCGCGGAGCAAAATTCTTCAGCTCTACCTGCCCCGCCAATACCGCCGTCTCGTCTTCATCGAGCAGGGCAAACAGGGGGACATGTTTCAACACTTCGGGATTGCAGGGCATCGGCCACCTCTTCTGAAGGAACTAGGCTGGTTCTTAGTTTTCCAAGCGTTTGAATCGAACGCAACAGGCAACATCCGCGCCCCTAGTAAACCCGATGCAAGGCGCGGCTTCAAGAAGCATTCGGCAAAGGTGGGAAATAATCGGTGCGCCGAAACGCAGCGACCCACGGCTCATGCGTCACTGAATGATTTGAATTTCTACGTCTTGTCCCGCGGCATGCCGCATCAGCAGCGCGGACATTCTCTGAGCCCAGCGGTCGAGACCTTCCGTGCCGCCAAAAGAAACGATCACCGCGAGGACTTCTTTCGTTGCCGCCGTCACCATGGTTCGTTCGGAATCGCTCGTCGCGCTGCCGTGTGGCCCAGCGGTGTCGGCGAAGAGTGGCAAGCCTTCCAGATTCAAATCGTACTTGCCGATGCCCTTGTACGTTTCGCCCGCGCGTCCCGCGCGAAAAACAATTTCGCCGGTCACGTGCGCCAGATCATACAATCCAACGGGCAAGCGGCTTTCCACCGACACGAGATTGATCACGTCTACAACGGCGTTGATCTGCGGCAAGCCTTTCCCTGCAACCACTCGCCGCAACAAAGCTTCTGCCGAACCTCGGTATCTTGCCGGATCTTTTCCTAGCGCTTTGTACGCTTTGCGCGTCACTTCAATTTGCGGCGCCTCCAGCACGCCGCGCGGGAAGGGCAATTTCTGAATTTCCGTTTCTCGCGCCTTCATCTCCTCGAGCAGCGCCGCAGGCGATGCGCCCGCCTCCACGCGCGCCGTCACGCATCCCAATGCTGTTCGCGGGCACTTCGTTTTCAGTTTCGGATCAATCGTTACTTTCATCGCGGCCTCAGCTTGCCACCGGTTTCAGCCGCGCCGAAAAGTGCCGCAAAAACTTTGCCTGGTGCGTTATTTCGTAGCCGCGGATCTGTTCGCGTTTGCGCCAAACGTCGAGAATTACTTCCACCACATACTCGATGTGGCTCTGCGTGTACGCGCGCCGCGGAATCGCCAGCCGCACCAGATCCATTTTCGCGTGCTCGCCGAACATCAGCGTTCCGATCTCCACCGAGCGAATCCCGCCTTCCAGATAAAGCTCGTTCGCCAGCGCCACGCCCGGAAACTGTGGCGCCGGAACGTGCCGCAGAAACGCCCGGGCATCAATATATATTGCATGTCCACCCGGCGGCTGCACGATGGGCACGCCTTCGTCCGCGATATGATTGCCGAGAAACGCGGTGGAAGCGATGCGGTATTTCAGATATTCCTCTTCCAGCGCCTCGTTCAATCCCACGGCAATCGCTTCCAGGTCGCGTCCCGCCAGTCCGCCGTAGGTCGGGAAGCCTTCGGTCAAAATCAGCAGGTCTTTTTGCTGTTGCGCCAGCGTGTCGTCGTTGGTGCAGAGAAACCCGCCGATGTTCGCCATGCCGTCCTTTTTCGCGGACATGGTGCAGCCGTCGGCATGTGAAAACATTTCGCGCGCAATCTCGCGCGGAGTTTTTTGCGCGTAGCCTGGCTCGCGCAGCTTGATGAAGTAGGAATTTTCCGCGAAGCGGCAGGCATCGATGTACAGCGGAATCCCGTGCTTTTTGCACGCGGATTTCACCGCGCGGATATTTTCCATCGAAACCGGCTGGCCGCCTCCGGAATTATTGGTCACCGTCAGCATCACCAGCGGAATTTTCCCCGCGCCTTCGCTCTCGATCACTTCCGCCAGCCGCGCCACGTCCATGTTCCCTTTGAACGGATGCACGCGCGCAGGCTCCTTCGCTTCGGGGGTGGGAAGGTCCAGCGCTTGCGCGCCGACAAATTCGCAGTTCGCGCGCGTGGTGTCAAAATGCGTGTTGTTCGGGACCACGTCGCCTTTCTTGCACATGACGCTGAACAAAATGCGTTCCGCGGCGCGGCCCTGGTGCGTGGGAATCACGTGCTGGAAGCCGAAAATATTTTTCACCGAATCGCGAAATCGCGCGAAGCTCGGCGAACCGGCGTACGATTCGTCGCCGCGCATCATCGCCGCCCACTGCTCGGTGGACATCGCCGCGGTTCCCGAATCCGTCAGCAAGTCAATCAGGATCGCGTCGGAAGGTACGAGAAAAAGATTGTAGCCCGCGGCCTCCATGAGTTTCTGGCGCTCTTCCCGCGTGGTGCGGCGGATCGCCTCGATGCTCTTGATTCGAAACGGTTCGATGATCGTCTTGACCGGCATGCTTTTCAGCGCTCTCCCCCGGACACACTACCACACAGCCCGATTTCGCGGCGGGGTCATCATTCGCTGGAAGGGAAGTTGAACAGAAGTAGCTACGAGCCCTGGCAACTGCGTTTGATGTGCCACCCGTGATAAACTTTATGGATTCTAGGCCCGTAGCTCAGTTGGTTAGAGCGCTACCTTGACACGGTAGAGGTCTGGGGTTCGAGTCCCCACGGGCCTACCATTTGATTCAATCACTTAGCAAAAACCACCAGAAAACTTCACCTGTAATTCTTCACCTGTAAAATGGTCTCTCGGGCCACTACGAACACAAGCGGCTCGACCAGCCAAACCCATCCATAGTTCCGTGAGGAGCCAGAGGATGAGGAAGAAGGCGAGACGTTCTGTGTGATCCGGAAAGCCAAGCAAATCGCATCGACGCTCGATGATGTGGAGTTCCTATGACCGACAACTCCATGCCCGGCGATTGAGCCTGCGGCACCCGCTCAACTTACTGCCCCACCTAAGGTGAGGTAACAGAAGTTACGACCAAGGCGACCTCCGTTTCCTGTCCTGCTAAAACTGTAACGGAAATCGGCACCGTGGGTGATGTGGTGAAACTCACTCCAGCAGGGGCGATAAGCGTCAGATATAAGGAGTCGGGCAAGAGGAAGATGAAGCTTACGCTGAATACAGTCGGATCGGCTGTGGCTTGGAGCGACACCGTTTTCGTGGCTCCGCCCGAGTTGGTAATCTGGGCGTCAAAGTCGGCCAAGGTCACTTGCGTCCCGTTGATGATAGGGAACGTGACGCTTGGATCCGCGCTGACGGCGACCACGAGATTTCCGCTAAAGGTTAGAACAGTTGCCTGGACCGTCTGACCATATATCCAGGAACCGGAGTCGCCGGCGAGGTGTCCGAAGGTCTGGGACACGTCGAAGTCAAGTAGTAGCAACTTCGAATTGGCACTTACGGTAACACTACCTCCTGGCGCGACTACCTTGAGCGCCTTGGGCAACTTGAGGGTCCCGTTCACCGTCGCCCCAGGAGGTAGCCCCGCATACGTTGGCGACGTCGCGTAGATCAGTCCGTTTGGGAGCTGTATATATCCGCCGCTAAACTTGAAATCCAAATCTGTGTAAGTCCCAGGCGGCACCACCGCACTCTGTAACAACGTGACCGCGTCAAAGGACAGGGTCAGAAGATTCGTTGTGACGTTCGGCTGAGATAGTACGACCGGATTACCAGCCGCCGTAGTCAGCCCAATTGTGTTGATCGTCACAACTCCCGCAGACAACGTAACGCTTGCCTGGGTTTGCGCGCATGCAGAAACGCACGCTCCGAAGAGCCAAGCTGCAGTCATGAGAGAAATGCTCGCAAATGCGAGCGCCCGATTCAAATAGTGCCTCATCGTGAATGCTCCTTTCGAAAAGGTATGAACTGGAGTTCCCTGTCGGGATTCCAATCCGTGCAGCTTGGTTTTATCCATTAGCCGCTTTGGGTTATGTGTCCGTTAATACTCGCAGGGGGCATAGGCTGAAACACCCCGAATGTTCGCTCCGAGAACCCGGGAACCGTGCCTCAGTGGTCGGAAACCGCTTTCTGAATTGTTGTTCTTCGGGGACGCCGGAATTTTGCTCCCGCCGAATTTGCCTGTCAAGGACAAAGGGGTACGGGGCGGGTGGAGCACCCTTGACGCGATGAGACGCCGGGTTGACACGGTAGAGGTCTGGGGTTCGAGTCCCCACGGGCCTACCATTTTCGTTGCGATGCGACTAATGACGTTTTCTTAGTGACTTGAGTTCGACTTCTCAGAACCGGACTTCTGGGCCGGAATAGCTCCCGAATGGCCCGCTTTTCGCCCGCGATTCGTGCCATTGAAATTTACATGAAACGACGAGCGAATCAGTGATTGAAGAATCGTTCAGTTCGCCGATCCTCCGGCACTGACCGGCGCAATATCAGACTTCATCCCGAGCGCTCTTAAATATCCCTCATTCACGCGACACTTTTGCAGGCGGACACTCTCCAGCAATTCGTCGAAAGCACGAGTGATCGTCTCCTTTTCAGGCCGGGCCTTCAGCCGTTCTTCCGCGTGCCCAGCGCCGCGCGGCAGCTTGGCGAACTCCACGATCTTTTCCCAATCCGCAGGCGGGATAATGTTGACAACCGCCGACGGCTTCCCCATCTTTTTGTACGGCCAGAAAGCCCATCCGATATTGTTTTTCTCCAGCGCTTTCACGAATTGCGCGATCCACTCATCGGTATTTTCGCCGGACTCGCCCATCCAGATCGGCACATCATAGCGTTCGCGAAAATCCAGGTATTGCCGGATCACGCTTTCATCCGGCGCCGTCCAATATTTGTGGAACGTGTAGACGGTGTTCGCATCGAAGGGCTTCCCGAACACCGAAAAGTTCCCATCCCACTGCGCCCCGCCGAGAAAGAGAATATGGTGAGCGTCAACCTTTCGTATCTCGCCCGACACCTTCTTGTAGACCGGTTCAAGCAAGGAATTCAGCGGTGCCAGCTTCGGAAAATGCGGGATTGGCTCATTCAGCAGGTCATAACCGAGCACCGCCGGCTCATCGCGATAGTGCGCCGCCAGCCGTCGCCAGACGGCCACCAGGTGCTCTTGCTCCAGTGGACTCTGGTACAGCCACGGATAGCCCGCGCTGTCATCGATGTTCGTGCCCGTCTGCCCGCCCGGCGCCGCATGCAGATCAAGGATCACATACAGGTTTTCCGCCCGGCTCCACCCGATCAACCGGTCCAGCAGCCGGAAACCTTCCGCGTCGTCGCTCTCAAACAAGCCGTAATGCAAAGGAACTCGAATGGCGTTGAACCCCGCCCGATGCAGGAGCGCGATGTCCTCCCGCGTGACGTAGTTCTCGCGGTACTTCTGCCAGAATGCCGCCGACCCTTCAGGTCCAAGCAGCTCCAACACCAATGCACGGATCTCACCAGGAGATTGCGGACCACCTTGGAACAGCCACATGTAACCTTCTGGCACCAGCCAATTGCCCAGATTTGTCGCGCGAAGAAGGAGCGGTTTACCGGCGGCATCGACGATCTGTTTGTGGTCGGTGTGTGCGAACTGCGCGCTCGCTTGGGAAGTCAATGTCAGAAGAAGAAGCGGCAACTGTAGAAGTCTGAGCTTGAACATGATTCCCCCCGGCGGAAAGGCTACACCAAAGTCGCTGCTAGCGGTTTGGATGTTCGCCATGATCCGATTTGGGTTCTTCGCCGCTTCGACTACTACGTTTTTCCTGTTTCTTCTGACCAACTTCCCGGTTGCTGTCCATTGGAGCGACTGGCGGATTTGTTCAGAGGGATTGAAATCTTTCTTTCACTTCCCGTACAAATTCGAGGAACTTGGGGGAGTTGGTGATTTCGGGATGCCAGCACATGTCGCGCTCGATGAGGTCGTAGGTTTCCTGAAGGCGCGCGCCGGGGATGGTGTTTCCGGCGGCGTCGCGGTCGCGTCCCATGAGCCACAAGTGATCAGCCACGGTGGCCGCGGCGGTCACGTCGTGGGTGACGACGATGATGGTGTTGAGTTCGTCCAGGCAGGCAATTTCGTTGATCAATTCGCAGACTTTCGCTTCCATCACCACATCGAGGCCGGAGAACGGCTCATCCATGAGAAGGAAATGTTCGCTGCACAGAAGCTGCTGCGCGATGGCCACGCGCTGGCGCTGGCCGCCGGAAATTTGCGCGGGATAGAGTTGCGACTGGTCCAGCATGTCCAGCCGCTTGAGGTACTGCATCACTTTTTCATGCGCGGCTTCATGACTCTTTTCCATTTGATTGGCGGCCAGGAGCAGGTTGCTGAAAATGGTGCGGTTTTCGAATAACGGATAATTTTGCGCGACCACGCCCACCATTCCTGCCTTGACAGGAGTCAGCGTGGAATTGACCAGCACCTGTCCGGAAGTGGGGTGATTCAGGCCGGCGATGATTCGAAAGAGCTGCGTCTTGCCGATGCCGGAAGGGCCGAGAAAACCAACGACCTGGCCCTGTGTGCGACCCTCACGGAGGATGTCGCGAATTTCCGCGTTCACATCCCGAAGGATAACCTTGTCTTCGTAAGAAAGGCTGACGTGGTCAATCTTAAGAAGCGTCTCGCCGTAGGTGCAGCGCTCGGGCACGGATGGTCCTCACAAGTTCAGGGGCTGCTATCTTTTTTCAAGCTGCAAATCCGCGTAGGGGAAAAGGAATTTCTTGGCCAACCCCAGCGCGTAATCCTGAAACAACCCGATCAACAGAATGGCAATTTGAATGGCGAACACGGCCTCGAGACGGAAGTGCTTGTTTTGATTCAGCAGCAACGCACCGATGCCGCCCTCCGACCGCGAGATGCCCTCGACCATGGTGAGCATCATCCAGCCCATGGCGGCGTTCTGGCGCATGGCATCGAAAGCCGCGTCGGCCTTGCCCAGAACAATCACTTCCCAGACGACGCGCCACTCGCCCATGCGCAGCGTGCGCGCCAAGTCGAACTTTTCTTTGGGGATTTGCGCCACCACGTCGATCATGCTGGTGACAAAGAACACCGCGACGCCAAAAACCAGAAGACTTACTTTCAACTGGTGCCCGCTGGAAAAAATGATGGTGAAGAAAAAGGTGAGCCCCACCATTCCAAGAAAACGGCCTTTGGAGACGGCCATGGCGATGGGCTGGAAGGCGGGAACCACAGTGAGGTAAGCAAGGCCCAGCGAAATCAGCGTCGCCCAGGCCATGGCTTGAAGATTCAAAGAGAAACTGACGATGAGTTCCTGACCCAGCCCTTCGTGGCTCCAGAGGTCCAGGAAGGCCCGCCACACGTCCATCGGTTTGGGGAGAAAAACGTAGGAAGAGGTGGCCCAGACCACCAGCAACACGGCGATCTGGAACACAATAATGAAACGCAGAGCCGCTTTCGAAATTACGCGGTTCGGAGAAAATGCGCCGAGAATATCGTGCCAAAAGTTGCCGCGACCCGCTGCTGACGCGTGGATCGCGGACGGTGCTGCGTTCGTTCCCACCACTACGGCCGCCGGCCTCATGGGATTCACGCGCGCTCCCTTATTCCTTGCCCGACAGAATGATTTCCACGCGCCGGTTCTTGGCGCGGCCGTCGGCGGTGGCATTCGAAGCGAGGGGCTTCGAATCGCCATAGGCGTGAATACGGAAACGGCTGTCCGGGAAGTTGGAGGGAGCTTTTCTCTGCAGCCAGTCTCGCACGGCCTGAGCGCGCCGCTCCGCCAAGTCCATATTTGCTTCGCGCGTCCCGGTATTGTCCGTGTGTCCATTCAGAGTGACGAAAAGGGCGCCGGCAATGGCCAGGTCGTCCTTGATCTCGTACATCTTGCGTTCGCCTTCGGCAGTGAAGGAAGCTTGCCCGGTGGCAAACTCGATGCTCCAGTCACGTTTCGAAACGACAGTGCCGGTATCCCCACTGGAACTGAAACTGGCGACGTCGGCTTCCGCGCCGCTCTGCGAGAGCATGGAAGACGCTCCGAGAACATAGGAAGTGTCGAGAATTTCCTTCACGTCAGGAATTTTGTTGGCGTCTTTGAACAAGTCGGGGTATTGCTGGGCGGCAATATTTCCAAACACGGTGTAGGTGGAGCGGAAATTGTTATTGGCGCCGGGCTGCAATCCGAAGAGCAGCAAGTTGTCGTTCAAATTGTTGACGGCGGAACCGCCGAGCTCCACCATGTTGCCGGTTTTATCCTGCTCCCGCGTCCCCTGGTAATATTTCAGCCAGTAGTCGCCGTTCTGCTCGTTATAGACCTTGGCGCTGATCGCGGCGGCGCGCTTGAGCGCTTCTGGGAAGGCCTTCAACTGGTCCGCCGCTTCAAAGCTGGCGGCGAGCATTCCCTGGACTTCGTTGCGGTGGTCCTGGTTAAACTTTTTGATGCCGATGATGACGTCCGGCATCTGCGAGCGGTACTGCTTCGAAGAAACTATGGATACGAGTCCGCCGCGGCCGTGGGCTACGTTGACGTCGCCCGGCGTCCAGGTGACCACGCCATTGACGCAGACGTTCTTTGATTCGCCGGTGAGCCGGCCGTCGTGGACCACTTTGCGGTCTTCGCAGGTATTGGCGTTATAGATTTCAGCGGCCTTGATGTAGTCCGGCGCATTGACCCAATTGAGTGCCTCGGGGTCGTACGTTTTTTCGTCGGGATTATTCTTGATCTGGTTGTCGGCGGCCCACTTCATGGCGATATTCCAATCACCGTCACGGAGTACGCCAGCGACCAAGCCGCCCTTGGCTGCTTGCGCGTTGGATTTCCATTCCGGCGGAGCCATTAGTTTGTCTTCCCCGCGCGAATATCCCGTAGAGCCGATGACCTGCGCGATGTATTCACCAGCGCCGTTGTCCAGCTTCTTGAGCTGCGGATTGACTCCGGCGAAAAACTGGCCTGAGCCGTCACCCATGATCAAGACGTAGTTCGCGCCGGCGGAGCACTGGCTTGCGCCGTCGTGGAGCTCTTTCGCGCATGCAATCAGGTCATTCTGCATCTGGTTGGTGTCATCCTGGCGGATCAGCTTCACGTTCGCGCCATGCTTTTCCATCAGGCTGTTGCGCGTCGTATCCGGGCCGCCGTTGGCGTAGATATAGTTCATCTGCGCGTTCCAGGCCCATATTTCGGTGCGGATCAACGGCGCTTTCACCGATGCCGAAGACGCTTCCGGGAAAGGCGCCGGTTCGACGTTGGCCACGACCGCTTCCTTCAAATCCGGCAGAGCGGCCTTCGACGGAATGAGGGCCTTGGCGATGCCCGGCGCGGGAATCCAGCCGCGGCTTACCGCCGTGCGGAATCCGAAGAACAAGACCGCCCCGACAGCCAGGAGCAGAATAACCTTCGC
>Ga0209648_10006320_pt1 | contig 10190 bp, 8 predicted proteins | sample GraSoi2013_115cm_FD_185830 | JGI IMG/M metagenome (GOLD analysis project Ga0209648, IMG submission 185830) | Grasslands soil microbial communities from the Angelo Coastal Reserve, California, USA - Sample 9_17_2013_115cm (SPAdes) (version 2) | ecosystem: Environmental > Terrestrial > Soil >...
AACCGCCAGTGTAGCCTGGCCTGAGTTACCTGGTCCCAGTTGTCGGACAATTGTGTATTTGTACCTGTGTCTACCCAGTCATCGTCCCGGTTCCGACCAAGGATCGTCACGGTCCCATCCAGCCCGTGGTCTCGCCCAAATCCATACCCCACCCCCGACGGGGTCATCAGAACGACAGCCAATGCGAAATGCACATTCGGAAAGCCGCTATTGTGCATATGACCAGAGAATGTGAATTGCCCTAACCTATTGACGACCACATCAACCGAGCCGCCGACCGGTAGCCAGTCAGGAGTTGAAATTTGAGCGCTTAGGTGAACCACTTGCGGAGAGGAAACTGCTCCACCCGATGCAGTCCAGTTAATACTTCCATGTTCAAAGTTGCTTACGCGACCGCCGCCGGAAGCGTCCATTTCGTCTGAAATGGGGTATCCGAGGGAAGATCGCTCCCACCCCATTGCAGCCCACTTGTCGCGAATTGCGCCGCCAACCTCATGCGCGCCGGTTGTTGGCGTCCAGTAGATTGATCCGCCCTCGAAATGGTTAAAACGTCCCACGCCATCCGGCGTCGGCGATTCGTCCGTGAGCGGGTATCGGAGCATGGATCGCTCCCATCCCATTGCAGCCCACTTGTCGCGAATTGCGCCGCCAACCTCTTGCGCGCCGGTTCTTGGCGTGAAATAGATTGATCCGCCCTCGAAATGGTTAAAACGTCCCACGCCATCCGGCGTCGGCGATTCGTCCGTGAGCGGGTATCGGAGCATGGATCGCTCCCATCCCATTGCAGCCCACTTGTCGCGAATTGCGCCGCCAACCTCTTGCGCGCCGGTTGTTGGCGTCCAGTAGATTGATCCGCCCTGGAAATGGTTAAAGCGCCCAACACCGTCGGGGGTCGCAAGTTCATCTGTTAGCGGTTCCCCCAAAAAAGATCCTCCCCCGCCCAAAGCAAGCCACTTGTCGCGAATAGCACCGATTACTGACGGCATGAGATTCCTCCATGTTATCAGGCGGAGAATTGCTGGCGCATTGCCTCGCGCAGAGGTGTCGCTCCTGAAAATTCCATCCGCGCCGATTGGCGCGATGAGGGAGAATCAGCACTAGCCGACTGGCTGCTCGCTATCCTCCATCTGCCTGGGACGTTTGTCGCCAACCTGTTTCAAATCGCGGCGCCGGCTTGAAGTCGAGAATTTCTCTCTTCGGCATTATCTCAGCCGCGCGCAATAACACAACCTGCGTGACGGACAATAGTACACTAAAATTTGTGGTGATGTCTACGAAATTTGAGCGGCCTCACTTGAGGACCACCAGCAGGCATGCCGAGTAGGCCCTGGGATATGTCGACCGTATTCTCAGGGGCGAACGACTGGCCGATCTCCCGGTTCAGGGACCGACCAAATTCGAACTGGTCATCAACCTCAAAACGGCCAAGGCGCTCGGCCTTACGGTGCCGAACACGTTGCTCGTGGCTGCCCACGAGGTGATCGAATATTTGTTGCGATGCATGAGTCTCCTATTGGCACTTAGCCGACATTGCACGACGTTCGACTTGAGTCCGGAATGCGCACCAAAACGGACGTCCGCCAACGTCCCTAAATTTTTGGCCCACGGCCTAATCCAACTTCGTCCTTGCCAGCCGCAGCGCGTTGCCGATTACGCTGACCGACGACAGCGCCATCGCGGCCGCGCCGACCATCGGCGACAGCAGGATGCCGAACACCGGATAGAGCACCCCGGCGGCGATCGGCACGCCGGCGGAATTGTACAGAAACGCAAACGCAAGATTCTGGCGAATGTTGCGCATGGTCGCGACCGACAGGCGCCGCGCCCTTACCAGCCCCATCAGATCGCCGGTCAAGAGCGTGACGCCGGCGCTTTCGATCGCGACATCGGTGCCGCCGCCCATGGCGATTCCGATGTCGGCCGCGGCCAAAGCCGGCGCGTCATTGACGCCGTCGCCGACCATGGCGACGCGGCGGCCTTGCTGGCGCAGCCGCTGCACCACCTCGCTCTTGCGCTCCGGCAAAACGCCCGCCTCGATCTCGTCGATGCCAAGCTGTGCGGCCACCGCGCGCGCGGTCGTCAGATTGTCGCCGGTCAGCATGACGATGCGCAAAGCGCCCTCGCGCAGCTTTTGCAGCGCCGCTTTCGCCGACGGTTTTATCGGATCGGCAATGGCGATGACCCCGGCGGCACGGCCGTCGATCGCGACATAGATGGCGGTCGCGCCTTTCTGCCGCGCGGCCTCCGCGGCGCCATCGAGATCGCGCGTCGCAATGTTTTGTTCGGCCATCAGCATCGCATTGCCGAGCGCGATCCTGCTTCCGTCGACGATCCCCGTTGCGCCCTTGCCGGAGGGCGAGGCGAAATCGCTGACCTCGCCGAGGGTTTGGCCGCGCTCCTTCGCCGCGCTCAGGACGGCTATCGCCAGCGGATGCTCGCTGCCACGCTCGACGCTGGCCGCCAGCCGCAGCAATTCGGCTTGCTCGATACCGTCAGCGGTAACGATCGACACCACTTTGGGTTTGCCTTCGGTGAGTGTGCCGGTCTTGTCGAGCACGATGGTATCAATGCTCTCGAACCGCTCCAGCGCCTCCGCGTCGCGGATCAGGATCCCAAAATGCGCGCCGCGGCCGACGCCGACCATGATCGACATCGGGGTGGCGAGCCCAAGCGCACAGGGACAGGCGATGATCAGCACCGTCACGGCTGCGACCAGGCCGAAGGTGAAGCGCGGCTCCGGCCCGAATACCATCCAGGCCGCGAATGCCACGAGCGCCGCCGCAATCACCGCCGGCACGAACCAGCCGGCGACCTGATCGGCGAGCCGCTGGATCGGCGCGCGCGAGCGTTGCGCCCGCGCCACCATGTCGACGATCCGCGCCAGCATGGTGTCGCGGCCGACTTTTTCCGCACGAAACACCAAGCCGCCGCTCTGGTTGACGGTGCCGCCGATCACGCGATCGCCTTCGGCCTTCGACACCGGCATCGATTCGCCGGTCACCATGGCTTCATCGACGGCCGAGCGGCCTTCGGTGACGACGCCGTCGACGGGGATCTTTTCGCCGGGACGAACCCGCAAGCGATCGTCGACCGCGATTTCCTCGATCGCGACATCCTCATCGCCATGATCGGTGATGCGCCGCGCGGTTTTTGGCGTCAGCCCAAGCAGCGCGCGGATCGCACCGGAAGTGCGCGCGCGCGCCTGCAATTCCAGCACCTGCCCGAGCAAGACCAGAACCGTGATGACAGCGGCCGCCTCGAAATACACCGCGACCATGCCGTGCATGTCGCGGAACGCAGGCGGAAATAATTGCGGCGCCAGCGTCCCGACCACGCTGTAGAGCCAGGCGACGCCGGTGCCCATCGCGATCAAAGTGAACATGTTGAGATTGCGCGTTACCAGCGAACGCCAGCCGCGGACGAAGAAGAGCGCGCCCGCCCACAGCACCACCGGGGTTGAGAGCACCAAGGAGATCCAGTTCGACCAGTTTGGCGGCACGAGATGCCCCATGCCGAGGTGGCTGCCCATCTCGATCGCGAACACCGGAAGCGTCAGCACCAGCGCGATCCAAAATCGCCTGGTCATATCGATCAATTCAGGATCCGGCTTGTCGTCGAGCGAGACTTGTTCGGGCTCCAGCGCCATGCCGCAGATCGGGCAACTGCCCGGACCGACTTGCCGCACTTCCGGATGCATCGGGCAGGTGTAGATCGTGCCGGTCGGCTCCGGCTGTTTCGGCTGCAGGAATTTTTCCGGCTCGGCCTCAAAGCGCTCGCGGCATCGCGCCGAGCAGAAGAAATAATTCTGGCCCTTGTAAGCAAAACGGTGCTTTGCGGTCTCGGGGTTGACGCTCATGCCGCAAACCGGATCGATCGCGACTGCCGCGCCGGCGGTTTTATCGGCATCGCCGTGTTTGCCGCCGCAGCAGGATTTTGCCTGCGGCTGGCCATGATCGTGCCCCTGGCCATGATGATGGCCGGCGTGAGCTAAGCCATGTGCGTGATCCTGATCCATCTGCGTCACCAAACTCTCCCGGCCAGCCACTTGAACATGATACCCCCAGGGGGTATATGAGACCTATGCGCAACGAGATCAAGACCTCCTGCTTGAGGCGGCTGAAACGAATCGAAGGCCAGATCCGCGGCCTCGCCGGGATGGTCGAGGACGACCGCTATTGCATCGACATAGTGACGCAGATCGCCGCGGCAAAGGCGGCGTTGCGCCGGGTCGAGGAGGAGATCCTGCGCGACCATGTCGCCCATTGCGTCGAGCATGCGATCGCCTCGGGCGACAAGGCCGACCAGCGCCGCAAGATCGCGGAGTTGATGGAGGTGGTCGGCCGCGCCGACCGGTAAAGCGTTTTCCAATACATTTGACGCATTTCTCTCGTCATGGCCGGGCTCGTCCCGGCCATCCACGTCTTTCTTGCGGCACGTCCATTAAGACGTGGATGCCCGGGACAAGCCCGGGCATGACGAACACTTTGCCAAATCCATTTGGTTAATCCCCGGTGTCGTTGCCATCCAAAATTCGAGCGATGCAACGGCCGCTACTTTAGAAGGTGAGGCTTATTGACATCCCTTCGAAGCAAAAAACGGGGGGAACAATGACCACTCAAAATGCCAAGCTTGTGAATTCCGAGCGATGCCAGGGAATGCACGATGTGCTTCTGGTGTCGTCATTCGGCCTGTGGGCGGCGGTGCTCGGCCTGATGCCGGTATTTGCCTTCCGCCTGTTTATGGGAAGCTGACGCGACCGGGCGAGATGCTCCCGTGGTTAATCCGCGGTAGCACCTGTGGTCAAATGCAAGCGAAATCGCGACCGGCTTTTTAAAATTAGCCGCGTATCAAAGTTCCCGAGAACAACAAAAAACGCGGGGGCGTTGTGAAGAGCGAGAACAATCCGTTTGCTGAACAACAGGGCTTTACGACCGAGGACATCCTTTGGGCGCTCGGCATCTGGTCGGTGATCCTGCGCCGGTGATCGTCTTCTACGTGCTGATGGTCGCGTAATTCGCGAAGCGACTCCACCGCCCTCTCCGTCATTGCGAGGAGCACTTGCGACGAAGCAATCCATGGCCCCTAAAAGGAGGTATGGATTGCTTCGTCGCTTACGCTCCTCGCAATGACGAGGAGGCGCTATTCAATGCAATGAGCAACAGAAAAACGCGCGGAGCCCGCGCGTTCTTTGTCGGCCTTGCAAGTGCTGCGAGACTACGCCGCCTGCTTGTGCATCGCGCCGGTCGCAGGCGCGTTGCCGCGGATCGCCTTGACCGAGCGTTCGATCGCAGCCCACAGCCGGCCGATTTCGGCTGCCGCACGCCCTTCCGCATAATATTCGCGCGCGCCTTCGCCATGGCTGAGCGCCATCAACAGATCGGCACGGTTGGTGATCTGCCCGCCCCATACCGGCGCCTTGAATTTTGTCAGCGATTCACGCGCGATGGTGACGATCGGGCTCTCTGCGTCGTCGCGGCGCGCCGGCGCGCCGTTGAGCACAACCGCATAGGGTTTTCGCGCGGCGCGGCAGGTCAGAATGGTTTCCTGCACGGCGTTGACGTCGAAGACGCCCGGCCGCGCCGGAATGATCACCATCGTGGCGTTCTTGATGGCGTCTTCCACGACGGCCGACATATTCGGCGGCGTATCGATGAATACCCATTCAATTCCATCGCGCTTGGCGGCAGCGATGATGCCGCTGACGGAATTGACAGCGGTTTTGATCGGCGGTTCGTTGGTGCCGCGCAGCTTGTGCCACAGCGTCAACGATCCCTGCGGATCGGCATCGATCAATAGACAGGGTTTTGTTGCTTTATTGACGTGCGCCGCGAGGTGGGCAGCCAGAGTGCTTTTGCCCGAGCCACCTTTACGCGATGCGAAAACAATGACGTTCATTACCTTGGCCTCCAGATTGACCCCAGAACGCGAAAATGAATCAGCGCGGTGATTCGTGAAAGAAAAATTTACTGAATATGGCAGCAAAGCGCCTGATTAATCAGCGAGGTTGGCTTTTGAGTCACACCATGCATTGCAACACAGCGAAAAACCGCGAAAATCGATTCGAAAACGCGCTTGAACTAGTCATCCGCGCGATTTTTTTGCGCGCCGACACCGACTTGATCGGCGCTCTACCTATCCGTGCATCAGCATTTTCGACTCTTTTGCGGAAACAGGCGGCGAACAAAACGAGTCCGGATCGCGCGACGGATGCTCTCAAAGCAGGCAGATGTGGGCTGCGGCACTATCCCCACGTCATTGCGAGCCAACGGGTCGCGCGAATGCGCGCCCGATGACAGGCTCCGCGAAGCAATCCAGGCCACAGCAAGAGGACAGATGGATTGCTTCGTCGCTTACGCTCCTCGCAAAGACGCCAAGTCGCGCTCAGGTCGCGTCCGGCTTTGGCTTCTTGGACTTGCGCGACTTGGTGCTGACCGGCTTGCGCGAGGTGGCCGGGCTGATGCGGAGCGGCCTGCCGGCCGCGACCGGCGTGACCTCGGGACCGGGTCTGAAGAACGCCCTGCAGCCGGGACTAAGTTGCGATTTGTTCCTGATCATGCAGACCGTGACGCGGTCGACATCCGGAATCTCGGAGCTGCAAAGGCGAAACGCATCGCCGCTGCAGGCTTGCTGCTGCTCGGGCGTGTAGGCCCGGCTCGGCGTCGCCTGCAGCGAAACCGCGAGCGCCGTTGCCAGCATCAGACCAAGCTGAAAATTCCCCGACCGGATTGCAAACATGAATCCCCCCGAAGCGTCCATTTGCGGAATTGTGGGTGAATGGCGGAGGAATAGCAAGCAGGCGCGATATTGATCTTGCAAGTGTTGCGAAAACACCGCGCTCGCTTCGGCATCGAATGCGCGATCTTAGTTTGATGATTGGTACAGTTGGGTGGGCTCGAACCACCGACCTCCTGTTCCACAGACAGGCGCTCTAACCAACTGAGCTACAACTGCATCCTGGCGCCGGCCCCGAAAAGAGGGCTCCGAACGGGGCGGAAACTAGGTGCAACGCCCGCCTTTGGCAAGGCCAAGACGACCGCTTGTGGTCGTTCGGGAGGTCCACAAAGTTCACGCCCCAGGGCTCGGCCGAGAAGCTTGATAGCCTCATCAGAGACGCGCGGAAAACACCACCAAAAGCAAAAAGCCCGGGCCATCGCCCGGGCTTTTCCTTAAAGCGCGATCAATCAGGCGGCCGGCTTGAACAGCTTCGACGCGTTGGCCTTGATCGGTTCGACGGTTTCGGTGGCCACCTTCTGGCTCAATTCGGCCAACTCCTTGGCCTGGACGGTGAAGGTCTCGTACTGCTTGCGGGCGTGCGAGGTCCACAATTCCAGCGCCTCCGAAGGCGTTTTGACGCCGAGCAGCTCCTGCGCGAAGTCGAGCGACGCGGTGGTGTTGGCCTTCATGATCTCCATCAGCTTGGCGGAGTATTCGCTAAAACCTTTGCTGGCACTCGTGAACACGGCTTCGACGGTGCCGTTGTGGGTCTCGGCGGCATCCTTGAACTTCGCGTAGCTATCGCGGGCCTGCGAAACGCCCTTTTCGGCGAACGCACGCATCTGCTCGGGGACCTCGAAGGGAATGATCGAAGCGGAGAAGGGATCAGTGGAATTTGCCATGGCATGGATCCTTCGCAATGGGGTGAAATAGTGTGACCCCTTGCGCGCCCGGCAGCTAAGCATGTCGGGAACGTCGACTTGGATCACGCAGTGGGAATGCCCTCAGTCGGACAACCGACACTTGCACCCACATAATGTCAATTTTGTGCAATGCAATGAAATGCGGCACAATTTAAGGTGCAATGCCGCATTTCTGCTCAAGTCCGGGGCATTTGCCCCGGCCTCCTCTCCAGGAGCCTTGGGACTGCCCAAATGGTGTCAGGTTTTGGGCTTGGCGGCATCCATCGCCGCCTTGCTGACAATCTGGCCCATCTCACTGGCCTGCTCGGCCAGCGAGCGCATCTGCGCCTGGACATATTCGCTGTGCAGCCGCATCACCTCCGACAGATCCTTGGCGTGCAGCAGCTTTTCGGCAAAGTCCAACGATGCCTGCACGTTTTTCTCGGCGTAGGAAATAGCTTTCGCGCTGACATCCTTGGCGCCGGCGCGGACCGTCGCGCCGCGTTCCTCCATCGAGCCCGCGGTCTGCTGCACGCTGGCGACGAATTTCTCGAACGCCTTGCGGGCCTGATCAACGCTGGCCTCGGCGATCGATCGCATTTCCTTGGGAATCTCGAAACGGTCACGCCCTTCTTCGCTCATCTCCCTCTCCTGTTGCTTTTGCAGGGCCATCCACAGCCCCGATACCCGGTTCGCCCACCTCGCAAACTTAACCGACAAAAGCCTCGCCGGTATGACGCGGCGCCCACCGGTTCCCCCATCGTGGCCGTCTGATTGAGGTTTGCAAGATTGCAACGCGACAGCCGGTGCGAAAGTTCGGGCCAACCACGGGCCGCGAGCCAAATTAAGGTTATCGCGGCTTTGGATAATTCCGCAGCTGTCAAGCCGTGGACCTGCCCTCACGCCCGGGCGATACTAACCCTCCGTTAAGGCTGTCATCCAAGGCTGTCATCGTTTGGCCGCCATATCTGCCGCCCTCCTCGTGCAAGCGCCAAACCAGTCGGTCATATCAGTGCGATGAACAATGCGGAATTCCAGTTGCGAGGCGTCGGCGATCCGCGACTGGCCGTGCATGCAACAAGTGCCCTCCCGGCATGGCTTTGGTCGATCGATGGCACCCGGATTCTGTGGGCCAATCCGGTCGGCGCAAAACTGTTCGGCGCGGCTAACGGCGCTGCACTTGCCAAAAAGACCTTCGGGCCGGCCGATGCGCACCGCCGCCAGGTCGCGCAACTCGCGCCCAAGCTGCCTTCGACCGGTGCGATGCGATTGGAGCGGCTGCGCGGCTTCGGCGCGCCGCTCGGCCAGCTCGTCACCTGCGGCTGCGCCCGGCTCGATTTTGCCGACGGCAGCCACGGCATTCTGATCACCGCCGCCGAACCGGTCGGCCGCGGGATGCCGCTACTGGAGCGATTGCAGCGCCTGGTCGAAGGTATCGACACGCCGATCGCAGCCTTTGCGCGCGACGGCATGTTCGTCGGCGCCAGTGATGCCGCGCGAACGCTGCTCGCGTTTCGCAATCTGTCCGAGGCGGGCCTTGACGCAGCGCGCAGCGATGCCTTGACGCAGGGCCGCGTCGAGACGCCGATCGGCATCGGCCATCTGGTGCTGCAGCGCGTCGGTACCGGCACCGATGTCGGCCTTGTCGCCTTGATCGCGCCGGGCGCAACCTTGGCCGCGCGGAACGAACCCGCCGCACCGGCCGCACCTGAAGCGACTGAGGCCGAGCCGGCGCCTCAACCAACCGCGCCAGTCGCGGAGCAGCCGATACCCGACTACGAACAGCCCGCGATATCGGGCGAAGCCCCGGCCGAGTTTGCACTGATCGACGAATTCGCAGAACTGCCGGAAGAAACTTCCGAACACGCCGTCTCCGACGCGCCGCCCGAACCTGACGTGCAGCCGGTAGCTGAGCCCGACATGCCCCACGCTGAAGCGTCGCATGCCGAAGCAACACCGGAGACCGCGCCCGTTGGCGAGGTTGATCAGCACGAACCTTCGCCGTTTGTCGAAGCCGTCGCCGATGAGCCGTCACCTCCGCCCGCCGCGGAGCCCGTGTCGGCACCGGCGATCGAAGCGCCGACCCCGCCACCGGTCGCATCGCCGCCAGTCAGGATGCCGTCATGGCTCGACGAGCGCGGGCCGACGACGCGCCGGCACCCGCTGCGCTTCATGTGGCAGATGGACGCGGAGGGCCACTTTTTACTCGGCTCCGATGAATTCACCCGCCTGATCGGTGCGCGCACCGCCGCCGGCTTTGGCCGGCTGTGGAGCGAAATCGCCGAGGTGTTCGGGCTCGATCCCGAGGGGCGCGTCCTCAAGGCGGTCGCCACCCGCGATACCTGGAGCGGCATCATCTTGAACTGGCCGGTCGACGGCGGCGGCCGATTGCCGGTGGATTTGTCGGGACTACCGATCTACGATCGGGCGCGGAATTTTGCCGGCTACCGGGGATTCGGGGTTTGCCGCGATCTCGATGGGCTGGCGCGGCTTTCAGCGTTACGCCGTTATGAATTGTTCTCTGATCCGCCGACGCCAGCTTCGCCTTCGGCTGGCACCGTTCAGGCCGATCCC
>Ga0209648_10006322_pt1 | contig 10190 bp, 7 predicted proteins | sample GraSoi2013_115cm_FD_185830 | JGI IMG/M metagenome (GOLD analysis project Ga0209648, IMG submission 185830) | Grasslands soil microbial communities from the Angelo Coastal Reserve, California, USA - Sample 9_17_2013_115cm (SPAdes) (version 2) | ecosystem: Environmental > Terrestrial > Soil >...
ATTTTCAGTTCCGGCCCGACTCAATGCCCTTCTTCACTGATTCCAGTTCTTGCCGGCCTCGTCGCTCATGTGTGGTCTTGTCCTGAGTCGTACCAGTATCGCCTCGCCAGCTTCTCGTCGTGCCAGTTCCAGGTCAGCAAACTTTTGAAGACGTGGCCCAGCATCCAGAAGTAATGCCAGTCTCCGAATTGATCGAACTTGCGCGTGCAAGCGAGAGCTTTAACCTGCGGCAGCCGGATCGTTTTCTGGCCCCGCATCCGGCCCAGACGGCGCAGCGCCAGTGGCAGGATCACGTCTTCGGCATACATGCGGCTCTCATCATATCCGCCCACTGCTTCAAAATCTTCGCGACGACAGAATGACAAGCCTGTGTCCAGTCCCGTCAGCAACACCATCGGCATCGCCACACAGTAAGTGACCATCAGAGCGAATGACTTTCTTTCCAGAACCGCGCCGGTGACGCCCCAGATGTAGCGCCCACTCTTCATCGTCTGGTCGATGGCGTTGAACGTCTCGGGATGCACGGCTGAATCGGCATCGATGAAGCAGAGAATCTCTCCGCAGGCGGCGCGAGCGCCGCCGTTGCGCGCGGCGGCGATACACCGCTTCGTAATTGTGACCACGCGTGCGCCGTGGGCTGCCGCAACTTCGGCCGTGAGGTCGGTAGAAGAATTGTCGGCGACAATCACTTCAATCTGTTCGGGTCCGCCGGAATAATTGGATCTCGCCACCTCGATCGAATCCAATAGGCGCGGAAGAAAGTTTTCTTCGTTGTACGCCGGAATGATTATTGAGAATTTCATGCGAGTTTGGAGTACCGACTTTAGTCGGCCTGTTATAAAGGAGCCGCCTAAAGGCGGAACTCCCAACTTTAACAGCTTAGATCAATCAGCCATGCCTCAGCCAGATATTTATCAATCAAAATTCGATTCAGGTTGAGCCGCCGCGTAACCTGATCCAGCAGGTGAGAATCGGATGAAATTACTATGCGGTCGGACGCCGCCATCTCAGCATCTGGATTGAAGGCGACCTCGACGCTCCAGTTCCAGCCCTTTTCGCGCGCGAATTGCCGGATTCGATTCGCGAGCCGCCCGCTGTTTGAGATCGGACGATCGAGCAGCCACACAACGGATTTTGGCTCCAGCATCGCAAATACCTCGCCGATCAACTCGATTGCCTGATGGGTTTCGTTGACTGCCCGATACGAGCCGTGAACGCTCGACAAATCGCGGACGCAATGGTCGCGACAAACCAGCAAGACGCCGCCGCTTAACGCAGCTTCAACCGTAATGATCAGGTTAAAGCCGTCTACGATCAAGTCCTCGTCGGCGACAGCTTCGGCGGAAACCAGACTGTGCAGTCTTCGTGCCTGGCTTTGATCGGAACACGCAGCGCGCGCGACTGCCAGCCGTTGGCGATCGGTGAGCGTATATCTGTCGCCAACCAGTTTGAGCGCGCCTTTTAGCGAATAGTCGCGAGTCAAGAGCCACGACAACTCGCTGACCGCCGAGCGCAGGACCGGAAGTTGTTCGGCCGCGAACAGCTTCTTATCTTCAGGATGCGCGCCACGATGTTTACGAATGTCCGGGCTCATAACTTAACCAAATGCTATCTTACGTCAGTTTAAGTATTCTGATAGACTCCAGAAAAATCATGCTCAAGACGCTATCGGCACTAGTGTTCATTTTGATCGGGCTCTTTGCTCTTCCGTCTTTCGCGGCAACGCAGCAGACGAAGTCAGATCAACTTTCGCTTACTCAAACCGAAGCTTCACACTTTGCCCGTCTCGCGCTGAAGTGCGTCCGCAAGGAATATCCGAACAAGCCCGATCACACGATCAACGACTCGAACGATGTACGCAATCCCCGCGCGATGCACGCGGCGTTTTATGGTTGCTACGACTGGCACTCGTCAGTGCATGGCCACTGGATGCTGGTTCATCTGTTGCGCCTGTTTCCGTCGCTGCCCGAAGCGCGCGACATTCGCTCGGCCCTCGATGCGAATCTCAGCGATAAAAACATCAAGAATGAAGTTACCTATCTTAATCAGTCCAACCGCGCTTCATTTGAGCGTACTTACGGTTGGGCCTGGCTGCTGAAACTCGCGGCAGAGCTGCACGACTGGAACGATGCAGATGGAAAGCGTTGGTCGCAAAATCTGCAGCCGCTAGCCGACGCCTTTGCCGAAAAGTATCTCGCCTTCCTGCCCAAACAGACCTATCCGATTCGCACTGGTGTTCATCCAAACACCGCTTTCGGCCTGGCGTTCGCGCTCGACTATGCGCGAGCAGTTAATAACACAAAGTTGAAGTCGCTGATTGTCGAGCGCAGCCGCGCCTATTATGGTCACGACGTGAATTACCCTGGCTCGTGGGAGCCCGGCGGCGAGGATTTCTTTTCACCGGCGCTGATGGAAGCCGATTTGATGCGCCGCGTGATGAACCAACGCGAGTTCGCGCGCTGGTTTCAACAGTTCCTGCCGGGCATCGCGCGCGGCGCGCCGAAAGAATTATTGCAACCGGCGATCGTGACCGACCGCAGCGATCCCAAACTGGTGCATCTCGACGGCCTGAATCTCAGCCGCGCCTGGTGCATGCGCAGCATCGTCAACGCTTTGCCGCGAAACAATCCCGCTCGCCGGATTCTCGCGCGCTCGGCTGCGGCCCACGCGCGCGCAGCGCTCGAACATGTTGCCAGCGGTAACTATGAAGGCGAGCATTGGCTGGCTTCATTCGCCGTGTATTTGCTCACGACTCCGGCGCCGTAAGGGATGGAGCGCGGACATCTTGTCCGCCTGAGCGCACAGCGCGAATACTCTTGTCCAACGCTGCGGTCCTTACGAGATCTGAGCGAGCTTCGCCCGCTGGCGGACAGGATGTCCGCGATCCGGTTATAATCAAATTGTTACCCGAGAAACTTTATAGTGCTGGAAAGTATTTGATGACACCTGAGAAGAACTATGAAACGCTCTAACAAGATTAAGTTCAACGGCCGTATTCTCTTTCTAACTGAAGACACCGCTTTAATTCGCCGCCAACTCGAAACGGGCGGCGCAGAAGCGAAGGCGTTTGAAGATGAATTGACCGCGCGTCTGCTGAAAGACGATCTGCCGTTGATGAATAACATCTCAACCGACGAGATCACGCCCGGCTGGGTTTGTTTTTATTACGACGAAACTCTGGGCCAATACGTCTTTGTCGGCATGCGCGAAGGCGCGGTCAAGAAAGATGAAGTAAAGAATGGTGGCTTTGCGGTTGTCGTTTCGGGTCTATCAAAAGGCTGCGGCTCGTCGCGCGAAACCGCGCCTTACGCTGAGAAATGGGCCGGTATTCAACTGGTCATCGCGAAGAGTATCGAGAAGATCTACGGCCAGAACTCACAGAACATTGGTTTGCTGACTTCGACCGACTTTGGCTTGATTGAACGCATTCGTAGCGGGGAAGAAATCGCGCTCGCAGAATTCACCAAGGGTCTCGATCCCATTTCCAGAAACATCGTTGAGTACGGCGGGCTGTTCAATTACAACCAGGCTCGCGTGGCCGGCGTGGTTTCTCCGCCGCCAATACAAGCGGGCGCCGACGTTGGGACAAGCGTAAGTATCGGAAGCCCGCGCGTTAGCAAGGGCTCGCTAGCGGAGATTGCCCTCTCTGACAGTCGGGCCTCTGACACGCTGTGGCCAATGAACATCGTCGAAAAAATTATCGCCCGTCATGCTTTCGTCACCGCTGGAAAAATCGGCGTCGAATCGGTGAAGCCCGGCGATGCCTTGTTCGCGGTCGCGGACGTGCGCTTCTCGCATGAATACGTAACGCCCATGGCGGCTTCGCTTTTGACGCAAGCGCTGGGTCCGGACGCGCGCGTCACTGAGCCTGAATCCGTCTTTGCTTTTCGCGATCACCTGACGTTCTTAAACAAAGTGATGTCGCCGAAGCATCGCGAGATGGGCTTGCTCGAGAAGGCCGAAGGTCTCGCCACCACGCAGGAAAGTTTCACGAAGCAGCAAGGCATAAAGCTCTATGGCGAGAATCCGGATGGCGGTTCGGAAGCGATTTGTCATAACGCAGTCGTCGAAGACCTCGCCTTGCCGGGCCAGATCGTGATCGGCACCGACTCACATACCTGCATGGCCGGCGTGCTTGGTTGTTTTGCGTTCGGTGTCGGCTCGACCGACATGGCCAACGCCTGGTTCACGAAGGACATTCGCATTCGCGTGCCGGAAACCGTGCGCTACGTTTTGAAGGGCCGGAAGCGCGCAGACGTGGCGGCAAAGGATGTAATGCTTTACATCCTGGCGACCGACTACATGAAGACGAGTCAGGGAATCGGCAAAGTTTTGGAATTTGCCGGCGACGATCTCGCTAATTGGGCGATGGACGAGCGGGCGACGTTGACCAACATGTCAGTCGAAGCGGGTGGCTTTACCGGAATCATCGAGCCTGATGAATCAACGCTCGAATACATTGTAAAAATGCGCGGCCTGAATCCGGAAGAAGTGCGCCAGAGCTTTGTCTACAGCGATCCGGACGCCGAATATGCGGCTACGTTTGAAATCGATCTCGATGAGGTTCGACCGATGGTCGCGCTTCCCGGCGATCCGCGTAACGGCATTCCCATCGACGAGCTCACTGAAGAAGTGCGCATCGACGCAGCCTATGGCGGTTCATGCACCGGCGGCAAGATGGCCGACATGGATATGTACGCGACCGTCTTGCAGAACGCGCTCGCTCAAGGCAAGCACGTCGCGCCGGGCGTGCACCTCTATCTGCAATTCGGTTCGCAGAAGATCAAACAGTACGCGCGCGAGAAGGGCTACATCGAAATCTTCACGGAAGCCGGCGCAGAATTGATCGACCCATCGTGCGGCGCCTGCATCAACGCCGGCCCCGGCGCCTCCAAAACTGCCGAGACCGTGACGGTCAGCGCGCAGAACCGAAACTTCCCCGGTCGCTCTGGTCCCGGCAAGTTGTACCTCGCGTCACCCTACGTCGTGGCCGCTTCAGCCATCGCCGGAAAGATTGTCGAGCCGGATGAGTTTTTGAATTAGCGGAAACAGAATTTTGGCGAATCGCGGACATCCTGTCCGCTTGAGCGCGTAGCGCGTACACGTTTCGCGGTGAGTCTTTCCCAAAAAGTCTGAGCGCGCTTCGCCCGCTGGCGGACAGGATGTCCGCGATCCGCGTATTGGATTTAGCTGCCAAATCCCCGCCTCTCGTGTATCATAGCGCCGCTTTTTCAATCCCTTTCCAAAACAGTTCAGCGTTCGATGGCTGAACTCTGAAGGAGTTACCCCAATGTTGAGACGAACTTTTTTGATTTTTGCCGTTCTGTCAGCCCTCTTTTTGATCGGATGTGGCAAGACTGAAACCACAAACAATAGCAATTCGACGGCGATGGATAGCAATAAGAACACGAGTACGAGTACGACGACGACCACCACCACCTCATCAACTACCACGAGCAGCGAAAAGATCGGCGTGCCCGAGTGCGATGACTTTATCGCAAAGTATGAATCATGTACTGACAAGGTGCCGGAGGCCGGCCGCGCTCAGTATAAAGACGCGCTCGCGCAATGGCGGAAGTCCTGGAAACAACTCGCTGCTAACCCTGCAACCAAGGGAACGCTGGCCGCAGCTTGCAAACAGGCTGCTGAGTCCTCGGCTGCCTCGTGGAAGGCTTACGGCTGCGCTCAGTGATCGAGTCTGTGCTCCGTAGCGAAGCTACTTAGTCACTGGTTACAGAACCGCGAGCGTTAGCGAGCGGGATGAAGGCGCAACTTTCGTGAGAGGTTGAATCTTTATCCCGCTCGCTAACGCTCGCGGTTCTGTACCTAATCACTTGTTTACGACATCAATCTCGCTATAGAACGTGTTGCCAAAATCATCCGAGGCTTCGGTCACCCAACAATCGAATAACAGATAACGAAAGCGTCCGAGGCTGCCGCTTCGATCCGTGATGCTCACGCCATACTGTCCGCCGTCCGGTCCGTGGTCAGGTATCGTGTTGACCGTGGCGATGAACCTCCAGCCACGAGTGGCTGGATCGACGCCGCGCTTCGGTGAAAGATCAAGGCCAGCTTCGGTGCCATCACTCGCGTAGAGCTTGTAAAGTTGCGGACCGCGCGCGCTCGAATGCCACGAATAGCTGTTAATCTGCGTGATCTCGATTGTCGCGCCCAGATCCATGCGAAAACGTCCGCCGAAGTTGCGCGCATTAAAGAAAAAGTTCGCACCCGGTTCATCTTCGGGCGTGGGCAACAGACCATCGATCAAAGCAGTGAGGGTAGCGCCGTTCGGATCAAGCTGTCCGTCGACCAGCGTTAAGGTTGCGTGCGACGCGGCATCGTCGCGCGCCGGCGAGGGCACGCGCTTGAATTTGAATTCGCTGGTTGCCGCCGCGCCGGTGTTGTGATCGACTGTGATCTTGATCTGAGCTTGCGCCACCAGCGCAAGACTCGCCAACAGAGCAATCGTGAAAACTAAGCGAGCGGGTTTAATCATTTCCGTTCGAGCGTGTCATAGAGCGGCTGCGCTGGAAAGATCCAACCAGGCCGGTCCACGAGAGTGATAGCAAGGATTCGAATCTTGTCATTGTTCGGAAGCGTAAACCCAGTTGGAGTGGTCAATGTCATAATGTCATAAGCAAAAAGATACGAGTAAGCGTAGGGCTCGTTGCCGCCATCGGCCGTATGCCGATGTGAAGCAAACCAAGCTATCGGCTCGCGCTTGATGAAACCAGGCTTGATTCCAATCATTTCGCCGTATGGATCGGTTCTGGTGCGCGGACGCTGCAACTGTGCCGCGATGTCAGGCGGGGTGCCCGGCGGTGGCGTGCGCGGCGGAATGGTCACTTCTTTCGCCTTCCATTGGCGATCGTCCCATTGCCCGACGAAGCCACTCCAATACTGAATGTTGAATCTGACTGGACCAAGAGCGTTACCTCCGATGCCAAAGTCTGCACTCTGATCACCGTCGGTGGAAGCCGCGAGGACATAAATAAAATTCGAAGAGTCAGTCGGAAACGGAATCGTTTGACCTTTCGCGACTACAGCATTGGGTACTCCCTTCGCCGTTGAGCCCAACTTGAACCGAATGCCGTTATACTCGATCTCATTCGGAAGCATCTCTGCCGGCATAGCGCGACCTTCAGAATCGAAGCCGGGCGAAGACTTTGTGCTGTCCGCGCTGGTTACCGAAATATCATAAGGCAGCTTAACGGCTTGCCATTTTGGAGCTAGGAGCTTGGCGCGTGGCGCTCCCAGCTTGATCGCAAACGTGCGCAGTTGATAGGCGCCAAGATCGGTTGCGAGTTCGCCGTTAATCGCCGTGGCTTTTCCGAGCGGCAATTCCTGACCGTTAACTTCACGCGCGGAAACAATTGGCGCTGCGAAACTGAGTCGCACGTTCGGCTGCGGCTGACCGTTGAGTTCGACAACGCGCACGATAATTTCGTTGCTCTCTTCAGCCTTCTTCAGCGCCAGCACGCGCACGCGGCTATTGTTCACGCTGAGGATTGAAAAAGTCTTGCCTAATGTTCCGACGTGACTGTCGCTTTGAAAGGCAATTAGCGGCTGATTCAAACGCTGTGCCTGCCAGTCGGTCTGTTCTTTACGCCAGTCGCCGGCGTGCGACGCGAGTCCGTAAATGAATTCATGATGACCCAAATCCTGGGTCGCTTGATCGGCATAGCCCGCGCGTGCGCCGATGCCCGGCGTGCGCATGAGCGTCAAACGAATTCTATTGTCATCCGGTTTGTCTGACCCATTCTTGCAATCGGTCAGCACGGTGACGCCGAACGCGCCGCTCTTGTCAGTCAGATCGATCCACTGGTGCGACGGTACTTCGAATTTCTTTTCGTCGTTGTTTGCGCGCTCAATCGTGCCCACGTCCCAGTTGTATGTGGCCATTGGATTCGAGGCAGTTAATGGAAACGTGGCTTTGAGATTTGCTTCGCGCGTATTCCAGTCGATGACGTTGCCGAACTCGACGCGATTGCCCGCATCGCCGGCACTTAGGCGAATAGTCTGCACAAACTTTGAGCCTTCTGTTTCGCGCGTGACTTCGACAGCAACACGCACAGGGCCGTCTTCAACGACACGAATTTTGGCCGGGCCGTTGACATACGAGCGCGGCGGTTTCTGCTGATCGGAATAATCCATGTTCCAAGCCGGCCACTGTTCCGGCTTATCAGTTTTGATTGCTAGTCGCATAGGTGACGAAAGCATTTCCTTGTTGAGCTTCTTGTCGAGGATGCTCGACACATCGCCGTTCTGATCGAGCTTGATGCGATAGCGAGCGTTCTCAAGAGATGACTCCGTCACCTTCAAGGAAGAAATCGCAGGCGAAATCTCTGCGGGCTGAACATCGTAGACTGCATAACCAACGGACGGCGTCTTCGCAAGAAACAGAATCTTGTCGTTTGAAACTTGAGCGGGAACTTCGTCTCCGTTGGGTGCGATCACTCGCACGGCCTTCGGTGTGCCACGGACAAACGGGAAAGTGACATTTGCTTCAACCACATCTTCGCGGGCAATGTTCAGCGGATTGTAAACAACGATCGCCGCATCGAACTGACCTTTAGTCTTAGTGTTCATTCCCGAAGCGATCGATTCAGTGGCGCTAGTCAACACTTGCGCGAACTGATTCATCGCAATCACGTCGTCGTTCCACGAAAACTCAAACGCTTTCGGAGTCTGTGTGCCCGGTAGGGTATCGTGAAACTGCGCGCCCATCACCAACGTCCAGGCTTTGTTCAGACGATCCTGTGGATAAGGACGCCCGCCCAGCCACGCGGCGGCGACCGAAGCTTTCTCGGCCGCGTCGGCCAGCAATTCGTTTTTGCGGTTCCAGCGCTTTTGATATGTCTCGGATGTAATCGATCCAGCCGAGTGGTTCGTCAGCAGCAGCTCGCCTTTGTAGCGCGGCAGGCGCGACATCTGTTCCGGCTTGATGTCGAGAAACATCTGTTCCGACGTTGCGGACAGAACATGCAGTGGCCCGTCGCCGACGGGTACTTCCGTTGAAACGGGCACTGCCTGTGCCGGATTCGGAGGGCCGGGCAGCAAGAGCTTGCTCTTCGTTACGATCGCCTCCACAATCTTTACCGAATCTTCGCGCGGCGCGCCGCCAGTGTCGCCGGTGCCGTAGTAGTGGTAGTCGGTAAACAGGCCACTCACTTTTCCGTTCAGCGCAACTCTTCGCGGCCAGTCGACGGGATTATTCCGCGCCTGAGGATCGCTGATGATCGGACTCTTGCTGAGGTCTTCGCGTACCTGTCCGACGTAGTCGCCGGGATTTAACGCCGCGATCACGCCGCGCCCATCCGGCCCTTCCCAGAAACCAACATTGAATGGAATGCCGACGGGAGTGTTTTCAATCGAGCCCGGCCCGCCCACCCGCGCCGCCGATCCCCATGACAACTTTTGTGTCGAGAAACCCTTCAAGCCCATGTGCGCGAGAATGCTCGGCAGAGAAGCAGGAAAACCAAAGCAATCAGGCAGCATGTATTCGGCGCTGGTCTTGCCGAACTCATGACGAAAATACTGCGTGCCGTAAAGAATCTGACGAATGATAGATTCAGCCGTAGGCGAGTTGACATCGCCTTCTTCCATCGATGACCCGGCCGGGAACCAGCGCCCGGCGGCCACGTACTGTTTCAGTTTGGCGTAATCATCGGGCCAGTATTCCTTCATCATGCGGTACCGATTCGATCCGCTGAAGTTGAAAACGTAATGAGGATACTTCTCGAACAGCGCGAAGTTGTCGTGCATGGTCTTGGGTAGATACTCGCGGATGACCTGCGGATATTCCCAGCGCCATTGCGTATCCAAGTGCGCGTAACCAACGACGTAAAGCGTCGGTTGGCTGGAAAGATCGGGACTGTTCGAGTTCTGAGCGCGAGCAGTCACCACGACTAATGAAAGAAAAGCTAGGAGCAGGAAAGAGCGCATCGGTTTTCGGAGCATAGAGTCCTCTTTGGTTTTGGTCTTCGGCGTTCTCCAGCTTTTATTTCAACGTGACCATCCAAGTCAACCCTCGGTGCATCATAGACTCGTTCTAACAAACTCTGCTCTGTTATAATCAGGCGCCATGAAAAACCAACTTGCACGCTCAATCGCGATCCTTCTCCTTGGTCTTTTTGCTGCTCAATCTTCATTTGCCACTTGCGGCGGCGGCGGTGGCGGCGGGGGTGGCG
>Ga0209648_10006324_pt1 | contig 10189 bp, 11 predicted proteins | sample GraSoi2013_115cm_FD_185830 | JGI IMG/M metagenome (GOLD analysis project Ga0209648, IMG submission 185830) | Grasslands soil microbial communities from the Angelo Coastal Reserve, California, USA - Sample 9_17_2013_115cm (SPAdes) (version 2) | ecosystem: Environmental > Terrestrial > Soil >...
ATTACTCCTGGCTTCGCACCATCCCGTTACCGGGAACGCACGCAGGAGTTGGCGACAGGCTTGGACACTAGCCTGGGGGAGTGCTTTTGCTCCCCACTCAAGATAAGCGATTTGCGCATCGCACGATATTTTCAAAGAACATCACCAGTTGCAGCTTGAAGAATACCACCGGATCAATGGAGGGGCGGCCACCGCCTGCATAGGTCTCCTGCACAAATTCACGCACAAACGACAGATCAAGTGTGCGCTCCACATGGCGATAGAAGTGATCCTGTGGCACTAACTGTTCGACTGAAACGTTGATGAGTGGAGCAAAGTGCCGCTCTTTGGTTCCCATCATTGGAGTAACCTTTCATGCTTCAAGACTGGAAATGCGGATGAGCCAGGAACCCTTTCACCCCTTCATTTTCCGTCAGAAGAAGCAGGAGGAGTGCTCCTCCAAGGAGCCCGATGTTTTCTGTCGTGTTCAGGTGGACGCAACCACAGCGAGACATACGTGGGCTGCATGGTCTCCTGCACCACCGTGATCAGGTGCTCGCTCAACTGCGCCAGATCGACCTCATTACGCAGGGTGGCACTGAAGGCCGCCACCGTGCGAGCAGCATCATACTTGCGCCGGTAGAAGCGACGGTCGATGATCGCCTGGAGGCGCCGTCGCAATGGCTGGAACAAGGCGGCAATGACGAGGGTCGAGATCACGATAGCGACCGCGTTATTCTGGTGGAACATCCCCTGGAACAGCGCTTGCAAAGCAACAATGAGGCCAAAGTACAGCAGGGCCAGCAGAGCAGTCAGGCTGCCATACACCAGTGTGCGATTGATCAGCACGTCGATATCGTAGAGTCGATACCGCAAAATTGAGAACCCAATGGAGAGCGGGATCAGGAGGAAGGCGACGTACTAGAGGATATTAAGCACATTACCGCCAATCACTCCACCCAAAGAATTTGCCTGGAAGAAGGATGGGATAAGTAACGATATGACGAATATCCCAATGAAATATCCGACGAATGCCGTGACTCCTAAGACAATCCACTTGGTCTGTTGGCGCTGGACAGGAGTAGATATGCGTCGGTATCGATAGATCTGCGAAAAGAGGAGGGCGACAAGGAGCACTCCTAAACCTAGCGGAGAGAGCCATGCTGGCCAATTTTGATTGAAAGGTGATGCGGGGGAAGGGAAGCTGTTTAAGAATTCCCATATGATGCCGAGCAGCAGGATCAGCCCCATCCAGCGCGGGACAATCCGTCCATTGGGGAAGAGCAGAAAGAATACAAGGATGGAGATTTGCCCAAGAAAGCTCACCAGACCGAAAGGCAAAGCGAAGACGGGAGAGGCGAGTGCCAGCGCAAAGGTGGGATTGCCTCCTGAAGGGGTGATATTGAACATCACGAGAAAAAAGGCGGCAAGCAGCGCCAGCCAGTCATTCGACCTGCGCCAGAAAATGAGAAAGCCGACCGCACACCAGATCGCTGCGATAATCGCGAAGAAGATCGTGAACAGCGCGGCATACTCACTGACAGAAAAGCCAATGGAAGCGAGCGCCTGGAGTCCCTGTGCAGGCAGTGCCCCGGCGAGGTTGTTACATATCACGGGATTAACGCACGCCCTTTGGATCTGCTGATAGTACGCTGGGAGGCTGATCACAAAGAGTCCCAGGCTGGGGACGACCAGCACGACCCACACAGCGCGGGCCACGATGAGCTAGGAGCCAGTTAATCGCGTATTCGCGGTGGTGGAGACAACCACTCCACCTGCGCTCTTTCCTTCAGTATCCGATAAATTCATACATCTTTCCCTTACTCAGAAGAGAAGAAAACTCAACGACTCAGAGAGGTTTCTGTCTTCCTCAGCCATATCATGGCATACCTCCGTCTCGCAATCGTTACGAAAAGCGTTACGAAGTGGCCCAAACTTTAGGAACTCATCCTCTTTGTATCAACGATTTCGAGTTTTTCAACACGCTGAGAGTTTGTACGGCGTCGAGGGCGGTTTTTCCCTGTCTGTTGAGTTTTACCAAATACATTAGCTGCTGGTATATTCCTAGCGCACAGAAAAGTTTGTCTACCAAAGAAATATTTACTCATGTAGTTTTATCATCTGGTGCCGATGTACTTGTAGACGTGGATAAACTTTTCCTATCAAATTTCGCTTCTCGTCCTTTAACTAAGGGCAAATACCTCAATGATAGAGCCATAAGTTTGAGGAAATTATCTTCATTAATCCGGTCGTCTTGACGTAACTGTAACCCTCCAATTATTGGTACAGCAAGGATACCGCCTATGAAGACAATTGGAAGAACATAAAAAGGTAGCAGACGAGCCGCAACCACTAATGCAACGATTACAACTATCAAAACGGTGAGATAGAAAGAACCAGAGAACCAGGGGCTTCTATGCTCATCTTTTGTAGCTTTCGTTTCCGTTGATGGTGATTTAATTTTCACACCTCCTGAATTTCCTGAGATATTATATTGATCTCCATGCACATGAACTTGAGTGCTGGCCCTACGCAAACCCGTAACAGTCATATCACTAACAGGTTTGTCTTGAGCTAACCCTAAAGGATACCTACCTGTATAGTATGGCGGGACTAATGGACTTCTCTTCTCTATATACTGCTCAAACGTTTCTATCCCTCGAAAACGGCTTACTCCCTCCGTTCCCCTTTTAAGTGGGAAGTGCCAGCTATTATATTCAATATCACTATAAAAGCCTAATACGATATCATACTCATGGTAGAGCAATAAGCCCATTTTGCGAATAGCTAACGGCTCCATGTGCAACTGGCTACTCAAAAGTTCACTGGAAAATTCAAGCGCATCCTTTTCAGGTGTCTCTTCACCAAACGAATAATACCTTTCATACCGCTCAACACAAAGGAGTACCACGCGGATAAAATCTGCAATTTCTTCTTCTGCTCCCTGGCAGTAGTACAAGGCCGGAGCGATGAAAAAAGCCTCTTGATCGTATCGACGATCAAACCCGAAACCAGCCGCAAAACCATCGGGAAGGCTTTTCGATACCGCTTCCATGTTAAAATCAGGATGCTTATGAGTGATTATTCTGTCCACGTCGTCATATGTGGGCCATTTTCCTTTTACACGAAAGATGTTAAATATCGTCTGTAAGAAAAGTCGCTCATCGTCATTCAACTCAGGTAACTCAGCCATGATATACCTCAGAGAGCATAATAGATGTTGTAGTGGTTAAAAAAGTCAGGGGTATTATACTCCTGCCTGGTCGAAACGAAAAGAGTTTTGTCACACAAGGAAGTTAAGGCGACGTGAAAGCTTTTCTCGCCTCGCTGTGTGCCTGTTTATGGGTATACTGACAATCTACTCTAACTGGCCTAGATACTCAAGCATGACGGCTATGGAGAGAAAACCTGTGTGTGCATCGGCAGGAAGCAAACTTTTTGTGCTAGGGGTATGACTGGCAGCGTTAGCCAACATGAAGAGACCTACCCATGTACTGTCTAAAAACTTTGCTTGTTCTGTTAATTGTGGTTGGTCAGGCCAGCCTAATTTCTTCGTGATTGCAATTCCTAGCTTATGGCCTTGCACTTGTAGGTGTTTCTCAATCTCCTCAAGAGCTAACCGACACTCCCTCAGACATTCTATATTGTTGCCCTCATCATAGTATTTCTTCGCTTTCTGAAAGTAGTCTATAGCTTCCTGTGGCACAAGTATATCTGAGGCTGGCAAGCTTACCTCTACGAGTCGGTAGCGGTCATATCCTATACCGGGGAATATGCTCTCTATCCACTTCATTTCTGCTGTTTCTATGCGTAGCGTCCCAATACTCGATAACCAGTAATAGGCGAAATCTGACAGTAGGCTAACATTCGCTCGCTGCTCTCCCAGGGTCAAAACTGCCTGCTCTGTCCGCCTTAATGCCACTACAATTGGCTCAAGATGAAGAAAGAGAGGGCTGGCTGGCGTGCGCCGTATATCGTCCAGTTTTTTTATTTGCTCATGGGTAAGGCTAAAAAGTAGCTGAACGTCTCCTTCTGCCGGTTTTGTTGCAACAGTCGATCTATGTGCCATGTTAAAAAGAAGGTCATAAACTACCCTATCGCCAAACTGATTGTTTATGTCTATGATCTCTGTGAGGTGCAATGAGGCAGTGAGGCGGATGAGCGCGACGTGCTCACCCTCCTTCCTCCCATACATCTGTATTTTGATGGGAACACAAAGGTAAGGATTGTGCCAACTCCCTACCCCTTTTATCGCTCCTGGGTCTACTACAGCGTCTTGCGGAAGGGTTGAGCTAGATGGTAGAATGAAGAAAGGAGTACGAAGCGAGCAGAGAAAGAGAACAAGAGGCATGAAAGCGTATTCGGAAGATTTGCGGGAACGCGTGTTGCATGCGGTAGACCAGGGCCACCCGAGAGCTCAGATCGTGCAGCTGTTTGGCGTGTCACTGGCCACGCTCAAACGCTATCTGAAACAGCGACGGGAGACGGGGAAGCTGGCTCCCAAGCCGATTCCGGGACGGCCGCCCAAGAAATTGGCTCCGTTGCAAGCCGACCTGGTCGCGCAACTGCAAGCCCATGATGATGTCAGGTTAGAGGACCATTGCCGGCTGTGGGAACAGACGCATGGGGTGCGGGTCAGCACCGCAACGATGAGCCGGGCGATCAAGCGCGTGGGCTGGACGCGCAAAAAAAAACGCTGGCAGCCAGTGAACGGCGTGAGGAAGAGCGAGCGAGCTGATCTGTAGCAGGTGAAGCCACTGGATGGGAAGCGGCTGGTCTTTGTGGATGAAAGTGGCTCCAACATCGCGCTGACGCCGCGGTATGCCAGAGCCCCGCGTGGGCAACGGGCAGGAGGCAGCGTGCCGCGCAACCGTGGCAAGAACACGACCCTGCTCGCCTCGTTGTCCTCCGAAGGGATCGGAGCCTGCATGAGGCTTCAGGGAGCGACCAATGCGGTGGCCTTTGAGATCTACCTCGAGCAGCTCCTGCTGCCCAGTCTGGTCCCTGGGCAGATCGTGGTCATGGACAATCTGAGTGTGCACAAAGGAGCGCGGGTGCGGCAACTCATCGAGGGGCGGGGCTGTCAGCTGCTGTTTTTACCCGCCTACTCGCCTGACTTCTCGCCGATTGAAGAGACCTTTTCCAAGATCAAGGCGACGCTCAGGCGCATAGGCGCCAGGACGCGGGAGGCCTTGGAAGAAGCCCTTGCCCAAGCGTTGGAGATGGTGACCTCCCAGGATGCTCATGGCTGGTTCGCTCATTGCGGCTACTTGCCTTCCACCGAAAGGAACGCTTAACTTATGGGCTCAATCTTTCCGTATACCGCTGTATGACATTGCCAACTGGTATGCCATTGCCTATTGTGATTGCTGCTTCGCTCATATACCTACCTCCACCTGGACAAGTGGTTTGCAAATTATGGTACCTTATTGGTACCTGGTGGCCCGGATATCCCCTACTTCAGCTACGAACGTGAGCAAATCAGAAAATTCTACAGGTTGGAGCTTCTGGTATTCTTTCTGTGGCACTTTCACATAACTCCACTGCTCGCCCGTTAGCCGTGTAGCGTTCTCACACCACATCTGAGCGGCTCTGTCCTTGAATGCTACCTCAAGTGACTCCTGGCCTTTTGTCTCAACGAGCCACATTTCTTCTGTGTCAGTCTTGGCAACGAAGTCAGGATAGTAGTAGCGCAGGTTGGCATTGTTGTCGGTATATTCTATCGAGAAACCGAACTGCTGCGGCAATTTAGAAAATGCTGCCACATCTTTTGCGCCTTCAAGGAATCTGGCAAATTCGTACTCGAAGTCGTTATCGCAAGGCACCAGATTGAAGACACACTTTCTGGCTTCGAGGACTTTTCTGGAAAACGCAAATGGTTGTATTGATGAAAGTTTGTGCTCTTCGCCCTCAATGGTTGGCTCCAATTGTTCGATGATCTTGTCTTTCAGGGCTTTGCCAAACACGTCGAGGACAACGTAGCCTGAGACGCGATGGTTCATCGCCTGTACAATTACAGGACTATGCATATTGACACTTTCGCCAAAAGCACGCTGTTCAAAGAAATCCCACACTTTCGGCGCAAGAGCACTGAACTGGCCTGGCAATTTCAGGTTGCTGGCAATCAATTTGGCATAGTAGCTGACAATCTCATCCGGTCGCTGGGCATCTTTGATCGCATATTCTCGTTCAATGAGCTTCTCCAAGGTGATAATATCGAATGCCTGGTACTGGAACTTCTTGAGATCGGCGTCGGTTGGTTTGCGAGGAAGCGGATCGGGACTGAATCGAAAACGCATGATGTCTAATGAGTTGATTTCCTCAGCGAGTGTTTTCTTACGCGTGAGCATGGGTGAGAGCCTGGGTAAAGAGAGATCATAGGCGGCTTTTTCAGGCAGTTGTGGCAGAATGCTGATAATTTTCAGTTTGTCTTTGCCGACCTCGAAAGTCTCAAGCTGAAGCTCTTCCAGCTTTTCCAGGTCGTCAACAAACTCAAGAAATTTTTTGTTGCCGATGATATCGACTCGTTCGGTATAGGTTTGCCCTCGAAACATCAGACGCAGGCCGCGACCTATTGCCTGTTCAGGCAGAATGTTCGCCGAGGCAGTATACGGGCGTAGACCAACCACAACTGTCACGTTTTGCACATCCCAGCCCTCGCGCAGCATCAGCACGCTCACAATCGCGTTAGTAGGACAGTCTGTCCTATCTACCTCGCGGGCAAGTTTGCGAGCAGCATCCAGGTCTTTCTTGGAGATTTCACCTGTTTTGTCGGTATGGATCACCAACGCTCGATTGTCACCCCCAAAATCAGTAGGATAGGTTCTCCGCAGCCAATCTCCAACGTCTTCTGCATCGTCTGTGGTATTCATCATGATAAAGAGGACGGGCTTTTTTCCAGTTGGAGCAAGCTGCTCTCGATATTCGCGCCAGCGTTCGACTCCTGCCGTCAAGTATGCCTGGTAACGCACACTGGCAACGTCGCTCCTCGCTTCCCCAAAGTCAGCGATGCCTTTGACGGGCCGTTTGACCACATTGTCTACAATGGCTTGTTTGATGGGGTAATCCGAGATTACCCAGGGGAATAAAGCGCCTTTGGTGAAACGCGGTGTTGCAGAGAAGTCTAGCTGGGCGGCCAGCGGTAAGCTGGTATGAAGCCGGCGGATCACCGCATTCCATTCGTTTTCCTCGTCATGCGTATGATGGGCCTCGTCGTTTAGGACTAAGAGCAGGCCTGTACGTTTAGCAAGCATGTCGGTAAAATCTGCAAGGTTGCTATTCAGGTCTTCTTTCGGCTTTGGGCCTAGTACCTCGGTCATAATGTCGGGTTCATCATCGCCATTGTTTCTGCGCTCTGACTTCTCATAGAGTTGTTGAATATTGGTGACAAATAACATGCCATCCGCAGGTGCGCGTTCTGCACCACCGCGCATGACGCAATCAAACTCCCAAAAGATTTTTAGCTCTCGTGGGATTAAGGGGTCTATCGTGAAAATGCGTCCACCCTCATAGTCGGATTTCAGCCGTTCATAAACAATGACGTTCGGTGCAATAATCAAGAAGGTTTTTGCGTAGTCCTCTTCATTTTCACAGACTGCGTTGAAATAGTGCCAGACAATGGCAAGCGACATCACTTTCGTTTTGCCACTACCAGTTGCCATCTTGGTGCAGAAACGAGCAAACTCATCATAGGCAGGCAAACGCACCTGGGTGAGGCTATTGGCTGGGGCGTACTTCTCTAAGAGGTCTTTACGTGTACGTATCTTTGCGATCTCATACACATAGATGAGTGTTTCTATGGCTTCGCGCTGGGCATCATGGTACTTGAAAAGTCGTCCACTAGGCAATCGATGATCGGTAAAGAACCAGTAATTGAGGAGCGTCCGCGTTGTGAGTGTGACGCCTGGATATCCGTCGTTTCTCCACTCCGCGACAAGCTTTCGTAAAGCTGGAACGCAGGGGGCAGTTTTGAGATAGAGAGTCAGATCAAAGAGACCCAGTTGTGCATCATTGTCTTTCGATTTCTGGCGGCGAGTCATATGGATTCCTTTACCAATCTCCCTTGCTGCGAATACTGCTATTGGTGTTACTGAATGTTCACGGTCACGGCTTTCGTGGTGTCATTGCCCAGGATGTCGATGACCTTGATAACGATGATATAGGAGCCTGGCTCATCATACTCGTGAAAAGCTCGCAAGAGTATTTTCGGTTCCTTTTTCTTGCGGTAGGTCTGCCATTGATTGTGGAACGTATCTTCGCGATAATCCCAGTCAACTGCCCAATAATCGATCCACTGGCTCCAATGCGTGATAGCGTTGCGCACGTCTTCAGGAACGTCATCAGGCGGCACAAAGAAATTTTTCAATTCAACTGCAACTGATTTGTTCGAGGGCTTCACGTCAACATCCAGCGCAGCTAACTCATAAAAGGAGATATCACCCTGCTCAACTGCTTTCTTTTCCAGCACTTCTCGTGGGATCTTCTTGAAGGCTAAGCGGATATTGGCATCTGCGGCCATTTGTTTGGCTGTTTCATTGAGGTCAAAGGCAAAGTCCCAACCAAGAATATCAATGCTAATGCTGTGTTCGCCAACGTCTTTCCCTCTCACGCGCCAGAACTCATTCACAATGGCTTTCACTTCGCCTAGAGCGATAGGGGCATCGACTGAGCCGACATGAATGAGTCGCCCTCCTTTGATACCATGAAGCCAGGTATAGCCATCGATAGGAGTAGCATTGTAGAGTTGGAGAATGAAATTGCGGTACCGCAATTGTACGTTGGCTCGTTGTGTTGGATCGGCGAACTCGGCGGCTTGCCATGCCTGGCGCTCATATTTACCCAAATTTTGAACGATGAATGGTTTGACACTATCAATGGACAATAGTCGTTTACGGGTGGTATGAATAGCAAAGCGTCCTAAGTACAGGCGGGCGCAAATACGTTCCAGGCTATGTAGCCTCTGACTTCACATCTCGTATCAAGCGTGTTGCGAGCTTGCGTTCCAGTTGTTCAACCGTGTAGGACCACCTGAGTGGTTTAGCGGTTTGGTTATAGCGGGTAATAAAGTCCTGAATGGCGTGCTGAAGCTCCTCAAGGCTGCAGAAATGATTGGGCTGCAGGAGCTTGCGTTGCAGCAGACTAAACCAGATTTCCAGTTGATCGAGCCAGGAGGCATTAACAGGGAGCCAATAGAGCTGCATCGTCAGTTTCCCCTCCATCGTGGTCGACAGTTCCTGTACCCAACGTGTGAGCTGCTTGGGCGCATGGGTCGAACCATTATCTAACACTAAATCCACCGTCTGCACACCGCGCTGGAGGGCTTCTGTAACGATGGCGGTCTCTAAAAAGAGCAGAAGTCGACGAAACGTTTGCGTAGATGGCACTGACCATAGACCAAGCCATCAGCCACGCTTAAGGCAGCCATGAGGTGGAGTGCTCCATGCCGAATGTAGCGTGGGGATTGATACACCGGATGGTTTTGGATGGCTGGACGGGGAACCTGTTCTGCTTGACGAGCTTGAATCGAGGTTTTCTCATCAGTACAGACCACCCATGTACCTTGCTGGAGTAAGGAAGTGGCTTGTTCATACAAACGAAGTACCGGTTGGGCACGTTGCAGAAATGCCTCGGGCTCCTGGATGTGTTGCCAGGAATGGAACCGCCAGGGGCGGATCTGCTCGGCGGTGAGCCACCGCCCAATGGTCCTGGCTGAAATGGTGGGCAAGGTCGGAACGGTTGCCACATGACGAGCCAGTTCGGCTCGACTCCAATGAGCTAGAGGAAGACTATGAGAGCGAGGCAAGCTACACGCCAATGCTGTGACTTGCGCGCGAGCCTGAGAGGAAAACCGACGGGGTGCTCCTGATCTGGGGGCGTCTTTGAGCGAATGGGTCTCTTGCCAGCGTCGTCGCCACTTGCGGACGAGACGAGCATCGAGGTTCAACGACTGAGCAAGCTGCTGTGAACTCCAGTCGGGATGGGTGTGAGCGGTCAAGACAATCCGTGCGCGTCGAGTCAGGGACTGTGAAGTCCGATGTGCCTGGACGAGATGATGGAACTGCTTAATCTCATCGGCAGTCAGTTCAAGAGGAGACAATGAGAAGTGATAGCGCAGAGAACACCTCCAAGTCTGGTGGGAAATCATTACGTCTTCGAGGACATCCCTGTGTACAACACGTCATCCCAAGGTTCTTATTCCTGAAGGCTCTCT
>Ga0209648_10006325_pt1 | contig 10188 bp, 8 predicted proteins | sample GraSoi2013_115cm_FD_185830 | JGI IMG/M metagenome (GOLD analysis project Ga0209648, IMG submission 185830) | Grasslands soil microbial communities from the Angelo Coastal Reserve, California, USA - Sample 9_17_2013_115cm (SPAdes) (version 2) | ecosystem: Environmental > Terrestrial > Soil >...
GGGATTGCAGTAGTCGGTAAAGCGGCTGAATTTTTCTACGAGATTGACTTTCTGGTTTCCCATTGCGGACCTCCTATAGCGTTGGATGTTTTATTTCCTCAAGAAAAAATATGTCGTCATCCCTGTCCCGATAACGATCACAAGATAGCGCACAATCTTCTGGTCCAATTTCTGCGCGTACCAGGCCCCGCCGTATCCGCCCAGCGCCGCGCCTATGGTCATCAGGATGGCCTGTGGCCACACCACCGCCCGCGCATGAACAAAGGTCACAATGGCAATGGCGTTGGCCAGGCTGGCCAGCAGGGTCTTGAAGGCATTCATGGTATGGATATTCTCAATGCCCATCACAGCAAACAAAGCCAGCATCAGGATTCCCGCTCCCGCACCGAAGTAGCCGATATAGACGGCAACTAGCAGTTGCAGAAGCGTGACCGCAATCAACGCCGCCTTCGAGGCGTGGGCGTGAAGCTCAGCGCGCCGGCGTACCCAGGCGCTCAGCGGCCCTCCGACGACGAACAACAAGGTAGCCGAGAGCAGCAGCCACGGCACCAGGCGCATGAACGTGGCTTGGGGTGTGCGGAGAAGAAGCTTGGCCCCGACGATGGAACCCAGGATGCTCACAATAAACAGCGGTGTCAGCATCTTCCATTTTTCGCGGCCTTCCAACTCCCGCCGGTATGCGCCGACGGAGGCCATGGTTCCCGGCCACAACGCGACCGTGTTGGTGGCATTGGCATTGATAGGCATCATGCCGGTGAAGATGAGCGCGGGAAAAGCAATAAAGCCTCCGCCCCCGGCGACGGAGTTCAATGCGCCGGCAACAATCGCCGCCAAAAAAAGTAAACCACCATGGTCTACATGCATGTTTGTCTAAGTGATTAGATTATCAGGTGAGAGGACTCTAATTTTGTAGCGGGCGCGTTGGCGGGGGCTATTCCACCGTTTGCGGCAAGGGTGCTTCTGCTTGCGGGCGCGCAGCCACGGGCTGAGAAAGCGGATCGTAGTCGCGGTAAACGCTGATGTGAAATACCGGCTGGCGGAACTCTTCTTCCGCGTCAATCAAGCCGCTGTTCTGGAGCTTCAACAAATAATTCTGGACCCAGGTGCGCTGCTTGCGTGTCATACCGCGTTTGGCAATATCAAGGGCAGCGCCGGTCAGGTGTGGAGAAACGATGTCGCCATCTTCAGGATCGGCCGCGGTGGCCAGGGCGGCGTTGCGGTTGTGACGGCGTAGTTTTTTCTGCACCTCTGCAGTGCGTACTGCCGAATTGACCTGCAGCGGAGCCTTGAACTCTTCGTAGTAGGCCTTGGAAAAATCTTTTAGAAAAGTCCGCGCCCAAGGACGGCAATAGCGGCGGTCTTCCGGCAGCTTGGGATCCACTGTCAGAGAGCGGTTCAGGGGCAGGCTAACCAGCTCCTGATTGCGCGTCAATTCTTCCAGTTGAGCGTCGTCCTGGATCCGTTCCAGCTCAGCTTCATCTGCCTTCTGGTTTTGACGCACCAGAGACTCGTGCGATCCCTTGATCGGCGAGTGATACACAATGTGGCGAAGGTGATGGCGGTGGGTGACCAGGTGTCCGGGCTTATGCGCGGGCGTGGGACTCACACTCGGCATAGCGATGTTAGCGAACATCATGACAACAACAACAGCGTGCATAACTCCTGGTTCTACCCTCCTGCGATGTGCTCTGGATTAAACAGCAAGCGCGGCCAGAGAAGATGTCTAATCTACACGAAAGTTCCCGTGAAGGGAATTGACTTCGAGGATTCTATACATGCCGTTCGTACATGCACCATCGGGTGAACGCCCGAGGGCATGGGCAACAGATCTTAGTTGGGCCTGTCGGAAAACTCCTGCGGGCATCGGGTATCCTTAACAACATGCAATTCAACTATGACGGCCGGATTTTTCGTTCGGTCAGCAACTCAGGAAACGGCGAGGCTGGCGCTGAAACCCACTTTCACTATCATCAGCAACAGGATGTGGTGTGGGCCGCCTACGGTGGAGGCAAAATCTTGCTGGGGAGCCTGCTGGCCAAGGTCAATCCTGATGGTTCGCTGGATATGCGCTACCAACATCTGAACCAGGCAGGTGAATTCATGACCGGCGAATGCCACTCTGTTCCGGAAGTCTTGCCCGACGGCCGTTACCGCATGCATGAAAACTGGCGTTGGACATGCGGCGACCACTCCGGCGGTGAATCAATCGTGGAAGAAATCCCGCAGGATTGAAAGTTTACACACTCACCAATGTTCAATGCGGCGGCATCCGCGTCTTTTATTTTTTCAGTTTTTCCAGAAACTGGCTGACATTGATAACCGCCCGCCCCACGGTGCCGCGGCCAACTTCCCTGTTTTCGTCGCGGGCGTTGACCCGCAATGTATAAAAGCGTCCATCGAAGGATTCGACTACTGCTTCAGCCGTGATCTGCGCGCCAATGCCGCTGGCGGCGCGGTGCTCAATGTTGATGTGCGTGCCCACGGTGAGCTCGCCCTCTTCGCAAAAAGGCTGCAGGGCGTGGAAGGCGGCGGTTTCCATCAGACGAATCATGTCGGGCGTGGAATAAATGGGCGGCAGCATTTCGTGGTGCGATGTCAGCGTGTGTTTGAAATCAACCGTCTCGCGTGCTTCGCCGCGTGCACCCGTAGGAACTGGTTTGGCCATGAGATTAATTTAAACCAAAGGTTATTTAACCACAGAGACACAGAGGCACAGAGAAGGAAAAGGAATTTTTCTCTGCGCCTGTTGATTATCTGTGCTTCTGGTATGAATTAAAGTTGTTGCTGTTGTTGCGGCTGATGAGGCAACAATAACTACGCCGCCCGCGCCATGCGCTCGCGTTCAATGCCATCGAGAGCGCGCCACAAGGCCTGCGCGGTTTTTTCGGCTGCGTCCAGGGCCTTGGCGGCAGCTTCGTCACCGGCTGTGCTGATTTGCTTTTCCAAAAGATCGCGCCAGACCTGGGCGTGGTGCACGTCAGCCGTGGTGTGCAAGGTGAAATAATTGCAGGTCCTGGTATCGGCGCCGTAACGCTGGCGCAGCCCAGCGGCTTTTTCTTTGGCGACGCGCGGAACCTGCGATTCATAGGCATAGAACGCGGCCAGGGCCTCTGCCGGAGTGCCTTCTTCAGCAATCCTTTCAAAAGCAGCAATCAGCTCGCGGACCTCCGCGACCGGCTTGTGCCACTGGACTGCATCACGCTCTGCTCCCATGCCCTCGGCAAAGTCGAGCCAAAGCTCGGCGTGGGAGCGTCCGTCGGGCGAGCCGGCGCCTTCTTCATCGGCACGGTTCTGGGAAACGGCTTCCATCATCTCCCGTGTGACACTGTCTTGATTGGCAGAGCTCCAGCGGCCTTCAAAGGCCATCAAGTATTCGGGGAATGCCGCTACATGATGGTAATAATCAGCGGCGTAGGCACGCAGGTCGTCGTGCGTGAGTTTGCCCATCGTCCAGGCCTGATAAAAAGGATGGCACAGCAGGTCGTATTTTGCGATGCGGGCGTTGAGCTCTTGCCAGAAATTCTGCATGTTAAAAGTCCTTTCCTCTAAAGGTTCAAATATATGGGAATCACAACGGCTTCACAAGCCCTTCCAGACGTTCACATTCTCTGCGGGCTTTGCAGGCTTGTTAGAATAATAAAGGTTAATGCAATTTACTGAACAATTCGATGTAGTCGTGGTTGGTGCAGGACACGCCGGATGCGAGGCTGCCATGGCCGCAGCCCGTATGGGCCTGAAGACCGCACTGTACACGCTCAACGTGGACTTGATCGCGCAGATGTCCTGCAATCCTGCCGTGGGCGGCATTGCCAAAGGGCATCTCGTGCGCGAGGTGGATGCCCTGGGCGGCATTATGGGCGAGGTCACCGATGCGGTGGGCATCCAGTTTCGGCTGCTGAATACCTCACGTGGCCCGGCGGTGTGGTCTCCGCGGGCGCAATGCGACAAGCAGGCCTACCGCCTCAAGATGCGCGAGGTGCTGGAGTCGCAACCCAATCTGAAGATCAAGCAGGCGGAAGTTGCTGATTTGATTGTTGAAGACACAGATGAGCACTCAGCACTCAGCAGTCAGCATTCAGCTAAAGAAGATTCCTCTGAGTACCGAGTACTGAGTACTGAGTACTCGCGCGCGAAGCGCGCTCTCGGCATCAAGCTGCGCGACGGGCGCACCGTCGGCGCGCAGGCCGTTGTCATCACCACGGGAACATTTCTCAACGGATTGATTCACTGTGGCGAGCAGACTTATCCTGCGGGGCGCTCGGGTGAGCCGCCATCGCAACTGCTGGGCGAATCGCTCAAGCTGCTGGGCTTGCGCGGATGCCGCCTCAAGACCGGCACGCCTCCGCGCCTCGATGGACGCAGCATTGACTGGGCGCGCTTTGAGATGCAGCCGGGCGATGCCGACCCTACGCCTTTCAGCTTCCGTACCAAAGACATCAAGCAGCGGCAGGTGCCCTGCTACATCGCCTTCACGACACCGGAGACGCACCGCATTATCGCGGAGAACGTCCATCGCTCGCCGATGTACTCGGGACAGATCAAGTCCATCGGCCCGCGCTACTGCCCGAGCATTGAAGACAAGATCGTCAAGTTTCCCGATAAGCTGCAGCACCAGCTCTTTCTCGAACCCGAAGGGTTGAACACGCATGAGATCTACGTCAATGGCATGTCAACCTCCATGCCGGTGGACGTGCAGCTTGCCATGATCAAGTCCATTCCGGGGCTCGAAACCGCTGACATGCTGCGCCCCGGCTATGCCATCGAATACGACAGCATTGATCCCACGGAGCTCGAGCGCACGCTCGAGACAAAAAAGATTGAAAGACTTTTCCTCGCCGGCCAGATCAACGGGACTTCAGGCTACGAAGAGGCCGCATGCCAAGGATTGATGGCCGGCATTAACGCTGCACTCAAGATCAAAGCCGAGCCGCCGCTGATTCTTGACCGCACCGAGGCCTACACCGCCATCCTGATTGATGACCTGATCAGCAAGGGGACCAACGAGCCTTATCGCATGTTCACCTCGCGCGCCGAGTTCCGCCTGCATCTGCGCATTGACAACGCTGACCAGCGCCTCACGCCTCACGGCCGCCGCGTGGGCCTGATCAACGACCAGGCGTGGGCCGATTATCTTGCGAAACAGGAGAGACTGCAGCAGGTCACCGAGTTGCTGGATAAGACAAAATTTACGAGTGAGATGTGTGCTGAGTACCGCGAACTGAGAACTGAGAACTTGAATAGCGCTGTGGGCTCATCTCTCGCCCAGCTCCTCAAGCGTCCCGAGGTCACCATCGAACTGCTCATGCCTATTCTGTGCAAGCTGATTCCTGAGACCATCACGCAGATTGACGCGCGTGCCGCGGAGTACATTCGCGGCGAGGGAGCATTGCCCTCAGCGGTACGCAACGAACTCAAGACGGTAGAGACCACCATCAAATACGCCGGCTACTTGCAGCAGCAGGAGCGGGCAATCGAGCGACTCAAGAAAGCGGAACAGCGCACCATTCCTGAGTGGTTCGATTACAAGGCGGTCAGTGGCCTCTCCCGCGAGATGAACGAAAAACTACAGCGTGTGCGTCCGCGCACGCTGGCCCAGGCCTCACGCATCCCTGGAGTCACGCCCGCAGCCGTGTCGTTGATTAACGTCTATATCGAAATCCAGGCGCGGCGGCACCACCAAGCGGCTTCGGTTTAATTCAATTCGATTCTTTTTCCGCAGTTTCATTTGTCGTCAAAAAATCACTGTTCTCCGCCTGCCTCTGAGATACAATCCAGCCAAAACAAGCGAGGACATCTATGTTCTGCCCCAGTTGCGGAAAGCAAAGCGCCGACACTGCCAAGTTTTGCACCTCCTGCGGGCGTCCGCTGCCGGTAGTGCCCCAGGCCGTGTTCGTCTCTCCCGTGCAGCCGCAAAATCCCGTGATGAACCCTGGGCTGCCACAAATTGGCGCAGTGCCGCAGAAGAAACCCAGCAGTCCGCTGAAGATCGTGCTCGTGATCGCGGCCGTGCTGGTATTGGTCCCGATTTTCATAGGCATTGGTGTGGGCTTTGTGCAGGGCTTCAGCTCAAGCTTCGAAACCACAGACCAGAAGGTTGCCCGCCTGATGCGCGAAGCCGCAGGACTTCAGCCCGTGAAGAAGCCGTTCTTCGGGGAAGATTCTACCGATACGAAGATGCGCGACTTCTTTCGCAATCTCATACAGCTCAACAAGGAATACCAGGCATCGGTAGACAAGCTGGATATCAGCGAGACCAGCAAGCTCACCTCGGCAGAATCGTTTGCCGATCCCACCTTGGCCGCCGAAGGGCTCAGGCAATTGCATGCCGCCTATGATCTCGACGCGCAACAAGAACAGAGACTGCAGCAGGTCATGGATAACTTTCGGCACCAGTTCGACAATGTTTCATCATGGGAACGCGATATCATCCTGAAAGGGTTCGATGAAGGCGTGTCTAAAGGCATGCCTGAACGGCAGCGGGCCACCTCCACGGAGAAGGCCTGGATCGAGGCCATGGATGATGTCTACAATTACGCCGGGCTGCACCATGCCGATTTCGAGCTGCGCGATGGCCATTTAGTGATTACAGATCATTCGGAATTGCTGGAATTCAATGCCAAGATTGATAACCTGAATGTCCGCCGCCAGGAATTCATGCGCGCCAAGGATGAATTCAACCGTTATCAGGGCCAGACCTGGCAAAAGATGGGTATGAGCAGCCAGGATTCGGGGCTCAAATAAAAGTCCGCGAACCTATTTCTGAAGTGATCAAAGCGCAGGCACCTTCGCGTCTTGCATTGCTTCCCGAAGCGCGATACATTCCCTCTCACAATCACATCGCAACACTGATATAAGCTCATGGCAAAAGCGCAGTTCAAAGCGAGGGGTGAACCGGCCGCGAAAACAGTTTCATCCGGCAGCCCATGGGGGAGTTGGCTTTACGCTCCTGCGCTTGATCTTATTGTCGGTTGCGGAGCATTGTCTGTTGCTGGTTACCTATCTGTTGTCGCAATCCAGCGCATTGAATCTGGCCACTGTCTTCTACGCGCTCGCCCTGTTGTTCAACTATCCGCATTTCATGGCTACTATCTACCGTGCCTACGGCACGCGCGAAGATTTTTCCAAATACCGCATCTTCACGGTCCACATCACGGCGTTGCTGATCTTGACCGCTATCCTGACGCATGCTTCATTCAATTTGCTGCCCTGGGTTTTCACGATCTATATCAACTGGAGCCCGTGGCACTACTCCGGCCAGAACTACGGATTGCTGATGATGTTTGCCCGCCGCAACGGAGCCAACCCTACTACGGCGGAGAGGCGCGCACTGTACGGCGCATTTCTGATTTCGTATCTGATGCTGTTGATCAGCTTTCATACCGGTCCTTCCCAGGCTTCCCTGGTGCTTTCCCTGGGGATTCCGGCGCAGATCAGCTACTGGAGCAGGATGGCATGTGGAGTTATTTTTGCTGGACTCGGGGGCTTCGCTTTTTACCGGCTGATCCGCCAGACAAGCGTACGCGCCATGCTGGCCCCGTTGACACTTTTTTCCACCCAGATCCTGTGGTTTGTTCTGCCCCACATCCTGGAATTCACTTATGGGTGGAAGCGTCCACAAACCCTCTACAGCGGCGGGGTGTTGGCGATCATGCACTCGGCGCAGTATTTATGGGTGACCAGTTATTACGCCAGGCGCGAAGCCAAAACGCTGGAGGGCGGCCAACCCGACTGGAGCATGTGGAAATATTTCGCCACGCTCGTCGCTGGCGGGATTGCGCTCTTTATTCCCGGCCCGTGGCTGGTGAGTTATATCTTCCGTTACGACATCACCACCAGCCTGATGATTTTCACCGCTCTGGTGAATATCCATCATTTCATACTGGATGGCGCCATCTGGAAGCTGCGCGATGGGCGCATTGCGGCCCTGCTGCTCAACACGCGCGAGCGCCAGAGCGGCCAAGGTGAAGATGAAGAATCAGTTTTAGGCGGAGCTACGCGCTGGTTGCGGGGAAGCACGCCGGGTGCGCGCGCGCTGCGTATTGCTGCCATGGCGCTCCTCTTCATCTGGGGAGGAGTAGAAGTAGTTCGCTATAGCCTCAGCTTCAACGGCAATGAGATTTCTAATCTGGTGCGTGCTCTCCGGCTCGACCCTTACGATACTGCCGCGCAATCCCGCATTGCCAGCGGCGAGGTGGAAGCCGGTGACTGGCAGGCTGCAGTGGCCGCACTGCACAAAGCCATCGCTGTAAATCCGCATCAACCCGGGCCCCAGGACGAGCTGGGCCGTATCCTGATCGGGCATGGGCGCTACGACGAAGCGTATACGCAATATCAGCAAATAGTTACGCTCTTTCCCCGCGACGCCGATGCGCTGGTGAACCTGGGGATATTGGCCAGCCAGTTAGGACACGAAGATGAAGCCATCACGAGCTGGCAGCAGGCGCTCAAGGTGGACCCGGCCCGAATCAACCTTTATATCTTTTTGGCCGAGGCCGAGCGGAAAAAGTCACCTGAGCAGGCTTCCGCGTATTACGAGGAATACATAAGACAAGTGCTGGCTCACCCCGAACAGCGGCCCGAGCCCAAGACATTTGTTTCGGTGTTGCTGAAGTTTGGCGATCTCAGTGCAGAATTGCGCCACACCAATCTCGCGCTCATGAATTATGGGTTGGCGGTCCGCATTGCGGAGCAGGCCCACGAGCTGGCTCTTGAAAGCCAGGCCTATGTCTCCGCCGCCGAGCTGCAAGCCAAGGCAGGACAAGCGGCCGAAGCAGCGCACTCTTATCAGCAGGCGATTGCTCTTGATGCTGCTGCCAGTAGCGATCAACACGATCTGGCCAAAGACTGGTTCAACTACGGCCAGTTTCTGCGTGGGCATCACCTCACCCGTCTGGCCTATGCCTGCATATTGAAATCGGAAGAGTTGCTCCACTCTGGCCCGCCATCTCCTGAACTCCAAACCGCCACAACTTCGCGTCAGCAGGTTGAGACCGAATTGGGAAAGGATGCGGCGGCTGTACGCCGCGATTTGCCGGCCGTACTCACCCAAGCCACGGCACTCGAGCAAAAAGACTTTCCTAAAGAAGCCAGAAATTAGAAAATTCAATACACTTTCAGGCTCACATAAATTGGCACATCTCGATCAATCTTGAAGATCTGAAATTTATTCAGCGTAATTTCATCATCACAATTTAAGGTCTAAAGAAAGTAAGGAGAAAGGCAATGTCGCGAAAGAAAGCCGCATGTCTCAATGGAATTATTATCTTGATTGCTTTGGCCGCAATTGCGCGCGCGCAAACGTCTCTGCGGCTGGAGAAGACAATTCCACTGCCTAACCTGGCAGGACGCATAGACCATCTTGCCTTCGACGTAGAAAACCAGCGCCTCTTCGTCGCTGCGCTGGGCAACAACACGGTAGAGGTTGTGGATATCAAAAGCAACAAGGTAGCGCGAACCATCAGTGGGCTGGCAGAGCCGCAAGGCGTTCTCTACGAGCCGGAGAAGAAGCGTCTATGGATAGCCAACGGGGCCGACGGCACGGTGCGAATCTTTGACGCGCAAACGTTTCAGCCGTTGCGCTCGATTGCGTTGGGCGATGACGCCGATAACATCCGCAGGGACGCCGCCGCACAACGCATCTACGTAGGATACGGCAGTGGCGGGCTCGCGGCTTTTGATGTTGAAGGGAACAAGGTAGCGGATATAAAGCTGGATGCTCATCCCGAGTCGTTTCAGCTTGAGAAAAGCGGTTCCCGGATTTTTGTAAACCTGCCCAATTCAAAAAAAGTTGCCGTCGTCGACCGTGGCAAGTCCGCCATCCTGGCAAGCTGGGCCACCGATGATGCAGCATCGAACTTTCCCATGGCACTCGATGAAGCAGATAACCGGCTTTTCATCGTCTGCCGCAGGCCCGCGGTGCTGCTGGCGCTGGATACAAAGTCAGGGGCGGTTGTGGCAAAACTTCCGACTGTGGGCGACTCAGACGATGTGTTTTATGACGCCAAGCGCAAGCGAATTTATGCTTCAGGCGGCGAGGGAGAGATTTTCGTATATCAGCAGCAAGACCCCGATCATTACAGCAAGATTGCCCAGATTGAAACCGTAAAGGGGGCGCGTACCAGTCTTTTTGTTCCCGAATTAGGCCGTCTGTTTCTTGCCGTCCGGCGTGAGTGGCAAAATCCCGCCTCC
>Ga0209648_10006326_pt1 | contig 10187 bp, 9 predicted proteins | sample GraSoi2013_115cm_FD_185830 | JGI IMG/M metagenome (GOLD analysis project Ga0209648, IMG submission 185830) | Grasslands soil microbial communities from the Angelo Coastal Reserve, California, USA - Sample 9_17_2013_115cm (SPAdes) (version 2) | ecosystem: Environmental > Terrestrial > Soil >...
ATCGGCCTTGCGCAGGCAGCGCAGACCCTTGAGCGTGATCAATTCCGGGTCGCCGGGACCTGCGCCGACAAGGAATACCCTACCGCGCGAAGATTGTCCCTGTAGCCCTGTTTCAATGAGCTGATCACAGGCACGCTCGCTGCTCTCTCTATCGCTTGCTCGCTCATCTATCACGATGGCCATGCGCTTCCTCCATTTCAAGATCCACTTCAAGGACGGTTGCCGGAACGTCGATGCCATAATTCCGCAGTAATGCCGCTGTTATCAGCGCTGCTTGTGCTCTATTGTCCCCAGCGAGCCATAGCAGCACCTCAGAAGCGAAGAAATCCCTGAAGAAGTCGTCACGCCGCTCGTAGGAGACGCCGTTTCTGCGGAGATGGGTACGGGCCAGAGCTGCCAATCGGACATACGAGCCATAGGCAAGCGGAAAGATCTCCTCCAGGCTATGGCGAATACGCTTGGCCAGGCCCGGGCTGGCTCCTTCCGTTGAGACAGCGACGGTAAGTTGCCCGCGTCGAAGAATTGATGGAAGAATGAAAGTGCAATACTCAGGAATATCAACGACGTTGACCAATTGTCCGCGTTCCTGCGTTTCAGCCCAGATGGACTGCACGAGCCGTGGATCATTCGTCGCGGCGATCACCACAAAAGCACCTGCCAAATCACCAGGCTCGTAGGCTTTACGGCGTAGTGTGACTTGCTTCTGCTCGACCAGGTTCAACAGCTCCTCGCAAAATTCCAGACTCTGCACATTCACATAGGCCCCACTGGCGGCAAGTGCCGCAGCCTTCCCGGCGGCCACACGATCACCGCCAATGACGATGGCTACACGGCCACGTATATCGAGCATTGCTGGATAGTAATCCGGCACGATTTTTCCTCCTTCGTTTATCCCCTTTACGCGATTGCCAGGTTCATGTCAGGTATGCACTTCTGTCTTGACAAGCTCTTCAGTGCGAGCGTGTAGATAGTCAAGACCGACCCGGCAGCAGAAATCCCCGAAGGATTCCTCCGACTCCCGTTCGTCCCTCCACAAAGCCAGGAGGGGATGTAGCGTTGCCGCTAAATCTTTCAGATGTACGGAGGCAGCATACAGGGTGTTCAAGCGTGTATTGAGCCTGTCACCACCGACATAGACGTTATAAACATCCTTTGTGCGACCGACAAACCCGATCTCACTCGTGTAGGGGCGAGCACAGCCATTCGGACAGCCGGTCATCCGTACGCTAAGAGGCTCATTAACCAGGCCCAGCGCACGAAGGTCAGCCTCGATCTGCCGTATGACCGATGGGAAAACACGCTCGGCCTCAGCGAGTGCCAGCCCACAGGTCGGGAGGGCAGGACATGCCATGGCAAAACGACGTGTGCTTATTTCAGCGGGGTCTGTAGGGATACCATATGTGGCAAGCAAAGCTGTCAATGGGCCGCGCTGCACATCTGTCACATCAGTAAAGAGTATGTTCTGCTGCGGGGTCAGGCGAATACCAGGCCGAAATTCCTCAATAGCGTGCCGTAAACCCGTGCGCAGACGTATGGTTTCGTCGTCCTTGACACGCCCATTCTCGACGTAGAGACCCAGGAACCAGCGACCGTCACCCTGAGCATGCCAGCCCAGGTGATCCTCTGCATCATGCCAGGTAACTGTGGGCGCATCTTGCACGCTGTGACCTAACCTGCGCTCCAGTTCAGCACGAAACCAGGAGATTCCGCGTTCCTCCACAACATACTTCATGCGGGCGTGCTTGCGATTCTGGCGATCACCATAATCACGCTGTATCGTGACAATCGTTTCCACCACCGGCAAGATTTCACCGGCAGTAGCATAGCAGAGTGGCGTAGCCAGCCGGGGATACGTGGTCGTTTTGCCGTGGGTCATACCCATACCACCACCAATCAGCACCGTGAATCCATCCAGGCGCTCGCCTTCCAGGGAAGCAACAAGACCAATATCCTGTGTGTACACGTCAACACAGTTGTCACCTGGAAAGGCGACACCGATCTTGAACTTGCGTGGGAGATAGGTAGGACCATAAATTGGCTCTGCTTCATCTCCTCCCGGCAACTGCACAGTCTCTACCTGCTCGCCATCGATCCAGAGTTCGTGATAGGCGTGGCTATGGGGAGCAAGGTGTTGAGCAATACAATGGGCGACCTCTTCTACCTGTGCTTGTGCACGGCTGGCGGCAGGAGCGGGACAAGCCATCACATTACGATTCACATCGCCACAGGCAGCCAGGGTAGAGAGGAGAGCTTCGTTGATAGCATGGATGGTCGAGCGTAAGTCACCTTTGAGGATGCCATGCAGCTGGAATCCCTGGCGTGTGGTGATACGCAACGTGCCATTGGCATAGCGTCCCGCCAGGTCATCCTCGATGAGATATTGTTCAGCAGTCAGTACGCCGCCAGGTATACGTGAGCGTACCATGAACTGGTATGCTTTCTCTTCACCTGCTTTACGTGCGTGGCGTGCATCACGGTCCTCCTGCTGATAGGTACCGTGGAACTTGAGAAGCTGCACCTGCGCTTCAGAGAAGTGGGTGGCATCTTGATTCAACTCTTCGGCTATCTGCCCACGCAAATAGTCACTTCCGATTTTGATATGCTCAACCTTACTTCCCTCACCAGGCCCGAGATCAGTCAGGGCATTTGCCGTTTTTTCCTCATCGGCCATTGCTGGACTTTCTCCTTTCAAAATTGGACAAAAAAATCCTCTCCCCTGCAGGGGCGAGGAACAAACCGGTCTCCGCGGTACCACCCTGGTTCGTTGACACCTCACGATGTCAACCTTGACGAGTATACTAAACACTCTAGCCTTTAACGGAGCTCACCGGCTCGGCCTACTAACCTGAAAGGGTGTTCGACCTGCAACTCTGAGGTGCATCTTCAACGATGGAACGGCGCTGGCGTCTCAGCACAGCCAGCTCTCTGTAGCCCTCCAAAACGTTTACTCGTCCTCTTCAGCGTTCTTATTGAATGAATTGCTAAATGAAAGTACAGGCAATAAAATACCCCTGCATCTCAGGGGTTCTAGCATCATCGCTTTTCCCCTCATCTTGCGGACAACTCCGCCGGAATTGGCACCCTTCATGCGGCTTCGCACGTGGGTTGCCGGGCTTCACCGGGCCGTTTCCCTCCACCTCTCTAGATGAGCAGATATCACTGCGACTATTCAATTGTAGTGTACTTTCGTATAGTAAGTATACCGGAGGAAATTTGATTCTGTCAAGGCCATTATCGTACCAGAAGGGCAATTGTAACTTCCCTTGTTACCATTACGTATTCAAACACGTAGTACCATGAAGGTACCATCCGCATAGGCTTTCATCACATATGCGATTAATTAAAAGTCTGACGCGGGGTCCAGGATAGGAGTGCATGCAAATGGATTGGTGCACCCAAGCGAAGGAAGAGTAATACAAATGGCACAACAAGTAGAATTACAGATCAGCCCCCGCGAAATCGTGGGAAAGGCTGCCAAGCGACTGCGTAAAGCTGGTATCATTCCGGCCAATATATTTGGGCACAAAGAAGCATCCCAGACGGTTCAAGTTGAAGCCCTCGCCTTCGAAGCGCTGCGGAGAACACACCGCTCCAAAGGTATCCTCTCGCTGCGTATGACAGGCAGTAACAACGTCCAGACAGCGTTGATTCGTCGCATTCAACGCGACCCACGCTCCGGCAAGATCCTACACATCGACTTCTTCCGTGTAAGCTTGACCGAACGTATTACCGTCAAAATACCGCTGCGCATTACCGGCGAAGCTCCTGCTGTCAAGAATGAAGGCGGCGTATTGCTGCACCTCCTGGATACGCTCGAAGTAGAGTGTGCCGCGCAAGATATCGTGGAATACATCGAAGTCGATGTCTCTTCACTGAACGAAATTGACGACATCATACACGCCAGAGACATCCAGATACCCCTGAGCTATACGCTGATTACCGAACCCGACGAGGGCATAGCCAAGGTTGCCGCCACACGCGCCGAGGTAGCAGAGGTAGCTGTCGAGGCTGAAGCTGCCGCGCCTGCTCAGGCTCCTGCTGAGGCTGCAAGCGAATCCAGCGCAGCGGAATAACAAAGATCGTTTCGTAAGGGCGCGCTATAGCGCGCCCTGCGTATCGGAAGCGAGTGTCAGGCATGCGTATTATGATCGTTAGTGATCAATATCCTCCTATGGTCGGTGGTGTTCCCACGGTAACGCAAGGACTTGCCACAGACCTGGTTGACCGTGGACACCAGGTATGGGTTGTTGCACCCAGTTATGGTGTGCGTGATGTCCACCGTATCGAGCACAAAGTACATATTCATCGTTTCGCATCGTTTGAATGGCCTACCTACGAAGAGGTTCGAATCCCATTCTTGCCTATCCTGCCTTTCCGCAAACTTTTGAAAAAAGCTGACCCTGATATCATTCATATTCACTCCCCCGTCGTACTGGGCAACATTGCCCAGATCCTGGCGGGAAACTTGCGAATACCTGTTATCGCCACCAACCATTATATGCCCATAAATATCATCCGCTCACTCGCCTCAGAACCTCTTATTAGCAAGCCTTTCGTGTTTGCTTCGTATACCTACCTGGTGCATTTTTGTAACCGCTGTGAATACGTGACGGCTCCGACCACGACCGCTCTGGATCTTTTATATGATCACGGCCTGCGTGCGCCAGCCCAGGTTATCTCAAATGGCGTTGACCTGAGGAGGTTTACGCCGGGTGAACCCGACGAACGGTTAAGGCAGCGCTTGAACCTGCCGCAGGGCCGCCCCCTCATCCTGTCCGTCAATCGCCTGAGCCTTGAAAAGCGTATCGACGTGCTCATTGATGCCGCTGCTAAAATGGCGCAGGATGCTCATATCGTCATTGCCAGCACCGGGCCTGCTGCAGCAGAACTGCACGCGCAGGTCGAACAATTGGGTCTCAAAAATAGGGTGACATTCCTGGGGTATATAGCTGACGCCGATCTCGCACCTCTCTACCGCCTGGCGGATGTCTTTGCCATACCATCAGAAGCAGATTTACAAAGCCTGACCACCATGGAGGCCATGGCGTGCGGCCTGCCCGTGGTTGCCGCCAATGCATACGCTTTGCCGGAACTGGTGCATCATGAAGAAAATGGCTTTTTATTTCAGCGTGGCAACAGCGAAGAGATGGCACACTATCTCGATCTGCTTGTAAGTGATGCAGCGCCTCGCGAGTGCATGGCAGCCAGGAGCCTCGAGATCATCGCCAGGCATGACAGGTCACTGGTACTCGACCACTGGGAAGCGCTCTATCATCGCCTCGCGAGCGAATTTATTGAAGCCAAAGAGCGCAAATTGCGCCAGCGCAAACACGCCGATTACGTACACCCCAAAACAAATCGCCCGCGTATGGTCAACGCCAGCAAATTTGCTATGGACCAGCTCGAAGAGTAGAGACACGATCGATCGCTGTTTCCCCGTAGGGGCGGGGGAGGAGCGGAGGTGGGGATGGGATGCTTGCATCGCCCCGGTGGTTAGCTTCCCCACGTTTTCGCGTAGGGGCGGGGGAGGAGCGGCGGTGAGGGGTGGATGCTTGCATCGCCCCGGTAAGGAATCGGAGGGTTAGGCTCCCCACCGCTGGTGAAAAATCTGTGCAATACGCCGTTCGATATCCCAGCGCAATTGAATGCTATGGTACTGCACCCACCTTCTGCACCGTATCCACAAGGATTCCGGCCGCACGAGCATAGGAGACTGCTTGCGTCCATCATCAGCATGAACAAATACAAAAGACAGGGAAGGTCTTCCCGCAGATTTCTTAGTTTGCCTCTCGCCCATGCAGATTTATTCTCCTTGAAACACGCTGGCACATCGATATACTTCTAGTATAGACATTTGGATAGCAAGTGTCAATTGTCCCCAAAGCATCCAGTCGAGGATGGGGAGCAAGTTGTGCTACTCTGAACACCGATACATCAAGAGAGGGAAACCAAACCAGGTTCAAGTTCGCGTTTCCCCCTTCTTGTTGCACAACTTGCGCTTTTGGTTGGCCCTGAATGGAGTAAAATTCTTAATTACAACTTTTTAATGTTTGCCTGGTTCATTGACAGTGGAAGAGCTTTTCAGTATACTCTGACTCAGCATCAAACAGGCATGGAGCCTATCACAAGGCCCTACAGCATGTAGATTTTTTTTGAAATTTATCTATTATTTTGAACCTGGGGATCAGCCAGAGCTAACGGCATGAAACCGGGGAAAAGGGGTTAAGCGTGTTGCTAGAAGATGAAGTCAAACCCGCCCCCATGTCAACAACCGAAGCGGGCCGTAGGGGGGGAAGCACAGTCCGCGATAAGTATGGCGAAGATTATTATCGACGTATCGGAAAAAAGGGAGGAACATCGCTTAAAGAAAAACGTGGCAGTGAATACTACCGCACCATCGCTAGAAAGGGCGGCGCGGCCAACATGGCGAAGTATGGCGCAGACCACTTCTCCGAGATGGGCAAAAAAGGCGGCAAAGCCACCAGGGAGCGGCAGGGCGCGGAGTTCTACAGCCGCATCGGTAAAATGGGAGGAGCTGCTAAAAGACAAAAAAGCACGGAATGATTCAGCGTGTAACCCTCTGACGTAGTAATAAGTAGTTAAGCAACGGGCAGCAAACATCCTGCGAGAGGCTGGAGCAGACCAAGCATGCATCGGCCCCCCTCCTTGCAGCGGGTACTGATTCCCCCTCCCCAATGTCAGTACCCGCTTTTTTCTGTGTCCAATGCGGTTACGAGCTAGCCAGCAAGAGAACCCGTAGCGTCACTGAGGGGGTATGGTCTTGCCAGCTACCAAAGCCAGGTGTACAGGCTGCTAGCAGCTTGCGGCAACACGACCACCGGTTCAACGGCCGCCTCTCCTTGTCTCTGGGTCGAGCACTCCCACGAGCACCACATCCCTTCCAGGTAAGTTGAGTGTTCAGGCAGACGCCAATGGCAATCAGGCAGAGTACAATGGACATCCGCTCTACACCTACTCAGGAGATACGGCACCAGGTCAAATCATTTGAACCATGATGTCAGTGTTGCTCAAAGGGCGCTGGTCGTTCAGACGGACGAGCCGTGCATGGAAGGAGTGCAAAAAGGCAGCGGGAACGCTCCCGCTGCCTTCAGGAACGAGACAACGACTCACAGACCAATCGTCGCTCTCATATAAGGATGGTAATTGCAATGATAGGGAAAAGTGCCAGACATCATAAACCTGAAACGGAAGGTGCCACCAGGGGGAATGGACCTGCTATCAAAGGTCGTCCCGTCGTCACTGGTGATGGTATGGGGCACTGACGACAAGTTCTTCCAGATCACGGTCGTGCCAACTCTGATCGTTAACGTCGCGGGGCTGAAGCCAAAGCTCCCATTGCTATTGTTGATGATCAACACGACCTGCGTGGAGCCTGGAGCGGGCGTAGGCGTCGGTTGAGCGACTGTGGGTGTCGGTGTCTGAGCAATAGCCGTTGGTGTCTGAGTCGTGCCCGCGCTGGAAGGGGTGCTGCCCCCACCCCCACAGGCGGCGAGCAGCACCAATAGGCCTACCACTAGCAGGCAGAACCAGGCAGGTGTGCCTCGTCGTGGGAGGTGTGTGCTCTTCGGCAGCATGTTTTCCTCTTTCTTCCTGTCCCTTCGTCTTGAACTCATGGCATAATTGGCTTCGATTAAAAGGTTGGCGGAGGTGGCGTCTGTCCCGTATAATCGCCAATCACATAGGCCGTATAGGGCCCATTGAGTTGATCGGCACCATTGCCAGCCACGTTGATCGTCCCATACCTGAACCCCTTCGGATTCACGATGATGACACGATGATTGAATTGATCGGCGATGATGATCGACCCATCCGCCAGTTGCACTGCGTTGGTTGGCAGCGGGGCGGAATTGCTCCCCGTGTCCGTGTTGGTGAAGTACTCAAAGACGATCCGCTTGTTAGGAGTCACCTCTAGAATGCGGCTATGTGAAGAATCGGCGATCAACGTATCGCCGTTGGGCAAGCGGCTGGCAAAGGCTGCGGCGCTGATCCCCTGGTCGTACTGCCACACGATCGTGCCGTCACGCGTAATCTCGATGACGCGGTTGTTGTTCTCGTCCCCGATGAGGATGTCTCCGTTGGGGAGCAGTTCGGCGCTGTTGGGGTTATTGAGTGCCCCGTGGCCAGACTTCGGGCCATACGACCAGACGATCTGCTTGCTGGAGCGGTCGATCTCGATGACGCGGTTGTTGGCCTGATCGATGACCATGATGTTACGGTTGGGCAATTGGATGGCAAACACGGGTGTGTTCAACTGGTTGGGGCCAGAGCCCCCAATGCCGGCCTGCCCATATTGCCAAACAATGTCGCCTTTTTGGTTGACGACGATGACGCGGTTGTCAGCACAGCCTTTGGGGTAGCTCGCTGAACCGGCGGGGATACCCGATCCAGCAAGTAAGGTCAGGCCTCCACTCAAACGCTCAGCGTCGTTGAGGCCGATGATCGCGCCGGGACCGGGGTTGCAGAGCGTCGGGTTGCCTGAACCGAAGGTCCACACGATATGCCCGTCAGGGGCCACCTCAACGACCCGGTTGTTAAACTGGTCCGAGATGAGGATGTTGCCGGGGGCATTGAAGTGGTCTTTCGGGGTACTCGATTGACTGGTCTGAGCAGGGCCACCGCAACTGCTGACAACTATCGCGATCAAAAGACCTATGGTGATCAGGAAAGGGCGTCGGATGACTGTCATAAGTATGCCTTCCTTTTTGAGTAGCACGCGTTACGCTTCTCCCGTCTTTTGTGACAGCGTGCTCCCTCATCCTTATCAAAATAGAAAACGGAGGCGCAAAAGTGTAATTTACGCTAGCTACATGAGAGTATACGTAAGAGGGTTACACTGGCCTCCGTGGCGAAAAGCAGGGGGCTTTCTAGCGTGATTGCAGGCAAGCCGGGATTGTACTATTACTACTGTGCCAACCACGCGCTGGTGAACAAAGACTGGCACCGCGCCCAGGCTTTTAAGGCGGCATCGGAATATCCCATTCCGATAGAGGGCTTCATCCTTGTGGTTGGAAAATAGGAGGTTTGCAGAGCGGCATGGATTGCAGTTTGCAGGGCGGCATAGTTTACAGGGCGATATGGGGATGCAGGGCGGGGGCAATGGGGGTAAACAGGGCGGGGGCAAGCCCCGCCCCTACAATACGACGGCTTCGCAGGCCGATTCGTTCTACCTTGCAAATCATTGTGGTTTTTGTGCTTCCGTCCCCGCCTGCAACCTCGCCAGGCCATCCGCGATAGCCCCTGCTACATGTGTCTCGGCCGTCTGCCGCGCCACGCGCAGGGCATTTTTAATGGCTTTGGCGTTCGAGCGGCCATGCGAGATGATGGCCGAGCCATTGACTCCCAGCAGCGGCACACCGCCGTATTCGGCATAGTCCAGGCGCTTGAACATTTTGCGCAAACCCGGCTGCAGCACCCTGGCCGCCAGCTTATTCGGCAGCGAACTCGTCATCTGTGTGCGCATCATTCCCAGGAGCGTCTCCACCAGTCCCTCGCTGAGTTTCAGCACGACATTGCCCACGAAGCCGTCGCAGACCACCACGTCTGCGCTGCCCGCCGGGATATCGCGCCCCTCGATATTGCCAATGAAATTAAGGCCCAGCGTCGCGGCGCTCGCTTTGATCAGTTGATGCGCCTGCTGCACCTGTTCACTGCCTTTAGTCTCCTCTTCGCCGTTGGAAAGCAGGCCAACGCGAGGCGACTGCACAGAAAATATACGCTGCATGTAGATAGAACCCATCAAGGCGAATTGTTGCAGGTATTCGGGCTTGCAATCGGTGTTGGCCCCCAGGTCGATTACCAGGCAAACACCGTCCTTCGTTGGAAAGATACCTCCCAGGGCGGGTCGATCTACCCCTTCGATGCGTTTGAGGGTAAAGAGCGAGGCAGCCAGCATCGCGCCGCTATTGCCTGCAGAGACCGCGCCCAGCGCCTCACCGCTGCGCACCTGCTGCAGCGCCAGTGTCATCGAGGCGTTCTTCTTGCGCCGGACCGCTGTTGCAGGATGTTCGTCCATTTCAATAGTTTCATCTGTGTGTATGACCGGCAGATCAAGGCCCCGGGTATCGTGTTTGGCAAGCTCAGCACGGATAGCGTCTTCAGAGCCCACCAGGTAGACGCCCATAGCGTATTCACGAGCTGCCTGGACCGCGCCCAGCACAATTTCGCCG
>Ga0209648_10006327_pt1 | contig 10187 bp, 7 predicted proteins | sample GraSoi2013_115cm_FD_185830 | JGI IMG/M metagenome (GOLD analysis project Ga0209648, IMG submission 185830) | Grasslands soil microbial communities from the Angelo Coastal Reserve, California, USA - Sample 9_17_2013_115cm (SPAdes) (version 2) | ecosystem: Environmental > Terrestrial > Soil >...
CGGCGTTTGCGCAGCAGCGGATACCATGGGAATGCCGCCGTCGGTCAACGGCGGCTGCACCCCGGTCCCCGACGGAGGTTCTAGCGATTCGGGCGCGGGCGATTCGGGCGCGGGCGATTCGGGCATCGGCGATTCGGGCATCGGCGATTCGGGCGGCGATGACGGCGGTGCGGATGCCGGTATTTCCGACGGCGCGTCCGACGGTGGGGGACCCGCGGAGGGTGGCGCCCCCTCGGACGGTGGGCCACCCGGAGACTCGGGTCAGCCAGCCCCGCCGCGGCCCCCGTCGAACGCGGATGGGAATTGCACTGGGATTTGCACAGGCCTGTGCAGCTCGCAAGCATCCGGAAACTGCAGCGGACCATGCATGGGGCCCTTTGCCGGAGGCGTGTGCGGCTTCGCTTGCACGGGCGCTTGCACCTCCGGTCCAGGCACCGGCTGTGTCACCGGCTGCAAGGGCCTTTGTGTTTCGCCGACGGGTGATGCCGGCGCCCCTTGCGCCGGCAGGTGCACGGGTACCTGTTCTCAGCCATTCACGACTTCGGTCTGCGCGGGAACGCTGAATTGTGGGCCAACCCAAAACCTCGAGTGTACGAACGCGTGCGAGGCGCAGGCCGCGATGAGCTTCACGTGCGCCCCACCGGCGGACATGGAGCTCGAGACCGTTTCGGATCCGCAGCTCTACGCAGCAATAAAGAAACACGCCGGTGAGCTGGTCGTTGCCTCGCAGATGCTCATTGCGCTGCGCAACGCCGAAGGTTTCATCCAGAACCGCGCACTTAGCGACTTCGTGGCGGTCGGCGTAGGCAATAGTCAACTCGTTCGCCAGTGCGTCGTCCGGGGTCAAAACGCAGTGAGCCTGGCTGACGTGGCGATCAACACCGCGGTAAACGCCGATCCGACTCGGCGCCCGGCTCAATGAGCAAGAGAGGTGCGGAGATGAACGAGCGAACGGGGTGGCCTCGAATCGGTCCCATCGTGTTGCTGCTCGGTGCGCTGTCGGTACTTTCGATTGGCGGGTGTTCGCTGCAATGCCTGTCCGAGAGCGAGTGTCTCGCCAAGGGGCCCGCGTTTGCCAACACGACGTGCGATCCGACAACAAAGACGTGCGTTGCGTTGCAGTCGGGGCAGGACCTCTGTAAGGCAACGACGGACTGCGTGACCTCGCACGGCCCGGAATACATCTGCCGAAGGTCGGACAAGAAGTGCGTCGCGCTCAAGACCCCCGAGTGCCCATTTCTCATGGATTCGCCGACCATAGCCTCGTACAAAGACCCGAACGTCATCATCCTGGGTGCGCTTACGCCGGCGAACGACAATGCGCTGGGCACGATGATGGAAAAGAGCGTTGAGCTCGCGCAGCAGGACTTCTCGACGAGTGACAACTTTCTGCCGCCGGTCACCGGAACGACGGCCACGCGCCCGGTCGTCATCGTTGGCTGCAACGAATTCGGCGCGGGCAACGACGGCCTTCTTCGCGCGGCCAATCACCTCGTTAAGGACCTTCAGGTACCCATCATTCTGGGGCCGGTCGATTCGGGCAACGACGCGGTCGTCGAGGTGAACGTTGCCTTGCCGAACAAGGTGCTCAGCATCCTGCCGACGTCCACCCTCTCGGGGTTGAGCAGTCTGCCGAGCATGTCGACGGCGCTCCTCACGTGGCGGCTGAACTATTCGGACGCGACCCTTGCGTCCACCGTCGGGGACCTATTCAAGACCGTGCTGCCTGCGCGAGCACAGACACTCGGAATCATTCATGCCGGCGACCCGCTGAAGGTGGCTGTGATCGAAGAGAATAACCTCTTCGGTCTGACGATCGGCGGCAAAGTCCAGGCGCAGATCCAGTTCAATGGCAAGTCCGCGATTGACAACGCGCAAGATCAGCCTCCCCACTACATGCTCGGCAATGTCGGCGACCAGCGCGACACCGTCAATAACCCCAGACCTGACGCCACTGTGGCGGCAGTGGTGGCGGCGGTGCTTCAATTTCAGCCGCACATCATCGTGCACGCCTCTGCCGTCATCGATTCACGTCGGCGCAAACCCGAGCTGGGCCTCGGGCGCTCTGTCTCAGTGGATCGCGGGGCAGGCCGCTCGGGCGCAGCGCATCTTCATCATCCGAGGCAGGCTGCCCGCTGCGGACAGCACGACTGCGGCGAATCAGTTGCAATGGAACTCTCGATTCTACAATTTCTTCAAGGAAGCTGCGGGCGTTCAAATAAACCCACTCCTTTATCTGTGGTACGACGCGACGTATCTGGCGACGTACGCGGCGGCAGCCGTGGGAAGCAATCCTCTGACCGGGGAAAACGCCGCCAGCCTTGGTATGCCGAAGCTTTCGGTGCAAGGTGCCTTGGATATCCCCCCGACTCCAGACAAGATCGGGACCGCGCTCGGCGCGCTCTCAAGCGGCGGCAGCATCAAGTACAGCGGTCTATCGGGTCCACTCAATCTCGATCCGAAGACCGGCGCGCCCGTTTCGGACACGGAGGCCGCATGTCCTGATCTCAACGGCAACTTTGTCTCGTCGGGGTACGCGTTCCTTGCCTCTTCCACGCAGTTAGGACTAGGTAACATCACGCCGTACACGTGCGACACAACCAGCAAACCGCCGAAGTGCAAGGGTTGTCAGTAGAAGCACGCTCGAAGCGCTTCAGTGCATGGCCTAATACCGCCATGGGAACTTGGAGAAGTCGCGCTTTCGCTTCTGCACGAACGCGTCGCGCCCTTCCTGGGCTTCATCCGTTCCGTACGCGAGACGCGTTGCCTCGCCGGCGAAGATCTGTTGCCCGACCATGCCGTCGTCGATCATGTTGAAGCCGTATTTGAGCATCTTCATCGCGGTGGGGCTCTTGGTGTTAATTTCGGCCGCCCACTCGAGCGCGACTTTCTCCAGGTCCCCATGCGGGACGACGGCGTTGACCATGCCCATCTCGAACGCCTCCTGCGCTGAGTAGTTCTTGCCGATGAAGAAGATCTCTCTCGCTCGTTTCTGCCCTACCTGCCGCGCAAGCAACGCCGAGCCGTAACCGCTGTCGAAGCTCGCAACGTCCGGATCGGTCTGCTTGAAGACCGCGTGTTCCCGACTGGCTATCGTCAGGTCGCAAACCACGTGCAGACTGTGACCGCCGCCCACAGCCCAACCTGGCACCACGGCAATGACGACTTTGGGCATGAAGCGAATCAACCGCTGGACCTCGAGGATGTGCAAGCGACCGAGGCGCCCTTCGTCGCCGGGGCTGCCCGCCTCCGCATATTTGTATCCATCCTTGCCTCGGATCCGCTGATCGCCCCCGGCACAGAACGCCCAGCCACCGTCCTTGGGCGAAGGACCGTTGCCCGTCACGAGGACGCAGCCCACGTCCGTCTGCATGCGAGCGTGCTCCAGTGCCGTGTAAAGCTGGTCAACGGTCTTCGGTCGGAATGCGTTGCGGCACTCGGGCCGGTTCAAGGCAACGCGCAGAGTTCCCTGGTGCAGGGCGCGGTGGTAGGTGAGATCGTCGAAGTCGAACCCTGGCACAGGCCGCCATGCGTCCGGATCGAAAATCGCGGAAACCATGCGGCGCTGACGTTACCACGCCAAACACGCGTTAAACGCGCAAAGCGGCGAGCGTCATCGCTTCCAGGGGTCGCCCGGATCCAGGGCAGGTTTCTTTGAGCCCGTCTCGGTAGCCGAGGGCGCCGCACCGGTTGCCTGCGGAGGTGCAGCGACAACGACCGGCGTCGGCTCGACGTTAGAGGGCGGAGCGGCCGCCTCGCCGCCGGAATGCGCTGCCGGATTGCCTCCCCCCCGCTTGACCGGCTTGCCTGCCCCGGCGACTGCACTTGCGGAGGGCTTTGGTCCGGCGGATGATTTTGTTGTCGTAACGCTTGCAGCGGGCGGTTCGAGGGGGGTCGTTGCAGCGAGGGTTGCCACCGAGGCGGTCGATGTCGTGGCCCTGACCTCAGACGCCGTATCATTGAGTTTGGCGGGCCCGCCTGCATGACCGGTCGAGCGCGACACCATCAGTGCGACTCCCGCCACAGGGATGGCGAGCGAGAAAACGGCACCCACTACAAGGATCGTGCGGCGACCCTTATGCCGTCCACCGAAGGTTGGCCCCCCTTGAGGGGGTGTAAACGTCCCTGCGACTTCGGTGGTCTGCGCGGTCACTAGGTCATATTTGCTCGGGCTAACCGGCAACATTTCGCCGCTCTGCGCGGCGCGGGGGCGCTGCACGCCGATCGGGTCCAGTGTCCTGTAGGGCTTTGCTTTTCCATCGCCCGCCGCACGACCCCGTCGAGCCGCGGGTTGGCGTTCGGGTTGCACTCGATCGGTGGACGGAGGGGCTCCATGGCGTGCTTGTAGACGAGGCCCAGGGGAGTCTCCGAATCGAACGGGAGCTGTCCAGTTAGTATTTGGAACAGGATGACCCCGAGCGAATAAATGTCGCTGCGCCCGTCGAGCTCCTCGCCGCGTCCCTGCTCGGGTGACATGAATTCGGGCGTGCCGAGGACCATGCCGAGGTTGGTGAGAGCGCGTGTCTCGCCGCCCGATTTGCGCGTGATGAGCTTTGCAATACCGAAGTCGCACACCTTGACGACCGGGTGCCCGTCGTCGTTGCGTTCCCCCAGGATCATGATGTTGTCGGGCTTCAAATCGCGGTGAACGACGCCAACATCGTGGGCTCGGGCAAGTGCGGACAAAGCCTGGCACATTATGCTGACGATTTGATCGTCCGGAAGCGGCCAGGCGGTGCTGACCAGCCAGGAGAGATTCTGGCCCGCCAGAAACTCCATGGCCATGTACATCAGGTTGTCGGGCTCAACGCCGAAGTCCAATATGAGTACGGAATTGGGGTGGTCTAAGCTCGATGCCGCCTTTGCCTCGCGCTTAAATCGAGCTGCAAAGCCAGCCTCCGTTGCAAGCTCAGGCTTGAGCACCTTGATGGCGACCACCTTGTCGAGTGCCAGCTGTCGAGCCCGATACACGCTCCCCATCGCTCCGGCACCAACGAAGGCCTCGATTTGGAACTTGCCGGCAAGCACGCGTCCGACGAGCGAATCGTTCACGGTGGCGCTGCTAGCCTCCATCTACGCTCCAAACAATATGGTACACAAGACCAGCCTGCACGGCCCCGCTGCCGGGGCTCCTCCGATTAGCTAAAGAAGGGCTAGGATTGCTATCGTAGCCCGGCGCTTGGACGAGGCGCAACCCCCACAGGCCGCATTTGATTCGGGCGCAAAGAGCGAAAAGCCGCTAGTGTCGGATTGTCGACGCTGTACGCTCCGGGTTCGGGTGTAGCCGGATGCGGGTTGGCCGATATCGCGTACTCGGGCGGCTTGCGGCGGGCGAATCGAGCGATGCGCTCCTGGCACGCGCGGAGGACGCGTCCGGCCCCGAGCGTTTGGTGGTTCTCAAGCTCGTTCTGCGGCAGCTTCGCGAGGACCCGAATCTCGAGACCACCCTCGCTCAGGAAACCTCGGTCTACGCTCGCCTCTCGCACCCGGCGATAGTGAAGCTCTACGAGCTTTTCGTGGATGCCGGCCGCCTGATGATGGCGTTCGAGCACGTGGACGGGGCGCCGCTCAGCGAGTTTCTCTCGGCTCTCGAGCGGCGTGGTCGCAGGCTCAGCGATTCGGCGGTGATTTTCGTGGCCTGGCGCGTCCTCAGCGCGCTTTCGGCCGCCCATGGAGCGAAGGACCCCGGTGGCGCGCCTAGCCCCGTCATCCACCGCAACGTGAATCCGTCAACGATTCTCATTCCCTTGGACGGTGAGGTGAAGCTTGCAGATTTCGGGATCGCCAAGTTCTCCGGGCTCTACGGGACCCAGGTCATGAACACCAAGGGAACTTCCGGTTACTTGCCGCCCGAGCATGTGAAAGGACAGGCGGCAACCGCTCGGGGAGACGTGTACGCGGCGTGTCTCGTCCTGTGGGAACTGTTGGCCGGGCGTCGAGCCATTGCGCCTGTAAGCGGCGCGCACTGGGACATGATACGTGCGATGGCCGAGCCGAACTTTCCACCCCTTGCGTCGCTTCGGTCGGATCTGCCAAAGGCGCTCGTGCAGTCGATCGCGCGCGGGCTCGAGCCGACGCCGGAGCGGCGCGACATCGAGGCTAGCAAGCTTTGCGAGGTGTTGCGCTCCTCGGTGGACCTCGAGGAGGGGCGACAGGAACTCGTTGAAGTCCTGACGGCCATGCGCCAGCCACCGCCTTCGACCACGACACCGCCACCGCCGTCGCCCGCCGCGGTCGTTCTGCCGGCGCCAGTCGTGCCTTCGTCGCCTCCAACCGTTGCCGCTCCACCCGGGGGGGCCTCTCCGATTGCCTTGCCCGCTTCGAAGTCTGCCGGGCCTGCTAGGAGGAGCCGGTTGCCCATCTGGGCGGTCGTCTTCTTTGGGCTACTGCAGCTCGCGGCTCTCGCAGGCATTGCGCTCTTCATCAAGGATCGCCTGCGCGGCGCGTTGCGGTCTCCCCCAGGCTCTCGGAGCGCGACTGCCACCGCGACCGAGACCGCGATTCCAACCCCTTCCTTGACTGCAACGGCGAGCCCGACTTCGAACGAGTCCACGACCCCGCCCCCGGCCCTGTCCCGTTCCCCGTCCCTGATGGCATCGGCGAGCCCAAGTCCGAGCGAGCCCGCAAAGCCGATGCCCAGCCAAAGGGACACAGCGACTCCGCCCACGGCTTTGCCGCCTTCCTCCCCTACAGGGACGATAACCGTGGGCGGCGACTATGCGACCCACCGCGTTTGGATCGACGGCCACTTGGTCGGTGACGCACCTCAGAGTTTTACCGTGCATTGTGGAGTTCACTCCGTTCGCATCGGGAGCGATGGCGCGGAGCGGCGTGTGAGCGTTCCTTGTGGCGGAAGCGTGGACATGCGTTGAGCTCAACGTCCGCGTTGCGCTCCGGGGGTGGCCATTTTGAAATCGCGCGTTCTCTTTCTCGTTTTTCTCACCGTTTTTCTAGACTTCGTTGGGCTTGGCATCATCCTGCCCGTCCTGCCGTTCTACGTGCAGGCGATGGGCGGGAGCGCCCAGACCGTGGGATGGCTGCTCGCTAGCTTCTCCCTCACGCAGTTTCTGGCGACACCGGTATTCGGCAGCCTTTCCGACCGTTGCGGTCGGCGGCTGATCATCGCAGTCTCCCTCGCTGGCCAAATGACATCGATGGTTGCATTTGCGTGGGGGACCAAGCTGCAACTCTTGCCGATCTTGTTTCTTGCACGCGTCTTCTCGGGCGCGACCGCGGGCAACGTCGCGACCTGCCAAGCCGTGGTGGCTGACGTGACGAGCGGCCCGGAACGCGCGCGGGGGATGGGCCGCGTCGGGGCGGGGATTGGGCTTGGGTTCGTCGCAGGACCCATCCTCGGAGGAACCCTCAGCCCTCTCGGCCCTGCCGCGCCGGCTCTCGCGGCCGCGGGGCTTGCGCTCGTCGGTCTCGTGGCCGTGCTGCTTTGGATGCCCGAAACCAGGGACATGGCCGCGGCCGTTGGCGATCGAGTCTCGTCGGGGAGGGCCGTAACCTTCCCCGCGCATCTCCTACGAGACTCGCGGGTCATCCGGTCGCTGCTCATCTATTTCCTCGCATTCGCTGGGATGACCGGGCTACAGGTTGCCGCTGCTTTGCTCGGTCAAGAGCGACTCGGATGGGCCGAGAGAGAGGCCGGCTACGCGTTCACGCTCTTCGGGATCGTCATGGTGATCGTCCAGGTGGGGCTGGTCGGCTGGTTCACACGAGTCATGGGTGAGCTCAATGCGATGCGGGCGGGCAGTATCGGCATGGCGGCCGGCATGGCGGGGCTTGCCGCGGCCCACTCGAATGCTTTCGTGGTAGGAGCACTGGTAGTGCTCGCCGCCGGCATGGCCTTGATCAGTGCCGTGGTACCATCGAAGGCATCCACCTACGCCGGGCCCGCCGAGCAGGGCGCCGTGCTCGGCGTTCTTCAGTCGGCCGGGGGACTTGCGCGCGCCGTGGGCCCCGTGTGGGCGGGCTTCCTATGCGCACGATTCACGCCGAGCGCCCCTTTTGTGTTCGCATCGGTCATGGCCGTCGTATCGTACGCCGTGGCTACGTCACTGCCGCCGGCGCGCCACAGCTGACAAGCGTGGGGGGCATGCGATACTGCGCCGCCTGTTATGGGTCTCTTCGCCTCGCCGGCACAATCGAACATACCGGGGCGAGTGCCCCTGAATCTTCGTTGGCGAGCGATGGCGCGCGTTGCACTGAGAATGTGCTTCCACGATCGAACGCGGGCCTTGGGGACGACCTTCGGCGTGGTGTTCGCCCTTGTTTTGACGATTCAGAACCTGGCCACACTCGCCTTCTTGATCCGGCGTAACACGATGTACATCGACCATTCGGGCGCCCAACTTTGGGTCGTGCCGGCGGGGACCCAACGCCTGGAGGGCGGGGCGATGCTGCCGACCGGAGTGCTCATGCAGGCCCGCGTGTGCCCGGGCGTGACAATGGCTGAACCGCTGATTTGGGGGACGACGGGCATCAAGCTGCCGAGCGGAGGATCGCAGCCTGTCGTCCTGGTTGGAACCAGGCTGCCCAACATGTTCGGCGGCCCATGGAATCTCGTTGCCGGCAGCGTTCAGGAACTCAAGAGCCCAGACGCAGTCATCTTCGAGGACTCGGAGCGCGAGAAACTCGGAGGCCTCAACCTCGGCGACCTGCGCGAAATCAACCGGCACCGGGTCCAGGTCGCGGGCTTTACTTGGGGTCTGTTGCCGTTCAGTCCTTCATTGGCCTTCACCGACTACGATACGGCGCGTGAGCTTTTGGAGATTCCGTCCGATCGACTCAACTACGTTCTCGTTCGCATCGCACCCGAGGCGGACGTCGTACGGGTGCAAGCCGAGATGCAGGCGCGCATTCCGGAGGCTGCCGTCGTCCGGAGCGATCAGCTTCGCGAATCCACCACGCGATTCGTTCTCTTCGACCAAGGCGTGGGCATGATGATCTTCTCAGCTACTATCGTCGATCTGGTGGTCGGTTTCGCGATCGTTTCACTCGCAATGTTCACCTCGGTCCTCGAGAACGTCCGGGAGTTTGCGACGATGAAGGCTATGGGCGCGACCATGCGGGATCTCGCGAAACTTCTCCTCGTCCAGGCGCTGCTCTTCGCTGCGACGGGCACCTGCCTTGGCGTGGCGTTCGTTTGCGTTGTGGTGTGGCTCGCGCGCTCGGCACGATACAACTTGACCCTGGACCCTTCGATGGTCGCCGGCTCGATCCTCGTCGTCATTGCGCTGTGCGTCGCAGCGTCGATGCTGGCCCTGTTGCGTCTTCGCCGGGTAGAGCCCGCGATGGTCTTCAAATGAGCCTGGCGGTGGTAGCTCGCCAGCTGACCAAATCGTACGAGGCGAGTAAATCGCGCGTGCTCAAGGGAGTCAGCGTCGACGTGTTCGAGGGCGAGTGCATCATGCTCGTGGGCCCTTCGGGGAGTGGAAAGACAACGCTGCTCTCGATACTCGGCTGCGTTCTGCGGCCCGACTCTGGGACCATAAAATTGTTCGGAGAAGACGTGAGTGCTCTCAGCGAAGACGAGTTGCCGCGCGTTCGTCGGGCGCTCATCGGCTTCGCTTTCCAGGGTCATAACTTGATTGCGTCGCTTTCGGCGGAAGAGAACGTCATTTTCCAGCTCCAGATGCGCGGCATTGGTGGCCCGAAAGCCATCTACCAGGCGAGAGAGCTCTTGGACCGCGTCGGGCTGACTCCATGGCGCGACTCCCTGCCCAACGAGCTCTCCGGGGGTCAACGTCAGCGTGTTGCCGTCGCGCGTGCGTTGGCTGGTTCCCCTCGGCTTGTGTTTGCCGACGAGCCCACAGCCAGCTTGGACCTCGAGTCCGGTCTTCAGGTCATGGAGCTACTCAAGCAATTGGCGAGCGAACGCGGTGTGACGCTGTTCGTGGTCACGCACGACGCGCGCATCTTCCAATACGCCGATCGAGTCGAGCACCTCGAGAATGGCATTATCGTGCGCAACGAGGAGGCATCGATTCCTGTGATCCGCGTGCGGCACTTCTGGCCGGGGGGCAACTGAGATGGCCTCGTCAAGACGCAAGCGTTCACTCTGGCTCGTCGCGGGCGCACTTTGTGCGGTCGCGGCTTCGACCGTGCTAATCGCCGTGACGTTCAAGTTCCAGTCCGACGGTCCGATCTGGCGCGACAATGCCAAGGCGCGGCGCGTGGCC
>Ga0209648_10006328_pt1 | contig 10186 bp, 12 predicted proteins | sample GraSoi2013_115cm_FD_185830 | JGI IMG/M metagenome (GOLD analysis project Ga0209648, IMG submission 185830) | Grasslands soil microbial communities from the Angelo Coastal Reserve, California, USA - Sample 9_17_2013_115cm (SPAdes) (version 2) | ecosystem: Environmental > Terrestrial > Soil >...
CGATTGCTCAAAGTCGGTAACACCTAGCTCGAGAGCTTCAAGCGCCGCATCCAGCTTCGCAACAACGTTAACTTCCTGTTTCGCGCTCTGCAGCCTGCGCTTCTCGGCGAGCTGCTGACTGCGCTGCTGCCGGTCGGCCATGTCCTGCTGCCAATCTTTGAGATCCCGTTCCCGCTGTCGGTCTCCTTGAATGTGCGTTGGTGCCACCAGTCCCACGAGGTCCGCCGCTGCCGGTCGGGCCGGTCCGATGAATGGTTTGTCTCTTTCGGAGAGAGTGAATGCTGGCACTGCGGGAGTTGTTGGTTCGTTGATGTTCTCTGATGTGTTCATTGCCCTACGCGTGAGTGTCAAGCGCCTCTGAATGACACTCCTCCGTACTGCGTTATGTCCTACCCATTTTTTAGTACCCGATCCGGCAAGAACAAGGGAGTGATCCGGCACTTTACCTTTGTGACGCTCGAGGAGTTCGAGATGATCGGCTTAACCAGAAGCATCACACTGGAATACGGCCGCAAAAAGTCCCAACAAGTCAGTGCCGATCCGTCTCTCAAGTTCAAATGGTCTGCTCGCCGAGCACATCGACGCCGCACTGAGACGGGATTGAGAGAACGCGAACTCGAGTTGAGACGCAGGCGCCGGAGCAGATGACACAGCGGCAGTGATCGAAGGTCGTTTTCTCCTTCACTCTGTTCTAATTGTTCATTGCTTGCCGCCGGATCGACGCTTCGTCTCGTTGGTCCGGCGGTTTTCTTTTTGCCCACGGGCAAAAAAACAAAAAAGCGAGCATCTCTGCTCGCTTCCGTAAATGCCCCAGGATCGATTCTGATTCTCGACCCATCCCCGATCTTGCTTAATAGCTCAACTCTCCGCTACGGCAGACGTGAGAAGCTCCGCGAGTGTCTTCGGGGTCTCGGTCTCTTTGTTCTCTTTGCTTTCAGACTGTTTCGCTTCGCGTGCTCGCTGGATCGCCGCACCGAGGAAATCAGCAGCCGCATCGAATTGGGTAGTAGGTCCCGAGGTCTTCGGCGTTACCATGGTTCCAACGGAATTGACGACCAGTGCCGCAGCTTTACGCACTTCGTCCTTGTCCGCGACTTCGGCCGCGTCCACGATTGACTGGCTCAGGCGTCTAAAAGTCTCTTCTTGTCTCATCCCCTACCGCAGCATGACAACCGGCTGTTAGGCTATCGACCGCTTTCTGCCACACCTTGTAATCTCTCATTGACGCCGAGGAGGATTGGGCGTTCCTTTCGGGCGTCGCACAACGACCTTTTTGACAAAGGCGTTGATCCTTCCGCCCTCCCCGCGACACGGATGTCACCGGCGACGTAAGAATTTCCGCAGCGGTCGTTAAGCGACGACCATTCTAAAACTCGGAAGGAAAACAATGATAACGCAAGAGAAAGACATCGCCGATCCACAACTACGCCAGCAGATTGACGCGGAAAGTAAGAAGTATGACGAGGCAGTCAACAACAACGATGCCGCCGCCGTGGCCGCGCTCTACACCGAAGACGCGGTTTTTGTGACGGACACAGGACCGCTTTACGGTCGGCAGGCTATCGAGAAATTCTATGCAGATGTGTTCAAGACATGGCGCCCCAAAAACCATATCGGCAAGGCCGATCAGAATTCCCCGCACATTTTAGGTACGGCGATGTGGAGCAATGGGGATTGGAGTGAGACTGGTCAAGGCCAGACCGGCGAGCCTATCCAAATCAAGGGCTATTGGTCAGAGATTAAAGTCCGAGAGGGCGATGCTTGGAAGATTCGGATGCTGACCTGGAACATAACCCCTGCTGAGACGAAGTAGATGAGAAGAGGCGAGTCGCCTAGCAACTAACATAGTTAAGGAATTGACGAAGGTGACCCAGCAAACGTGGGTCGCTTTCGTCTTGTATCCCCTCCCGTGCCGTCCCGACTTTCTGCCACACTTCACGCTATTACATTGACGCCGATCACTCTTGGCCGTTCCTTTCCCTGTCGCTCAGAGACCTTTGACTAAGGCATTCCTTCTGACCCCTCGCGACACGGACGTTCCTGGAGCCTGAGAAATCTCGAAGCAGGTCGTTTGGCGACGAATCGTCCTAAACCCCTCGGGAGAACCAATGAAAATCCGCTCAGTAGTCGCCCTAATAGGATTGGCAATCAGCTTTGCTGTGCCAGCCTTTGCCCAACAAACAGACACACCCGACCCACAACTACGCCAGGCGCTTCTAGCGCTTGCCAAAAAATTTGAAGAGGCATGGAACAACAACGACGCCGACGCCCTTGCCGCACTCTTTACGAAGGACGCGGTTTTGATAGAAGAATCAGGGCCGGTGTACGGTCGGGAGGCTATCAGAAAACATTATGCAGACGCGTTCCAGAATGTGCATTTCAGCGATAATCACACCATGTACAGCGACCCAAATTCCAATTCCCCTCACGCTATAGGTACGGATGGCAATGAGATGTGGGAAAACGGAGAATGGAGTATGACTTGGCAGGTCAAGGGCGGCGATCCCGAACAACACAAGGGCTATCATGCGTCAATTGCTGTTCGTGAGGACGGCGTTTGGAAGAAGCGGATGCTCATTTCGAACGTAACCCCAGCACCGGCCGCACCTGCTGAGGCGAAGTAGAAGATAAGAGGCGAGTCGCCTAGCAACTAACGTAGTTAAAGAATTGACGAAGGTGACCCAGCAAACGCGGGTCGCTTTCGTCTTCCTATCCCCTCCGGCCTCCAGAGCCATCCCGAACATCTGACATGATGGACAAGGGCATGGGGTTCGATCCGAACAAATACATCGCCGAGCAGAGAGCTGAAAACATCCGCAAAGACGCACGCGCAAGAGCCGAAGGCACACGGCAACGAGCACGATGCGTCGACGTACTTCTCGAAGTCATGACGGCCGAGAATACACCCTTCGACGGCAACCAAATGCGCGAACTACGGAGCGTGATGTTCTACCTCTGCCCTGAGTCCAAGGAGCTAATCGACAAAGTCTGTTCGCGGCATAGCGAGCCAAAGGAGCGCGAAGTCTTGCGCGGAATACTTCTCTCGATCATTGCCGAATGCGCGAATCGGCTGATTGATTAGCCTTCATTCGCCGTAGCTCCGCTCTTCTCTGCTGCCTCTTCTGATTGCCTGCCCGCTTCCGATACGCCGTAGCTCTTGCCCTGGATACCGCTCGCACTACAGGATCCTTCCGACGCTCCCTCTGCCGTGCCGTAATGCGAGCCTGCGCGGCCGGATCGGCCTTGATTCGAGCGGACTGGATCCGCTTCCGTTCAAGGCGCTTTGCATCGGCGTCACCCAGTGCGATGTACTCTTGCTCGGAGACGCGTGTGAACTGGAGCACGGTGCCTGTTCGAGGGCCGCGCCGGACGGTATAGAAGGGGAAGCTCACGCTCTCTCGTGCGTGTTGGGGTTCAGGCTTTCGCCGCGTCGTCTGCCCAATACTGCCGAACCGCTCGCATTACCTTGCGCGATAGGACGCCGGTTGGTTGCACCTCAATACCGGCCTCGTTGTAGGCTCGGTAAATGCCCTCGAGTCTGCGCAACGTCTCTCTGCGGATAAGCTGCTCGGTTTGGCTGGTATTCTCGGGATTCCCCATACTGATCAGCCCATGTCATACCGGCCGATTGATCGGAATTATCGGAATTATCGGATGGGGTACGTATCCAAAAGTTAATTTCCACAACAAAATAATATGTTATGATATGTTAAATTGGCTTTTTTCTACCCCTTCCGGTAATCCGATAATTCCGATAATTCCGAAAATTGCATTATGCAATGTTCACTGTGAACGACCTTGGACCCCGTTTTCCTTGCTCCGGTTCAGTGATTACAAGGCGACCCTCTGATGCGGCGACGATAGATCTAACCTCCGCTTCGTCCAGGTTATGGTTATCTCTCAATTTACCTTGAGCCACGCTGCCACCTTTGCTGCGGACGATCGCAATCAATCGCTCAACCTTGTTGACCTCCGAATCCCGGCGACTTTGCTCAATAAGGTCTAATTGGCCGCGAGCGAACCAGTCCATGATCCTGGTTGCGCTTTGCGCCGTCTGTAGGCTCAACGGTTTGTTGTGCGCCTCCGTCCCATGCTCGACAGCATGGAGCACGAGAGCCAAACGCCACGCGTTCTCGGTCCACCTAGCAACAAAACTCGCGGCGTGATGCATATCTGTATTCCGGCGATGCACAAGTAGGTTGTAGTGCCGCACCATGTGATCTGCAGCACCTGCAGTCGGCTCAACGATCTTAGTTAGGATCTCGGGCTTTTGCGCCATGTCTTGAGGTTCGTCGCCATCATCCGAGTAAGGGTCGGAGTCTTTTGCGCAGGCTTTGCCGAGTCGGTAGCCATCAAATAGCACCTTCCACGTCCGGCAGTATTGGCCGAACAGCTCTGCGTCGACACTCTTTCCGCTCCAGCTTATCTCTTGCGCCTCTGTGTGCTCGTGAAGGGAGATGCAACGTGGCATGAATCCACCCTGGACAAGTCCCCTGCTTCCGAAAAGCTCAGAGATTTTGTCGGGCTGAGTCATCCATAGGAGCGCAATACAAGGCTCGTTAAACTGGTTGGAGTCGCGGTTCGTGCGGTCGATCTTTCCCGGCTCAAGCGAATACGCCTTGTTGTAAATAGTGTCCTCGACCGCTCCTTCCTTGTACAACCCTTTGAGATTCTGGATAGCCTTTAACGCTTCCGGCGAGACACAAGCTAGCTGTTCGTCGCTACGCTCGAGGATCATCCCAAGAGCTTCAATCGTGTAGTCCTCTGCGTAGTATTCCGGCGGTCGTAACTTGGACTTGAGAATAGCAATCTCCTTTTGAAGCTGAATGTATGTGTCGGATGCGGTTCTCTTTGCCTCGTAATCCGTATTCCTTGCTTTGCCGGTTGCTGTTTTTTCGACCTCCTCAGCTTCCCCAACTTTGATGTCTAGAAGTCCTTGGAGCTTTGGCCGAACATCCTTTTCGAATTGATCTCGATCGGCTTTCTGTCGCTCCACAAGCGGAGTTGCGATCTTTCTGAATAGGTCAGATTTGCCGGAGCCTGAATCGGCGAAGATGACGGCAAACAAGTTCCCCGGCGTCGTGCGATCCTTTCCGCTCCTTACGCGCAGGTTCTTTCCTAGAGCAGCCGAGTACATCGCGACGACCGATAGGAACGGAATAGATACAGGCACCGAGGAGTATCTAGCCAAGTCCTCCACAAGATCGCGGATGAATTTTGGAGCGTATTCGATCGGGAAACTGTCCCGCTCCTCGGAGCCCAGCACAATGTACGTTTCGTTCGGCAATGTCTTGAGGTGCTCCTCGAATGAGTCGTATTCCGCCATCTCGTTGAAGTGAATCAAGAATCGATCTCGGCCGAGAATGTTCTCGGCTTCGCGCAAGTACCATTGATACGGATTGCCGACGACCGGATTTGTTAACTCCTGCTTTACCTCTGCCGGTTTGGGTCCGAAGTTAGTAAACCTTGTGTTTGTGACTGATGTTTTCATGTTCTATGCCTTCTATTTTGCGATGTTTAAGTTTAGGTAATGAACTGTTTGCAGTTCGCCCGTTTGCCGCTTACCTAACGGCATACGAGCGAATTGAGAGGGGCAGAAAAGCGCCGTATCGGCGCCGAGTGTTGCTGCCCACTCCATGAAGTTATGCAATGGACTGCCTACGTGCTCTGATTCTCCTTCGCAGTACCACCATGAATGAAGTGAGCACGAACCTGAGAAGGTTACCATTGCTAACGGTGCAACCTTCATCAGCAGGTAAAAGATAAGTGCGGCTTGAGCATCCAGAGCAGTCATGCCGTGAGCGTTCCACAACTCCAGCAGCGGCACCCATATTGTCGGATTGCCCTGTTTGTCGGTCGGCTTAAAGTCGAACTCCACGACCAAGAAGCAGCGATGAAGTACGTTGCTCAAGCATCTCCCCGACTCCTTATTCTCCTGCGTTAGTCCGAACTTTCCGCGCAGCGGGTTCGGAACCAAAAACGCCATCTTGTGCAGGTTATCTCGGATGATCGACAGCTTACTCACCCCGGTGCAGCTCTGTAGAAATCCGGTTGCAATGTAACTGTCCGGCGAGAACAGCTTGGTGACTATCTCTCCAGCGGTTCTGCGTTTCAGAGTGTCCGGCGATCTGCTCTCCAGCGTCGATAGAGCACCCGGAACGTCCCACGCTCGAAGCAAGGTTAGCTCCTCTATTAGCCCGAGGTTAGGCTCCGGCCATTTCGGCCGCGATGGTCCGCTATAGTCCGTGTTGTGGACCTTGTTGATAACACGCCAGATCGCACGGTCGGCCGGTTCGCCGCCCTTGACGTAAACCACCTCGGCGAGCATCTCGTGCGCCTTGTCCGGCTCGAGGTCCGAGCACATTCGCGCACCCTTCATCAGCCAATCGTTCAATCCTCCTCCTTGCTCCGGCGCGGAGTCGAGGAGTAGCTTTAGCAGTCTGGTTTGACTTCGCGGAGGTAATTGCTTACTCACTCCTTCGCGCTGCAGGTCTTGCCGGTCTGCAGCGTTTTCTTTTGGTGGTGCGCTCATTGCGCTGCCTCACTCTTAGCCGCCCTCTGACGACGGAGCATTTCCTTGCGCTCCTCTTTCTTGATCAGGATCTCTGTGTATAGGTCCCGGCTGTTATCCTTCGCCTCGCCCATTAGGTCCAGCATGTCCGACTGTACTTCCTGCGGTGGCGTCTCTATCAGCTCGTCCTGAGCCGACCGCCAGCGGCCTAAGCGATCGTTATATCCGGTTGCTTGACCCCGCGAGAACTCGTGCTTGTCGTATCCTTGGCATGTGATTGGTGGAAGTTTAGCGCGCATTTAGCCACCCGCCTTTCGCTCGAAGCTTTTGAGCGCTTCGCGGACGTCTGACGGATCAAAACGCACGACCGAACGGATCTTCAAAAAAGGGACCATTCGTCGCACCCGCCATTCTCTGAGGAGCCGGGGTGTAATCCCCAAAACCTCAGCCATTTCAATCTCAGTTAGTAATCTGTTCATGATGTCCTTGGCTGGGATGTCAACGCGTGTGGCGACCCGTCTGTCTTGCGCCACGACCCGCTTGCGTTGTGGTCTGACACCTGCTAAAAACTTTGCGATGCTACATTTTCCGAGGAAGCCAAAGTTACAAGACCTTGCCGATGCGTTAGGAATCCATCGGGTGAGTTTTTGGCGCGTGGCTCAGAGCGAAAGGATTCCGGGCCTGAAGCGCACAAAGTCCAGACGCTTGAAGCTTGTAAACCGGAGATCGTTTCTGGTTTGGGCAAAGGAATACAGAAGTCGAATAACTTTGCGATGCTACAATCTAGAGCGAGCGGAACAAGAAAGGTGGCGAGGGCGCGAAGCAGGAGAAAGGATGCAGCGGAGGTACGGACTACCGGCCCTGCCCGAATCGACAGTAACAATACCAGATGGCGAGGACGTCAATATGATGACAACGACCGAGCTAGGCAGGAGATTAGCTGTTACTAGCCAGACCGTCCGCAACTGGCGCAGACGCATTCCTGGAGCCCAGCTAGTCGGTCATCGTCTTAAGATTAAGCGATCGGAACTCCTTGATCGATGGATCGCAGAATTTCGGCGTTCGAGCCCTAGAGAATTTCGGCCTTCGACCCCAAAAAGGCGAAGGAAAGACCGAGTAATCGAGGGTCAGCAGATGCTACACCTAATTTAATTGGCGGTATTCTGGTGGTACACCTTTTATAGCTTTGGTTCTTGGTTATCGAAACAGCTCGCCGATTGGCTCTAGGACTTGATTTGCACCCGGCGTGATTCGAACACACAACCTTCTGATCCGTAGTTTGTAAAAATGGGGTCCGGCAATGTTCGGACAAATCCGTTGCTTAGATCCAATAACTCCTTGCGGCTCAATCCGTTCGGCGCGAACATTGCCGATCATCTCCGAGTTTTGATGAACCGGAGAAACGAGGATACAAAACGAGGATACCGACCTTAAATGACCGCAAAAAATGATGTTCGCTACTGGTACGATCGCGTGCGCAAACAGCGCAGCGTACGTGCCGATCGGATCTTCGAGAATCCTTTCTATTCGGTTCAACTCCAACATGCCGGCCGGCGCATGGAGCTTTCACTTGGCACTGCCAACCAGGCGGAAGCAGGAGCCAAAGCCAAGCAGTGTTATTTCTATCTGGTCGCTAACGGCTGGGATGCATTCCTAGCTAAGTACCGACCGGATAAACCGCTATCGTCTGAGAAGCCTAAAGCGCGAAGCAATTTGACGGTCGGCGATTATCTTGCAGTAGTTGCCGAGCAGTCTGAGCTTTCAGCTCGGACCGTTGAGAATTACGCCAAGAGTTTTCGGCGCATCGTTTCCGATGTGATGAAAATCAAGGGAACCCGGAAACGCTTCGATTACCGCAACGGCGGGCGAATCACCTGGCTAAAGAAAGTGCATGATGTCGCACTGATTGAAATCACGTCGGACAAAATCCGGGCCTGGAAAAAGGCGTTTATCGATCGAGCTGGAAATAATGAACTCCTTCGCCGGCGTTACACGATTTCGGCCAACAGTTTTTGTCGACAAGCCCGAGCCTTGTTCGGTCAACGCACGGTGCTCGCTAAACTCTCTGGGGTCGAGCTGCCGACCGCCCTGCCCTTCGCCGGCGTCACCGTCGAACGAACAACTTCGAAGTTTTACGGGTGCGGGGTCGAGCCACGGGGCCTTCTTCGTGATGCCTTGAAGGAACTAACGGGACCCGAACGACAAGAGGAACTGAAAGCCTTTCTTTTGGCTCTCGTGCTCGGATTACGGCGCAAGGAAGCGGACCTGGTGGAATGGTCCTCCTTTGATTTTGAGGCTGCGACGTTGCGTCTTGAACCAACCAAATGGCTCCGGCTGAAAACGCAAGAATCAGCAGCCCTCTTGCCGATTGAACCGGAATTTCTGCCGCTGTTCCGAGCCTGGCGAGCCAAAGCCCGCACTGAATTTGTGATTGAATCGGAGACTCCTCCGCGAGCTGTTTCCTATCAGTGGTACAGGTGCGAGGAGGTCTTTGACGCCCTCCTCGCCTGGCTCAGGGCAAAAGGCGTTGAGGGCGAAAAACCATTTCACAATTTGCGGAAATTGTACGGCTCAGAAATGGCGTCATTGCATGGAATCCACGCGGCCAGTGGCGCTCTCCGTCATGCCGATATTCGGACAACTGATGAACATTACGTTGACAATCGAGTCACCCGGACGGCCGGCTTCGGCTCCGTCCTTTCCGGCTCTTCCGTGACCGAGTTTCCAAAGCAGACTTTCGCTTGGCGGAAATCACGCCGTCGCGCGAAGAAAACTTGAATTGTTTTTTCAATTCCTGAACTTCTCGATTCAATTTGAAGTATTCACGTTTCCCAACCCGTTCCGCTTGGTAAGCATCCTTGATCAGGAAATCTAGGTTGATCAGCCTTCCGAGATCGGGATCGAGTAATTCGGGATGAGTCTTAAAAAACTCAAAAGTGTTCACGCTTACTCGTTGGCGTTGTTCCGCATCGGGTTCGTATCCAGCCGTCTCAAACTCCAATAATCGGTTTTGAATATAGATCGGAAGAAGCTTGCGGTAATCACCTTCACGCAGTCTGCGGGCGACGGCAAAGAGACGGCTAAATAGTTCGAGCAAAAGCATATAAGTGCAATCATAGGCCTGTTCTTCGGGCGAAAACTTCGCCGAAACGTATTCGCGCGGCGGCATGGGTGTGCTCAAGTCGTTATTGAGCAACCATTGCTTGTCTGCGCCAAGAGTGTTCGCGATCAACGCGGCGAGGTTTTTCGATAAGGCAAGTTTACCAGTCTCGATTGCTTTGATCGTGGCTTGAGTCCGGCCAATCATCCCAGCCAAGTCCGTTTGAGTAAGACTCAATTCCTGGCGGAGCCGAGCTAAATTGTGACGTTTCACTGATGTAGGCATTTCGCCGGATATCTACGCGGATGGATATCTCTTGTCTATATCTATTTCTTGACAGATGTGCGGAGATATCCATGGTATCGCCATCATTATGGCAAAAATTATAGAATCCCCTTCTCTTCCGGTTGAATTACACTCCGGTTCTCGAATCGCGCGAATTATTGGCATGCACGAAGGAACCCTCCGACGCTGGGTTCGTGAAGGCTGTCCGGTCCACCTTCTTGGTCCGGGCCTGGTGCGTTATGATTTGCGTGAAGTTCTGGCCTGGCGAGCTAATCGGCCTTCTAAAGGCA
>Ga0209648_10006329_pt1 | contig 10186 bp, 6 predicted proteins | sample GraSoi2013_115cm_FD_185830 | JGI IMG/M metagenome (GOLD analysis project Ga0209648, IMG submission 185830) | Grasslands soil microbial communities from the Angelo Coastal Reserve, California, USA - Sample 9_17_2013_115cm (SPAdes) (version 2) | ecosystem: Environmental > Terrestrial > Soil >...
AGACCACCGATGCAGAGATCATCGTCGCCGCCAATGGCGGCACCGATCTCATTTACCTGCCGCAGGAACGCGGCAAAAAAGCTGAAGCCAACAAACAACTCGCCCAGAGCATCAGCCAGTTCCTTGTGCAGCAGGATTATGTAGATGGCATCTTTGTACGCGACGACTTAGGCGACCTTCCTGGGACACTGCCTCTCAGTGCGATTGGCTTGATGGGTGCAACCAAGCTGCCTAAGCCTGCTCTTGTTGTGAGCTTCAAGAATTTTTCTCTGAGTCTCGACTCGCTGCTCACCCGCGTGGAGATCTCCGATTCTTCGCTTCAGGAAGGACAAGGCATGCACGGCAGCCTCAGCCGGGCCGATACTTTCAACAACATGATAGCTTTTGGCCCCGACTTCAAGTCAGAGTACGTAGACCGCGCGCCGACGAGTAATGCCGATATTGCTGTAACTATCGCTGCGGTCATGAAGTGGAAGTTCCCAGAAGGCAACGGAAAGCTTCGCGGACGCGTTCTCAGCGAAGCCATCAAAGGTGGCCCAGACACGCTTACGTTTACCCAGCCGCCTCCAAGAAGGTCCTCTCAGCCCGGTGCAAATGGATTGGGGACCGTACTGCATTATCAGGTGCTTGGAGAATACACTTACTACGACCAAGCCTGTCTCGTGAACACAGCGCCTACGAACCCGTCTGAAAACAAGCAGCTCGACTGCCAATGAGCACTGAAGATCAACTATTGACGCATCCGAAGTCTTGCTCCTCATTACATTGGCGAGGTGTGTGTCTATCTTTCTTCAAGTTTCCCATCTTGGGACTAGCTCTTTTCGTTTCCGCATTGTCTTTTTGCCAGGAAAAAGAAAGACGTGATTGCCCATCCGATCACGATCAATTTGCAAAAATCCAGCAAGACGCCGAACAGAACAAACCTGATGCACAAACCATTCTGGCCTCTTGCTATGAATTAGGACGTAATGTAGAGCCGAATGGAAAAGAGGCAATCCGCTGGCTCACGCGGGCTGCTGAACTCGCATACGCGCCGGCGGAATACGAATTAGGCCGCACCTACCTCTACGGACGTGGGATTCCTGCTGACTACCAGCTGGCGCTGCTCTGGGAAAAGAAGGCCGCTGAACAGGGTGAACGCGAAGCCCAGCGTGATTTGGCATTCATGTACGAAAGAGGGCTGGGCGTTGAGCAAAACGCTGAACAGGCTGTCCTGTGGAATCGAAAAGCCGCAGAGCAAGGTGAGCCGGCAGCGCAATTCCATCTGGCAGAGGCACTGGAAAGCCGTAGTGAGAACAAAGCCGAGACATTAAGCTGGTACCGGAAAGCTGCACGGCAGAATAGGCCCGAGGCGCAGCTTCGGCTCGCTCAAATGTATGCTGAAGGTAAAGGCACCCCACAGAACTATGTGGCCGCCATGTATTGGTACAACAAGGCGGCTGAGGGCGGCCAGTCTCAGGCAATGTATGAAATGGGCAAGCTCTACCTGGCAGGAAATCACGTGCAGCGCAATGCGGAAGCAGCTTTTATCTGGTTTCAGGTTGCTGCTCGATTCGGATCGCAAGAGAGCCGGACTGAAGCGGCGAAGCTGGAGCCAACTTTAACAAAGAAGCAAAAACTGGCTGCTGATTCGCGTATCAGCAATTGGATCAGCCATCATTCGGGTGCGCAAAAGGAAGAAGATGAGGAAGAAAGAGAGAAACACTAGATGCTATTCTCGGCCATGCCGTTTAAGAAGTTTTAACGGGAAAAATCACAGCATCACGAGCTGGCGATTGAATACTGGGACTATTGGTTAAAATCGGAGACCTCCAGAGTGGCAAAGTCGCGCGGCTCAGCGTTGTTCTCCCCGATTCAAACGGGACGAGTTGGCTGCCGCCGCCTGGAGTTGTACGAACTTGTTCAACGGACTCGCACTGGTGATCCGTCTCCGCGGCACTTCCAATTCGGGCATCGGTCTGCCCTGGAATAGACGCCGGCAGGGTTTGGCGAGCCAGCGGGCCCAGCGGTTTGCTTTGCTTCTCCGCGCGCTGTCGGTCGTAATACCAGTACTGGCATACATCTGCCGATAAAGTTTGGAGATGAACAGGAAGGCCAGACGCGCCCTGATCGTGGGAGTGCATCTAGAGCGTTGCCAAATGGATCCTATGCTATAGAAGCGGTCCCAAACATTCTGGGTTCGTTGCCGGAGCTCTTCAGAGCTCATGGTGGGGTGCGGCATGAACATCTTTGGTCTGAGTTCGGGCGGGATCAGCCAGTATCGAGTGAGCGGAATGCCGGAAATCGTCTGCGCATCACCCTGCCCCTTTTCCCAGCGTTCGAAATCCACGGTACCGGGAAAAGGTGTGAGCATCACGAACTGCGCGAAGGTCAGTCCCGCCTTGTGCGCCAAATACAAAGTTGCATCGAAGGTATCTTCGCGATCGGTTGGCAGCCCGAAAATGAACGAGCCAAGAACATGCACACCGTGGTCGCGGAAGATTTGGAGCTGGCGGGCGAGATTCTCACCCGAGCAGTTGAAATCCTTATAGACTGCCTTTAATCCCTCTGCGGTAACAGCTTCCACCCCCACCAGCGCACCCCTGATTCGTGCAGCCCGCATAGCGTCCAGATATCGAGGATCTTCCGCTGCCTCCATGGTGATTTGGGTAAAGAAAGTCATGTCCTTTGGCAATTCGGCGAGACGGGCCATCAACTCAAATCTCTCGTCCCGAATGGAGTGCAACTCAGCAAGTTTATGCTGATTGTTTTGCCGTTCGGCCAATCTGATGTCCGTGAGCGATACGGGGTAAAAGTTGTCATCGGCCAAGGCAACAAAGCGGAAGCCTCGGCGCCGCAATTGCACGATTTCTTCAATGATGATGTCGGATGTCCGCTGGCGTGGCTGCTGGCCGTCCGTGCGCCAGACGGAGCAGAACGAACAATGCTTAGGACAGCCGCGGACGGTCTGCACCGACGCCCACATATAGCTATCGGGCGGCAGCAGGTCCCATCGCGCCGGCTTGAACTCGTCTGCCTGGATTTGTCCGCCGGAATAAATTCTCTCCGGGGCGCCCTTACGGCAGTCCTCCAGCACTCGTCCCCAGGCGATATCTCCATCGCCTGTCACCACAGCATCGGCACACCCGTGCTCAAAGGCTTCATCTGGATAGAGGCTGGCTTGAATGCCTCCAAAGATGACCCACGCCCCCCGTTCCCGTGCGATGCGCCCAATCGCGTAACCTCGCAGGGCATTGCCCGTGTGGATTCCTATGCCAACAACGTCGCCCTTTTGAACGCGCAAGGGATCCAGATGTTCTAAAGTTTCATCACAGATTTCGGGGTCCCCAAAGGAGGCTGGAGTTGCGCCGGCAAGGACGTAGAGCCATCGGGGTGTTATGACCGCAGTTCCGAAGGAAGTGTCGCTGGGATTGACGAGATGTATTTTCATAGGTTCGCTGAAAGAAGAGGAACGGGCGCTCAAAGCCTTGTACCAGCGGCCAGTCTATTTGGAAGCCCACGCACATTTCTCCCTCCCGGCAACGGAGTGTAATTCTTTGTCCTGCCGGTGACTGTTCAATTTTGCACACTTTTGATTTAATCGTGGGCTTTGCGTGGGTAACGACAGCGCGGATCGCGCGAACCAGAGGGCGGTTCACAGATTGGCCCCGCAAGCATATTCGGCGTTGCGGGGCCTCGCATAAAACGCTTAGTACAAGCCGTCTACTCCGTTCGGATTCTCAGCCGTTTCAGCGTATGCGCGCGCCGCGGCAGCTCGATGGGTTGCTGCGTCTGCATCGAACGGCACCACAACGTAGCGAAGCGCGCCGGCCTCAACATGCACGATGTTATGGTAGGCCAGGTAATCTACACCGCCTTTGGAGCCACCGATAGTGGAATTCACTCCCGGAGCGAGGTAGACCACATAAACCGTACTGTCATTGGGTGCAGGTATGGCTTTGTTCGCCAGCAACTCCACAAGCTTGTGCTGGATCGCAAGATCGTTGACGGTGCTGAGAACACTGAAATCATCCACACTCGGAGCAGCTCGAAAAGCTTTGATTTGGTAGCTTTGCAGATCGTTCAAAGCTGAGCTGTTCGAGCTGGAGCTGTTGTTGGCCAGCAGGTCAGAGAGCCCTGCCTCGCGTGCCCGCACTCCACCCTCGGCCCAACGGCTGCCTAGAAAAATACTCACCTGCTGGACAGATTTCATGATTGCTCCGCCATGGAGCTTCTTCGGAGCGGGTGACGCTACAGTTGGTTCTTCTTTGGGAACAGTTTGAACTTTGCCGCCATCGTCATCAAAAACAAAATTTGGTTCAGCGGGCCGGTCAATCGCGGCGCCTGATTGCTGCGCTGCCAGCCATGGGGTTGCACAGCTTGCGAAGAGAAGAATAAGAATTGCAAATCGGTTCATGGTTTTCTCCCTGTCGTGAAACCTTATTGTGTCACTTTGAGCGAAACGTCATCTACGACAAATGAAGTTTGCAGCATACTGCCTTCCACGCCCTTAAAGAAGATCTGAATTGTCTGCCCTTTGAAAGAGCTGACGTCGAAAGTCTGCTGCTGATACCCCGTAGCCGCATTCAGGTTAGAGAACGTTGCGAGCGTTGACAGCAAGGTGCCGGAAGAATTCAGCACTTGGACGTTCAGCGTATCGAAGGCTGTAGTTGTGCTGGTTTCGGCAGTATCAATGTGCAGCCAGAAGGTCAGGGTTGCGGCCGTGGCATTGGCTGGGATCGTGACTTGCTGCGCCAGGGTATCTGTGTGTGATGTTCCATAGCCATCCAACCATGCATCCCAGCTTCCGCTGTGTGGTGGTTCGCTGCTGGAATTGTTGATCACGCCAGCGGTGGCCGTCCAGGGCGCAGGATTCGTGGAACCGTTCTCGAAGCCACCGTTGCCGATAAGTTCCGTTATGGTGCCACCCGAATTGGAAACAGTCACGGTTATCGTGGACGAAGTCCCAACGTTCCCCGCTGCATCGAAGGCCTTGGAAACGATGGTGTGCGACCCGTTGGCAACCGATGTGGTGGACCAGTTAAATGACAGCGACGTCGAATTGGTGTTGGAAGCCGCTACGCTGCCATCAATCAGAATCTGCATCTGCGTGACGCCCACATTATCGGACGCGGTCGCGTTGACGGTGACCGTTCCCGACACTGTAGCGCCATTGGCCGGAGCGGTGATGGACGTCGTCGGAGGCGTGGTATCACCACCACTTGGAGTTGTAACATTCAGTGCGAAGTCATCCACCACAAACGATGTTTGTTTCTGTGAGTCTTCCTGTCCCAGCAGGTTGATCTGAATGGTTTGTCCTTTGAAAGAAGTCAGATCAAAACTCTTCTGCTGGTAGCCGGCAGCCGCATTCAAATTCGAGTAGGTTGCCAGTGTCGAAAGCACAGTACCGGAAGAGTTGCGCACCTGGATGGCCAAAGTGTCAAACGCGGTCGTGGTGCTGGTCTCAGCCGTATCAATATGCAGCCAGAAGCTCAGCGTCGCCGAGGTAGCATTCGCCGCAATCGTGACCTGCTGCATCAATGTATCCGTATGCGTTGTCCCATAGCCATCGAGCCAGGCATCCCAGCTTCCGCTGTGTGGAGGCTCGCTTGAAGAGTTGTTAATCACACCGGAGGTCGCAGTCCAGGGCGCAGCATTGGTTCCATTTTCAAATCCAGGATTGCCCAGAATTTGCGTTGTCGTCGTCCCTCCTCCCGATGCCGTAACTGTCAGGGAGATAGTCGCAGTATGAGTCACACCGCCGCCGCTCGCGGTTACCGTCACGTTAACCGTACCCGTCGTTGCCGTGCTGCTGGCAGTGAATGTAAGTGTCGAGCTTCCACTTCCCGGAGCCGCAATTGAAGTCGGGTTGAAGCTGGCCGTCACCCCTGAAGGCAAGCCCGAGGCCGACAGCGACACAGCAGAGTTGAATCCGCCGCTGACAGTAGTCGAGATTGTGCTCGTGCCCGAACTGCCCTGAACCACCGAAACACTCGTCGGCGAAGCACTGATAGTAAAGTTCGGAGTTGCTGCTGAGGTAATGGTCAACGACACAGTCGTGATGTGCGTCACACCGCCTCCGCTTGCGGTTACCGTCACGTTAACCGTACCCGTCGTTGCCGTGCTGCTGGCAGTGAATGTAAGTGTCGAGCTTCCACTCCCCGGAGCCGCAATTGAAGTCGGGTTGAAGCTGGCAGTCACGCCCGAAGGCAAGCCAGAGGCAGAGAGTGAAACAGCAGAGTTGAAGCCACCACTGACAGTAGTTGAAATCGTGCTGCTGCCTGAGCTGCCCTGAACCACCGAGACGCTGGTGGGTGAAGCGCTGACAGTAAAGTCCGGCGTTGCAGCGGAAGTAATAGTCAACGATACGGTAGTGGTGTGAGTCACGCTACCGCCACTTGCCGTCACCGTCACGCTCACAGTGCCGGTCGTCGCCGTGCTGCTGGCAGTGAATGTGAGGGTTGAGCTCCCGCTGCCAGGAGCAGCAATCGAAGTTGGATTGAAGCTGGCAGTCACGCCCGAAGGCAAGCCAGAGGCAGAGAGTGAAACAGCAGAGTTGAAGCCACCACTGACTGTAGTTGAAATCGTGCTGCTACCTGAGCTGCCCTGAACCACCGAGACGCTGGCCGGCGAAGCGCTTACGGTGAAATCGGATGGCGCGTTCACAGTCAGAGAAACGGTAGTAGTGTGGGTCACACCACCTCCGCTCGCGGTGACCGTCACGTTCACTGTACCGATGGTCGCGGTGCTGCTGGCAGTGAATGTGAGCGTTGAGCTTCCGCTGCCCGGAGCAGCAATTGAGCTTGGGCTGAAGCTGGCAGTCACGCCCGAAGGCAAACCGGAGGCCGACAGTGACACGGCAGAGTTGAAGCCGCCGCTGACTGTAGTTGAAATCGTGCTGCTGCCCGAGCTGCCTTGAGTAACACTCACCGAAGCCGGCGAGGCCGATACGCTGAAGTCGGCGGTTGCCTGCTTCCACACATCGGAGATCGGCGTGGCCGTCGCCGCGCTGCCCACATGGGTCAGGCCGTATAAATCTTCGAGCGTACGCAGAATATTGAAGTGGTTGATGGTCTCACTGAACTGCCCTTGCTTCACCATCGGACCAACAAAAATCGTCGGAATCTGGTTGCTGCTGGAGTTATCGTCTTCATCCCAGGTCACAATCAGAAGGCTGTTATGGGTCTGCGCAAACTGAACGTAAGCATCAATGTGCTGTTGCAGCCAGGTATCACCCTGGGCGATGGTGCCATCATGCATGTCGTCATTAAGGTTCGGAATGACGAACGAGAGGGTTGGCAGCGTCGTGAAATCCGTGGGGAAGCTGGTGAAGGGTTGGTTCGCGCTGGTTGCGACATTGGTGAAATTGATCCACGGAGAATGCTTGCGTGCATAGGCCCCGGAAGTGCACACCGTAGAACCTGCCGATGGCAGATCTTCAGAAAAACCGGTGAAGGTTTGGCTCGCCGCGGTCAATTCGCTGCCCAGGTTCTCTCCTGAAAAAGTATGCGGGCAGGAATCATCGGTAACCCCCTGATTCGACCCCGAGAATAAATCCAGGTAATTGGGTTGGCTGGGATGCTCAATGGCAAACGATTGCGTGAACAGGGCGCCCTGTTGCGCAAGGCTGTTGATATAAGGAGCCGAAGATGAACCGATGATAGACGAGAATGAGTGGTTCTCTTCCATAACAACCACTACGTGATCAGGCGGAACGATGCCCAAAACATTTGTTTGGGGAATCGTTAAGGATACGGTCGTGGTATGGGTGATACCGCCACCGCTGGCAGTCACAGTTATATTTGATGTCCCGATGGTTGCCGTAGTGCTGGCGGTAAATGTGAGTGTGGAGCTGCCGCTGCCAGGCGCGGCAATGGAAGCTGGATTGAAGCTGGCTGTCACGCCTGTAGGCATCCCGGAAGCCGAGAGTGAAACAGCAGAATTAAAGCCGCCGCTGACTGTAGTTGAAATGGTCGTGTTACCCGAGCTGCCCCGGGTTACCGACAGGCTGGCTGGTGATGCCGTCACGGTGAAGTTGGGTGACGCTGCAGGACTAATGGTGAGAGCCACTGTGGTGGTATGAGCAACACCACCTCCGCTGGCAGTCACAGTCGCGTTAACCGTGCCTGTTGCTGCCGTACTGCTCGCAGAAAACGTTAGGATCGAATTGCCATTGCCCGGGGCCGCGATAGAAGCCGGATTGAAACTCGCTGTCACCCCGGAAGGCAGACCCGAGACGGAGAGTGAAATCGCTGAATTGAAACCGCCACTGGTCGCGGTCGAAATGGTGGTACTGCCTGAACTGCCCTGGGTCACGGACAAGCTCGTGGGAGAAGCACTCAGAGTGTAATCTGGCGTTCCCGTACCAGGATTAAAAATAATGTCGAGGATTGGATGTAACTCAATTTGGTTGGGTGCGGCGCCAGTTTGTCCGTGCGGAAAGTCGAACATCCCCACGCCCTTGATTCGCACGGGAATGTTTGCCGTCTGGAAGCTTGTTGTCGCGGTAAATTTCGCGTCAAATTCGGAGCGCGCATTTTGAATGCCGGCAAAAAATGGGCTGCCGGAGCCAACGCACGAAGGCGACGGGATCTCGGTAATCATGGTATTGCCCGAAGCATCCTGCATGACCAGATGGTAATCGGAGTCACTTTCCAGCTTGTATAAGGTCAGGGTGGCATCAATGGTCCACTCCGTGGTCTCGGCCGGGGCGACGCGGTTGTTTGGCGGAATCGGATTGGGTGTTGTGAACGCCCGCAGGTTGGCTATCGTTGTGCTGGTCGGAGAACTTAGGTTCACCAAGCCTGCATCGGGATCGGTGCCGGTCTTCACCGACCAGCGCTCAACGCCGCATTGGGCGAGAACATTGCTGGAAGCTGAAACTACGATGAGAAGAACTGCAATCAGGAAGAATACGCGCGTACGTAGATACATCAAACCCTCCGGACAAGCTGGTTAAGATTTGACTGCAATGGCGACCGCAAAATACATGATTTGTTGCAGGCGGCTGGCCTGCATGTTAGGAACTACTATCAGTGCCCGTAGACAATAGCAGATTCTGTGTTAACAGTGAATGAATTTTCGCGTAAATATTTGGTAAATTTCAAAATCAGAAGAAGCTGCCGCTCTTTTCCACAGTGAGATTACGTATTAACCCAGCTTTCATCATCTTTTAACTGTCCGTTCATCGAATGCCTCTGGCTGATTATTTAGCATGTCGCTTACTCCATCATTGATTTAAGGGGGCTTTCAGCCCCTGCCTTAGAGCATGCTTTTTGCGCCGCAAGGCACTCTCTGAAGAATCCCGGTTTTCTCTGTGTCTCTGTGGTGAACCGTCCCGGAATACCCGATCAGTGTCCTGCCTTCCGACCATACAAATCGCTTTCCGCTCATGACTTTTCCTTGCGCATCCCGTCTAAGTTTGGAAGAGCAGTTTTTCAGAGTCACAGCGAGTGTCGTATCCACAGTCAGGCAGCAGGTGGGCACGCAAAAGCGCTGCAGACTCCGCGCCAACGATGTACGCCATCGTCTGGGTGACTTCTACCTTGATGGCGAGTTCAGGCTGCCTCAAACCAGGCCCCCGCGTTTTCGGGGAAATAGGGAGTTAAGGTTTATATGAAGCTATTGATAATTTCCAAGAAGCTGCTGCCAGCGCTGGTCTTGCTTCTGGCTACGAGTGCGTTTGCAGCCGAGAAGGCTTCGCTCGTATTGTACGAAGCTGCAACTGTAAGCGGACATAAACTGGCCCCAGGCGAATACCAGCTTAAGTGGGATGGAGCCGGCCCCAGCGTTGAGCTAAACATCTTGTCGAAAGGAAAGGTGGTAGCAACCGTACCCGCGCACTTGGTCGAGCAGAGCAATGTGGAACGTAGAAATACGTACAAGGTTCACATGAACGATGACGGCACCACTACTCTGGTCAAGATTGATTTTGCCGGCAAGAAATATGCGCTTTCTCTCACTGACGACTCAGCCTCGGCTGAAGCAGCGGCGCAGAAAGACAGCAAGCAGTGAAGTATCGAGAAACCACTTGGAGGGGCACAAAAAATGCGCGGCACAATTCTAAAAAAAGTGCTGTCCCGCAAAGCGGAAGAGAATGCAATCCGCCCTGCGGGACTTTGTGGAACTGATTTTTCATCCTATGCGCGTACAAACCGCTTTCACTTCTGTGTATAGCTCGAGAACATCCTTACCCATTTCGCGTCCC
>Ga0209648_10006331_pt1 | contig 10184 bp, 8 predicted proteins | sample GraSoi2013_115cm_FD_185830 | JGI IMG/M metagenome (GOLD analysis project Ga0209648, IMG submission 185830) | Grasslands soil microbial communities from the Angelo Coastal Reserve, California, USA - Sample 9_17_2013_115cm (SPAdes) (version 2) | ecosystem: Environmental > Terrestrial > Soil >...
ACGCAGTGAATCGCCTTTGGGATACGGACAGAATCTCTAGGTTACGACGGCCGCCCCTGAAGCGGCGTGCCATAACCCATTTTGGGGAGAAGCACGTTAAACTGGGTGCCGGGTGGGTGGTCGGCAAACCGGAAGTAACTCACCCGCAAAGTGTGCACGATCAAACTGTCTCACTACAGGGGTTCACTCCAGGCGCGCCTGCTTTTTGCGAAAGACGCCAAGAAATCTCGTCTGAGACCACCTTACGGCAAACGTTGTCACGACGGATGAATCATATGTCCGGCAGTTCTCGCTGCTGCTGGTTAGCGGACTTGTGCAAGACTTCAGACATAGTGCAATGCCGTCACTCGAAAGCTCCAACAGAGTGATGCTGTCGCGAACATTTCGGATCCCATTGACCATATCGGTGTGCATTTTCTTGGCGAGCGGACCGGGGGCTTCGCTGAGGAGTGAGAAATCCTCCACGTACATTGCGGAGCCCTCATTATAGATATCCGTGAACAGTCTGGCTGTGTTCGCGCAAGCTTGTTGCCGCACCCGGTCCTCGGCATCCGCAGCCTGAGGTCGCAGCCAGCGACCCTCGACAGCCAACGGAAGTAGCGAATGGTTGGGGACACATAGGGGACAAGAAAAAGGGTAAATGGGGATGCCGGAGGGCTGTTAACTGACGCTAGAGAAACGAGTTATGTGATTTAAATTTCTCTATTAACAGCCGAATGCTCTACCGTTGAGCTACCGGGGAACTTAGCAGGACTGTCCCATTCTAATATAGGGACGCTGCGGAACCAACTTTCGTTGAGTCGGTCGACAGAATCCCCGCTCTAGTTAGACCGTCACGGCCGCCGAGGCCCGGGACGACGAACGAACGCCTGCACCGTTTGCCTTCGACCAATTCTTGCGCAGCTCTTCCGCGCGACGGATAACGCGGTCGATCACATCATGCGAAGTCATCCCAGCGCCAGCGGCCTCTGTCGAGTCAGCGGTGGGCGAGATCTCCAGCATCTGCAGCTTTTCGAACACGGGCTTCATGGCGCGAGCAGGATTGCGCAGAAACTCTGAGCTGCGGATGCGCGTGAAGATCCAACCCATGCGCTCCAGCACAGACTGCCGCTCCATGTCTTCGGCAAGCTTTTCGAGCGGGTGATAGCGGTCCCCATCGCACTCGATGGCCAGGCGCTTCCCGTCGCCTTCGACGACCAGATCGATCCGAAACGTTCCAATTCTCCAATGAGGGGTCACTTGATATCCCGCCCCCGCGAGACGTTTCATGACTTCTCGTTCGAAACCAGATTGCGTCCGCTTTTCCTTCTCTTCCAGCGCCCGCATCAGGCGCGCCGGGTCTTCCGCATGCTCAATCAATTGCCGGCGAAGGTCGTCCGCTTTCAAATCATTGTGCGGGCTGAGCGAATGAACGATCCACATCTGGTCTCGCGCGCGGCTAGCGGCCACATTAAAACGCTGCTTGAAAAGTTCCTGATCCCGCAGAGAAAGTGAACCGCGCTCAGCAGTGTCGACCAGGGAGATGAACACCACGTCGCGCTCGTCTCCTTGGAATTGCGCGGCGTTTCCGCAGAGCACGCGATGGAGTTCGTAGCGGTCCGGCGAAACGTGCGCACGGACCAAATTGTCGATTTCGATGGCTTGCTCGTCGCCAACCAAAGAAACCACACCAAAGCTCAGCGGTTGGCCCGCGTCATTCTTCTTGTATTCAGGCTGCTCCATCGCTGCCGCCAGGAGCGAGGCGACGGTCAGCGCCTCCTGGCGATTGATCTTACCGTCGCGGCCGGACCCCGAAACGCGATGCGCGATGGTGTGCGGCCGCAGATGGACGCGGCTCGCGTCGCGCAACGGCTTAATCCGGCCGTCGTAAGAAACCGCGTTGCTGAATTGGATGATCTCCGGCACGCACCGGAAATGTTCGACAAGGCAAGTCGTGCCGCCGAACGACTGGCGCGCCAGATCGTAGATGGAAATTTGCCCGTCGTAGAGATCAGAGTTCGGAATTCCGCGCAGGTACTGGAAAATGAGGTTCTGGATCACGCTCAAATCTTGCCCGACCGCCGATGGGCTTACCTGCTCGTGGTCGCCGACGACAAGCACGGTCTTGCCCAGGTACAGAGCCACCAGCGCCATCACGTCACTTTGGCTGGCTTCATCGATGATGACAACGTCGAAGCGCGCAGTGCGCGGATCAAAATTTTCCACCACGCGCGAAAGCGGCATGACCCAAACGGGAACCGCCCCGCGGCACTCGCTCATCTTTCTAGCCGCTTCGGCGCGCAAAAGGGAAACACGGATTCCGTGCCCTTTGCCGATGCGACGAATGGTGTCGAGCCAGCCCACAAGCGCTTGGCGCTGTCGAGACGAGGTGCGGCGCGCTTGCGAGGCCCAAGCGCGTTTGTCGATGAGCTCGACGGTCGCACGCCGCAGCTGATCGTGCAGTTTCTCGCTCTTGGCTTGCAGCGCTTCGAGCGAGACGCCAGCGCGGCGATCAAGCTCGTCGTTTAACTGGCGCCACGTCCAAGCAGAAGCGGCGTCCCGCGGCGGTTCGCCCCGTCCATGCACGCCCGTACGATTGCGAATCGCTCCGGCCCAGCCGGGAGCAGCCGTCTCGAGCTTCGCAAGCAACGCGCCCCGCAGATCAAGGTCCGCCTGCTTGCTCTTTAATTCCAGCAAGCGCTCATACGCCTCGCGATAGCGATTGCAATTTTCATCAGTCACCGCTGCCAATAGCTGCCCGATCACTTTCGACGCTTTCGCCACGCGGGCAGCAAGCTTCAGCCGGCTTTTCAGCTCGCGGAATTCTTCCTCCAGCTGCAGCAATTTCAGCTTCTTGAAGCGCGAATCCAGGATCGGCAGCAGACCGTCCGTCACCGCGATGCGTATGCGCGCCAACTCGCCATCCGAGCCAACCACCGCGGGTTGTTCCGCGAGAAATTTATCCCACCGGAAGCCGACGTCCTCCAGCCGCTGCTGCAACGGAAGCCACGTATGTTCCTGCCAGCCGAGGCAGTCCTCGATCGCGTCGCAATACTGCATCAGCGTTTTTTCGATTTCCTCGCCCATTTCTTTCGAATGAGGAGTGCCAAGAATCGCCATTTGGCGATCCCACCGCGCGCCCAGCTCCTCGCGAAGGCCCTTCATCCGGAAAAATTGGCGCAGCGCGTGAAAGTGCTCGGGAAGGCGTGGCCTCGCATTGTTCACTTTCGTCTGTTCCAGGAATTCGCCCCAGGATTTGTGCGTGAACAATGTGAATGAGCCTAGCTTGCCGCCACCCTCAAGATGCGCCAGGATTTCACCCGCAACGCGTTCCTGTTCTTTAATCCCAGAATTGCCGGAAGCCTCCGGCCCGTACTTGACGACCGATTCCTGCGCATTCGCGGCCTCGCGATGCACCAGCCGCACGAAGCTCACGAGTTGGTCCCAGGGCTGCCGGTGTGCGTCGCCGTACTTGCCCGCGTAAACTGCGGCCAGTTTCCACTTGTCTTTGCCGGAAAGTGGCTCGACCGCCTGCGCCAGAGCCGCAGCCAGTCCCTCTATCTCCGCAGGCGAACTCTGCGCAGCGCCGGCCTCCCACAAATCGGAGCGCACATCGAGCTCCTCCATCCCAAGCCGATTCCGCTCGTCGATGCCAGCTTCAAACTCTTCCGCTCTCGGCAAATCGTGAAGCTCCGGCAGATGACCCGAAAGTTCATTCTCGTCTTCGCGCGAAATCGAAACGCCCGTGCGATACAGATCGGCCAGCTCACCCGGAGAAAGCGGCAGTGGCGCCACCGCGGCGACCGGACCGGGGATCCACCCGCGCGCGTCCTTTTCCTGCACAACTTGCCGAGCGGCATCCGCCGGCGCCCAAGCCTTCCCCGCAATAGCAATTTCTCGATACTCGTCGGCGCGAGCCTCCGTCAGTTGGTTTCGAATTTCATCCAGCTTCTGCAGCAGCTCGAGGCGCTCCGCCTCCAGTCTCTTCGCCTGCATTTCAAGCGAGCCCCCGTCGGCCCGCGATAATCTTTCCGCGATCGATCCCACGGCGCTCTCCAGCTGCTTGCGGCTGTCCAGGTCGCTTTCGAGCACGCTGACACACAGCGGCCGCAGCTCGGGAACAATGTGATGGCGCACCATGCGCAGCGCCTTTGTCGTGTGGCTGGTGACCAGCACGCTCTTGCCCTGGGCCAGCAAATGCCCGACAAGATTGCCGATCGTGTGAGTTTTTCCCGTGCCAGGAGGGCCTTGCACCAAAACGCCGCCATGTTCCTCGAGTTGCTGCGCAATGCGAATCTGCTCTGGATTCGCGGGTTTGCTCAGCAGCACTTCACTGTCCGCTTGAGCGGAACCGCTCGCCCCTGGATTCGCATCTCCCGCGCCGGCAATCGGCGATTCTTCTCCCACAATATTCAAGAGTGACCACGGCAGATCTTCGCGCGTGCGCAGGTCCGCGAGGATGCCCTCGATTGCTGCCGCAAATCCCAACGTGCGCGCACGCAGGAACAGGATTGGGTCGCGTCCAATGCACGGATCCTCCACCTCTGCGTTTGGCGCGCGGTCCTCGAGAAACTCTCCGCGCGGCGACAATTGCACAACCAGCCGTTTCAGAAAGCCGGAGGTGGAACCATTAATCAGCGGATGGAAGCCTCCTTCCTCCAATTCCTCGCGGCATCGGCCGATCGCGCGTCCGTCCACATCGTTCATCGTTTGAAACAAAGCCGAGTAGAGTTCAACGGGATGGTCCGCTTCCGAAAGCGTGAATTCCGGTACGGACGCGTCGAACTGCAATTGCAAGCGCTGCAGCAGAATCGGATGATAGATGCCTCCATCCGCGCGACGCCAGCTCAAGATGCCGTCTCCGAGGACAAGCTCCACGCGTTCCGCCTCGCGATCGATCCGTCCATAGAGCGCGTAAAATGTTTCGAAGATCTTCATCGCCGCGCGAGCAGGCTTTTCAGTTTTCACCCACTCGTCGCGCAGAACCTTCCAGCGCTCCAGGCTCGCGGTCCTCGCTGGATCGTCGGCGAACTTCACCATCCTCGGCTCTGCGCCGTTTTCGGATTCCCCCAGAGTTTCCTCGACACTGGAGCCATTTGTCGGGTCGTCCCACCCATCTACCAGCCACGCGGCAATTTCCTCCGGCGGTTCGGGCGCGCGCGTCAACCGCGGGCGCTGCACTTTCAGCACATAGCTCGCGCCGCCACTCTCTTCCGTGCCCTGGCCGTTCCCATTCTTTGCCTTCGAAGCACTAGCTTTCGCGGCGCCTCGTTGAATCGAAGGATGCTCGGGCAGATCGCGCAGCCAGAAACTCCACGGTTGTTCGTGAATCTGCCGTTTCGCGGGATTGCGGTGCTGGTTCAGTGCTTCCAGATAGCGGAACACACGTGTGAGCTTGTCGCGGGCAATGCGGAGTTTTTCGGCATCCATCGGATTCGTGGCCTCTTCACTGACACATTTAGGAACTGGAGGGCGGGAGTGGTCACTACAGAATATCAGCGCCCCGTTAGGGGCATCAATGGTACTTCACTAGTACCGCGCGGACTTAAGTGGGACAGCCATTTCTGGCTGTCCGCCTTACGCGCGCGGCATAAACGCGCCAAATCAACTCAATCTTAAAACCGGTAATTCACCGCCGCGACCGCTTGAAAATTATTTTGTCCCGACCCATACAGTTGCGAACGCACATAGTCGCCTTCCACCCGCAGCCAGATGTTCGGTCGTAGCCACCTCTCCGCGCCGGCCCCGGCTTGCACCGCAAATCCATTGTTGCTCTGCGCCGTCTGCGGATACATGTGGACTCCGCCCACCAGCGCGTGTACGAACGGCCGCAGCTTGCGCTGGCCTGTGCTCAGCTTCACTCCCGCGCCATAGAAGAAGTATTTCGCTCCAGCGCTGCTGGAACTCTGCGAGCCGAACGCCGACGTAAAGCTCCCTTCCACGGCGAAATGGTCGCGCAGGTAGTAATCGACCGTCGTATTCAGTCCGCTCATCGTTGCGTTGAATGGTGCTGATCGAAATCCCACAAGGGCATAGCCAAGCCCCAGCCCCCAAGTGTCTTTTGCCTCGTCGTCGGGAATAGTTTGTGGTTGCGGCTGAGGCACCGGCAAGGCGGCACTGAGCAAAGGAGGGGTCGCCAACATCGGCATGTTTATTTCTTGAGCCACACCTTCAGTCATCGGGATAAACAACAGAAATACAAATGCCATCAGCCACTTCATAATTCTTGCCCACTCCCCTGAACGTTCCATCGGATGTCAGCAAGAGCTTTTGCGTTGCCTGCGATGGGAGCGCTCGGGTTCGGTCCAAAACGTTTTGTGCGCGATCAGGTTGTCCAACCTCGTTTACGTGCCACCACCGGCACTTACGAACATCGTGTGCCGCGGCAAAAGACGTCACGTGCATACCTCGGCAGCGTCCTTAACATTTTTCGGCGGGCGCAAAAAAGGGAGTATGATGAAATCCATTTCAGCCGACTGGCACGATGAGGTTCGCCAGGCTCAGCAGGTTTGGCCCGCCCCAATACCCGCCTCAATACCCTCGTTTTACTAACCACGAAGTGGAAGGACATCACGATGGGAAATAAATCAAAGAATTTGAGCGAAGAGCAAGTAGCGCAGATCGCGGACCGCATTGGAGTGCAACTGAAACAGCAGCAACTCTCGAACTCAGACCGCCCCAACCGGTCGGGACGCACGAGCGCATACCTGATGGGAGCCGCTTCCGGACTCGTACTCGCTCTCGCGGCGCCGTTTCTCCGTCCCGTGATGCGCAGCGCGGTCAAGAGCGGAATTCTGGCCGGACGCTATGCGCGGCAAGTGGGCTCCAATATGAAAGAAGAGTTTGAGGACATCGTGGCCGAAGCGGAAGCCGAACTCGATCAAGAGAAGGGGGAAAGCAAAGAGGAGGTGTAAGGACTTATGCATCACATCATGCCATTCGTTGTAATTGGCGCGGCACTCGGAGTAATTTCCGCGACGCAAAGCAAGGGCAAGGTCAAAGCCGAAGTGAAAGGCAAAGTTCGGCCCGTGCTTCGAAGCCTGGTGAAGGGCGGGCTCGTTGCCAAGCGCAAAATAGACTCTTACCGAACTGCCGCTGTTTCCGAGGCGCAAAAGCTCGTAGAGGAAGCTCGCGCGGAGCTGGACCAGCCAACCACGGAGCACGCAGCCTAATGCGAAGGGCCGCGCGCCCATCTCCCGAAATGCGCCTGCTCTCGAACGTTCCCGGGCGGCAGCGCTGGTATGTTCCGGCCATACAAAACAAGCCACGCGTGGCCGCCCGCTTGGAGAGCATGCTTCGCAGGGAGCCGCGCTTGTTGTGCGTCCGCGCAAACTTTCGGACCGGGCGAATCCTGATCCAGTGGCACGGATCGCAATCCATCGAAATTAAATCCCTGGTCCGAAGTGCGCTGGCGCAAGGGCCGCTCAGCATCTCCTCATATGAGAAACTCCGTGGCAAGCCGGACGGCAAGGTTCGCAGTCTGGTCCGCAAATTAACTCTCGGCTTTTTCAAACTCTCGCTGATCCTATTCAGCCGCTTGATCTGGGGCGCAATTTCCGCCGGACCATTGGCGACCCCGATGCAAGTTTTATCTGTATCGGGGATCGTGATCACGGGTTACGACTTCCTGCGCGCTTTCTACATCTCGATTGTTGGCCGAAGCCGCATCACAACCGGAACGCTCATCGGAGCGGCAACCCTTTCCAGCATGGCCCTGCGCGAAAATGTCACGGCGCTCACCGTTCTTTGGCTCTTAAATCTCGGCGAGTATCTGGAGACGCTGACTCTGCAGCGCACGCGGGCGGCAATCCGCTCCTTGCTTTCCACGGAAGACGAGGAGATCTGGATCATAAGCGACGGCAGGGAAGTGCTCGTGCCGATCAAAGACGTCCAACCCGGCGCCACCGTCCTCGTGCGTGCCGGACGTCGAATCCCCGTTGACGGTGTGATCGAATCCGGCGCCGCTACCGTCAATGAAGCACCCATCACCGGTGAGAGCATGCCGGTTGTTCGCCGGGACGGGGACAGGGTTTATGCCGGCACCATACTGCTAGCGGGAACAATCCGCGTCCAAGTGACCGGGACAGGCACGGACACGTTGGTTGGCAAGATGATCGAGCGTGTCGAACAGGCGCAAGCCTTGCGGCCCGAGATTCAGAAGGTCGGCGATCAATTCGCCAGAACGGTTGTGCCCGCGTCATTCGTGTCAGCCGCGCTCGTCCTCATCGTCACTCGCGATCCCCGCCGCGCCCTCACGATGCTTCTGGTTGCCTGTCCCTGCGCCGCGGGACTGGCTACTCCAACCGCGGTCAGCGCTTCCATCGGCAACAGCGCGCGTCGCGGGATCCTGGTCAAAGGCGGCACGCACCTCGAGGCCATGGCGGACCTGGACACCATCGCGTTCGACAAGACTGGAACACTCACGGATAGCCAGCCCAGCGTCACCCAAGTGATTCCCTGCGCCTCCGGTTATACCGATGAACGCATCCTGGATCTCGCTGCTCGCGCCGAAGCCGGCTCGCAGCATCCCTTCGCGATTGCGATCATGAATCGGACTGGGCGCCCCATCTCCGATCTCGACGAAGAGAGCGAGTTCGAGTTGCTGGCAGGGCGTGGCGTTCGGCGCGTCTGGGGTGAGCACGAAGTTCTGGTCGGGGATCGCCGGCTGCTGGAAGAGTTCAAGGTACCCTTGACGCCCGAAGACGAACACCGCGTCAAGTCAAGAATCCGCGACGGCGAAACCGTTGTTTACGTCGCGCATCAACATCGGTTGATTGGAGCGGTCGGAATTTCAGTCCGCGTTCGTCCGGAAGCAGTCTGCGCGCTGGACCGCTTAAGAGAAGCCGGCGTGGGCAATTTCATCATGCTCACCGGCGATCGTGAGGAAGCAGCCCTTCACGTCACATCTTCCGTGGGGATGAAGAAATGGCGAGCGCGCCTTCTACCGCAGGATAAATTCGAAGCCGTTCAGGCGCTCCGCGTTTCTGGACAGCGCGTCGCCATGGTGGGCGATGGCATTAACGACGCTGCGGCGCTCGCGATTGCCGATGTCGGGATTGCGATGGGAGCCTCGGGATCCGACGTAGCAATTGAGACTGCCGACGTCGCACTTGCTTCGGATGACCTACGCCATGTGGCGGATGTTGTCCAGATTAGCCGGCATACGATGCGCGCGATCCGCCAGAACTATGGGATGGCGCTGGGGGTTAACTCTGTCGGTTTGGTCCTGGCCGCCGCCGGAAGCATCAACCCGATCATCGCCGCCGTATTGCATAACCTCAGCACGATGTTGGTTATCTTCAACTCGGCACGACTGATTCATTACAGCCCGGCCGCATCCCTGAATGGCACGAATGGTACGGCCGCAACGCCGCGGCTAAGCGGATCTCTGCGCAGCGAGTCCGAGAGTGACGATTACTCCGGCCACGCACCAAATTCCTCCGACCGGGCACGAAACTCCTCCCAGAACCACGAGCTTCAATAAGGAACAGCCCAGCTCGGCCGCAAGGGCTCGCTTCGTTAGAAAGAAAGGCTTGGATGCCACGGGACGAGAAAGCTCTTGCTCAATCATGGGGTCGAGCGCAAGCGCCTGGCGGATCATCATCTCGACCGGAGTTTCGATTTGGCCAGGCGAATAGCGGACCAGAACACGGCCGGTGAGCGGATTCGCGGCGACTTCTTCGACACCCGATTCGCTCTTGAGTGTCACCTCGATAGCAGCCGCCAGTCGCTTGTTTCCTCGTAAGCCGCTCACGTGCCAGCGCTCGCGCCCGCGTATGCGAGAGCACGGCTTTAAGGAAAATCGCTGGCCTTTAATGGTAGTTTGTATCGCTGGACGGCGTGCCAGATCAGTCTGAGGAGAAATCCCAGTCACCACAAGACTTTGCGTCATCGAAATAAGTTTATGCCCCTTGTCCACACACGTGCCATCCGGCATTTCGTGGTGTTTTTTGCTCACGCCGACCTGACTATTTATGAGACGTTTGCAGAGGCTTTGCCGTTGCCTATGCTCGGAAATTCCTTTATCGTTAGGGTTTCTTTTGCTGCCAAAAGGCGCGCTGTCTTGCCTGCTGCGAGTGGAAAACGGAGAAACCTGTGAAGAAGAAGATTCGCGCCATCCAATATGGTGTGGGCCCCATCGGTGCCTCTATTGCGCGCTTGATGCGTGAAAAGCAGGCCATCGAAATCTGCGGTGCGATTGATAC
>Ga0209648_10006333_pt1 | contig 10182 bp, 7 predicted proteins | sample GraSoi2013_115cm_FD_185830 | JGI IMG/M metagenome (GOLD analysis project Ga0209648, IMG submission 185830) | Grasslands soil microbial communities from the Angelo Coastal Reserve, California, USA - Sample 9_17_2013_115cm (SPAdes) (version 2) | ecosystem: Environmental > Terrestrial > Soil >...
GTAGCGAACACGCCTGAACCAGCGCGCGCTCCGCCGAACAACACTTGGCCAAACGGCGAAATCCGCCGGTGCCCGCGATAGGTGAAGCGTGGGCCAAACAAGTAGGTGAGCATATGGTCGTCCACGTTCACGCCACTATAGCTACCCACGTGATAGCCGCCGAAATCGGCGACACCGCTCACCCAGTCCTTAAAATTATAGGCTGCTGAAGCGCTGCCTCCGTTGAGATTGAATCCGTTAAACCCCGAAGTGCCGGGATTGGCGCGTAAATACGAGTAGTTAACGGACGCATCTATCTTCGGTAGTTCTTGCGCGTTGGCCGATAATCCAAAAATAGTCGCAAGAGCAAGCAAAGACACAATGAATCTAAGCTTCATGGAACCTCCGCATGGATTAGATTTTGCTCGTGGGCCAGGGAACCGCTTGTTTAACCCCCGAGTTTGCGGCGTACCCAAGGCAGGTAGGCACAAAACCGCACTCTTATTCGTCGTTAGAGACTCAGATGCGGCGAAGGCGCGCAGGGTTGCACGAGGAAATCCTGCCGCGGTCCATGGCGGAGTAGTTTTTAGAGCAGGGGTTCGCTGGCGTGGCGCGCAATCGACGCCCTGCGGCGACTCTCCCGCATGACCATCACTCCGCAAGCCTATACGTAAACTTCGCCTTCCCCTTCTCCTTCACCGGCTTCTCCCCCATCCACACCAACGAGATAGGCGCGCCTTCCTTCAGCCCTGTCCGCTCGAATGACCAGAATCGGAATTCTTTCCCTTCCTTGTCGAGACTCTCCGACTCCGTCAGCCGTTTCTCTCCCACCCAAAGCACCGGACCCAGCGCCCGCGCCGGCAACGGCGCCGCCAGCCGCACCACAAATTCCACCGCGTCTCGCGCCGCACGCAGCGGACTCTCGAAGTTCCTCGGCCTGCGCGGCTCATACACCGCGGCCCGCATCTCCACGGCCCGAATCTCCGGCAACTTCCAGTCCGGGGGCCGGTGCGTTTCTATTCGCGTTGACTTATCCGAAGGCATCGCTCACCCACCTTCCCTTAATAAACCTGCAAGTCGTCAAATGCAACTGCTCGCGGCTCTTTGCGGTCCAGTCGCACCAGAATCGCCACCACTTTCCTCAGTCGGAACTTCCTATCCACAAAGCACCCGCCACGAAATCGCAGCGTCGACAGCATCGTCTTGATCATTCCCGGATTCCGCGGGTACGGCCGCGGCAATCCTCCCACATCATCGCAATCCACCCACGCCCGCGCGCCTCCCACATCTTCCAGACCCAGCGAAAATCCCGTCGGCGTCGCCGCCACCGTCGATCCATCCGTCACTTCCGCGCAACGAATCCACACCTCGTGCTTGCTCATATTCGTCGCGCCCTTCAGAGACCAGCGGAATATCCCGCCACTCTTGTTCGGATTCGCCACCATTCCCGTCGTCAATCCGTAAAACGAACTGTTGAACGCCGGCGGCACCGGTGGCCGGTCAAATCGGAATTCATTCGCATTGATCCCGCCCGTCTGCGTATTCGGCAATCCCAGCGAGTTCAGTCCGATTCCATTGTTGTCGTCAAAATTATCCACGGTCAGCGCCGTCTCCCGTCCGAACGCCCGGTGCACAATCTGTGTCATCGCTCCCGACGGCAATGCATTCCCCGAAAGATATCCTTCCGTGTTCTGCCCCAACAGCCTCGTCCGGAAAAACGCGCTCCCATATACGGCCAGGACTCGTTCGTGCTCCACTCGCGCCACCACCGGTGGCTGCGGATACGCCAGGCTGTCGTCTTTCGTCCACTGCCGGTTGTAAAAATTGTGGCAGGTAAAAAACACGTACAACTGGCTCTTGATCGGCACCGTCACCGCTTGATCGTAAAATTGCGCCCCATTGTTATCCCGCACGTCTCCATCGCCTGCCGGCAATATCGTCATGAACGCATATCCGTTCGGCTGTATCGTGCTCATCCCCATCCAATACCGGAAGTTCGTCGGCGCCAGCGCCAGCACTGCTTGAATCGTCACTCCCGCCAACCCGATCACACTCGGCACCGTCACCACGGCGTCTCCGCCTCGCGAGTGTCCCATCAATCCCACCCGCGTAAAATCCATCGTCCCGTTCAGCACCGAGGTCGGATCCGAATTCATCGTCTGCAAAAACGCAATATTGCTGATGATCAGGTCCGCTCGATCCACAATGTTCTGCACGCCGCTGCCGTTCCCGTTCAGTGCGTTGCAGTCCACCGACACTGCGACCATCCCCATCTTCGCCAGCGCCTGCTGAAAATAATCGTAGCCTTTGTAACTCGGCACCGACGGATCATGATTCCCATGCGCCATCACCACCACCGGCACCGGCCCGAATTTCGCCAAACGTTTCCGGAAGGGCTGATTCTGTCCGTCCATTTCCGCGGGATAGTACACGCTCCCATGCGTACTGCCCTGGTTGTACTCCAGCCATCCCACCGGGAACAGATCCAGCGCCGACGGATCATCGCCTACCGGCGGGTCCACGCACGCCACGATAATCTGTAGCGCGTTTTGCCCTCGGCACCCCGCCAGGTCCTGCACCACGATCACCGTATCGCCCTTCTTCAGTGTCGTCGTAAGGTTCACCACCGGCGGCCCGCTGGCCCCCACCTCCACTCCATTCACAAACACTTTGATCACAGCGTCCGGCTGGCAACTCGTCACCACAATCGACGTGTCCCCCGCTTGCACCGGTCCCACTCCCGGCGCCGGCAAGCTCGAGCAACTCTGCACCACCGTTGTTCCCGGGTTGCTTGCCGGATCGCCCGGGCACATCTCCTGCGTCGCGCTTAGCATCTCGCCCATCGCAAACGTCGCGAAGCCGTTCAGCACGATCGACCCGCCCCAACACGGCCATGTCCCCTGATTCGCCCCGCCTCTATAAAATGTCACACGCGCGCCATTCACCACATTTCGTATCGTCACCGACTGGCCGCCCGCATACGTCGGATCAATCGTCAGCACCGGCAACGGATTCGGAGCAAGTTGCGTGATCTGTTCTGCGGAATCCGGACTCGGGTCATGGCACAACTCGTAGTGGGCCACCACATGCTGATTCAGCCCATACGGCGGGCTCACATTCACGCCCTGCTGCGCCGCGCACCCATTCACGTCTCCTACCTTGTTCCCATTCGCCGTGATCCACACGTGCCCGCCCGGAAGCAGATTGCCCACTCCCGTCCGCACTCCGCACTTATATACAGGCGCTGGATTGATTTCCGGACGCGGCGGTCCCGCCGGATAATCCTTCGTGTGGTCGCCCACCACAATCGGCGCGGTCCACGCACTCACGCGCCCCGGCAATTTCTGCCGTGCCCTCACTATTTGCCCAGCCACTAGCGCCGCCGGCAGGTGAACCGTCACCCCGTTCGGCACCGGAAATCCGCCAGGCGCCGAGGTAATCGTTCCACTCACATCCACGTCAATCGTGGCATTTGGCTCGTACGCCAACACCGTCACCGACACCGCGCACTGATACAGCGGTTGCTCAATGATCGGCGGAGACAGCAGCTTGCGATTTTCTTTGAGGTTTTCGGGCCGTTTCACTACCGTCGCATTCATCGCCGCCACCTCCACACTTCATCATGTGCAAAGGTTGTGTCGCAGCCCATCCAATCGTTTCATCCTCTGCTTGGGTTTAAGCAGGAGGACACCAAGCCCATGGTAGAAGCCTGGTTTGCGCTCAAGGCCCACGGCTAAATAGAACGATCAAGGAAACGTGTAAGAATCGCTCTTCAGTGCCTGGTAAGCGTTACCGGACAAGTGAAATCCATCTTTCCGAATCGTTGACGTCTCGGAGGCGAACTGCGCGGTGTTCTGTCGATCCCGGCTGCTGCAAGGAGCGTGATGGTTAGCCCACGCCCGGGGCTTTACTTTACCGGGTGGATCAGGTCAGTGTTTTTTGCCCGCGGTCGACTGTCGACGCTCCGCATGGCCATACGCGTGATGAGGCGGAGTAGTGCGGGGCTCGCTGCGCGCGAGGCCTTGCCATTGGCAGGTGGACAATCTTTGTGCAACTAGAGGGGGTGCCGCATCCCTGCGGGTTCCAAGGTGCGGATTTTGACTCTCTTACAAGATTGGCTCGCCAGAGTGGCGCACAATCGCGGCGCGCGTGGCGTCACGCAAACGAATCAGTTCGTGCCAGTCGGTGGAATCGGCTGACGTGCTTTTGTTCGCGGCGGTACTCGGATAAATCGGTGCCGAAAGAGTGATAGTGACGCTCGTGGGACGCGGCAACCACGTGCCATCGCGCAGAAATCGGCGAGTTCCGGCAAGGGATACCGGGACGATTGGTGCGCCGGTAGCGACAGCAGCCTTGAAAGCGCCAAGCTGGAACGGCCGCACGCCGTCCTCGCCAGTAAACGTTCCTTCCGGAAAAACAAAAACGGATTCGCCATGGCGCAAAAATTCCTCGATCTCCTGCGCCTGGCGCAGTCGCGATTCCGGGCTAGTGCGGTCAAACTTGAGGTGCCCCATCTGCTTCAAGAATGTGCCGATGAACGGCATTCTGCCGACTTCCATTTTCGCGATGAAGCGGTACGGGACTCCCAAACCAAGCATCAGCGTCAACACGTCGAAGTAACTCGTGTGATTCGACGCGTAGATTTTTGCGCCCGGCGTATCCATATACTCCTTGCCGGCGACACGCACCGGGCAGCGTACGAGCGCGAACAAGACCTTGAGAGCGGAAGAGGTGAAGCTTCCTGCCTTCTTGCGATCCTTGATAAATTGCACCCTCACCCAGGTGGGAACAATCCAAAGCAGAAACACCACGCCGAAGTACAAACCATATAAAATCTCGAGCCCGCGCTTGATGCCCGCACGGATTCCTCGCCCAAGGTTGCGCACGGCGCTGCCCGTTCCCAGCCGCGCGATTTGCAGCCAGGCCGGCGCACGTGAGGCGGAGAGTGTCCCCGCAAGGTAGAGTTGTTTGGTCTCTTCCCGGCGCAGTTTTCCGCTGGAAGTTTTCGGGATGCTGCCAGGCGGGATCAACTCCACGCGATCCGGCGGAAGACCCAATCCGCGCGACACCAGGTCGGTCACTTCCGAAGCGATTGCGGAACGCCGCGCCGAGTCTCGTTCGCGAGTCTCTGCCACTACTACCAATTTTTCCGTGCCCGCGGCTTCATCCGTCAAGCCGAACGCGACGATGCATCCCTTGCGAATTCCCTCGGCACGCGCCGCCAGTTCCTCGACTTCGTGCGGATACAAATTGCGCCCGCCCTTGATGATGATGTCCTTCACGCGTCCCGTAACGTAGAATTCGCCATCGGTGCCGTACGCCCGGTCGCCGGAGTTCACCCAGGCATATTCGTCCGGAGACGTGGCTGGGCCACGCGGAAGCAGTGATTCAGTCGCTTTGGGATTTCGGTAGTATCCAGCAGTCGCCGAGGGACCGCGAAACCACAAGAATCCTTCCGTGCGGTCCGCCACTTCGTCGCCGCGATCATCCACGATGCGAACGTCATGCCCCGGCAACGGTTTTCCGGAAGAAACAAATGCAATCGCAGTTTCATCCTCGCGGCCCGCGGGCACCGCACGACCATGCGCCGTGAACGTCTCGCGTTCGATGCGATCAACCAATGGGCCGCGATTCAGCGGCGGCACCGTCACTGCCAGCGCGGCTTCCGCCAAACCGTAGACGGGTAGCTGCGCTTCGCGGCGGAAGCCATAACTTGCGAATCGTTCCGCAAAGCGTTCCAGCGTCTCCGGATTCACTGGCTCCGCGCCGTTCAACGCGGCGCGCCAGGAGCTGAGATCCAGGCCCTGGATGTCTTTGTCCGCGATCTTGCGCACGCAGAGTTCATAAGCAAAATTCGGCGCGGCAGTGATGGTGCCGCGATGTTTGTGAAACGCTTGCAGCCAGCGCTCCGGGCGCGTCAAAAAAGCCAGCGGCGACATCACCGCCAAAGGCGTGCCGAAATGCAGCAGCGTCAGCCACGCGCCAATCAAACCCATATCGTGGTACAGCGGGAGCCAGCTGATGCCGACATCATCTGGCCCCAACTGGACCGCTTCGCCAATGGCGCGCATGTTGGCGAGCAAGTTTGCGTGCGTCAGCATGACGCCTTTCGGGTCGCCCGTGGAACCCGAAGTGTATTGCAAGAGCGCGATGTCGCTGCCGTGGCGCGCGCGGCTGCCAGACAGGTGCAGCGGCAGCGCACCGGGCGATGGGGGTGGTGCCTTGTCTGCTGATTCAATCAGTTTTTCCGCGTCCACGACTCCCGAAAGTGAGCGCACACGCGGTTGCAGCAATTTGGCAACGGCTTCCGCGCGGCGGAACGTCAGAAGCAAACAAACTTCCGCGTTGTTCAGGATCGCCGATTGTCGCGCCGCATATTCCTCGATGCGGTCGGCGCGAAACGGCGGATAAATTGGAACCGGAATCGCTCCTGCGAGAAGAATTCCCGCGTAGGACACAAAGAAGGCCCGCGACGTTGGCAGCATCATCGCTACGCGCCCGCCGGCAGGCACTCCACGCCTCGCCAACTCCGCGGCACAGCGGTTCCCAGCGGCGTAGAGCTCGCCAAAGGTCAGCGTAAGGCTGCGTTCCCCGGCTTCGCCATCTTCGGTGATGAGGAGGTGCGCACGCTCGGCGTCATGCGCAGCGCGATATCGCAATACATCGATTAGGGTCTCAGCGGAGAAAACTCCCGCGCCAGTAGCGGCGCGATGCAGGGTTCGCACCGTCGCGGATGCCCGCAACGCAGAGCCGGCTTCCTCGACTTCGTCGCTTGTTCCCGGAGCCGTCAGAATCGCGCGTGCCAAGTCGTCCGGCGTGTTGGCCTCCGACGCGACGCGGTCAGGTAGGCGCAATTCGAACCCTGTTTCCAGCCGCGCCAGCAATTCCACGCGCTCCAGGCTGCCGAGGCCCAAGTCGCGGTCGAGTTGCGAAGTAGCGCTGAGCATCGGCAGAGCGCCCTGGCTGCCCAATTCCTCGAGCAAACCACGGATCACTTCCAGTACGCGTTCGCGCACGCCCGAGCGATCGAGTTGAGTGACGGGAGTGGCCACAGGACTCACGAAGGGGTTCGTCTTCTTCCGCGAGAGGCTACCACGCCCCAACGCGGATTGCTATCTTCGCGCCATGAAAATCGGCTCTACGCGCTCTTCTTTGCAACTTGCGCCGCCGAAAAGCCTTTCGGCATCAGCGTCGTGGAAAGGTCCACGCCGGAAAGATCCGCGCCGGTCAAATCCGTTTCCCTCAAAATAGCAACGCCCATATCGGCGCCCGAAAATCTGGCGCCGTTCACGTTTGCCAAGCGCAAATTCACATTTCGCAAGCGGGCGCGCTCGAAATTCACGTTCGAAAGGTCGCAGCGAAAAAATTCCACCCCGCTCGCCTGAGCTTCGGTCAAGTCCGCTCCGGGGAGAATCGCTTCAGTCATGTCCGTATTGCGGAGGTCAGCTTTGCGAAGGTTCGCGCCGCCGGAAAGATCTGCACCGGGGAGCCTCGCTCTTCGGAGGTCGGATCCTTCGAGGCTGACGTTTCGAAGGATGGCGCCGCTAAGGTTTACGCCGGTCAGATCAGCGTGGGAAAGGTCCGCGCCGGTCAGGTCGGCTCGTGCGCCGCCATCCTTGCCGCTGAAAAAGCGCTCGTGGGCTTCCAGGATTTCCGCAAGCGATTTTCCGTTGTGCTTGATGCTTTTCGGTTTTCTGAGTCCCATACTCCGTCCGCGTTCGAATGATTGAAGGCTATAGTTTACTCGATGTGGCGGTCGCGCGGAACTCCGAGGGTTTCAGCCCGCGGGCGGAATCGGGGAAGCTGCCTGCGGCGCAGCTTGCGCCCGCAGCGAATTGACTACAGCTTGTGTCACGTCTTTGCCCCCGCGTGAATTGTTATAAACCGACTGAATGGTATAAATCGGCCCCCACGGGATGCCCCACCAGCCTGCCACCAGCGACAACAGAGTGAAGGGAAGGCCTTTTACTACAGCGCTCTCGCTTTGGCGGAGAAAGTAAATATCGCTGGAACGCCGGAACGTGAGGATGACTACGGAAATGCAATACTGGAACAGCACGAACTTTGCCCCGCGCTGGATCTCAAAATCCAATTCACCATGCTTCATGCCTTCGATACCGCGAATCTTGGTAGCCATGGCTTGGTCGACTCTATTGCAACGCGAGGAGAATAGGCGGTCAAGCAGGATTTTCCGGCGTGCTGACCACAATGCACTTCGGCCAACGCGTCCCGGGCGTGATCGTGTGAGGCAAAAGATGTAACGGCTGTCCGGATGGCCGTTGGGCGCGAAGGCTCTTGCAAAACATTCATTTCGGGCAGACTCTTGATATGCCATGCAGGGATTTAGTCCGGGAGTCCTTCTGTTGCTCCGCTCGACATATTCGCGGCGAATCGGTGTCATCATTGTGTCCGGCATCCTCTGCACGTCGCCGGTCGGGGTTCCTGCACAGGAACAGCGCGAGGACGAAATCGTCGCGGATCTCGCTGGTGGCCGCGCTATCGTTCACGTAGCAAAGGATGTCATCGTCTTTGCCGCTATCGATCAGCCTGTAGAGCGAAACTCCATTCCACCGCGGGTGATGAACCTCGATGGCACGCACATCGGCGTCCTTTTCGGCGCTTCGGAATGGCGCATCCCCGCCGACCCCAAGCCTATCCGGCTGGACCACAATTTCCAGCGTGTTGGCCGCGCCGACGCTCGTTACCAGGCCGCTCCTGGCGAAGGTGAAACGGATTTGGAGACTATCGGGATCGCTTTCCTAGAAAAACTGCGCCCGCTCGTCTCTCAACTGCACCACAAACTCGATTTCTCCCCCGACGATCCGATCTTTCAGATCGTAATTATTGGCTACGCTCCCAACGAGTACGGCCCTGAAGTCTGGGTCGTGGACTATCGTATCGAGCAAGAGCAAGTTGCCACTCGGGGCGATTATTGGCAGACACGCATTCAACGGCCGCGCTTCACGCAGCTCTACCCGCCGGAAAAACACACTCCTCGCACCGTCGTGGAAAGCCATTACCCTCCGGATGCGAAAGGCCCCACATTGGCCGAGTTGATCCAGGGGCACGATCCGAATATTACGCACCTGGGTTCCGGCGAGCCGCGTTTTGCAAAGGTGCTCGATAATATTCGTGGTGGCCAAGCACAGAAGGCCGCTCCTATCGATTCCGCGGATTTCATGCGCGCGGTGCTGCCCTTGATCGCTGGAAATTCGACATTTGTTCTTGGCACCATGGACGAACGCCACGGATTCGAATGGATGGTTCCGCCGGAGGAGCCCGTCGAAAAGGTACAGGAAGACAAGAATCGCCCGCCCGATGCACCCACGCTCCGACGAACTCCCAAGCCCTAGTTGTCAGGAAAAAGTGGTCAGGAAAGTTTTTCGATGGCGTCGCCCCGGCGGATCACTCCGCCCTCCAGAACTCGGCAAAGCATACCGCGACGTCCCCATAGCTCTTTGCGAAGGCCTAGTCGGATGGCCTCCATCTGATCGCATGGGTTGCATACCGCGCTGACTTCCAGTTGCGCTTCACCGACGCGGAGGAGTTGCCCAATCCGCAGGCTATTCACGTTCAGGCCATCAGTGGTGATGTTCTCTCGGATAATTCCCGGCTGGAGGTCCATGGCCTCCAAAGTCTCGCGATCCACGAGCAATACCTGGCGCTTCTGCCCGGAGCGCGCATGAGCGCAGCCCTCAAATCCATCGTTGGTCACGGCGCGGACCTCGGCGAGTTCCTCCATCGGTAGACGCCTCTTCGGCGCGCGGAAGAGGTTTTGCACTTTCGGCATGGCCATTAGTCTCCTGCGGCCTTCAGGCGGGTTGGATGAGCGCCGATGTCCCTTCGGTAGTGCATTCCCTCGAAGTGGATTTTCGTGGCGGCCCCGTAGGCAGCGGCTAGGGCGCCATCCAGTGTCGCGGCTGCCGCCGTTAGGCCAAGCACTCGGCCGCCGTTTGTAACCACCGCATCTCCCACAAGCTTTGTGCCAGCGTGCAACACCTTCACACCGGTAAACTGCCCTAGACTGGTTAGGCCATCAATCCGCTTACCGCTCTCAAACTTCCCTGGATACCCCCGCGATGTCAATACCACGCAGACACCTGCACCTGGCTTCCACCTCAGTTTTGACGGGTGCAGGCTCCCTGCGGCAACGTTGCTGAGGACCTCGGCCAAATCAAAGTCCAGCCTTGCCAGAATCGCTTG
>Ga0209648_10006335_pt1 | contig 10181 bp, 11 predicted proteins | sample GraSoi2013_115cm_FD_185830 | JGI IMG/M metagenome (GOLD analysis project Ga0209648, IMG submission 185830) | Grasslands soil microbial communities from the Angelo Coastal Reserve, California, USA - Sample 9_17_2013_115cm (SPAdes) (version 2) | ecosystem: Environmental > Terrestrial > Soil >...
GTGCAGCGCCGTATTCGTGCCGTATCTTGATCGGGAATTTGGGATCGATAGCCATCGCAACCACATAGAGGTGAATTCTTGCGCCCGCCGCAAACAACGGGATGTCCTCATCCACGAGGTCTGTGAGCGAGATCTCGCCACGGATAACACGATCAAGAGCAGAGCGCGTCAGGGGCAAGATGGAGACAAATCCAACGACTGTGCCGTTGCTGTCACGCAGTGCGAAAAGTGTCTCTGGATTCCGCTGTTGCCAGCGTAGAAGAAACTCATCATTATATTGATCGTCTTCGGGATGGATGGCATCGTGATCTATTTTGGCAATGGCCGAGATATCTGATCGTCGCGCGATTGAGAAGAACGATCGATGTTGCTGATGTTTGACACCAGGAAAGGCAGCACTCACATCCTCAAGTATTTTGACGTCATCCTCGTTATAAAAACCGTATTTTCGTCCATGCGGGACGTAACGGCGAATCTTGCCCTCTGAAACGTAGCGACTCAACAGCGAGTCGCTGATGCGTAGGCGCGCGGTGGCTTCACTCCCTCTGATCCAGCCAGGCGGCGGTTGCATTCGCGGCATACGTTGCTCCTTTTTTACATATATTCTACACAATGCTTACAATTCCCACAAGGGTATAGGCCAATATCTCTAGTAAACGGTTTATTTGGCTTTCAATACAATTGTAAGGATATTAAAATAATCATCAACGAACGCTCATCTATGGTTTGATAGAAATATTCGACTTTCATAGAAATGTTCGGAAAACTTGACAATCCCGATTGTATCAGGTACTCTTAGATGGGTCAGTAGTGACAATTTTGAGAGCGACAGTCAAGGAAGGTGCTTATCGACTAACGATCAGAGAGCGACGAAGCGGCGCATACTGGTGATGGATGTCACGAAAGTTGAAGCAATGCGATGGGGTGTAACTCCCCTGAAACCGCTACAGCAGCGATGGCAAGCGCGATAGACGTGGGAGAAAGCGTGCCGTGTATCGTCAGTCCGAAGGAGAGCGATTTTCCCAGGTTCGTGTCATTGTAGTGTGTCAGCAGGACGTGTCCATCGCCACCAAGCAAGAAGCACGCCCTGCCTAGCCTGTTGACCGTTGTATGACCGCCAGGCCAGATGAATCTACCATTACGGCTTGTGCCGGTCAAGCAGAACAGATGTTTGTGTGGGAACACCGCAAGCAAGAAAGGTTTGACCAGATGAATGAACAACCAGCACACGTACAGCAGCAGCCCGCTTCTTTTCTCTCCTCGCTGGAAGCGATGCTGGCCCTGCGCGACCGCATCGAAGAGGAAAGCCCGTCCCTCAAGGTGCTCGATGTCTGCGCACACCCCTCCCGCCCCTTCCTCACCGTGAAGGACACTGTCCACGGCATCGTCGTCGGCTTCTCCTCCGAGGCCGACTATACCACCTATATTGGGATGGTGAGCCGGTCGGGAGGGAACAGTCATGCGTAAGCAGACGGGCACGCAACACGCCTACCGCAACTCTTTATGCCGCGATCTCGGCCACGACTGGATGACGACCGCCACCGCCAACTACCGGGTGTGCAAGCGCGAAAAGTGCCGTGCCTCACAGCGCCTCGTTGCTGGGCAGTGGGTGAGTAACGCGCGAGCCTACCGCTTCCATGACCCGGTCGTCGCTTACAGCAGCCGCGAGTGCCAACCACGACAAGCCGCCATGTGGGAAACCGACCACTAGTGCACGAAAGGAGCTGAACCAATGGCAAATACACAGACGACCACTACTCCCACCGCTGCTCACCGGGGAGCCAGCCCGATCCCGGCGCTCATCGTTGGCCTGGCACTCCTTGTCTTTTGGGTGCTGGCCAGCATGTTGCAAATCCAGACCAGCGAAGCCTTCATCCTCAAGGGGCCGGTCGTGACGTTTGTGCCCGATTGGGGCGTGCTCAAGCAACCCCTCGATCTCGTCCAGGGGCACCTGAGCATCGACCTGGCCAAAGCGGTCATGTGGGGCTGGGGGATTGAACTGGTGTACCTGGTGTGCATCGTGGGCTACGAGATCGCCCACGAGAGCGTGAAAGCTTCCAATCGCCACCTGGCCTCCGTGTTTCGCACGGGTGTCGTGGCCCTGATCGCCTTTGACGCCTACACCGACTTTCAGTATGGCACACTCGCCAGCGGCTTCTGGGGACAGGTGGCCTTCGCAGGCGTCACCGCCTTCATTGTCGCCTTTTTCGGGGTGATCGGCTTTCGCCTGCTCGAACACGGACTGACGCAATGGGGCAAATAAGGGAGCTGCAACACAGGGGCTCTGGCACCAGACTCCCGCAGAAAAGAACATGCCCATGGCATGGTGGAGCACGCCACAACCACAAGCAGACGAGCAGCGTACCACGCCCATACCGCTGCTCCCGGTAGACCCGGACGCTACACCGTCAATAGAGGAAGAGGGGCCATTGACCTGCTTTCCACCGTATCCACTTGACGAGGATGGGTGGCCGATTATCCCTCCGCAACAGGACGATTGGCCGCCCATCTGGAAGTAGGAGGGAGACACTCATGAGCGAAGTACAGCAGCCAGACGAAGAGCAACCGAAAGAGCAGCCACCCACTCCGCTCGTGCACTCCCTGGGGTACGGCGCGGGGACCATGCTCGCGGCAGGCATGGTGGACCTGCTGGCGCATTTAGGCCCCACCGGCCTGGTCGTCGGGGGGATCATCGCCTATGCCGCCGCCAGGCACGGCCCCGAACTGGTGGAGCAGGTGCGGGAGAATCTTCCCTCCCCTGCCTCCCTCCAGGCGGCCAGAAAGACGCGCAACGCACCTGCGAAGCAGAGTGGGAGCCAGAGCAAACGCACCGTGCTTGACCGCGCCCTGGGACGGTTTCCAGCGGAAGAAGAGGACACGCTCGTGGTCGAGGAACCAGAAGCGTCCCCGCCGGAACCAGCCAGGCAGACCAGGCGGAGAGTTTCGGAGATTGCCCATCCCATCCATCTCTCACCTGAGCTTATCGTGGAAGCCGACGACATCGTGGGAGCCGGTATCAACATCTTTGGCGTCAAAGGCTCCGGCAAAACCGGCGCGGCGGCGCGGCTGGCGGAACAATTCGCCCGCTTGCGCGTCAGCGAGGTGCTCTTTGACCTCAAGGGCGATCTGCACTCGCTCGTGACCGACCGCCACGAGGATGGCAGGCCCTTTGTGCCGCACGGCGTGATCGGCGTACGGGGACGCGCCCCGCGTGGGCGGTCGGTGCTCGCGCTCGGCCTGCAAGTCGTCTATGACCTGCGCACCTGGCAGACGGCGGAGCAGATGGCAAACAGCATCTGCGTCGTCGTCGAGGACCTGCTCGAAACGGTCGCCCGCACGCCGGAGGGGGAGGAGCCTGCCCCCTGCCTGGTGTTCCTGGACGAGGCCGAATACTGGCTGCCCCAGGCCCAACCCTCCTACCTGAGCGTGCACACCTACAAGCGGCTGCTGGACGCCTTCCATACCCTGGCAACGATGGGCCGCTCACGGGGCCTCGCTCCGGTGATCGCGACCCAACGCATCGCCAAGGTGAACAAGGACATCATCGCCCAGGCCGAAATGCACGTGTTCATGAAAGCCGTACTCGACATCGACCTGGACCGCTACTATGACTACTTCAATAAGTCGCTCGTAAGCAGGGAACAGCTGCGTGGGTTCCAGGCGGGGGAAGCGGTGGTGTGCCTGCCCGACGGCAGCCAGGCGATCACCCGCCTGCTTGAACGCGAGAGCCGCCACCTTTCCCATACCCCGCATGTCACGGCGGCCCTCACCAGGTTTGCAGGCACGGCGCTACGCGGGCCGGTAGAGTTGGACGGCGAGTTGGGAGCGGCACCAACGTCGCTAGCAGCCGCAGGGGTGCCTTCGGCAGACCAGGCGACGAGGCGCGTCACCGCCCCACCGCCGGAGCAGCCCGCGCTCCCGGAGCAGACCGCCCACCTGTGGCAGCCAGCGAAACCAGGGCCGCCGCTTCCCTCTCCGAACCGGCTCGGCCAGCCCATTGCAGCTGTCCAGCAGCCACGGCCTGTCAAGGCGCGGCTGACACCCGAATTAGAGCAAGCATTACAGGCGTGGCAAGCGGGAGCAACGACCGCCCGTGGACTGGCCGATGCCCTCAAAGAGCGGGGCATGCAGTGTGAAAAGGACAAAGCCGCCACACTCATCAGGCGATTGCGTGAACTGGGAGAACTCCCCTAGTGTCTGTCTGTCGTCGGCATCAGACAGACAAGCAAATCTCTGCTCAACTGGTAGGAACGAGGGCCATCAGACAGCCAGACAGACGACAGACAGACAGACACGAAAGAGGAACGGAGGGAGATATGACAACCAACGTACCACCACAACTACAGTCACCACGCCCGCCCGCTCCAAGCTGGCGAGAGGCCGCTTTAGCCAGGTCAGAGGTGATCTCCGACGCCTGGGAAGTGACCAAGACGTATGCGGGCCGCATTGCCGAATGGGTGTTATTCGGCTGTATGGTCATGAACATTCTCGAAATCCTGGTCACGCTGCCGTCTGCCCTGAGTAACATCGTCCTGGGAACGCAAGTCGTCATGCTGGACGTGGGCGGGTTCAGCCTTGCCAGCATGGGAGAGCAGGCCCGCCAGCAGGGGGACGAACGAGCCGCCCGCAAAGCGTCGGTCACGGGAAACTTCCTCATCGGGGTCACAATTGTGACGCTGCTGCTGGTCACGATTGGTCTATTATGGTCTGCGGCCAAGCAGGACACGGACATGGCGGAGAAAGGGCTCATCCTGGTGCGGGTCATCATGACGGTCATCTATGGCCATGTCATTCACAGCTTGCGCAGTGTAACAACCCACAGGCAGCACGCATCACCGAAAGCGAACGGCGCATCACCGCACACTATACCGAACTGGTGGAGCGAACAGCAAGCGAACTTTCGGTACGTTTCACCGAACATCCGACACTTACCGAACTGGCGCATGTTACCGAAACCGTAGAGATGCATACACGCACACTCACCGAACTGATGGCGCTTCCCGGCCTGCTTGAGCAGCTACGGCAGACAATAGGAGCGCAGGTGCATGCAGTCGTGCAGCAAGAGATGCAAGCCGAACTGACAGCGCACACCGAACAGTACCGAACACCACCGAACACTACGCGCCCGAAACTTTCGGTGGTAGAAGCGAACACCGAACACCGAACACCGAACAGCACACCGAAAACGAACAGCACCGAAAATGGCAAAGGGGCGTTCGTGCGGCGCTGTCTCAGCGAAACCCCGACCATCCGCAACACCGATATTCAGCACAAGGCGAATGAGCAGGGTATCACCATTTCACCCGCCTATATCAGCGAGATTCGGAAAGCATTCTTCAGAGAGCAAACCGCCTAGCCACGAGAGAAGCACATCATTACCGTTTGGCGGGGCGTGCAAAAGAATGCATGAGTAGCAGCAGACAAAAGAGGGAAACAGGATGCAATTAGTCGAGCAACATGTCATTAACAAGAGCGACCCGCGCTACGCTGTGATCGATGAAGCCGCCTTTAAGTCCAAAAACCTCTACAATGCTGCTAACTACGAGTACCGGCAAGCCTTCATTCACGAAGGCAAGTACCTCACCTACAACGAGGTACAACGGCGTATGCAGTCCCATGAAGCGTACAAAGCACTACCAGCGAAGGTCAGTCAACAAATCTTGCTGGTGCTTGATCGCAACTGGAAAGGCTTTCGAGAGGGGTTAGCAGCCTACAACGAAGACCCATCAAAGTTTCTGGGACGGCCTAAGCCGCCAAAGTACAAGCACAAAACGGAAGGTCGCAACATCCTGATCTACACCACCCAGGCCATGAGCAAACCAGGCTTAAAGCGTGGCCTCGTTCAACCATCCATGCTCCCTATCGAGGTGCAAACGAAGCAAAAGGACGTCGATCAAGTTCGGATCGTGCCACGCAAAGGCTTTTACGTGGTGGAAGTGGTCTACGGGAAAGCGGTAAAACAGGCAGCAGTCAATCCTGCTTACTATGCTGGCATAGACATTGGCATGAATAATCTGGTGGCGCTAACTTCAAACAAGCCACATTTCAAGAGCATCCTTGTTAACGGGCGTCCAGTGAAAAGTGTCAATCAGTTCTACAACAAGCGGAAAGCAGACCTGCAAAAGCAGCTAGGGACAACGGGTACAACCAGGCGCATGGAACGCATCACGAACAAGCGCAACAGGCGCATCGATCAGTATATGCACACGGTCAGTCACCGGATCATTGACGTGTTGGTACAAGAGGGGATAGGCGTGTTGTGCATCGGGAAGAACGACGCCTGGAAGCAAGAGGCGAACCTGGGCAAGCGCACCAATCAAAACTTTGTGCAAATTCCGCATGCTCGTTTCATTGCGATGCTTGCCTACAAAGCTGAACTGGTCGGCATTCGCGTCGAGATCACGGAAGAGTCCTATACGTCAAAGGCTTCGTTACTGGACCTGGACCCGTTGCCAGTGCGTGACCCGAACAACGACGCCAAGCACACGTTTAGCGGCAGGCGGCTCACGCGTGGACTGTACCGAGCGTCCAACGGACGGTACATCAATGCCGACATTAACGGTGCTGGCAACATCATACGAAAAGTAGCCCCTGACGCCTTTTCGGAGGCAAGGGCGGTAGAGGATGGTAAAGGGGTGCTTGCATCCCTGGTAGTCCATCCGGTGAGGATTGTCGTTCCCCTCACGAAGCCAAAGGATAAGCATTCGGTAGCGGAAGCAAGCGGTCAAGAGAACGCTAGAAATCGCTAGAAATCGCTCTGTTTTTTGGAAACTATTAAACGCTCACACAGGTCGGCATACCGGTAGTTTGTTGACATGAGCATTTTACTCAATGTAGAGCAACCGGGCTATGTTTCCTCAGGAGCGAAGAATCCAGGCAGCATCAGACACCAGCAAAAGAGCAAGGGAACGGTAATTCCCGAATCAACAAAGTACCGATACAGCGGCGTTCAGAAACTTTGAGCTATTACAGCTTAGATGAGGAGGCAATTGTATGGGTTCCAACATGTACCTTTATGAGAAAGCGCGTGAAGAACATCACCATGACCTTCAGCGCGAGATGGCAGAGAACCGGAGGCTTTCGCATCTGCCTCGGCATCGTCTGAGCAGGCATGTAGCTGGTAAGCTTGGCGTGCTGCTGCTGAAGCTAGGCGCACGGCTGAAGCAGTTCGAGCAATCGCCCACGGCGCTCGAGGAGCACGTATGAGCCGAATTGCAGAGGGAGTGAGCCAGATGACAGAGGGAGTGTAGGAGAGACTCTCTCCAAGACGTAAGGCTCAATCTTTCCGAGCACCGCTGTAGCGGTAGTTTGTGGACTCGGGATTTTGTCTCGCTTTAAACCCATCAACTAGTGCTCTTCTGAGCTCAGATTGCTCAGAATCAAACCTCGCCACGGCCTGGCGGCCCTCAGCCAATTTTGATGATTTTGGTCGCTGATGCCGATACTTATTGACCTCGACACAGTTTGATAAATCTGCTAGACTAAACGGAGACGCTCCTTGACACGGGCATCACTATCTGAACAAGAAAGATTGATAGCAATGCAACGTCACACAGTCCAGCTGGAAAATGGTGATTCCCTCTGGATCTGTTCCCTAGATGACATCTCCTATACAATCAAGCGTACCGATGAGAATCGCTCGTACATCTTCCTTGCTTATTCTGTCCAGGGAGAGGAAAACACTTTTACCCACGTGTCATACGATGATATCCGGTTTTTCACAGCTGTACAATACTTGGCAAACCCCTGGTATACCCCATCATACTTTGTCCTGGTTGAAGAGAGAATGGAAAGCGTTGACCTACACACGTTCAAACAGACAATGGATGCTCGTGTCCTGGCTGAACATCCCATCTGGTGTCTGGTTGCCAACTTTCGAAAAGAGCGGCCATATGGGCAAGGAGGACACACCATCGTCCCAGGAGGAACCAAACACTTTTCTGCGGGAGCGAAGGTCTACTGCCTTCCACCAGATCGCGGCGATGGGTACGAAACGGTGCCGATTATCGCCAGACATCGCGTGTCGCACCGCTACATCAAAACCTATACGAACAGTGCATGGCTGGAAAACTGGCGGGTCAAGCGCGTGTACGAACCGGTGCTGATGACAAAGCTGCTTGGTCCCTGGGATTGGACTGCCGAATCCAGGGAACTGGCTGAACAACTGGCCATGCTAGGCGCATCTCATGCTAGGCTCTTTCCTTCCCAGTAATGGAGCCAGTTTACCAATCTCTGCCGAGATCAGTAGAGGCTGTACGAAAAGTCAGGCAGCGCGTTTCTCCTTGGACTTGATGAATTGCTTTGCGTTTTGTTTGGCGAGGCGCGTAAGCATGAGCCGGAGCATCGTGAGATAGACCATGGCCTCCGAGCTCGTCGTGAGGTACTCATAATCCTTGCTCATACGGCGGTAGCGGCCAATCCAGGCAAAGGTACGCTCGACCACCCAGCGTCGCGGCAGGTGTTCAAAGGTCTTGGGCAAGGTCACCCACACCAGCCCCTGGTCTTGCGTCATGATCCAACCGCGGCGGGGTGAGCGCTCCACCACCTCGACCGTCCACCCCATCTGCTGCTCGATCCAGGTTTTGCCGGTTCCGGAATAGGCCTGATCGACCCAGACCTTCTCCATACGCTCAAACTGGCCTTGGACCGGCTCCAGCAGGAGTTTGACGCCCTCGCGGTCTTGTAGGTTGGCCGCATGCACCACGACCTTGAGCAGCAACCCCATCGTATCGACGAGCAGATGACGTTTACGCCCGTTCACTTTCTTCCCGCCATCATATCCATGAGGCCCACCGCGCTCCGTCGTTTTGACCGATTGGCTATCAATGATGCCAGCGCTGGGCGTCGCTTTGCGTCCCGCTTGCACACGCAGCCGCTCGCGCAGCGTCCTCACGAGCTGTTCCCAGACGCCTGCATTGCGCCACTTGCGAAAGTAGTCATAGACCGTCGACCAGGCCGGATACTCATGCGCGAGCCTCCGCCAGGCCCCGCCACTGCGCAACATATAAAAAATTCCGTTGAGGATTTGCCGCATATTCACACTTCTGGGCCGCCCTCCCGGCAAAGCTTTCGGGATCAACGGTTCAAGAATGGCCCATTCGGCATCAGAGAGATCACTGGCATAGAGTTTCATCGGGGAATTTGCTCCTCACTTTCCACCTCTTTTGTATTCAATCGCTTCTATTGTACCACATTTCCCCGGCTGATCCTTTCCAAACCGCTCTACAGGCCTTTTCGTACAGCCTCTACTGATCTCGGCAGAGGGAAGTAAAGCGTGCTAAAATAGGAGGATGGGAGCACCAAAGAAAGCCGATTGGCGAGAAGAACGGCGCAAACGCGCCTGGAAGCTGAAAGAAGCCGGATGGAGACAAAAAGACATTGCCGCCGCCTTGGGAGTGAGCGAAGGAGCCGTGAGTCAATGGCTCAAGCGAGGGCGAGCAGGAGGTCTCGAAGCCCTCAAAGCGCATCCCCCCAAAGGCGTGACACCGCGACTGAGTGCTGAGCAAAAGGCGCAGCTCCCCGCGTTATTAGCCAAAGGAGCTGAAGCCTATGGCTTTCGCGGGGATGTGTGGACCGCAAGCCGTGTGGCTGAGGTGATCGCTCGCACCTTCGGAGTGCGCTATCACCGCGATCACGTTGGGCGACTGTTGCGCGAGGCGGGCTGGAGTCGGCAACAGCCCATCGAGCGAGCCACCCAGCGCAATGAAGAAGCCATCAAGCAGTGGTCGGAGCAGCGCTGGCCCGCCATAAAAAAAAAGCCGAGCAGGACAAGGCCACCATCCTCTGGGTAGATGAAGCGGGATTTTATCTGCTGCCGATGGCGGTACGCACCTGGGCCCCATGCGGCCAAACGCCGGTGCTACGGGTGCCGTTGACACGCGATCATCTCTCGGCCATCAGTGGCATCACTTGCACTGGGCGATTGTTTATGCAAGTGCGTCCTGCCGCTTATGATAGCGCAGCCGTGGTGGGCTTCCTGCGCGTGCTGCTCCGCAAGATTTCGGGCCCGATTGTGGTGATCTGGGATGGGGCACCCATTCATCGCGGACACGAGATCAAAGACTTTCTCAAGCGAGGGGCGGCCAAACGCTTGCATCTGGAACAACTGCCGGGCTACGCCCCTGATCTCAACCCGGATGAGGGCATTTGGAATTACCTCAAGCGGGTGGAGTTAGGCAATG